>Ga0302314_10003733_pt1 | contig 28028 bp, 23 predicted proteins | sample III_Palsa_N2_3_FD_200533 | JGI IMG/M metagenome (GOLD analysis project Ga0302314, IMG submission 200533) | Peat permafrost microbial communities from Stordalen Mire near Abisko, Sweden - III_Palsa_N2_3 | ecosystem: Environmental > Terrestrial > Soil > Palsa > Peat permafrost | place: Sweden...
CAAATAGGGACGGCACGTGATGTTTTCCGCATCGTCGTCCGGGTCGGTCGCGTGAGGTGGGTGGCGACACCCATCCCAGAGGAATGGTCACCACCACGCAAGTGGTACAGAACCCGGCTTACAGGCCATCTGACGCTTTTTCTTGCCCCCATCTGCGGCAACTCAGGTCGGCTGCGCCGACACTTCGTTGCCGCATCTTCCCCCGCTGTCGCTCCGCTCGCGGGGGAAGAAATCTTTCGGAAGCTGCACGTCGCGCCGCGGAATGCGGCGCTCGAGCTATTCCAGAGCTGAGAGAATTTCCAAGGTCGCTTCGTCGGCGTCGCCGTCGAAATGGTTCTCCAGCAGATTGAAGAACAGCACCTCGCCGTGATCGACCTCGGCGAACAGTGTGAGGCAGGAGCGGAATTTCATCGCGTCAATCGCGCCGAAAATATCCTCGGCGCCCTTGCCCCGGATGTTCATCACCGCCTGGCAGCATTCGCGCAACCGCGCCCCCAGCACCGGATGGGCCAGATAGGCGCGCGCTTCCGCCAGCGATTGGATGGCATAGGCCCGCGATGTCGCGCTTTGACCTAGCCCTGCGATCTGCGGGAAGATGAACCACATCCAATGGCTCTGTTTCTGGCCGGCGCGCAGTTCGCCCAGCGCCTGGGCGTAAACCGGCGCCTGCGCTTCGAGGAAGCGATCGAGCCTCACACGCCCGCCTTCTTGGCCGGCACTTCGCCGATCGCCGCCCAGTCCCTGTCCTGCCAACCCCAGGCGATAGCCTCGTTATACTGGTTTTTCAGCAGCTCGGCGGTCGGCATGGTGACGCCAAGGCCTTCGGCAGCGGCCCGCGCCAGATTGACGTCCTTCAGGCCCAGCGTGAGCGCGAAGCCCGCCGGCTCGTAGACGCGGTTCAGGATCATGGCGCCATAGGCCTTGAACACCGCGCCGGTGAAAAGCCGTCCGCTCAGCACGTCATGGAAGACGCTGGGATCCACGCCGCCCTTGCGCAACAGGGCAAAGGCCTCGCCGATGGCTTCCAGCTCGCTGGCGATCATGAAATTGCCGGCGATCTTGAACAGATTGGCTTTTTCGGGCGCATCCATCACCACGGTGCGGGCGCCGATCTTGTCGAACACCGGCTGCATGGTCTTGAGTGCGGTTTCGTCGCCGCCCGCCACCAGCACCAGTGCGGCCTGTTCCGCCATTTCCGGCCGGCCGAACACGGGCGAGGAGATATAGGCGAGCCCGGCTTTCTTGTGTGCGGCCGCCAGCTCGCGCGCGAAGGCGACCGAGATGGTCGCCAGGTTGACATGGATCAGGCCCTTGGCGGCTTTTTCCAGCAAGGGTCCGGCCAGGCCCAGTTCGCCCATCACCTGATCGTTGGCCAGCATCGAGAAGACCGCATCGCCCTGCAGCGCCTCTTGCGGCGACTTGGCGGCGGTGGCGCCCTTGGCGGCCAACGCCTCGACCGGACCGGGGCTGCGATTCCACACCGTCACCTGGTGGCCCGCCTTCATCAGGTTCGCCGCGATATGACCGCCCATGCGGCCCAGGCCGATAAATCCGATTTTCATGCCGTCCTCCATTTCACGGCCGCGAGAGAAGCGGTGCCGCCCGGCGATGTCCAGCCTATCGAATCACCCTGTGGTTGTGGGCTGGATAGTCCCTGAACGGGCAGGCAGGTGTGCAATCACTGGTTGCGCACGCCCGCCAATCGTTAACGTCTCGTTTACGGGTCTGACCACAGTATTACCATGTTCGTTAATTGTTCTTGCCGACTCCAGCCCTAGCGGCCAGCGCAACCAAGAACACCAGCCAAGCCCCTCAAATATTTGGGTTTTCGGTTTGACGGCCCACTTCATCCCATGTTATCCCATGCTGTCCCAAGAGGCCTTTTGGCCCGCCTGACCGACGGCCGATCTCCCGGCCGCCCAAGGCTACCGGGGCCAGGGGGTAAGACACGCGATGACCGGGTTGGTCCAGCCGTTCATTTCGACGGTACCTGGTTCGCTCGACAGCAAGGGGCGGGTGTGCGTCCCTGCAACCTATCGTCATCTGCTCGCCGCCCAGAACACCACCGGCGTGTTCGTCTGCCCCAGTTTCATTGATCCCGCACTGGAAGCCTTCGGCCAGTCGCTGCTGGACGTGGTCAATGCCCGGCTGGCGACGCAGGACCCGTTCTTCTCCGCAAGCTTTGACGACGAAGCCACCGCCCTGATCGCGCGCACCCAGGCGCTGCCGATCGACGAGAACGGCCGCGTGCGCCTGCCCGACGCGATGATCGAACATGCGGGCCTGAAGGACAAAATCGTCTTTGTCGGCAAGGCGCAGAAATTCCAGGTCTGGGATGCCGACCGTTACGCCCCCATCGAGGCCGAAGCCATTGCGCGGCTGAAGGCCCGCATGGAACGCGCCCGCAAGCCGGAGGCGTCATGAGCGGCCACACGCCTGTGATGCTGAACGAAGTGCTGCAGATGCTGGCGCCCCGCGACGGCGCGCATTATGTGGACGGCACCTTTGGGGGCGGCGGCTATGCCAGCGCCATTCTGGAAGCCGCCGACTGTCAGGTGCTGGGCATCGACCGCGATCCCGATGCCATCGCGCGCGGCCAGGCGCTGGTGGAGCGTTTCGGCGGCCGGTTGACCCTGGTGCAGGGCGAATTCTCGCGCATGGATGAATTCACGCAAGCCAGTGACGGCGTGGTGCTGGACCTCGGTGTCTCGTCTTTCCAGTTCGATCAGCCGGCGCGCGGCTTTTCCTTCCGCGAAGACGGTCCGCTGGACATGCGCATGAGCCTGTCGGGCGAAAGCGCCGCCGATGTGGTGAACGGCGCCGATGAACGCACGCTGAGCCTGATCATCGCCCGCTATGGCGAGGAAAAGAACGCACGCCGCATCGCCCGCGCCATCATCGCCGCGCGCCCCGTCATGGGCACCGCGCAACTGGCGGCCATTGTTTGCGAAGCGCAAGGGCCGGCCGCGCTGCGTCTGGCTATTCATCCCGCCACCCGCACTTTCCAGGGCCTGCGCATCCATGTGAATGACGAGCTGGGCGAATTGGAACGCGGCCTGGATGCGGCGCTGAACATCCTGAAGCCGCACGGCCGGCTGGTGGTGGTGTCCTTCCACAGCCTGGAAGACCGCATGGTCAAACATTTCCTTTCCCAGCGTTCGACCTCGGCGCCGCGTGCCTCGCGTCACGCGCCGGTGTCCGCACCCGCCCACACCGCGGCGTTCCAGCTTCTCACCACCCGCCCGATGATCCCGTCGGCGGCAGAACTTTCGTCCAACCCAAGAGCCCGGTCCGCCAAACTGCGCGCCGGTCTGAAACTGGCGGCATAGGAGTTCGATCATGGTCCGGATCCTGAATTTCTTCTGCGTGGCGCTGATGGGGCTTTCGATCCTGGCGCTCTACCACGTGTCGGAAAAGACACGGGTGGCGCATATGCAGCTCAGCCAGGTCAAAAGCCAGATCGCCCAGGAACACGGCGCCATCGGTGTGCTGGAAACCGAATGGCAGCATGTCGCTTCGCCCGAGCGCATCCAGCAGCTGGCGCAGTCGCGGCTGAACATGGCCGACAGCGCCTCGGTCCAGCTGTCGTCCTTCGACCAGCTGCCGCGCCGCGGCGCCGATGCAGCTCCTCTGAACAATACGCCCGTGCATAACGCCAGCGCCGTGGTACCTGCGGCGCCACCAGCACCCGACTCCGGCATGTGAGGATATGAGCGAGGCACCCACGGTCTTTCAGCGGCGCATCGTTACCGGAGCGGTTCTTTGTGTGGCCGCTTTCGCGCTGGTGGGAATCCGCCTTGTCCATGTCACCCTGCTGAAGTCGCTGGATACCGGGCACGCGCCAGTGGAGACCGTCTCTCGCGCCGACCTCGTTGACAGAAATGGCGAGCTTCTGGCCCGCGACCTGCCGGTCAAGGATCTCTATGCCCGCCCGCGCACCTTCTGGGACATGCGCGAAGCCGCGCATGATCTCGCCCAGGCCACCGGCGCCGACGAACGCCGGCTGCTGGCGGGCTTCAACAACACCAAACATCCCTATGTGCTGGTGGCACGCCAGATCACACCCGACACCGAAGCCAAAGTGATGCATCTGGGCCTGCCGGGGCTGGAGTTCGAGCCGGGCGGCAAGCGCTACTATCCCGACGGCCGCATGGCAGCCCAGGTCGTGGGTGTCACCGATCCCGACAACAACGGCCTCTCCGGCCTGGAAATGGGTCTGGAAAAACAGGTCCGCGCCGCGGCGGGCGGCAAGGTCGCCACCTCCATCGACATGCGCGTGCAGTACATCCTGGCGCATGAGGTCGAGACGGCGCGCCAGACCTTCAGTGCCCGCGCCGCCGGCGGCATCGTGATCGACGTCAATAACGGCGAAGTGCTGGGCATGGTGTCGTCGCCCGACTTCGATCCCAACGAACGTCATCAGTCCGAGGGCGACTCCAGCCGCAACATCATGGCGCAGGATGTTTACGAGCTGGGCTCGGTGTTCAAGATCTTCAGCTTCACCCTGGCGCTGGAAGACCACACGCTGAAAAGCCTGGATGAGGTCTTCCAGATCGGTCAGGTCTATCACCTCGGCAAATTTTCCATTCATGAAGCCGAACACATGCCCGCGACCCTGGCGGCGCGCGATATCCTGGCGCAGTCCTCCAACATCGGCACTTTGCAGATCGCATTGCGTTCCGGTCCCACGCGCCAGCGCGAATTCCTGGGCAATATGGGCCTGCTCAAGCCCAGCAGGACGGAATTGCCGGAAAGCGCGCGCCCGCTTTATCCGGTCACCGACTGGGGCCAGATCCAGACCGCCACCATCGGCTTCGGCCAGGGCATTTCGGTGACGCCGCTGAGTTTCGTAGGAGCTGCGGCCAGTGTAGTGAATGGCGGTCGCCGCATCACGCCGACTTTCCTCAAGCAATCCGCCAGCGATTTGCGCGGCGAACAGGTGATCAAGCCGGAAACCTCGCTCGCGATGCGCGATCTGCTGCGCTATGTCGTGACCAACGGTTCGGGCAAGAAGGCCGACATCGCCGGCTATGATGTGGGCGGCAAGACCGGCTCGGCCCAGGTGCCCGGTCCCCACGGCCGTTATATCCCTCACGCGCTGCGCACCAGCTTCTGCGGCGTCTTTCCGGTGCACAATCCGCGCTATCTGGTCTTCATCCTGCTCGACCAGCCGCATGGCACCAAGCAAACCGGCGGCTTCGCTTTGGCCGGCTGGACCGCCGCCCCCACGGTCGGCCGGGTGATCCAACGCATCGCACCTCTGCTCGGCGTACCCAACACGGCACCGCCCACCAAGCTGGCGTCGGGTGCCCCGTAATGACGCCACATTCCGGGCCCATGATGGGACATAAAACAAGAATTGCCGGCATGTTGGGTGAGAAGGAATTCGCTGGGCTGGGCCTCAAGGGCCTGGCCAGCGACAGCCGCAAGGTCAAGCCTGGTTATCTGTTCGCCGCACTCGCGGGCAGCAAGACCGATGGCGCGCGCTTTGTGAAGGATGCGGTGGCGCGCGGCGCCGTCGCGGTCTTGGGCGCGCCCGCGCTGGCCGAGGATGTCGCCGCACTCGGCGTGCGCTTCATCGCCGACGAAAATCCCCGCGCCGGTCTGGCCCATATGGCCAGTCTGTTCTTCGCCGGCCAGCCCGAAATCGTCGCCGCTGTCACCGGCACCAAGGGCAAGTCCTCCATCGTCGCCTTCCTGCGCGAGATCTGGACGTCGTTGGGCCGGCCGGCCGCCAGCCTGGGCACGGTGGGCGTGATCGGTCCAAAGGGCGAGATGCCCCTGTCGCACACCACGCCGGATCCGATCGAGATTCACGAACTCTTGGCGCAGCTGAAGCAGGATGGCGTCGACCATCTGGCGATCGAGGCCTCCAGCCATGGCCTGGACCAGCACCGGCTGGACGGCGTGACGATTTCGGGTTGCGGCTTCACCAACATCACCCGCGATCATATGGACTATCATCCCACCTTCGAGGATTACCTTGGCGCCAAGCTGCGTCTGTTCACCGAAGTGGTGAAGGACGGCGGCGTCGCGGTGGTCAATGCCGATGCCGAACATGCGGATCGCTTCATTGAGGCCGCCAGGGCGCGCGGGCTGAAACTGATCACCGTCGGGCGCAAGGGCGACACTATCCGCCTTGATCGCCGTGAGGATCGTGGCGGCGCCCAGGCGCTGACCCTGCATTACGAGAAGCGGATTTATTACGTCGAGCTGCCGCAGGCAGGCGAATTCCAGGCTTCCAACGCGCTGGTCGCGGCGGGCCTGGCGATTGGCTTGGGGGAAGATGCCGCCAAGGTGTTCGCGGCGCTGGAACATCTCAAGGGCGCGCCGGGCCGGATGGAAAAGGTCGCGCTCGCTGCCAATGGCGCGCCGGTCTATGTCGATTACGCCCACACCCCGGATTCGCTGGAAAAAGTGCTGGAGGCGTTGCGCCCCCATACTGCCGGCCGCCTGCATGTGGTGTTCGGCTGCGGCGGCGACCGCGACAAGGGCAAGCGCCCGCTGATGGGCGCCGTCTCAGTCAAGCTGGCCGATGACGTAATCGTCACCGACGACAATCCCCGCACCGAGGATGCCGCCACCATCCGCCGCGAGATTCTGGCGGCAGCACCTGGCGCGCGCGAGATCGGCGACCGGGCCGAGGCCATCCGCGCGGCGGTCGCGGCGCTGAAAACCGGCGACGTGCTGGTGCTGGCCGGCAAGGGCCATGAGACCGGCCAATATATAAAAGGCGAAGTCCATCCCTTCTCGGACCGTGAGCAGGCGATTGCCGCCGCGGTCGCGGTGGGAGGGCGCGCGGCATGAGCCTGTGGACGCATTCCGAAGCCGAAGCCGCGACCTTGGGCCAGGCCAGCGAAGCCTTCGCCGTGAACGGTCTTTCCATCGATACCCGCACCTTGAAGGAAGGCGATCTGTTTGTGGCGCTGAAAGGCGACAATCGCGACGGTCATGACTTCGTGCGCGCCGCGTTCGACGCCCGGGCGGGCGCGGCACTTGTCACCCACGCGCCTGACGGCGTCACCGGGCCGCTATTGACCGTCGGCCATACCCAGCGCGGGCTTGAAGATTTGGCGCGCGCGGCGCGTGCCCGCAGCAATGCCAAAATTCTGGCCGTCACCGGCAGCGCCGGAAAAACCACCACCAAGGAAATTCTGCGGCTGGCCTTTAATGCGTTGGGCCGCACCCATGCCAGCGCCGCCAGCTACAACAATCACTGGGGCGTGCCTCTGTCGCTGGCCGCGCTGCCGCGCGATGCCGAATTCGGGATTTTCGAAATCGGCATGAATCATTTCGGCGAGATCCGCAATCTGGTCTCTTTCGTGCGCCCGCATGTGGCGTTGATCACCACCATCGCGCCGGCCCATCTGGAATTTTTCGGCAATTGCGATTCCATCGCCGACGCCAAGTCGGAAATCTTCGAGGGGCTTTTGCCCGGCGGCTCAGCCTTGATCCCCGCCGACAGCCCCTATGCCGAACGGCTCAAGGCCCGGGCACGCCAGGCGCAGGTCTCCAACATCATCGGCTTCGGCATCACCGGCGAATCCAAGCTCCTGTCTTTCGCCCCCGAAGGCGATGGCATGCGGGTCAAGGCCGACATCCTGGGTCGCGCCGTGGATTGCTTTGTCGGCGCGCCCGGCGCCCATATCGCCCAGAATGTGGTGGGCGCACTGACGGCAGTGGCGCTGCTGGACGGCGATGTGCTCAACGCCGCCGCGGCGCTGAAGAATTTCACCGCGCTCAAGGGCCGTGGCGCGCGTTTCACCGCAAATGGCATCGCCGTGATTGACGAAAGCTATAACGCCAACCCGGCCTCCATGGCGGCGGCGCTGGCGTTGCTGGGCGATGCATTCTCTTCAAACAAAAGTGGCCGCAAGATCGCGGTCCTGGGCGACATGCTGGAAATGGGTGAGGGCGGCATCGCCCATCATGCCGGCCTGGCCCAGCCCATCGCCGCCAACAATGTGGATCTGGTGTTCGCCAGCGGCGCGCAGATGAAGGCCTTGTGGGAGGCGCTGCCCGCCAAGACGCGTGGCGCTTATGCCGAAACCTCCACCACCCTGCTGCCCCAGCTGCTGGCGGCGCTCAAGCCCGGCGACACCGTGCTGGTCAAAGGGTCGAACGGTGCGCGCATGTCCATCATCATCGAAGCTCTCAAAGAGAAGGGCGCCTGATGCTTTATTATTTGTCGCTTCTCACCCATACCGACCAGCTCGCCTTCTTCCGCCTGTTCAAATACCTGACCTTCCGTTCGGGCGCCGCCGTGGTGACGGCGCTGCTGATCGCCTTTTTGATCAATCCCATGCTGATCCGCTGGCTGAAGGTGAAGCAGGGCAAGGGCCAGCCCATCCGCGCCGACGGCCCCCAGCGCCATATCCTGGAAAAGGCCGGCACGCCCACCATGGGTGGCTTGCTGATCCTGATCCCCTGGATCGGTTCGACCCTGTTGTGGGCCAGCCTTTCCAATCGCTATGTCTGGATCGCGCTCTTGGTGACGGCGAGCTATGGCCTGCTGGGCTTCCTGGATGACTATTATAAGGTGACCAAGCGCACCTCCGACGGCCTGTCGGGGCGGGCGCGTCTTTTGATCGAATTCGGCGTGGCGGCCTTCGCCACCTGGCTGATCATGCAGTCGGAAATTCCGGCCTTGTCGGGTGTGCTGGCGGTGCCCTTCATCAAGACGGCGATGATCCCGCTGGGCCTGTTCTTTGTCGTCATCGGCGTCTTTGTGATCGCCGGTGCCGCCAATGCGGTGAATTTCACCGACGGGCTGGATGGCCTGGCCATCGTGCCGGTGATGATCGCGGCCGCCACCTTCACCCTGATCGTCTATCTGGTCGGCAACGAGAAGTTCTCCGGTTACCTGCAGATTCCTTACGTCGAATATTCCGGCGAGCTGGCGATATTCCTGGCGGCGCTGGTCGGCGCCGGGCTGGGCTTTCTCTGGTACAACGCCCCGCCCGCCGCCATCTTCATGGGCGATACCGGTTCGCTGCCCTTGGGCGGCGCGCTGGGCGTGGTCGCCGTCGCGGTCAAGCATGAGATTGTGCTGGGCCTGGTGGGCGGCCTGTTTGTGCTGGAAACCGTGTCGGTGGTGGTGCAGGTCGTTTCCTTCAAGCTCACCGGCAAGCGCGTCTTCAAGATGGCGCCGATCCATCATCATTACGAACAACTGGGCTGGACCGAGCCCACCATCGTGATCCGCTTCTGGATCGTGGCGGTGGTGCTGGCGCTGCTCGGCCTTGCCACCCTGAAACTGCGTTGAACGGATGATCGCCGCCAAAGCCTTTGCCAACAGAACTGTCGCCGTATTCGGCCTGGCCCGCACCGGGCTTGGCGCGGTGCGTTCGCTGGTTGCCGGCGGCACCTCCGTGATCGCCTGGGACGATTCCAGCACCGCGCGCGATCTTGGCGGCCAGGAAGGTGCTGAGATCATGCCCTGGCGCGAATGGCCGTGGGAGCGGATCGCCGCGCTGGTGCTGTCGCCCGGCGTGCCTTTGACCCATCCCAAACCGCATGGCGTGGTCGAACATGCCAATAGCGCGCGCGTGCCGGTGATCGGCGATGTCGAACTGTTCGCGCGCGAGGTCCGGCCCAATCCCGATCTGCCGGGCCGGTCGCCGGTGATCGCCATCACTGGAACCAATGGCAAGTCCACCACCACCGCGCTGGTGGGGCATATTCTCAGCCAATGCGGCTTCGACGCCCAGATCGGCGGCAATATCGGCAATTCGGTGCTGGAGCTGTCGCCGCCCTCGGCCAAGACCATCTATGTGCTGGAAATGTCCAGCTTCCAGATCGATCTGGCGCCGGGCCTGGTGCCGGACGTGGCGCTTCTGTCCAACCTGTCGCCCGATCATATCGACCGCCATGGCAGCATGGAGAATTACGCCGCCATCAAGGCGCGGCTGATACGTCAGACCGCCAAGGACGGCCAGGTCGCGATCGGCGTGGATGACGATTATTCCTCCGCCATCTTCACCCAGGCTTCGGCCGCCGGCGGCGCCCAGGCCCATCCTGTGTCGGTCGGCAAGATCCTGGGTCGCGGCATCTTTGTGGTGGACGGTGTGCTCTATGACGCGCTGGGCGGGCGCGCGGTCAAGGTGATGGACATGGCGGCGGCCATCCATCTGCCGGGCGCGCACAACTGGCAGAATGCGGCCCTGGCCTATGCCGCGGTCAGGCCCTTCGTTTCCGACAGCAAGGCCATCGCGGATGCCATTGCCAGCTTCCCGGGCCTGGCCCATCGCATGGAAGATGTCGGCCATATCGGCAACATCGTCTTCATCAATGATTCCAAGGCCACCAATGCCGACGCCACCGCGCGTGCCTTGGCGGTCTATCCCGACATCTTCTGGATCGTCGGCGGCAAGGCCAAGGACGGCGGCATTACCTCGCTTGCGTCTTTCTTCCCGCGCATCCGCAAGGCCTATCTGATCGGCGAAGCCGCCAACCAGTTCGCCCGCACGCTTGACGGCAAGGCGCTGTATGAAATGTCCGGGACCCTGGATGCGGCGGTGGCCAGCGCCGCCGCCGATGCCGCGGTGTCCGCGGCCGAGGCGCCGGTGGTGCTGTTGTCGCCGGCCTGCGCTTCCTACGATCAGTTCAAGGATTTCGAACAGCGCGGCGATGCCTTTCGCAATCTGGTCGCCAGACTGCCCAGGAACGTGAGGGCCGCATCATGAACCGGTCCGACAACAGCGGCTTCGCCAACTGGTGGTTCACGGTGGACCGGGTCGCGCTGTTCTGCATGCTGGCCTTGACCGGCATCGGCCTGATGCTGGCCTTCGCCGCCAGTCCCGCCATCACCGGCGGCCCGCTGACGGCGGGCGATTTCCGCTACACCATACGCCAGGTGGTGTTCGCCGCCATCGCCGTGGGTATTCTGTGCGGCGTGTCGCTGTTGCCGCCGCGCCAGATCCGCATTCTCGCGGCGGTAACCTTCGCCTGCGCCTTGATCGGCTCTTTCCTGGTGCTTTTTGTCGGCGCCGATGTGCTGGGCGCGCGCCGTGAATTGGACCTGGGGCCGTTCGCGCTGCAGCCGTCGGAATTCCTCAAACCCAGCTTCGCCATCCTGGCCGCTGCGGTGCTGGCCGACCGCCAGCCGCTGGCCATCCCCAAGCCGGTAGTGACCTTCCTGCTGATCGCGCCGGCGCTCGGCATCCTGATCAAGCAGCCAGATGTGGGCCAGACCGGGCTTCTGCTGTGCCTGTGGGGCGCGATGCTGTTCTTCTGGGGCCTCAACTTCCTCTGGGTCGGCATCGGCCTGGGTGTACTGGCTGTGCTGGGCTTCACCGCTTACGAGATATTCCCCCATGTGCATCACCGGGTGCGGCAGTTCCTCAGCCAATCGGATACCGGCTATCAGGCCGGCCTGGCGCTCAAGGCCTTCGCCCATGGCGGACTGGCCGGCGTGGGTCCGGGCGCAGGCACCATCAAATACCGTATCCCCGACGCCCATTCAGATTTCATCTTCGCGGTGGCGGGTGAGGAGTTCGGCTTCCTGCTCTGCGGGTTGATCGCGCTGCTGTTCTGTCTGCTCACCGTGCGGCTGCTGCTGCGGTCCGCCGCCAGCCGCGAACCCTTTGCCCAGCTGGCCGGCGCCGGTCTTGCCGTGGTCACGGCGGTGCAGGCTTTCATCAATATGGGCGTGGCGGTGTCGCTGCTGCCGGCCAAGGGCATGACCCTGCCGTTCATCTCTTACGGCGGCTCGTCGCTGTTCGCTGTAGCCCTGACCATGGGCTTCGCCCTGGCGGTGACACGCCAGCGGCCGCAGGTCCGGCTTACCACCCGCGACGATCCAAATTTCTTCATGGTGCGGGCATGAGCGTCCCCACCTCCAACATCATCGTGCTTTCCGCGGGCGGCACGGGCGGGCATCTGTTCCCGGCCCAGGCGCTGGCTGGCGAGCTCACCCGGCGTGGCCGCGAGATCGTGGTGATGACCGACGCCCGTTTCGTCAACTATGCCACCGCTTTTCCTAAAGCGCGGATCGAGACGGTGCCGTCTTCGCCCTTCAATGCGGTGGCCGCGCCGTTCAAGATCGCGGCCGGTTTTGTCGTGGCGCTGGCCAAGCTGGCAAGGCTCAAGCCTGCCGCAGTGATCGGCTTCGGCGGCTATCCGTCGGTGCCGGTGATGCTGGCGGCCAATTTCGCCGGCCTTCCCACCGGCATCATCGAACAGAATGCCGTGGTCGGCCGCGCCAACCGGCTGGTGATGAACCGGGTGCGCAAGGTGGCTGCGGCGTTTCCCATTGCCCGCTTCGCTCCGCGCGATCTCTCCAAGATCGTACTGACCGGCAATCCCTTGCGGCCCGAAGTCGAGGCGCTGTGGGGCGCGGCTTATAACCTGCCCCAGGCCGGTGGCCCGATCCGGCTCTTGGTGTTCGGCGGCAGCCAGGGTGCGCGCGCCTTGAGCGAGATCGTGCCGGCGGCGCTGACGCGGCTGCCGCATGACATGAAAATGCGCCTGTCGGTGGTGCAGCAGTGCCGCCCCGAAGACATTGAGCAAGTGCGCGAGATCTATCGCAACGCCGAGATCCGCTGCCAGCTCGAGAGCTTTTTCTCCGACCTGCCCCAGCGCATGGCGGAAGCCCAGCTGGTGATCGCCCGCTCCGGCGCCGGCACGGTGGCCGAGCTGATGGCGATTGGCCGTCCCGCCATTCTGGTGCCGCTGCCCGGCGCGCTGGACGATAACCAGACCCCCAATGCCGAAATCTTGTCCAAGGCGGATGCCGGCTGGTGCGTGCCGCAACAGACGCTGACCCCCGACGGCCTGGCCCAGATGCTGGGCCAGATTTTTGCCGATCCGCTGGACCTGGCGCAGCGCGCTTCTCGTGCTCATGCGCTGGCCGTGCCCAACGCCGCCAGCAAGCTGGCCGATGTGGTCGAAGACCTGGCCCACTCTTCCGTTAGAAGAGAGGCGGCATAATGGCCACGCCCGTCACCACCCGCGTTCCGCTCGATATCGGCGCCATCCATTTCATCGGCATCGGCGGCATCGGCATGAGCGGCATCGCCGAGATCATGCACAATCTGGGCTACAAGGTTCAGGGCAGCGACGCGGCCGAGAGCGCCAATGTCAAGCGCCTGCTCGCCATGGGCATCACCGTGCATGTCGGCCACAATGCCGACAATCTGAAAGACGCCCATGCCGTGGTCTATTCCTCGGCGGTCAAGCCCGGCAATGTCGAGTTCGATGCCGCGCGCGCGCTGTCGCTGCCGCTGGTGCGCCGCGCCGAAATGCTGGCGGAGATCATGCGGCTGCGCTCCTGCATCGCCATCGCCGGCACCAACGGCAAGACCACGACCACGACCCTGGTCGCCTCGCTGCTGGATGCGGGCAATATGGACCCCACCGTGGTCAATGGCGGCATCATCAATGCCTATGGCACCAATGCCCGGCTGGGCGCGGGCGAATGGGTTGTGGTGGAGGCCGACGAAAGCGACGGCACCTTCCTGCGCCTGCCCGCCACGGTGGCGGTGGTGACCAATGCCGATCCCGATCACCTGGATTTCTACGGCACCTTCGAGAACATGCGCGATGCTTTCCAGCGCTTTGTCGAGAATGTGCCCTTCTATGGCTTTGCGGTCTTGTGCATCGACCATCCGGAAGTGCAGGCGATGGTGGGCCGCATCACCGACCGACGCATCATCACCTATGGCATGTCACCCCAGGCCGACGCCCGCGCGGTGAATGTGAGTTTCTCGGAAGGCGCCTCGCATTTCGATTGCGTCTTCACCGACCGCCGCAAGAGCAGCGAACATCGGCTGGAAGGCCTGCAGTTGCCGATGCCGGGCGAGCATAATGTCCAGAACGCCATGGCCGCCATTGTGGTGGCGCGCGAGCTGGGCGTGAAGGACGAAGTCATCAAAAAGGGTCTGGCGGGTTTCCGCGGCGTCGGCCGCCGTTTCACCAAGGTGGGCGAAGTGGGCGGCGCTGCCATCATTGACGATTATGCCCACAACCCGTTCAAGATCGCGGCGGCGGTGCGCGCGGCGCGCCAGGCTTATAAAGGCCCTATCGTGGCGGTGGTACAGCCGCATCGCTATACCCGTCTGCGCGATACCTTCGAGCAGTTCGCCACCTGTCTCAACGATGCCGACGTGGCGATTATCGCGCCGGTCTATGCTGCGGGCGAAGCTCCGATCGAAGGCATCAACCGCGACAGCTATGCCGAGGCGCTGCGCGCCCATGGCCATCGCAATGTCATCACCATTGACGGCGAGGATGACCTGGCCGCCGCCGTCGCGCCCTATGTGAAGCCGGGCGCGGCCATCATCGGTACTGGCGCGGGCTCCATCACCGGCTGGATGAACAATCTGCCAAAGAAGCTGGAGGCGCTGTTGTGATGATGACGCGTCCCTGCGACATGCTTCCTCCGGTGCGCGGCTCGCTTGCCCATGAAGCGCCGCTCAAGGATCTGGTGTGGTTTCGCGCCGGCGGCCCCGCGGAGGTTCTGTTTCGTCCGGCCGATGTGGATGACCTTGCAGCTTTCATCGCCGCGCGTCCCGCCGATCTGCGTGTTTCGGTGATCGGCGTTGGCTCCAATCTGTTGGTACGTGATGGCGGCATCCCCGGCGTGGTGGTGCGGCTGTCTTCGGCCTTCGGCAAAATCGAGACCGATGGCTTGCGCGTGCGCGCCGGGGCCGCCGCGCTGGATGGCGCGGTAGCGCGCGCGGCGGCCGACGCCGGCATCGCCGGTTTGGAATTCCTGCGCGGCGTGCCCGGCACCATCGGCGGCGCGCTCAGGATGAATGCCGGCTGCTATGGCCGCGAGGTCAAAGACATCTTTGTCGAAGCCACTGCGATCGACGCAAAAGGCAATAAAATCAGGCTTTCCAGCGCCGACATGGGTTTTGAGTATCGCAAAGCGCGCAGCGCCAGCGAAGACTTGATCTTCGTCGAAGCCGTGTTCGAAGGCGCGGGCGACGAGCCCGCCGCCATCCGCGCCCGCATGGAGGAATTGTCCGCCAATCGCGAAGCCAGCCAGCCGATCAAGTCCCGGACCGGCGGCTCGACCTTCAAGAATCCGCCCGGCCACAAGGCCTGGCAGCTGATTGACGAGGCTGGCTGCCGTGGTCTGATGATCGGTGCCGCTCAGGTCAGCGAGAAGCACACCAACTTCCTGATCAACACCGGCGACGCCACGGCTTCCGATCTGGAATCGCTGGGCGAGGAAGTGCGCCGCCGGGTAAAGGAAAAGTCCGGCATCACCCTGGAATGGGAAATCAAGCGGGTGGGGATCGCCCCCGGGCGCGGAGCGCCCCCATGACAAAGACCAGCTTCCGCAAGATTGCCGTGCTGATGGGTGGACGTTCCGCCGAACGCGAAGTCTCGCTGTCCTCGGGCCGCGGCGTGGTTGCCGCCCTGCGCGAGGAAGGCTTCGATGCCCATCCGCTCGATCCCGGCGACAATCCCGGCCAGCAATTGTTCGAAGCCAGGCCCGATGCGGTGTTCAACGCCCTTCATGGCCGCTTCGGCGAGGACGGCACGGTGCAGGGTCTGCTGGAGCTGATGCGCATCCCTTACACACACTCCGGCGTTTTGTCCTCCGCGCTCGCCATGCACAAGGAGCGCACCAAGGACGTTTATCGCGCCGCAGGCCTGCCGGTGGTCAAATCCATTGTGGTGGACCGGCGCGAGGCCGCCGCCTCCCATCTGATGGAGCCGCCCTATGTGGTCAAGCCGGTGAACGAAGGCTCCTCGGTCGGCATCTTCATTATCCGCAAGGGCGACAATCGCCCGCCGGCGGAACTGGGCAGCGACACCTGGACATTGTCGAACGAGATGATGGTGGAAGAATTCGTGCCCGGCCGCGAACTTACGGTCTCGGTGATGGGCGACCGCGCCCTGGGCGTGACAGAGATCACCACCGAACTCGAATTCTATGACTATGAAGCCAAATATGCGCCGGGCGGCTCCAGGCATGTTCTGCCGGCGCAGATTTCGCGAGAAGCGGCCGGGGAAGCGATGGAACTGGCGGTCGCCGCGCACAAGGCGCTGGGCTGCCGCGGCGTCACCCGCACCGATTTCCGTTATGACGACACGGATAGCAAGCACCGCATGATCCTGCTGGAAACCAACACCCAGCCGGGCATGACGCCGACCTCGCTGGTGCCCGAACAGGCCGTCCATATCGGCATGTCCTACGCAAGATTGTGCCGCTGGATCGTGGAGGATGCATCATGCGATCGGTGACTGTGGAACGTAAACCAAGGCGGGCCGCCCGCAACCAGCCGGTACGCCCCGCGCGAGCCAAGCGCGAACTGCCTGAGGTGCAGCCGGGCATCGTGCGCAAGGGCAAGGAGCCGGGCGCGATCGCCGGTCTGGGCGGGCGCCTTTCGCCGGTTCTCAAGCGCCCGATGGTGGCGCTGTGCGCCATTGTGCTGGTTCTGGTGTTGATCGGGGCGTTGCTGGCCAGCGGTGTGATCGGCCGGGGCTTCCGCGCCATCGGCCGGGGGCTGGATGCGGTCAGCGCCGACGCCGGCTTTGGCATTTCCGAGATCCATATCACCGGCAACCGCCGCACGCCTTACCGCCAGATTCTGGAAGTGCTGGGCATGCAGCCGGGCCAGAGCATCTTCGCCGCCGATCTGTGGAACGCGCAACAGCGCCTCGCGTCGCTGGAATGGATCGCCAGCGTCGAAATCCACCGCCGCTATCCCAACGCCATCTTCGTGTCGCTGGTAGAAAAACGGCCCTTCGCGCTGTGGCAGCCGCCGGCTGATGCCCATGGCGACGCCCCCATTGTGGTGGTGGAACGCAACGGCAAGGTGATCACCGCCCGCGACGTGGAGAAGTTCCGCCGCCTGCCCAAGCTGGTGGGTGCGGGCGCGCCCCAAGCCGCCGCCGATCTGGTGGATGCGGTCCAGGCCCATCGCGCCATCGCCGCGCGTATCGCCGCTTACGCGCGTGTCTCCGACCGGCGCTGGAACCTGATTCTGGATGATGGCGTGACGGTCGAGCTGCCGGAAAGCGGCTGGCAGAAAGAATTGGATGCGCTGGAGCATTTGATCATAGACAATGCCATTCTGGAGCGTGATTTGACCGAAATCGACCTGCGCTCTCCGACGCACTATTTCTTCCTGCTCAAGAGCGGCGAGAAGAAAGACGTGGAACGAGGCAAAGAGACATGAATCAGGCGGTCCGTTTGCGCGTGAACAACGAAATCCCCGCCTACCGCACCGGCCTTGTGTCGGCGCTGGATGTCGGCACCTCCAAGATCGTCTGCGTCATCGGCCAGGCCGAGGCCGGCTCGCTCAAGATCCTGGGCTCGGCCTTGCGCGAATCCGCCGGCCTGAAGGCCGGCACCGTGACCAGCCTGGAGCAGGCCGAAGAATCCATCCGCGACTGCGTCGCCGCGGCCGAGAACATGGCGGATTCCCGCATCCAGAATGTGCTGATCAGCGTCAATTGCGGCCAGCCGGTGTCGGTGACCAGCCGGGCGGTGATGGCGCTGGATGGCGCATTGATTTCCGACGAACATCTGCGCGGGCTTTTGAATGACGGCCGCGCCCGCGCCAGGCTGGAAGGCCATGAAGTCATCCAGTCCGCGCCCACCGCCTATGTGGTGGACGAAGCGCGCGGGGTGAAGAATCCGCTGGGCATGTTCTGCCAGCGTGTCGGCGTGGCCATGCATGCCGTGGCGGTCAAGCCTTCGCCGCTGCAGAATCTCAAGCTGGCGGTGGAACGCTGCCATCTGCATGTGGTGGGCAATCTGTTCGGCGCCTATGCCTCAGGCCTTTCCACCCTGACCGAGGACGAAAAACAGATCGGCGCCACCGTGATCGATATGGGCGGCGGTACCACCTCCATCGCTGTGTTCCTGGAGGGCCATCTGGTCCATGCCGATGTTGTGCCGGTGGGCGGCTTTGCCGTCACCAGCGACATCGCCCGCATGCTGGCAGCACCTTTGGCTGCGGCCGAGCGTACCAAGACGCTTTATGGCGCGGCGATGGGCGAGATGGATGGCGGCGCCGATGTGGTCGCGGTCGCCCAGATGGGCGAGGAGGGCGATGATTCCGCCCTGCGCCTGCCGCGTTCCATGCTCACCCGCATCATCCAGGCGCGGCTGGAAGAGATCTTTAACGAGGTCCAGACCCGGCTCAGGGCGAGCGGCTTCGATGTGGCGGCCGGCCGCCGCCTGGTCCTGACCGGCGGCGCCTGCCAGCTGGCCGGAACTCGCGAACTGGCGGCCCGCATCCTGAACAAGCAGGTGCGAATCGGCCGCCCCGGTGTCTTCCCCGGCCTGGCGGCGGCTTCGGCCGGTCCCGACTATGCCACCGCCATCGGTCTTTTGATGGCCGGCGCGACCCTGCCGCCGGAGCTGCTCAATCCCGCGATCACGATCGGACCGGCGCCTTCCAAGAAGGAAAGCTTGCTCAACCGGTTGACCCGAAGGTGGCTCTAATGATTCAACAATATAACAGCGAATCAGTTGGGAATTCTGGCGTGCCGCAAGGGCATCGAAACATCTCACAAGCGTCGGCGAGAGCCGGAGCGACCAACATGATGAGGAGAATGTAAATGGCGATCAACCTCAAAGTCCCCGAGACGAAGGAATTGCGCCCGCGCATCACCGTGCTGGGTGTGGGTGGTGCTGGCGGCAACGCCGTCAACAACATGATCGAGGCGGGCCTGGAAGGCGTCGACTTTGTCGTCGCCAACACAGATGCCCAGGCACTGGCCCAGTCCAAGGCGACCCGGCGTATCCAGCTTGGCGCCACCACCACCGAAGGCCTGGGCGCGGGCGCCCAGCCGGAAGTGGGCCGCGCCGGCGCTGAAGAGTCGATGGCCGAAATCATGGAGCAGCTTTCGGGCGCGCACATGGTCTTCATCGCTGCCGGCATGGGCGGCGGCACCGGCACCGGTGCTGCCCCTGTCATCGCACGCGCGGTGCGCGAGGCGGGCATTCTCACCGTGGGCGTCGTGACCAAGCCCTTTGCGCTGGAAGGCGACCGCCGCATGCGGGTGGCCGAGCGCGGCATCGCCGAGCTGCAGCAGTTCGTTCATACCCTGATCGTGATCCCCAACCAGAACCTGTTCCGCGTCGCCAACGACCGCACCACCATGGCCCAGGCTTTCGCCATGGCCGATGAGGTGCTGCATGCCGGCGTGCGCGGCGTCACCGACCTGATCGTGATGCCGGGCCTGATCAACCTCGACTTCGCCGACATCAAGTCGGTGATCAGCGAGATGGGCAAGGCGATGATGGGCACCGGCGAGGCGGAAGGCGAAGACCGCGCCAGCCGCGCCGCCGACATGGCGATCTCCAATCCGCTGCTGGACGATGTGACGATGAAGGGCGCCAAGGGCGTTCTGATCAACATCACCGGCGGTCCCGACCTGATGCTGTTTGAGGTCGAACAAGCTGCCAACCGCATCCGCGCGGAAGTGGATCCGGACGCCAACATCATCTTCGGCAACACCATCCTGGACGACATGGAAGGCCGTATCCGGGTCAGCGTGGTGGCGACCGGCATCGACGCCGAACTCACCAAGATGGCGTTGCCGGAAAAGGTGCGTCCGCTTCATCCGCATCTGAATGTGCGCCAGCCGGCGCGCATGGCGGAACCGGTCAAGCCTGTGGCCCAGCCCATGCCGCAGCCGATGGTCAATCCGGTGCATGCCACCATGGATGCGCTGGCCGACCAGATCGGGGCGGAAAAGAGCCCGGCCGAGGATTACATCCTGGGCGGCGACGATGCGCCGGAAGTGCAGGCTGAGCCTGTGCCGCTGACCGCAAAATATCCGGCCACCGAAAACCGCCGCCCCATCAACGAACAGCCGCTGGCGCCGCGGGCCGAGCCCGAGAAGAAAGCGGGCTGGAGCATCTTCGGCCGCAAAAAGGCTCCCGCCGACATGCGCGCCGAACCTCAGCCTGAACCGCGTGCCGCAGCACCCCGCGCCACCGCCCAGCCGATGCCGCCCATGGTCCAGGCCCAGCCGGACGCGGCGCGCAACAATGACGACCTGTTCCCCGACCACAAGCGGGACGAGCAGTTTGAGATACCTGCGTTTTTGCGCCGTCAGTCGAACTGACGCCATTGTCGGCAAATTGAACAAAGGGCGGGCACAAGTCCGCCCTTTGTCGTTGCGGTGTTCCGTCCTAACCTCAGGACAATGCGCGCGCTCCTTCTTGTCCTGTTGCTGACGGCCGAACCAGCCTTTGCCGCGTCCTATGATGTCGCCGAAAAAGACATTGCGACCTTGCAGGCCGATCTTGGCGCGCATCGCGTGACCTCGGTGGAACTGGTGCGCGCCTATGAGGCGCGTATCTCGGCACTCGATCGCGCCGGGCCGCACCTGAACAGCGTGCTCATCCTCAATCCGGATGCGATGGCTGAGGCCAGGGCCCTGGATGCCGAGCGTGCCGCCAAAGGTCCGCGCGGCCCGCTGCACGGTATCCCGATCCTGGTGAAGGACAATATTGAGACCCTGGATGCCATGCCGACCACTGCCGGCTCGCTGGCCCTGGCCCGCAATGTCACCAGGCGCGACGCCCCGGTGATCGCTCGCCTGCGCGCTGCCGGCGCCATCATCCTGGGCAAGACCAACCTGAGCGAATGGGCCAACATCCGCAGTACCCATTCGATCAGCGGCTGGTCGGGTATCGGCGGCCGCACCCGCAATCCCTATGTGCTGGATCGCAGCACCTGCGGCTCCAGCGCGGGCAGTGGTGCTGCGGTCGCCGCCAGCCTGGCCGCTGCGGCACTGGGCACGGAAACCAATGGCTCGCTGGTCTGTCCCGGTGCGTTCAACGGCCTTGTGGCACTGAAGCCGACGGTGGGATTGGTGTCGCGCACCCATGTGGTGCCGATTTCCCATACCCAGGACACGGCCGGCCCGATGACACGCAGTGTCGCCGACGCGGCCCTGCTGCTGGGCATCATGGCGGGCAGCGATCCTGCTGACACCGCCACCGCGCCTGCCGACGCAAACCGGCGCGATTATGGCGCGGAGCTGGCGGTCGGCGCGCTGTCGGGCAAGCGGTTGGGTGTGATTGTGCCGCCGGGCACCTCTGCCACGGACAAGGTTTTCGATACGGCGCTGGCGAGTTTGCGCGCGGCGGGCGCCGAGATTGTTCCGGTTCCCGATTTCACGCGCCCTGCCACCGCGATGGACGACGGAGCCATTGTGCTCAAGTTCGAACTCAAACACGACATGGCGGCCTATCTGGCCAGCCTGCCGGACGGCGGCCCCAAAAGTCTTGCAGACTTGATCGCCTTCAATGCCGCGTCCCCGCGGGAATTGGCACTGTTCGGTCAGGAGTATTTCGAGATGGCGGCGGCCACCGGCACGCTGTCGGATCCGGTCTATGTCCAGGCGCACGACAGGTTGGGTCAGGGCTCGCGCGCGCTGCTGGACCGTACCCTGGCTGCCTATCGGCTTGATGCCTTGATCCGCCCGACGGCCGATCCGGCCTTCCGGATCGATCTGGTCAAGGGCGACAACAGCGGTTCTACCGCTTCAGCCGTGCCGGCGACGGCGGGCTATCCGCATCTGACGGTGCCGATGGGTGCGGTGGATGGTCTGCCGGTGGGACTGTCCTTCATCGGGCCGGCCTGGTCGGAAAGCCTGCTGCTGGCGCTGGGCGCGGATTTCGAGCGCCACGCCCATGCGCGCCGGCCGCCCCAATTCCTGCCATCGGTGGAAGCGTTGCCCGCGAATATTGCCGCGCAGGAACCCGTTTCGGCGCCGGGTCGCTAGGCTGCTATAAGTCTTCCATGACCCTGCGCCGCACCATCGCCCATGACGTCACCGCCAGTGGCATCGCGCTGCATTCCGGCGTGCCAGTGACCATGCGGCTTTCACCGGCGCCGGCCGGCCATGGCATCGTTTTCCGCCGCGCCGATGTCGGCGCCGATATTCCCGCCCGCTTCGATCAGGTGAGCGAAACCCGGCTGGGCACGGTGATCGGTTCGGGTGAAGCCAAGGTCGGCGTGGTGGAACATCTGATGGCCGCCACCGCGGGTGCGGAGATTGACGATCTGCTGGTGACCCTGGACGGGCCCGAGCCGCCGATCCTGGATGGCGACGCGCTCTCATATCTCACCCTGCTGGAAAGCGGCGGGGCCAGGGAACATCAGAAGCCGCGCAAGGTGCTGAAAGTGATCCGGCCCGTGACGGTGGAAAGCGGCGACGCCAAGGCCTCGTTGCTGCCCGACGACAGCCTGTCCTTTTCCTATGAACTCAGCTTTCCGGTGATCGGCGAGCAGTATTATGCCTTTGCCTTCAGCCGGGCGGGCTTCAAGGCCGAGATCGCGCCGGCGCGCACCTTCGGTTTCCTCAGCGAACTCGAGACCCTGAACAAGATGAATCTGGCCAAGGGGGCCTCGCTGGCCAACACCCTGGCGCTGGACGATTCCGGGGTGGTCAATCGCGAGCACCAGCGCTTTGCCGACGAATTCGTTCGCCACAAGATTCTGGACGCCATCGGCGACATGGCGCTGGCAGGCGCGCCCCTGGTCGCCCGCTTCGAGGGGCGCAAATCCGGCCATGCCACCAACAATGCCCTGCTCAGGGCCCTGTTTGCCGATCCCGGCAATTACGAGCTGCGGGAACTTTAATTAACCCTCCCCGGCGGCGCGAAGCGCCTCGCACGGGGAGGTGCCCGTAGCTGGCCCTCGGGCCAGCGAAGGGCGGAGGGGCAGCTTGAGAAAGTGACACTTTCCTGAGGCGGCAGCGGCACTGTATATAAAGGGCGAAATGCGCGGGATGGCTGTAGGCCTCCAGGCAAAGTATTGAAAATGCTTGCTTTTTACGCGCCGCAAGGAAGCAAATGGCCGTCACTGCCCGACTGAAGCCTGTTTTGCGCGCCGCCCTCCTGGGTGCGGGCCTGGTCCTGTTGGCCGGCTGCTCCATTTTCGGGGGCAAGGACGACGAGACCAACGACGCCAACAAGGACGCCGCCAAATACCGCGAGCGCAGCGTTGAGGCGATTTATGCCGACGGCTGGCGGGCGATCAACGGCGGCGCCTGGGATCTCTGTGCTGCCCAGTTCAATGAAGTGGACCGCCAGCATCCCTATTCGGTCTGGGCCCGCCGCGCCATGCTGATCAGCGCCTTCTGTTCCTATCAGGCCAACAGCTACGCCGCCGCCATCTCCACCGCCGACCAGTATATCTCGTTGCATCCCGGCAGCCCGGAAGTGGCCTATGCCTTCTATATCAAGGCGATCTCGCTCTATGAGCAGATCGTGGACATCAGCCGCGACCAGTCCAACACCGAAGGCGCGCTGGTGGCGTTGCAGGATGTGGTACAGCGCTTCCCCGACACCGAATATGCCCGCGACGCCACCCTGAAGATCGACCTGACCAACGACCATCTGGCGGGCAAGGAAATGTCGGTCGGCCGCTATTACCTGTCGCGGGGCGATTATATCGGGGCGATCAACCGCTTCCGCACCGTGGTCGACCAGTATCAGACCACGCCCCAGATCGCCGAAGCGCTGGAGCGGCTGACTGAGTGCTATTACAGCCTGGGGCTGGACAGCGAGGCGCAGACCGCCGCCGCCGTGCTGGGGCACAATTATCCCGGTTCCGGCTGGTACAAGGATGCATTTAACGTCCTGAAAGGCCGCAATCTTCTGCCAATGGAAGACAGGGCCTCCTGGATCAGTCAGGCTTTCCGCCACGTCTTCTAGATTCGGGGCAAGGCGTTGCTTTCGGCGCTGACCATCCGTGACATCGTTTTGATCGAGCAGGCGGCGCTGGAATTTGCGCCCGGCCTGAATGTGCTGACCGGCGAGACCGGGGCAGGCAAATCCATCCTGCTGGATTCGCTGGGACTGGCGGTGGGAAGCCGCGGCCGCGCCAGTGTGCGGGCAGGCGCCGGCCAGGGTTCGGCCACCGCCGTGTTCGAGCCGGCCAAGGCCCATGCCGCCTGGGCGCTGCTGCGCGAACAGGCGATGGAAGCGGGCCCGGAAAACAACAATGGCGAGATCGTGCTGCGCCGGACCTTGTCCGCTGACGGCAAGAGCCGGGCCTTCATCAATGACGAGGCGGTGGGCGTGGGCCTGCTGAAGGACTTAGGGAGCCTGCTCCTGGAAGTGCATGGCCAACAGGATGATCGCGGCCTGTTCGATATCGCGACCCATCGCGTGTTGCTGGATGGGTTCGGCGGGCTGAATGGCGATGCCCAGACGGTGGCGGGGCTGCATGGCGAATGGTCGGCCGCGCGCACAGCACTGGAAGATCTGAAGGCGCTGGCAACCAAAGCCCAGGCCGAAGCCGATTTCGTGCGGGCCGCGGCCAACGAACTTTCCGATTTCGCGCCCGAGGAAGGCGAAGAGGAACGTCTGGCGGGCGAACGCGCCCTGCTGATGAACGCCGCCCGCATCGGCGAGGATGTGTCGTCGGCGCTGGAATCGCTGGCGGGCGAACGCGGCGCCGAAACCGGCCTGGCCCAGGCGCTGAAGAAGCTGTCGCGGATGAACGAGGAAGCGCGCAAGGCGGCGCGGGCCGCTGAAGCCGCGCTGGAACAGGCCTATGCCCTGGCGGAAGAGGCCCGGCGGGAGCTCGACAGCCTGTTGTCGCGGCTGGACACCGATACCGGCACGTTGGAGCGCAAGGAGGAGCGGCTGTTCGCGCTGCGCGCGCTGGCGCGCAAATATGGCGTGACGCCAGACCAGTTGGCCGCGACCCGTGACGACTTTGTCGCCAGGCAGGATGCGCTGGTGTCGGGCGGCGGCCAGATCAAGAAGGCCGAGGCGAAAGTCGCGGGCGCCCGCGACGCCTATCTGACCGCGGCACGCAAGCTGTCCAAATCGCGCGACGGCGCGGCGCGGAAGCTGGAAGCCGCGGTGGCGGCGGAACTGGCACCGCTGAAGCTGGGTCACGCCAAATTCCGCGTCGCCCTGGAAAAGCTGGACGACGACAAGGGCGCGGCCATAGGCCTAGAGCGCATCGCCTTTGAAGTCGCCACCGTGGAAGGCGCGGCGTTCGGCGGCCTGGCCAAGATCGCCTCGGGCGGCGAGCTGGCGCGCTTTTCCCTGGCGCTGAAAGTTGCGCTGGCCCAGGTGTCGTCGCCCGCCGCCATGGTGTTCGACGAAGTGGACCGCGGCGTGGGCGGGGCGGTGGCCGATGCGGTGGGCGAACGGCTGCAGCGCCTGGCGCAAACCACGCAGGTGTTGCTGGTCACCCATTCGCCTCAGGTCGCAGCGCGGGCAGCACGGCATTTCCGCATTTCGCGCGTCAAGGACAAAACCAAGATCGAATTGCTGGACGATAGCGCGCGGCTGGAAGAAATCGCCCGTATGCTGTCGGGCGCCAATGTCACCGACGAGGCCCGCGCCGCCGCCAAGCGGCTGATGGCGGAGGCTTCGACGCCTGCAAAAAAAGCTCGCAAGAGAGCATGAAAGCCGTTGAAAAACTGACCTCGGCCGAGGCTGAGAAGGAGCTTGACCGGCTGGCGAAGCAGATCGCTCAGGCCGATCGCCAGTATCATGGCGAAGATGCGCCAGAAATGTCCGACGCCGACTATGACGCCCTGCGCCGCCGCAATGCCGAGATCGAGGCGCGCTTTCCCCTTCTGGTGCGCGCCGACAGCCCCAGCCACCGGGTGGGCGCCAAGCCCTCGGCGAAATTCGCCAAGGTCACGCACCGCGCGCCCATGCTGTCGCTGGACAATGCCTTCAGCGACGAGGAGGTGGCGGACTTCCTGGGCCGGGTGCGGCGCTTCCTGGGCCTGAAAGAGGGCGAAGAGGTGGTGGTGATGGCCGAGCCCAAGATTGACGGGCTTTCGGCGAGCCTGCGCTATGAAAAAGGCGTGCTGGTGCAGGGCGCCACGCGCGGCGACGGCATGGAGGGTGAGGACATCACCGCCAACCTGCGCACCATTTCCGATATTCCGCTGCGGCTGAAAGGCAAGCCGCCCGCGGTGCTGGAAGTGCGCGGCGAGGTCTATATGACCCACAAGGCTTTCGAAGCATTGAACAAGCGTCAGGAAAAAGACGGCAAGCCGACCTATGCCAATCCGCGCAATTCCGCCGCCGGTTCGGTGCGCCAGCTCGATCCGTCCATCACCGCCAGCCGGGCGCTGAATTTCTTTGCCTATACCTGGGGCGAGATTTCCGACATGCCCGCCAAGACCCAGAGCGGCATGCTGGAAAAGTTTCAGGAATACGGCTTCATCGTCAATCCGCTGGTCCGGCGCTGCGAGACCCTGGAAGAGATTCTGAAGTTCTACCGCGACATCGAAACAAAGCGGGCCCGGCTGGGCTATGACATTGATGGCGTGGTCTACAAGGTGGACCGGCTGGATCTTCAGGAGCGGCTGGGCTTTGTCTCGCGTTCGCCACGCTGGGCCACCGCCCACAAATTTCCCGCCGAACAGGCTGAGACGGTGCTGGAAGGCATCGAAATCCAGGTCGGCCGCACCGGCAAGCTGGCGCCGGTGGCGCGGCTGAAAGCCGTGACAGTGGGCGGCGTGGTGGTGCAGAACGCCACCTTGCACAATGAAGACGAGATCGAACGACTGGATGCGCGTATCGGCGACACCGTGGTGATCCAGCGCGCCGGCGATGTGATCCCGCAAATCTTGCGCGTCATATTGGAAAAGCGGCCGAAGAACGCCAAGCCTTACAAGTTTCCCGACAAATGTCCGATCTGCCATAGCCATGCGGTGCGGGAAGTGGACGAAAAGACCGGCAAGATGGATGTGGACCGGCGCTGCACCGGCGGGCTGATCTGCGACGCCCAGACAGTGGAGCGGCTGAAATACTTCGTTGGGCGCAATCAGTTCGACATCGAAGGTCTTGGCGGCACCATGATCGAGCTGTTCCATGGCGAGGGCTTATTGAAGGAGCCTGCCGATATCTTTGCCCTGACCGAAAAGCCCGACAAGGTGAGCAAGGTGCTGGCCGAACACCGTGCCGCGCTGTCAGAAGAGCGTCGCGCCGCCGAGGGCAAGGAACCGGTCAAGAAGGCCAAGACGGAAAAGGAACGCGAAGACAAGGTGGTGGAAAACCTGATGGCGGCGATCGAGCGCCGGCGCACCATTGGGCTGGACCGTTTCATCAATGCCCTGGGCATCCGCCACGTGGGTGAGACCACGGCGCGGCTCTTGGCACGGCACTATCGCTCGATTGACGCCTTCATGGAGGGCATGAAAGCTGACAATGCCAGGGAAGAACTGGAAAGCCTGGAAGGCATCGGCGGGGTGGTGGCCGAAGCCATCCATGATTTCTTTGACGAGCCGCACAATGTGAAGGCGGTGAAGCGGTTGCTGGAATGGCTGGATGTGACCGACATGGCCGCGCCGGCAAAATCCTCGCCCGTCTCGGGCAAGACGGTGGTGTTCACCGGCACCCTGGAAAAGATGACCCGCCAGGAAGCCAAGGCACGGGCGGAGTCGCTGGGCGCCAAGGTCTCGGGCTCGGTCTCGGCCAAGACCGATATCGTGGTGGCCGGGCCGGGCGCGGGTTCAAAGCTGAAAGACGCCCAGAAGCACAATGTCCAGATAATGGACGAGGATGCGTGGCTGAAATTGATCGCCGGTTAGATACTGCGCGTCGCCCGGTCCAGCCAGGTCCGGGTTTCTTCATCCACCAGCGGCGAAATCACATCGCGCACCCGCGCGTGATAGATGTTGAGCCAGCCTTTTTCGGTCTCCGTCAGCAATGATGGCTCGACCAGATTCAGGTCAATCGGCGCAAGCGTAATGGTCTCGAAGCCCATCATCGGCCGGTCACCGCCCAGGTCTTCGGGTTCGGTGACCACCACCAGATTCTCGATGCGGATGCCAAAGGCGCCGGCCTTGTAGAAGCCGGGTTCATTGGAACAGACCATGCCGGGCTTCAAAGCTTGCATCACCGGCCGCTTGGAAATGTTCTGCGGTCCTTCATGCACCGACAGATAGCTGCCCACGCCATGGCCGGTGCCATGGTCATAATCCAGCCCCGCGTCCCACAACGGGCGGCGGGCGAAACTGTCCAGCTGCATGCCGATGGTGCCGTCGGGAAAACGCGCGGTGGCCAGCGCAATATGACCCTTCAAGACGCGGGTGAAGCGGTCGCGCATTTCCGG
>Ga0302314_10003734_pt1 | contig 28025 bp, 28 predicted proteins | sample III_Palsa_N2_3_FD_200533 | JGI IMG/M metagenome (GOLD analysis project Ga0302314, IMG submission 200533) | Peat permafrost microbial communities from Stordalen Mire near Abisko, Sweden - III_Palsa_N2_3 | ecosystem: Environmental > Terrestrial > Soil > Palsa > Peat permafrost | place: Sweden...
TCGACGAGCATTGCCAGCGCGCCCGCGCCGGCGGCGCGACCATCACCCAGGCGCCCGAGGACCAGTTCTATGGCGACCGGACCTATCGCGCGCTCGACCCGGAAGGCCATGTCTGGAATTTTTCCCAGAAGGTTCGCGATGTTTCGATGACGGAAATGCAGAGCGCCAGCGGCCTTACGGCCTCGACGTCGCTAGGCCCCAAGGAGGGGAACCATGACTGAGATGAAACGCCCGACGCTGGCGACCGGCGTCTACTATCGAGATCCAGGTGCGGCGCTAAAATGGCTGGAGGCGGCCTTCGGCTTCGAGACGACCATGGTGGTGAACGGCCCCGACGGGTCCATCGCACATTCGGAGATGCGGCTGGGCGACGGCATGATCATGATCGGCGGCGAATACGACGAGCGGCATAAGAGCCCTATGTCCATCGGCGGTGTGAACACCCACGGCATCCACGTACAGCTGGAGGACGGGATCGACGCCCACTACGAGCGGGCGCGCAAGGCCGGCGCCAAGGTCGTGCGGGAGCTGGCCGACCAGTTCTATGGCGACCGTGTCTACACCGCGACCGATCCGGAGGGCCATGACTGGTCGTTTGGACAGACCATCAAGGTGATGTCGAACGACGAGATGGCCCAGGCCGGCGGCATGGCCGTTCGCGACCGCCTCTAGGCGATCCTCCGATGTCCGCATGCTCCATCCTGAAGGGACCGAACGATGGCTGACTGGCGACCGACGTTGATGCCGGCGATTTTCTACCGCGATCCTCGCGCGGCGTTGAAATGGCTGGCGGAGGCTTTCGGCTTTGAGGTGTTCATGCTGATCGAGGACAGCGACGGCGCCCTGGTGCATTCGGAGATGCGCTATGGAGATTCCGCGGTGATGATCGGTTCTGAGTGGTCGGCGGACCATCAGAGCCCGGTCTCGCTCGGCGGGCGCAACACCCAGACGACTCATATCTCGATCGCCGCGGACGTCGACGCTCACTGCGAGCATGCACGCCGGGCCGGCGCGGAAATCATCGAGGCGCCGGAGACGCAGTTCTACGGCGACCGAACCTATCGCTGCCGGGACCCGGAGGGCCATATCTGGACCGTCAGCCAGGCCGTACAGCCCGTCACGCGCGAGGAAGCCGAGGCGGCTACCGGCCTGAAGATCACGGGTTGGACATCGTGATGACGCGCTTCGACCTGGAGACCACCTATCTTGGGCTGGATGGCAAGGGCCGGGTGACCGCCTTGCCGGTTGGCCCCGACTTCTGGACTACGATCGGCGACAATCCCGACGTGGGCGGCACCCAGGTCACCATGGCATCCGGCCAAGGCGATTGGGCCCACTGGGAAATGCACCCGAAGGGCGACGAGGTGCTGGTGCTGGTTGAAGGAAGCTTAAGGATTCTATTCGAGCGAGGTGATCGCGAGGAAGCCCACGATCTGACGCCGGGCGCCACCCTGGTCGTTCCCGCCGGGACCTGGCATCGCGCGGTGAATCAGCGGGACGTGCGCATGCTGTTCATGACCTATGGCGAGGGCACTCAGCACAAGCCGGTCCAGGCGTGAGCCAGGCCGCCATCGACCGCACGTTGGCCGCACTGGCCGACCCCAACCGGCGGCGGGTGATCGAGCTGCTCCGCGAGCGGCCACGAGCGTCAGGCGACTTGGCCCAGGCGGCGGGCCTCACCGCGCCGGCCATGAGCCGGCACCTGCGCACGCTGCGTCAGAGCGGCCTGGTGGCGGAGGATCACGATGGGTTCGATGCGCGGGTGCGCATCTATCATTTGAGGCCGGAGCCGATGGCGGACCTGAAGCAGTGGTTGGAAGAGACCGAACGGCTGTGGAGCGAGCAGTTGCAGGCTTTCAAGGCCCATCTGGAGAGGGATGTGAGGGATCAAGTCGCTGAGGAAACGCCAGAATGAGGGCAGGGCGACATAGCGGCCGTCGACCCTCAATTCCTCCCCCATCGGAGGAAGGGGACCGCCCGCAAAGCGGTGGAGTGGGCCTTGCCGGAGAGACCTCGGCAACCGCAATACCAACGATCATTGAGTTTGACCGGTCGAAACCCTCCAAATTCCTCATCCTGAGGCGCTCGCCGCACCGCGGCGAGCCTCGAAGGACGCACGAACGGCGCCGCCAATGCGTCCTTCGAGGCCCGCTTCGCGGGCGCCTCAGGATGAGGAGCAAAGAGTCAGCATCAAAGACCGTTGGTATAAGGCCCCCTCAGACGCTTCGCGCCAGCTCCCCCAGCGGGGGAGCAACACGACCGCGACGACGGCTCTTTCAAGGTCTGCTCCCATGAGCTCCAAGATCCTGGTCGCTTTGCGGGTCAAGGCTGCGCCGGCGCGGGCGTTCGAGGTGTTCACTACCGAGATCGCGCTCTGGTGGCGGCCGAATCTGATGTTCCGGTTCACGCCGCGCAGCCCCGGCGTGCTGGCCTTCGAGGTGGGCGAGGGCGGGCGGTTCACCGAAACTCTGGCGAACGGCAAGGTATTCGAGATCGGCCGCATCCGCGCGTGGGAACCGCCGCTTGAGGGCGACGGCCGGCTGGTGTTCAGCTGGCGCCAGGCGACCTTTGCGCCGGATCAGGACACCGAGGTCGAGGTCCGCTTCGAGGCGATTGGCGACGAGACCCGGGTCACCGTCGAACATCGCGGCTGGGACAGCGTGCCGGACGCCCATGTGGCGCGGCATACCTTCCCTGCCGCGCTGTTCTTGCGGCGGCACGGAGAGTGGTGGCAGGCCTTGCTTTCGGCCTACAAAGAACGCACGTCCGATGCGGAAAAGGAGCAAGGATGAACGGTCGGCCCGAAGGTCAGTCGGACGATGCGCAGGTCACCGATCTCGGCGGGCGCCGACGCGCAGCGGTGGGGTTCGTCTTCGCTGTCGCGGTGATGGATGTGCTGGCGATGGGGATCATCATCCCGGTGCTGCCGCAGCTGGTAAAGCAGTTCAACCACGGGAATACGGCCGCGGCGGCGCAGTATTTCGGCGCGTTCGGCGTGACCTATGGGGTCATGCAGTTCTTCTTTTCGCCGATCCTGGGCGCTCTTTCGGACCGGTTCGGGCGCCGGCCAGTGCTGCTGATCTCGATCTTTGGGCTGGGATTCGATTATTTCCTGATGGCGCTGTCGCCAACCATTGGCTGGCTGTTTTTGGGCCGAACCATCTCGGGCGTCACGGCGGCCACGTTTTCGACGGCCAACGCCTATGTGGCGGACGTCACCGCGCCAGACAAACGGGCCAAGAGTTTCGGGCTGATGGGCGCGGCTTTCGGCATCGGCTTCACCATCGGCCCGACCCTGGGCGGTCTTTTGGGCTCTATCGACCTTCGGCTACCCTTCTATGTGGCGGGAGGGCTCGCCCTGATCAACGGACTCTACGGCCTGTTCGTGCTGCCAGAATCCCTGCCACGCGATCGCCGCGCGCCCTTTGTCTTGGCCAAGGCTAACCCGCTAGGCTCGTTCGAACTGCTGCGCTCACACCGTGAACTGCTGGGCCTGGCGGCGATCGTCTTCCTCTATTTCCTGGCGCACCAAGTGCTGCAAAGCACCTTCGCGCTCTACACCAACTACCGCTACGGTTGGGGGCCGTTCCCGCTCGGCTTGAACCTGCTGGGCGTCGGCGTCGGCAATATCCTGGTGCAGAGCTTCGTGGTCGGGCCGTTCGTGGCGCGGTTCGGCGAGCGTGGGGCGCTCTATACCGGCCTGGCCGCCGGCGCGATCGGCTTTGCGATCTATGCGACGGCCACCACTTCGCTGCAGTTCTGGCTGGGCCTGCCGATCTTCGCCTTCATGGGACTGACCCAGCCTGGCTATCAAGGCTTGATGACCCGCCGCGTCGGCCCGACCGAGCAAGGGCGTCTGCAGGGCGCCAATTCGGGCATGATGGCGTTGGCCAGCATCATCGGGCCGGTGCTGTTCACCCAGGTGTTCGCATGGTCGATCAGCGGGCGGGCTCATGGGCCGGGCGATGGAACCACCGTCTTCATGGCCGCGGCGATGATGCTGACCGCGCTGCTGCTGGCGCTGAGCCAGGCCCGGGCGCGCTCCGCCGCCGCGCTGTCGGGTTCATAACGGCGTTGGAAGGGGCCGGACCGATCGCGGACGACGCAGCCCCGGTCCAGGTCACGCCGCCGCAATCGCCGGCGGCCCTGGGCTTTATCCTCGTCTCGGTGCTGCTGAACGCCCTGTCCATGGGCGTGATCTTTCCCGTGTTCCCGACCCTGGTGAAGGGCTTCACCCATGGCGACGCCTCCGCGGCCGCCGTCGCACTCGGCTGGTTCGGGGAGATCTGGGCGCTGATGCAGCTAGTGTTCTCCCCAATGTTGGGGGTGCTGTCCGACCGGTTCGGGCGTCGGCCGGTGCTGTTGATCTCGATGTTCGGCCAGGCGGCCGACTATCTGCTGATGGCGTTTTCGCCGACCCTGGTCTGGCTTTTCGTCGGGCGCGTGGTGTCGGGCGCCACCGGCGCGAGCACCGCGGTGGCGGGCGCCTATATCGCCGATGTCACCACGCCCCAGACCCGCGCGCGCAATTTCGGCTACATGGCCGCGGCCTCGGGTGCCGGCGTGGTGCTGGGCCCGGCCCTGGGCGGCCTGGTCGGGGAGCTCAGCCCGCGCGCGCCGTTCTGGCTGGCGGCGGGCCTAGCCTTGGCCAACGGCCTCTATGGCCTGTTCGTCCTGCGCGAATCCCTGCCGAGGGACCGCCGCGCCCCATTCCAGTTGCGCCGCGCCAACCCGTTGGGCTCGGCTCGGTTCCTGCTCACCCACCCCGCGGTCGTGGGCCTGGTCCTGGTCTATTTCCTCGATCAGCTGGCCTCGTTCCCCCTGAACAGCATTCTCGTGCTCTACGCCAACTATCGCTACCACTGGGGCCCGCGCGACGTGGGCGCGGTTTTGACCACGATGGCGCTGGCCGCCATCGTCGTGCAGAGCCTGATCGCCGCGCCGGTCGCCGCCCGCATCGGCGAGCGCGGCGCCGTGGTGCTCGGCTTCGGTTTCGCTGCGGTCGGCCTTTGCGTGTTGGGGCTGGCCCCCAACGGGGTGATCTTCTGGGTCGGGCTTGGCGTCACCGTGCTCTCCAGCATCGCCAATCCCGCTCTGCAGGCCCTGCTGACCCGCGCGGTGGGGAGCGCCGAGCAGGGTGAGCTTCAGGGCGCGATGGGCAGCCTGTTCGGCGTATCGCGCCTGATCGGCCCACTGGTCTTCACCACCACCTTCGCCTGGTCGCTCAGGGACGGGCGCGTGCCAGGGCTCCCGATCGTGCTTGGCGCGGTTTTCTTCGTGATCGGGATGGGGCTGACGTCGTTCGCGATAGGGCGGGCTGCGAAGGCGGCGTAGAGGCGTGGTTGAGCGCGGCCGGACTCGCCATCATTGCGCCTGAATGCTTCGATGTTTTCAGCTTTGACATCCATCAGGCAGACCCGATGCGCGCCTACCGCTTCTTGATCCCCGGCCTTTGCCTTTTGGCCGCCTGTTCCCAGCCCGCGCTGTCGACCAAGGCGGAGACCGCGCCCGCCCCGCCCATGCCCGAGCCGGGACGCAGGGTTCCGACTGACGCCCCGTCGATGAAGCTGTCCTTCGCCCCGGTCGTCAGGCGGGTCGCTCCGGCCGTAGTCAATGTCTATAGCCGCCGGGTGGTGCGCCAAAGCGTCGATCCGTTCTGGTCGATGTTCGGCGGCGGCCTTGGCCTGCCGCGCGAGCGCATCGCCCAGTCGCTGGGCTCCGGCGTCATCGTCCGCGCGGACGGGGTCATCGTCACCAACAACCACGTGGTCGAGGGCGGCCAGGAGATCATGGTCGTGCTGGCCGATCGCCGGGAATTTCCCGCCAAGGTCCTGCGCGCCGACAGCCGCGCGGACATCGCGGTGCTGAAGATCGAGGTCGGCGACGAGCGCTTGCCGGTGCTGGCGCTGGACGACCGCGATGACGCCCAGGTCGGCGACCTGGTGCTGGCCATCGGCGATCCGTTCGGGGTCGGCCAGACGGTGACCAACGGCATCGTCTCGGCCCTGGCCCGCAGCGGCGTGGGCATCACCGGCGATTCCTATTTCGTGCAGACCGACGCGGCGATCAATCCGGGCAATTCCGGCGGCGCCCTGGTCGACATGAACGGCGACATGATCGGCATGAACACAGCCATCCTGTCCCAGTCGGGGACGTCCTCCGGCGTTGGGTTCGCCATCCCCGCGGCGCTGGTCAAGCGGGTGGTTGAGACAGCGGTGGGCAGGGGCGGCTCCACGGTCGCGCGACCCTGGCTCGGCCTGAAGGCGCAAGGCGTCACCGCCGAGATCGCCCGCACCCTGGGCCAGGACCGGCCGAGCGGCGTTCTGATCACCGACCTCTATCCAGGCGGGCCCGCGGCGCGGGCGGGCCTGCGGCAAGGGGATTTGATTTTGGCCGTGGACGGCCAGCCGGTGATCGACGAGTCGGCTCTGAACTATCACGTGGCCACCCGCCGAACCGGCGACGAGGTCGCGCTGGAGGTCCGTCATGGCCGCGAGCCGCCGCGCACGGTCCAGGTGCATGTGGAGCCGCCGCCCGCGACCCCCGCGCGCGACGAACAGACCCTTAGCGGCCGTAATCCGCTCAGCGGCGCAACCGTGGTCAACCTGTCGCCGGCGGTGGCGGACGAGCTGGGCATCGACCCGTTCTCGGCGGACGGCGGCGTGCTGGTCACCAAGATCGGCGCGGGGATCGCCGCCCAGGCGGGCATCCGGCCAGGCGATCTGATCCGCGAGATCAATGGGCGCAAGGTCCGGCTGGTCGGCGACCTGCGCGCGGCGCTGGCGGACGGCGCGAGCGGCTGGGCGATCACCATCCAGCGCGGCGGCCAGATGATCACGGCGCAGTTTCGGCTTTAGCGAGGCAAGCGTGGCCGTTTGGATGCGTAGCCGATGCGAGAGGCGTCGCTTAATATTGATGAATAAATATTAACTGGGCGTTCCACACGGCGAGCGATACACCTTAGATTTATGTAAGGTATGCGCAAATAGTACGCGCGTCTGTCCAGATATTGACGAAAGCATATCAACATGAATACTGAGTGTATTTCAAAATATATAGTAATCTCGTTGTTGATGCTTTCCATCGCCGTTGCAGCGCCTGTGAACGCTCAAGTCGTGGGTCGATCGATCGTCGACACCTGGCGCGCCCCCGCGTCCACCGTCATCGACGAGGAAGAAAAAGACTTCGACGATGGGCCGGTTCACCTCAGCGGCACGCTCTATTTTCCCCACGGCATGCACAAGGTCCCCGCCGTGGTGGTGTTTCACGGCGCGTCGTCGCCAACCCGCGAGCTTCCGCTTTATCGCCACCTCAAGGAGATGCTCCCTCCGCTGGGCATCGCGGTCTTTGTATTCGATCGTCGTGGCAATGGAGAATCCAGCGCTGGCAAGGAAAATCACAACTTTGATCTGCTGTCTGATGACGGAGTCGCGGCTCGACGAATGCTCGCGCAAGACCCTCGAATTGACGCGGGGCGGATCGGCTACTGGGGATTGAGTCAGGGCGGCTGGTTGGCCTTGCTGGCGGCCTCGAAAGACCCGCAGGCGGCGTTCGCGATCTCAGTTTCCGCGCCGATATCGACACCCGACGTTCAGATGAATGTCGCCGTGGCGAACATCTTACGGGTCAATGGCTATGGTCAAAAGGAAGTCGACCAAGCCGTCGGCGCCCGTCGCGCGATCGACGACTATCTGCGCGGCAAGGTCGACCGGGCGGTGGCGCAACAAGCGCTGAACGGTGTTCGCCAGCAGCCCTGGTTCAAACTGATCTATCTGGATGACACGCTCGATGATCCAGCGACGTCGGGTTGGGTCAAACAAATGCGGCTCGACCCCATGACGACGCTGGATCGGGTCAGCGCGCCGACCCTGATGATCTATGGAGCGGTCGATCCGTGGACCCCCGTCGCCCTGTCGGTGGAGCGCCTGCGTGCGACGGCCTCCAAGCATCCCAATATCCAAACCGCGGTGATCGCCAACGCCGACCACACCATGATGCTGTCGCTGGACCCCAAGAGCCAGATGGATCCAAAATCCTTCCCCGCGCAGGCGCCCGAGGCGCCCGCTTATTTTGGACTTATGGCGGCTTGGCTCGCCCAGCAGAATCTGGTGGATTTGGCGCGACCGTAATCCCGCAACATCGGCCATCGTCCTTTTCCGCCGGCTTCTGCTAGCTTGCAGTCATGAGCGATCTGTTTGAAGCCGCCGGCCTGACGCCAGAGGCGCCTAGACCACTGGCCGATCGGCTTCGGCCGACAAACCTGGATGAGGTGGTGGGTCAGGACCATCTGCTGGGCGCCGACGGCCCCATCCGGCGAATGGCCGATGCGCACCGGCTGTCCTCGATGGTCCTTTGGGGACCGCCAGGTACGGGCAAGACCACGATCGCGCGCCTCCTGGCCAAGGCCGCCGGCTATGAGTTCCAACAGCTGTCAGCGGTATTCTCCGGCGTCGCCGACCTGAAGAAGGCCTTCGAGATGGCCCGCATGCGGCGCGCTTCGGGCCAGGCCACGCTGCTGTTCGTGGATGAAATCCACCGCTTCAACCGCGCCCAGCAGGACGGCTTCTTGCCCTTCGTGGAGGAGGGGATCGTCACCCTGGTGGGCGCCACGACCGAGAACCCGTCATTCGAGCTGAACGGCGCGCTGTTATCGCGTTGCCAGGTCTATGTGCTGAAGCGTTTGGACGATGCGGCGCTGGAGCAATTGCTGATCAAGGCCGAAGCCAATGAGGGCCAGGCGCTGCCGCTGGAGCCGGATGCGCGACACGCCCTGTTGGCGCTGGCCGACGGCGATGGCCGCTATCTGCTGACCCTGGCCGAGACCCTGTTCAATATCGGAACCGGCCAGCCGCTGACCATCGCCCAGCTCGGCCAGGTGCTGCAAAAGCGCAGCCCGGCCTACGACAAAGATCGAGAAGAACACTATAACCTCATATCAGCACTGCATAAATCGATCCGAGGTTCAGATCCCGATGCGGCGCTCTACTGGCTGGCGCGGATGCTGGATGGCGGCGAGGATCCGCTGTTCATCGCCCGCCGGCTGATCCGCGCGGCGGTGGAGGATATCGGCGCGGCCGACCCGTTGTCGCTGCTGGTGGCCAACGCCGCCAAGGACACTTACGACTTTTTGGGCTCGCCCGAAGGGGAATTGGCCCTGGCCCAGGCCTGCGTGCATCTGGCCGCCGCGCCCAAGTCCAACGCCATCACCACCGCCTTCGGCGCGGCGATGAAGGCGGCCAAGGAGACCGGCTCGCTGGGCCCGCCCGATCATATCCGCAACGCCCCGACCCGGCTGATGAAGGATTTGGGTTACGGCAAGGGCTACGCCTACGACCACGACGCCAAGGACGGTTTTTCCGGCCAGAACTATTTCCCAGATGGCATGGCCCGCCGGCGGTTCTACGACCCCAAGGGCGAGGGCGCCGAGGCCCGGGTCAGGGAGCGGCTGGAGCGCTGGGCCGGCCTGCGCGCGAGCCGCGAAGGTCAGGCCTGAATGCAGCGCGCCAAGGATCGCGCGCCGGCCGTGGCGCTTTCGGCCGAGGAAATCGCCCTCGTCCGATCGTTGGTCATCTTCGAAGACGAGCACATCCTGGCGCTGAACAAGCCGGCGGGGCTGTCCAGCCAGGGCGGCCGCGGCCAGGTTCACACCTTGGACGAGCTGCTGTGGGCCTTCGCCAAATCCAGCGGCAATCGCCCGCGCCTGGTCCACCGGCTGGACCGCGACACCTCGGGCGTGATCCTGACCGCCAGGACCAAGCCGGCGGCGGGGTTCCTGGGCAAGGCGCTGATGGGCCGGCGGGTGCGCAAGACCTATCTGGCCATCGTCACGCCCGGCGCGCCCCAGCCGGCCCAGGGCTTGATCGAGACCCCGCTGCGCCGGGACGAGCAGGGCCGTGAGGCCTATATGCGCATCTGCGCCGCCGACCACCCCGACGCCGAGACCGCGCGGACCCGCTATCGGACCCTATCAACGGGTCAGGGCGCGGCGCTGGTGGAGCTCAGCCCCGAGACCGGGCGCATGCATCAGTTGAGGGTGCATCTGGCCTCGATCGGCCATCCGATCGCCGGCGACAGCCGCTATGGCGGCGCGTTGATGCTAGCTGGGGCGCCGGCGCCGCGGCTGATGCTGCACGCCGCGGCGCTGGAGTTTCCGCAACCGGGCGGGGGGAAGCAGCGGCTGGTCGCGCCGGTTCCGGATGATTTCCGGGTCGTAGGGGAAAACGCGGGGTTGGCGACCACCGAGGCGGGGTGAGGTTGCGCCAACCGTGCGTGCTTCGACACGCCGGCTGCGCCGTCGGCTCAGCATGACGAATAAAATTGAGCAATCTCCAACTACGTCATGCTGAGCCGGTCGCGTTAGCGGCCGTATCGAAGCACGCACGGCTGGGCGCAGTTCACGGCGCCCTTTTCCAAACGCCCCCGCCGTCGCATAAGGCGGGCATGAAGGAAGTGCGCACCCTGCATGTGGCCGCCGGCGAGGACGGCAGCCGGCTGGATCGCTGGTTCAAGCGGCGCTGGCCGCACCTGAACCACATCCAGCTGCAGAGGTTGACCCGCACCGGCCAGATCCGCGTCGACGGCGGCCGGGTCAAGCCGGACACCAAGCTTGTCGCGGGCTCCATGGTGCGCGTGCCGCCGCTGCCGGACGCCGACCGGATCCAGGCCGAGCGGGAAGGCATTTCGCCCCGCGACGCCGCTTTCGCCCGCTCGCTGGTGCTCTATGAAGACGAAGACGTGCTCGCCCTGAACAAGCCCTCGGGCCTGGCGGTGCAGGGCGGCACCAAGACCACCCACCACATCGACCGGCTGCTCAGCGCCTGGGGCGAGGGGTTGGAACGGCCCAGGCTGGTCCACCGGCTGGACCGCGACACCTCCGGCGTGCTGATCCTGGGCAAGAGCCCGGCCGCGGCCGCGCGGCTGTCCGGCGCCTTCGCCAAGCGCAAGGCGCAGAAGACCTATTGGGCCCTGGTGGCGGGCGCGCCCCGCCCGCCCGAGGGGGTGATCGAGCTGCACCTGGTCAAAAAGGGGGTCGGCGACCGCGAGCTGGTGGTGCCGACCGACCCGAAGGACCCGGCCGGCGATCCTGCGGACACCGAGTTCGTCACGATCTCGCGCGCCTCCCAGCGGGTGACCTGGATGGCGCTGCGGCCGCTAACGGGCCGCACGCATCAGCTCAGAGCCCACATGAAGGCGATCGGCCATCCCATTCTGGGCGATCCGAAATATGGCGACGAGGCCTCGGCTGAACTGTCCGAGGGGCTGAAGCTGCAGTTGCACGCCCGGCGGGTCACCCTGCCGCATCCCGCGGGCGGCATGATCGTGGTCGAGGCGCCGATCAGCCGCGAGATGAAGGCCGGCTTCGATCGCTTCGGCTTCGACGAACACGAGGCCGATCCCGAGCCGTTCAAGGCCCGCCAGAGGCGCCGATGACGGGCGGCGCACCCCAAACCCCGCGACGGACCGCCGAGCGCCCCAGGCGCTTCTATCAGGCCGCCAGCGCCGCGCCGCTCGAGGGCGGGCATGGCGTAGCGCTGGATGCGCGCATGTTGCGCACGCCGGCCGGCGTGCGGCTGGTCCTGCCGGGTCTTGCGCTGGCCGAGCTGGTCGCGTCGGAATGGGCCGCGCAGGAACAGGTCATCGATCACGGGCGGATGCCGGCGACGCGGCTGGCCTTCACCGCCGCGGACCGGATCGGCGCGGCGAGGGCGGCGACGGCGGTCGAGATCGCCCGCCAGGCCGGCTCGGATCTGCTCTGCCACTTCGCCCAGGCTCCGAAAGCGCTCACAGAGCGCCAGGAAGCTCGCTGGGCCCCGTTGCTGGTTTGGGCGGAGCATGAGCTGGGCCTGCGCTTCGAGCGCGCCATGGGCATCCTGCATCGACCGCAGCCTCTGGCCACCTTGGACCGGGTCGAGGCCCTTGCGCTCACCCTGGATGACTTCGCCCTGGCAGGGCTGGCGCTGGCCGCCGGTCTGTTCAGCTCGACCATATTGGCGCTGGCGCTGCAGCGAGGCGTGCTGAGTGGCGACGGGGCGTTCGATCTGTCACGCCTGGACGAGGCGTTCCAGGAGGAGCAGTGGGGGATCGATGCGGAGGCCGCTGAGCGCACCGCGCTGCTGCGCGGCGAGGCGGTGATGCTGGAGCAATGGTTTCGGGCGCTGGACTGACCGCCTCCAGCGACTTGTCATCACCCCGACGCAAGGCTAGGCCTGCAATCAGATCGGCAGGGGATTGAGCGGCGTGCAGCAGATACTGGGCGAACTTGAGAAGCGGCGCGAACAGGCCAGGGCCGGCGGCGGCGCACGGCGCATCGCGGCTCAGCACGCCAAAGGCAAGCTGAGCGCGCGCGAGCGGATCGACCTTTTGCTAGACGAGGGTTCCTTCGAAGAGTTCGACATGTTCGTCGAACACCGCGCCACCGATTTCGGGATGGCCGACAACAAGATCCCCGGCGACGGCGTGGTCACCGGCTGGGGAACCATCAACGGGCGGGTGGTCTTTGTTTTCTCCAAGGATTTCACCGTCTTCGGCGGCTCTCTTTCCGGGGCTCAGGCGCAGAAGATTCTGAAAGTCATGCGCCAGGCGATGAAGGTCGGCTCGCCGATCATCGGCCTCTATGACGCCGGCGGCGCGCGCATCCAGGAGGGCGTCGAGAGCCTGGCCGGATACGCGGACATCTTCCTCGAAAACACCCTGGCCTCCGGCGTGATCCCGCAGATCAGCGTGATCATGGGCCCCTGCGCCGGCGGCGACGTCTACTCGCCGGCGATTACCGACTTCATCTTCATGGTGAAGGATACGAGCTACATGTACGTGACCGGGCCCGACGTGGTGAAGACGGTCACCAACGAGGATGTCAGCCATGAGGAGCTGGGCGGCTATCGCATCCACGCTGGCAAGTCCGGCGTGGCCGACGGCGCCTTCGAGAACGACCTGGAGGCCCTGACCCAGGTCCGCCGGCTGGTCGATTTCCTGCCCCTGTCCAATCGCGAAAAGCCGCCGGTGCGCCAAAGCTTCGACGAGCCCTATCGCGAGGAACGCTCGCTGGACACGCTGATCCCGGCCAATCCGAACAAGCCCTACGACATGAAGGAGTTGATCTATAAGATTGTCGATGAGGCGGATTTTTTTGAAATGTCAGCCGATTGGGCAAAAAATATCGTGTGCGGCTTCGCCCGCATGGATGGCGAGCCCGTCGGTATTGTCGCCAACCAACCTCAGGTCCTGGCCGGGGTGCTGGACATCGACGCCGCGCGCAAGGCCGCCCGCTTCGTGCGTTTCTGCGACGCCTTCAATATCCCGCTGATCACTCTGGTCGACGTGCCTGGCTTCATGCCCGGGACCAAGCAGGAGGGGGGCGCGCTGATCAAGCACGGCGCCAAGCTGCTGTTCGCCTTCGCCGAGGCGACCGTGCCCAAGATCACCCTGATCACCCGCAAGGCCTATGGCGGGGCCTATGACGTGATGAGCTCGAAACACATCCGCGGCGACGTCAACTACGCCTGGCCTACGGCGGAGATCGCGGTGATGGGCGCCAAGGGGGCGGTGGAGATCATCTTCCGCGCCGACATGAACAATCCCGAAGCCCTGGCCGCCCGCGAAGCCGAATACAAGCAGCGCTTCGCCAATCCGTTCGTGGCCGCCAGCCTGGGCTATATCGACGACGTCATCCTGCCCCATGGCACCCGCCGGCGCATGGTGCGGGCGTTGAAGAGCCTGAAGAACAAACAGCTCTCCAACCCATGGAAGAAGCACGACAACATCCCGCTGTGAGGGGAGAGCTTTGGACAGCCGCTAATCCGGCCAGACCGTACGCCCTCATCCTCCCACTCACTTCGTTCGCGGGCCCCTCCTTCTCCCCACGGGAGAAGGGCTGGGAGGCTCGCAAGGAACACCTCGCCCGAAGGGAGAGGGAGGGGCCCGACCGCCAAAGCCTTGGCGAAGGCGGTTGGGAGGGTGAGGGGTTAGGGACGGTTCAGGACGAGCGAAACAAGCTCAATGCTCGCATATGAACCGGATCAGATGTGATCGCCTCGGCCTAGCGGGTCCGGCAGGGGCTGGCCGTTGGGCGCGAAGCTGAGCGACACCGAGTTGATGCAGTAGCGCAGCCGCGTCGGCGGCGGGCCGTCCGGAAACACGTGGCCCTGATGGCTGTCGCAACGCGCGCAGCGGGTCTCGATCCGCACCATGCCGTAGCTGACATCCTTGATCGCGCGGACATGGGCCTCGTCGATCGGGGCGAAGAAGCTGGGCCAGCCGGTGCCGCTCTCGAACTTGGTCTTGGCCTGGAACAGCGGCAGGCCGCACAGACGGCAGCAATAAACCCCATCGGTCTCGTTGTTCAAAAGTCCGCCGCAGAACGGCGCCTCGGTGCCGTGGTGCAGCAAGACGTCGCGTTCTTCGGGCGTGAGATCGGCCTCCAGGCGCTTTTCCTCGTCAGGCGAGGGCGGCGTCAGGTCGAAACCGGAGGCTGAGCGGGCGGGGGCGGTGTGGGCGTCGGTCATGGGCCGATTGTGCCGAATTTGACGACTGAGCGCCAGCCTCGCGCGCCCTTTCGCTCAAGCGCGCGCGGCCTTAGATTTCGGCGCCGGCCAGGTCGCCGGCGAATCGGAGCAGGCGATGAATGGCGGGACGGGCGATTGGCGGGAGTTGCTGTTCTCCTCGGCCGGACGGCTGGCTCGCACGCCGTTTGCGATCACCGCGGCGATCCTGCTGGGCGTCACCGGCCTCTATGAGGGCGTGGTCGGCCCGACCCTGCATTGGCTGACCGGCTGGTTCGTTTATCCCGCGATGCTGTTTTGCGGCGCCTGCGTTCTTTCCAAACGACTGCACGACCGGGGCCGCTCCGGCTGGTGGGCGGCGCTGGTGCTGTTCGCACTGGCGGTGCTTTGGCCCTATCCGCACGGGTTTTTCGACCTTTTGTTCCTGCTGGTCGTAATCTGGGCCGTGGTCGAATTGGGCATGATGCCGGGCGAACAGGGCGCCAATCGCTACGGGGTCAATCCGAACAAGTCGCAGATCCCGGTGGGTTAAAGTCAGACCGGCGCGTCCGCCTCGACCGTCGCCCCGAACACCCGCTCGAAACTTGTCTTCAGGGCCGCGTCGGCCTCGTCCATGCTGACCGGCAGGCCCAGGTCGACAAGGCTGGTGACGCCGTGCTCCTGGATGCCACAGGGCACGATGCCTTCGAAATGGGTGAGATCGGGTTCGACGTTCAGGCTGACCCCGTGGAACGACACCCAGCGCCGAAGTTTGACCCCGATCGCGGCGATCTTGTCCTCGCGGGTTGGCAGGCCGAGCGTTTTCCGCTCGACCCAGACGCCGACCCGGCCAGGACGGACCTGACCCTCGACATTGAACTGGGCGAGAGCGCCGATGATCCAGTCCTCTAACGCGCGCACGAAGGCGCCCACGTCGCGGCCGCGCCGGCGCAGGTCCAGCATGACATAGGCCACCCGCTGGCCGGGGCCGTGATAGGTGTACTGGCCGCCGCGCGCGCTGGCGTAGACTGGAAACCGCTCCGGCTGCAGCAGGTCCGCCGGTTTGGCCGAAACCCCGGCGGTATAAAGCGGCGGATGCTCCAGCAACCAAACCAGCTCGCCCGCCCGATCCTCTGCGATGGCCAGGGCGCGCGACTCCATCGCCGCGACGGCGTCCGGATAGGCTACCGGGCCCTGCGATATCGCCCAGCCCACAGCCGGCGCCGCGACGGGTGCGGCATCGCGCGCGGCGGCCTCGATATTTAACGAGCGGTCAAGCATGTGCGCCGCAATGTGACCCCAGGACGCCTCGAATCAAGGCTGTCCGGCAAATGGGGTGCGTTTTGAGTCAGGTCCAGTCCGTCAATGTCGAGATCTCGGTCGTCCTCGGCCGCTCGGTCCTGCCCATGCAGCAGCTGCTGCGCATGGGTCGTGGGGCGGTGATCCCGCTGGACGCCAAGGCCAATGACGAGGTCTGGATCCTGGCCAACAACCACCCCGTGGCGCGGGGCGAAATCAACATCTTCGACGAGAAGATCGCCATCACCATCACCCGCCCGGCGGACGTTTACGACTTCATGGCCGGCGGCTCCTAAGCCTACTTGCCGGTGATCAGCGCGGCGTCCTGCCGCTCCGCTGCGTCCAGTTCTGGCTTGCGCCAATGGGTCCGCACGCCGCTGGATTGGCCGATTTCCAGCAGCTGGTCGCTGCTGGGCGCATAGACGGGCCAATCCTGGCCCTCGCAGGCCGGTTTGCCGGTCTTGGCGAAGCCGACGATGCAGGAATGCATCAGCCTGGCGACCGCGCGATCCTCGTCGACGATCTCCGTGGAATAGACCGGGATCTGGTCCTGGCTCCTGAACACATAGGGAATCTCCGAGGCGTGATTGGCGCCGGGCAGCCGGGCGCGCTGCTTCACCCGCACATAGGAGAAATAGTAGAGCCAGGTCGGGGCGGCGACGGACGACTTGCCGGCGATCCAGCGGGCCGGCGCGCCCATCACCTGGTCGGTGAATATGTCACTCGCCAGGACGGCGTTGTCGCTCGCCTCCTTCGAATAGACCGCCTTGGTCTCGGCGGGCACGACGGACAGGTAAGTCGCCGCCGGAATCCCAAACGAGATCATCAAGGAAGCCTCGTAACTATTTGAACCTATGATCAAAGGAACGTGGATATTGTGGCCGCGAGCGAAAGCCTCGGTCACGCTTTCGCTCATCAAGCGGCCGTCGACGATGGGGCCATACCGGCCGCCGGCGGAGACGAGAGCCTCGACGGGCAGGGCGCGCAGTTGCTCGGGCGTGGCGTCGGCGGGAGCGCCGAGCCGCTTCGCCAGGGCCTCGCCGTCAGCCTCGGCCTTGGCCAGGGTCGTGGGTTTGGACCAGCCGCCGCCGGACTCGACCAAGGCCCGCCTGAACAATCCCTTGGCGGATGGCGTCGCCAGCAGAGTCAGGATGTCCTGACCGCCGGCGGATTCGCCCGCGACAGTGACATTGCCCGGGTCGCCGCCAAAAGCCGCGACGTTCTTCTGGACCCACTTCAGGGCGGCGATCTGGTCCATGAGGGCGTAGGAACCCAGCGGCTCGCCGGGCTTGGCGGCGCGGGTCAGAGCCGGATGGGCGAAAAAGCCCAGCGCGCCCAGCCGATAATTGACCGTCACCACGATCACGCCGTCTCGGGCGAAGCCGTCGCCGTTATAGGAGGCGACGGAATTGGCCCCGAAGATGTTCGCGCCGCCATAGACCCACACCAGGACCGGCGCGCCCCGTGCGCCCTTGGGCGCCACCACGTTCAGGTTCAGACAGTCCTCGCTGGTCGGCCCGAAATAACCGCCGGCGTTGATGCGGCCATCCTTGTTGATCGGCTGCGGACAGGCGGGGCCGAAGGTGGAGGCGTCGCGCGCGCCTTTCCAGGCCGGCGCCGACTGGGGCGGCGCCCAGCGAAGCGGTCCCACCGGCGGCGCCGCGAACGGAATGTCATAAAAATGGATAGGGGCCCCTTGGGCGTCGGCGAAACCCGCCAGATCGCCCGATGCGACGCGAGCTACCGTCATTACGGGGAGTCCACTGGCGGCTTGGGCGGCGTCTGTCGCGCCCCCCCAGGCCAGCAAAGCGAGGGCGGCCAAGACGATCCTGTTCATTCGTGTCCCCGTCCGCTTTGCAACCCGTTTGGAAGACTATGCCCGGCGCCCGGGAGCCCTGTCGATATGGCCTTAATCGTCTTGTCTTCGCCTTGATCGGGAGCGAAGTTCCCGCCAGCGGTCGTTCGACCACACTTTCTCCGCCATTTCGCCTCATTGGAGCGCGTCCATGACTTCTCGCCGCCAATTTCTCTCCGCCGCCACCGCCGCCGGCGTCGGCGCGGCCATCACCGGACCCGTATCTCGCGCGCTGGCCGCCAGTCCCGCCACCATCGCAGGACCCCTCGACTGGTCGGCCCCTTACGACGCCCCCCGATTCGACCGGATCCGAGCGGACGAGTGGCGCCCGGCCTTCGACCAGACCCTGGCCGCCCACGATCAGGAGATCGCGGCGATCAGCGGATCGGCGGAGCCGGCGAGCTTCGCCAACACCATAGCCGCCATGGAGGATTCCGGCCGGCCGCTGGGCAAGGTGGCGTCCAACTTCAATTCCTTCAGCGGGACCATGGCCGACGACGCCTTCCAGGCGCTGGAGCAGGAGATCAACCCCAAACTGGCGGCGCACACCGACGCCATCAACCTGAACTCGACCCTCTATGCCCGCGTCGCCGCCGTCGAGGCCGGGGCGGGCGCGGCCGGCCTGACGCCCGAGCAGATGCGGGTGGCTGAACGCTACGAGGTCGGCTTCGTCCGCGGCGGCGCCAAGCTGGACGCGGCGGGCAAGAAGCGCGTGGCCGAGATCAACCTGCGCCTGGCTACGCTCTACACGACCTTCGGCCAGAACGAGCTCTGGGATGAGGAGAATTACCAGCTGGTGATCGATAGCGAGGCCGACCTAACCGGCCTGCCCGACACGCTGAAAGCCTCCGCCGCGGCGGCCGCGGCCGACAAGAAGATGCCCGGCAAGTGGGTCATCGCTAACACCCGCTCGTCGATGGAGCCCTTCTTGACCTTCTCCAGCCGGCGCGAACTGCGTCACCAAGGCTGGAAGATGTGGATCATGCGCGGCGACAACGGCGACGCCCACGACAACAAGGCGATCATCTCCGAGATCCTGGCCTTGCGCGCCGAGAAGGCCCGGCTGCTGGGATTTCCGACCTACGCCCACTACCAGCTGTCCGACAACATGGCCAAGACGCCCCAAGCGGCGCTGGACCTGATCCAGGCGGTGTGGAAACCGGCGGCGGCGGCCGCCAACGCCGATGCGGCCGATTTCCAGAAGGTTGTCGACGCCGAAGGCGGCGGCTTCAAGCTGGAGGCCTGGGATTGGCGCTACTATGCGGAGAAGACCCGCAAGGCCAAGTACGACATCGATGAGAGCGAGGTGAAACCCTACTTGCAGCTGGCCAAGTTCCGCGAGGCCACCTTTTGGTGCGCGAACAAGCTCTACGGGATCAGCTTCGTCGAGCGTCATGACATCCCCGTCTATCATCCGGACATGCGCACCTGGGAGGTCAAGGATGCATCCGGGGCGACCATCGGCCTTTTCTATTTCGATCCCTATGCGCGCAAGGGAAAGAATTCCGGCGCCTGGATGAGCGAAATCCGCAGCGAGGAGCGGTTCAACGGCGAGGTCCTGCCGCTGGTGATCAACTGCACCAACTTCTCCAAGCCCGCGCCTGGCGAGCCGGCGCTGCTGAGCCTCGACGACGCCACCACCACCTTTCACGAATTCGGCCACGCCCTGCACGGGCTTTTGACGAAGACGAGCTATCCGATCGTGGCCGGCACAAACGTGCCGCGCGACTTCGTGGAATTTCCCTCCCAGATCAACGAACACTGGGCGACGACACCAGCGGTGCTGGAGCGGTTCGCGGTCCACTATAAGACCGGCGAGCCGATGCCCAAGGCCCTGATCGAGCGCATCATCAAGGCCAAAAAATTCAACCAGGGCTTTGAAACCGTGGAGTTTTTAGCCTCCGCCTGGGTCGATATGGACATCCACCTGGCCGGCGACCGAAAGATCGACGCCGACGCCTTCGAAAAGGAGTCCCTGGGCAAGCTGGGCATGCCGTCACAAATCGTCATGCGCCACCGCCCGACCCAGTTCGGCCATATCTTCGCCGGCGACGGGTATGCGGCCGGCTACTACGCTTATCTGTGGGCCCAGGTGCTGGACAATGACGGTTTCGCCGCGTTCGAAGAGACCGGCGACGTGTTCAGCCCAGACGTTGCCAAGCGCTTCCATGACGAAGTGTTGACCCGTGGCAACAGCCGAGATCCGGCGATCAGCTACCGCGCATTCCGTGGGCGGGATCCTAAGATCGACGCGCTGTTGCGGAATCGGGGATTTGCTTGAATTCCCTTCTCCCCTTGCGGGAGAAGGTGTCGGCGGAGCCGACGGATGAGGGGTGTTGATTCAGGTGTTCAATTTTATCAACGACAAGTTGGAAGAACGCCTATCTCCCGGCTCGGCGTAAGCACCCCTCATCCGACCCACTGCGCGGGCCACCTTCTCCCGCAAGGGGAGAAGGATCGCTAGCCGTCCCGACGTTGTGTGAATCCGGCAGTCCTCCGGGAGAGGTGTTTCAGGTTGCGCGACAACGGCCGCGCCAGCTCCACGCCCGCCCTTCACAAAGACCACGTGGTTTGCTACGCCCCGCGGCTCACCACGCGCGGTCGTGGCGGAATTGGTAGACGCGCAGCGTTGAGGTCGCTGTGGGGCAACCCGTGGAAGTTCGAGTCTTCTCGACCGCACCAGTGAGATCGCCGACGTCTCCTTAAGCCCCGGTTCGCGCCGGGTGTCTTAGCGAGGGGCGAGCGCCGGACCGGCCTTGATATTGCCTCCAAAGCCCAGGACGCCCGTGCGTTTGTTTCAAACTGGGTCAAGAGTGCGATGCCGCCGCGCCACCACGTCTCCTCCTCCGCGGTCGCGCTGATCAAGCGCTTCGAGGGGTATCGGCGCTCGGCGGCCCAGCTGGCCGACGGACGCTGGACGATCGGTTACGGGCATACCCGTTCGGCCCGCGAGGGCGCGCAGGTCGACGAGGAGGACGCCTCGGCGTTGCTGCTCTATGACCTCGGCGAGGTCTCGGTCGCCCTGAACGCGCTGATCTTCACCCCGCTGACCCAGAATCAGTTCGACGCGCTGGTCTCGTTCGCGATGAATATCGGCGTGGACGAGTTCCGACGCTCCGCGGTGCTGCGGCGGATCAATGAAGGCGCCCTGCTGCACGCCGCGTTCGCCATCGAGCTGTGGCGCAAGGCCGATTTCGAGGGCGAACAGATCGTGGTCGACGCCCTGGTGCGCCGGCGCGCCGCGGAAAAGGCGCTGTTTCTGACCCCGACCCATGGCTATGTGCCGACGCCCACGCCGGTGGTGCGGCCGAGGATCGACGATCTCGCCGCCACAGAGGCGCCGGTGACCGCCGCCGTCGAGTTGACGGCTCCGCTGGAAGGCGAGACCGCCATCGCCCGGCGAGAGGTCCCGCCCGTCGTCGTGGAGGCCCAGGACCGGCAAGCCGACGCGCCCTCGTCGACAGAGGCGGCCGCCGCCTCTGTCAATGCGCGCTTGCAGGCCATTCTGGACGAACTTGATCTGCACGAGGAAAGGCGCGGGCCACAGGTCGAAGGGGCGCCCACGCCGCCGCCGATCGTTCTGCCACTGCCCGACCCTTCGGCTCACGCGCGATGGGTCTTGGAAGAATCGCCGGTCGAGCCGTTTCCGGAGCCGCCGGCCCAGACCCTTGAACCCGAGGCCGAACTGTTCGACGGCGGCCTGACTGACCAGAGCGAGGCATTCGGCGTGGCCAGTTTCGATGCGAGCCGGATCGAACGCTCGCCCTCCAGCTATTTGCCGCTGGCGCTGATGCTGCTCGTCGGCGTCGCGCTACTGGCCGTGGCCACGTACTGGTTTGTCGCCGCGCACCCGCGGATGGGTGGTGTGGCGCCCTCGGTCATCGGCTGGGTGCTGGGCCTGACGGGCATCGGCCTGCTGGCTAGCTCGGTCTATTTCCTGCTGGAGCGTATCGGCGGCCAGGATCAGGGCTGAGCGCCGACAGGACGGCCGCAACTCACATATTGCGAGCGTTCGGGATAAAAGAGGGTTGGATGCCGGAAACGGAGACCCCTCCATGCTCACGCTCTACTTTGCGCCAGGCGCCAGTTCGATGGCGCCGCATATCGCTCTGCACGAGATCGGCGCGCCGTTCAAAAGCCGGCCGGTCTCCTTCGCCGAGAAGGAAAACCGCGAGCCGGAATTCCTTGCGGTCAATCCCGAAGGCACGGTGCCGGTCCTGCTGATCGACCAGCGTCCCCTGACCGAAGTGGCGGGGATCCTCTACTATCTGGCCCGGCGCTTTCCCGCGGCCGGGCTTCTGCCGCAGCACGATATCGAGGCCAAGGCGCAGGCCATTTCATGGATGTCGTTCATCGCGGCGACGGTGCACCCGGCCCGAAAGCGCGGTCTGGAGCATGCGCGTCAGATCTACGCCATGGCCGATCGCCGACTTGGACCTCACGATTGGGCGATCGGAACCTATTCCATCGCCGACATCCATTTGTTTCGGCTGTTCTGGCGTTTTCGCAATTCGCTGAACCCGCCGGACAGCGAGTTCCCCAACCTGGTCCGCCACTACGAGCGGATGATGGCGCGCCCGGCCGTGCGGCAGACCCTCAAGATCGAGGCGGCGATCGGCTACGCGCTGCCAGGTCAGGGCCAGCCAGAGCGCGAGCCAGGGCTCCCGCCCGCCGATCCGGCGTGATAAGCCGGCGGCATGATCCCTAATCACGGCCCCGCCCTCGACTTCGATCTCGGCGAAACCGCCGACATGATCCGCGAGACCACCGCCCGTTTCGCCGCCGGCCAGATCGCCCCTCTGGCCGCCGAGATCGACCGCACCAACGATTTCCCTCGCCAGCTCTGGCCCCAGATGGGTGCGCTGGGCCTCCTGGGCGTCACGGCGGACGAGGAATATGGCGGCCTCGGCCTCGGCTATCTCGAGCACGTCGTGGCGATGGAGGAGGTGTCCCGCGCCTCCGCCTCGGTGGGCCTTTCCTACGGCGCCCACTCGAACCTCTGCGTCAACCAGATCCGCCGTTGGGGCAATCCTGATCAGAAGGCCCGCTACCTGCCCAAGCTGGTCAGCGGCGAGCATGTGGGCGCCCTGGCCATGAGCGAGGCGGGGTCGGGTTCGGACGTCATCTCCATGCGGCTGCGCGCCCAAAAGCGCGGCGACCGTTATGTACTGAACGGGACCAAGTTCTGGATCACCAACGCGCCGCACGCCGACACCCTGGTGGTCTACGCCAAGACCGATCCGGATGCGGCCAGCCGGGGCGTCACCGCCTTTCTGATCGAGAAGGATTTCCCCGGCTACCGCTGCGCCCAGAAGCTGGACAAGCTGGGGATGCGCGGCTCCGACACCGGCGAGTTGGTGTTCGAGGATTGCGAGGTGCCGGAAGAGAACGTCATGGGGCCGGAGAACGGCGGCGCGGGCGTTTTGATGAGCGGGCTGGACTATGAGCGCGCGGTGCTGGCGGCCGGACCGCTGGGCATCATGCAGGCCTGCCTCGACGTCGTTCTGCCGTACGTGCGCGAGCGCCAACAATTTGGAAAGCCGATTGGCGCCTTCCAGCTGATGCAGGGCAAGATCGCCGACATGTATGTCGCCCTGAACTCGGCCCGCGCCTATGTCTACGCGGTGGCTAAGGCCTGCGACGCCGGGCGGACGACTCGGTTCGATGCGGCAGGCGCGATCCTGCTGGCCAGCGAGAACGCCGTGCAATGCGCCCTGGAGGCCATCCAGGCCCTAGGCGGCGCCGGCTACACCAAGGACTATCCAGTGGAGCGATTGCTTCGCGACGCCAAACTCTACGACATCGGCGCGGGCACCAACGAGATCCGGCGGTTCCTGATCGGCCGCGAACTGGTGGGCGCGGGATGAATTGGCTGAGGGGCGGGGGGGTGCTGATCGGCGCCGCGGCCGTCGTCGTCGTGGCGGGTTGCGCCGAACTGCCGCGGAACGGTTGTCCCAAGGCCGGTCAGCGGGCGACCGCGGAGTTGGTGTTTGGTCGAAGCTCCGACGATCCGACCCACCCCAGCGTCACCGAGACCGACTTCACCCGCTTCCTCGATGAAGAGGTCAGCCCCCGCTTCCCCGACGGTCTGACGGTGATCGACGCCCAGGGCCGCTGGAGCGCGCCGGCCGGAAACGCGGTTCACGAGCAGTCCAAGATGGTGATGATCGTCCTGCCGGGCCGCCCCGACGATCGCAGCAAGCTGGATGCGGTGCGCGAGGCCTATAAACAACGCTACCAGCAGCAATCCGTGATGCTGATGACCCACGGCGACTGCGTCTCGTTCTGACTGCGACCGCTCCGTTCGCCGGAACGAAAAAGGGCCGCCCCTTATCCAGAACGGCCCCTCCATCGTCGGACCGCGATCGGCCGGGTCGCCCCAGCTTACGCGCGAAACCTTTAGCCTGTTAGCAATCTTGCGCTGTCAGGCGCGAGCTCCCGTATCGAAGCTCCAGGTCACGCATAGCGACCACGGTTGGAGACAATGAGACACTGGACCACCTCCTTTCAGCTGTTTGACAGGGACTCACAGCGTAGACCGGGAATGTGGCTTAGCAAAGGCCCCTGAGAACGTCCCCGAGAACGCCAGTATTCGCTCGTCAACGCCGAGTGCGGGACCTGGGGTCCGCGCGAGCCAATATCAAAGCTTGGCCGCACCGGCGTCTGGGGCTACAGCGAACGCAGATGACGACGACAAGCGCCGCATATGGCGCCTTTCCTTAAGAGTGAAACCATGGCCGCCGATCCCGAAAACACCCTGATCATGACGCTGGAGAACGGTCCGGTGACGATCGCGCTGCGAGCGGACCTTGCGCCCGGCCACGTCGCGCGGATCAAGGAATTGGCGCGGGAGGGCTTTTATGACGGGGTCGTGTTTCACCGTGTGATTCCCGGCTTTATGGCCCAGGGCGGCGACCCGACCGGCACGGGCGGCGGCGGCTCGGACAAGCCGAACCTCAAGTCCGAATTTTCCAGAGAGCCGCATGTGCGCGGCATCTGCTCGATGGCGCGAACATCCAACCCGCATTCGGCCAACAGCCAGTTCTTCATCTGCTTCGACGACGCCACCTTCCTCGACAACCAGTACACGGTCTGGGGGGAAGTGGTGGACGGGATGGACCTTGTCGACGCCCTGCCCAAGGGCGAGCCGCCGCGCAGTCCGGGCAAGATCGTCAGCATGAGGGTGGCGGCGGACGTTGACGCCTGAGTAGCGCGCCGTCTCCAATTGCGGGAGAAGGATCCCGCATGCAGCTTTCCGATTTCGATTTCGAACTGCCCGAGGATCGCATCGCGCTTCGGCCCGCCTCGCCGCGCGACGCCGCGCGGATGCTGGTCGTGCGTCCGAGCGAGGCGCTGGCGGATCGCTTAGTCGCCGATCTGGCTGATTTCCTGCGCGCCGGCGACGTCCTGGTGCTGAACGACACCAAGGTGATCTCCGCTCGACTGAGCGGGACCCGAGAGCGCGACGGCCGCGTGGTCGCCGTCGAGGCGACATTGCACCGCCGCATCGCGCCGCAACTCTGGAGCGCCTTCATGCGTCCGGGCAAGCGGCTGCGCGTCGGCGACCGGGTCCGCTTCGGCGACCGGGACGATCGCGCCTGCCTGCTGGGCGCGCTCGATGCCGAGGTGATGCAAAAAGGCTTCGGAGGAGAGGTGATCCTGGCCTTTGATCTGGCCGGCGCTTTTCTGGACGCGGCGATCGCCGAGCGTGGCGTTATGCCGCTGCCCCCCTATATCGCCGCCAAACGGGCCGAGGACGACCGCGACCGAAGCGACTATCAAACCGTCTACGCCCGGGAGGACGGCTCGGTCGCCGCGCCGACCGCGGGGCTGCACTTCACGGCCCGATTGCTGCGGCAATTGCAGGATCAGGGCGTCGCGGTCCAATTTGTCACCCTGCACGTGGGCGCGGGCACGTTTTTGCCGGTCAAGGTCGAGAACATCGCCGATCACCGCATGCACCCTGAACATGGCGAGGTCTCCGCGGGAACGGCCGCCGCGCTGAACGCGGCGCGCGCGGCCGGCGGGCGGATCGTCTGCGTCGGCACCACCTCGCTTCGACTGCTGGAAAGCGCCGCGAGTGGCGACGGCGCCATCGGGGCGTTCCTTGGCGAGACGGCGATCTTCATCACGCCGGGCTACCGCTTTCGCGCCGCTGACGTGCTGATGACCAACTTCCATTTGCCCAAGTCGACCCTGTTCATGCTGGTCAGCGCTTTCGCGGGAAGCCAGGCGATGCGCGACGCCTACGCCCACGCCATCGAGGCCGGCTATCGTTTCTATTCCTATGGCGACGCCAGCCTGCTATTTCGCGCCGCCTGATGGCCGCCTTCACGTTCAAGATCGACGCCACCGAGGGCGCCGCGCGCTGTGGCGTCCTGGCGACCCCGCGCGGAGATATCCGCACGCCGGCCTTCATGCCGGTCGGCACCGCCGGTACGGTCAAGGCGATGACCGTGGACCAGGTCGCTAGCGCCGGCGCGGACATCCTTTTGGGCAACACCTATCATCTGATGCTGCGCCCTACCGCCGAGCGGGTTGCGCGGCTGGGCGGCCTGCACCGGTTCATGCGGTGGGACAGGCCGATCCTCACCGATTCCGGCGGCTTCCAGGTCATGTCGCTATCCAAGATCAGCAAGGTGAGCGAAGAGGCGGTGACCTTTCAGAGCCACATCGATGGTTCCCGGCACGTGCTGTCGCCCGAGCGTTCGATCCAGATCCAGGCCGATCTGCTGGGCTCGGACATCGTTATGCAGCTGGACGAATGCGTCTCCTGGCCGGCGGACGAGCAACGGGCGGGCGAGGCGGTGCGTCTTTCGGCGCGGTGGGGACAGCGCTGCAAGGTCGCGTTCGGAACGCGCGACGTCCAGGCCCTGTTCGGCATCCAGCAGGGCTCCACATTCGAGCACCTGCGCCGGGAGTCGTCCGACCGGCTGATCGAGACCGGCTACGACGGCTACGCCCTGGGCGGTCTGGCGGTGGGCGAGGGGCATGCGGCCATGTGCGAGGTGCTGGACTATGCGCCGGGGCTGCTGCCGGCGGATCGGCCACGCTATCTGATGGGGGTCGGCAAACCGCTCGACCTGGTCGAGGCGGTGGCCAGGGGCGTCGACATGTTCGACTGCGTCCTGCCGACCCGTTCAGGCCGGCATGGCCAGGCCTGGACCTGGGACGGTTCGATCAACCTGAAAAACGCCTGTTTCGCCGACGACGACAGACCGCTGGACCCCGACAGCGACTGTCCGGCCAGCCGCGACTATTCGCGCGCCTATCTGCACCACCTGGTCAAGTCGGAGGAGATCCTCAGCCAAGTTCTGCTCTCCTGGCACAACACCGCCTTCTTCCAGGCGCTGATGGCCGGGATGCGCGCGGCCATCGCCTCGGGGACGTTCGAGGCTTTCCGCAAGGCCGTTGCGGCTGGGCAGGCCCGGGACGGCTAAGGTTTGTCGGTATCCGCCGCCTTTTCGACAGGTCTCGGCGCGGGCTTGGCCTCCAGGGCGGCTTTCAAGGGCGCGCCGGGCGTGGGACAGCGCCGCTCAAGGCCCAGGCCCTTCAGATAGGCCCGCCGCACCTCGCCGGCCAACACCGCCGCCTGCACCTGCTTGTCGTGCCGCTCGGCGCCGCTGAGCATGCGTACGAAGCCGCGCAGGGGAATGACGCTCTCGGCGGTGCCCTTGATCGTGTCGATAGCCGCGTCGCCGGCCATGGCTTCGTCGCGCCTGGTCTTGGAGGGTGGCTCCGGTTTGGGTTGATCGATGTCAGGCCCCAACGCCACATCCAGCGGCCGAACCTGCGCCTCGATAATCTTGCAGCTGATCGGTCGGGGCAGGGCGTAGGGCGCATCAACGGCGTCGAGCAGGACGGGCGGGATTTTCTTTCGGATCAGATTGACGTCTTGCAGTGGCGCGGCGACCGCCCCGCCGACCTTGGCCCCCGTCGCCTCAGCGTCCTTGCGTACGGGACTGTTCGGATCGGCGTCGATTTTCACGTCTTCAACGGTGTTGCTGACCGTGCCGCAACCGCCCGTCGACAGTGCCAGCGACGTCATCAAACAAAGAAGGATCAGCCCCCGGGCGCGCATGACCCCTCCAGCCTACCCAATCGGCGGCGCCATGTCACAACCAAGCTTGAGCATGGGCGGGATGCCTGACGCCAAGCGGGGCCTTGCCGCGCGCGGTGCGCCCGACTATGGTCCGCGCCGCCTTCGGGGGCCGCTCGGCCTGCTGCGAGCGGGCCGGTAGCTCAGTGGTAGAGCATTCGACTTTTAATCGAATGGTCGAGGGTTCGACTCCCTCCCGGCCTACCAACATATCGGACGATCATGCCAAAAATCCGGCTCGTTCAGATACAATTCTAAGTAAATTTTTACCAAACACACTTATTAGAGTGTTACC
>Ga0302314_10003736_pt1 | contig 28023 bp, 35 predicted proteins | sample III_Palsa_N2_3_FD_200533 | JGI IMG/M metagenome (GOLD analysis project Ga0302314, IMG submission 200533) | Peat permafrost microbial communities from Stordalen Mire near Abisko, Sweden - III_Palsa_N2_3 | ecosystem: Environmental > Terrestrial > Soil > Palsa > Peat permafrost | place: Sweden...
GCCGCACGCCCATCGCTGGCATCTGAACGACGAACTCATACCGCTCGAGATCATTTCGGAGATGGGCCGGCTTGGCGTCTTCGGCCTGACCATCCCCGAACGCTTCGGCGGCGCGGGATTGTCGAAGACCGCGATGTGCGTGGTCAGCGAGGAACTCTCCCGCGGTTATATCGGCGTGGGCAGCCTGGGCACGCGCTCGGAGATCGCCGCCGAACTGATCCTCAACGGCGGCACGCAGGAGCAGTGCGATCGCTGGCTGCCGCCGATCGCAAGCGGCGAGAAATTGCCGACCGCGGTGTTCACCGAGCCCGACAGCGGCTCCGATCTTGGCGCGCTACGTACCCGCGCGTCGCGCGAGGGCGATGTCTACAAAATCTTCGGAAGCAAGACCTGGATCACCCATGCCGCGCGCGCCGATCTGATGACGTTGCTGGTGCGCACCGATCCCGCGAGCAAGGATCACCGCGGGCTTTCGATGTTCCTGGCCGAAAAGCCGCGCGGCACGGACGGCAATCCCTTTCCCGCCCCCGGCATGAGCGGCGGCGAGATCCGCGTGCTCGGCTATCGCGGCATGAAGGAATATGAGATCGGTTTCGACGGCTTCGAAGTGCCGGCCGCCAACCTGCTCGGCCGCGCCGAGGGCCAAGGTTTCAAGCAGCTCATGCAGACCTTCGAATCGGCCCGCATCCAGACCGCGGCGCGCGCCGTGGGCGTGGCGATGAACGCGCTCGATCTGGGCCTTGCCTACGCGCTGGAGCGCAAGCAATTCGGCCGCGCCATCATGGGGTTCCCGCGGGTGCGCGACAAGCTCGCGATGATGGCGGTGGAGATCGCCATCGCCCGCCAGCTCGCCTATCACGCCGCGCGCGAGAAGGACGAAGGCCGGCGCTGCGATCTCGAGGCCGGCATGGCCAAGCTGCTGGCGGCGCGCGTCGCCTGGGCCTGCGCCGACAACGCGGTGCAAATCCACGGCGGCAACGGCTTCGCGCTGGAATATCCCATCAGCCGCGTGCTTTGCGACGCGCGCATCCTCAACATCTTCGAAGGGGCCGCGGAGATCCAGGCGCAGGTGATCGCGCGCCGCCTGCTCGACGCGCGAGCGAACTGAAGTGGGCGCACGAATTGAGTGGCGCGCGATTGCGCGCTAATATGGGCTATGACCGAAACTCATCCGATCGATCGCCTGTTCGCAATCGTGCAATCGCGCAAGGATGGCGATCCCGCTTCGTCCTATACCGCCAAGCTGTTCAGCCAGGGCACGCTCAAGATCGCCAAGAAGCTCGGCGAGGAAGGCGTGGAGACGGCGCTGGCCGCCGTCGGCCAGGACAAGCAATGCCTGATCGCGGAATCCGCCGACCTTCTTTATCATCTGCTGGTGCTGTGGGCGGCGTGCGGCGTCGTGCCGGACGACGCCTATGCCGCGCTCGAAGCGCGCGTCGGCCGCTCGGGGCTGGATGAGAAGAACGGCCGCGGCTAGCTCGCCAGCGAACCGCTTTTTTCCTTGGCGGCGAGATTCTTCGCCAGATTGACCAAATTCTTGCGCGCCTTGGCGTCCTTAATCTGCGCCAGCGCCACGGCGAGCTCCTGGCCTTCGCGGCTGGCGACGAAACTCATCACCGGCGACGGCGCCGCATCCTCGGCGAAACCCTGTTGGCGCGAGGCGCCGACCACTTCGCCGAAGAAAAATGAGATCGGCGTCATCAGCGCCTGGGCCAGGACGAACAGCCGGCCGGCGGAAATCCGGTTCGTGCCCTTCTCGTATTTCTGGACCTGCTGGAACGAAAGGCCGAGCTTCTTGGCCAACGCGTCCTGGCTCATGCCAAGCGCCACGCGCCGGTCGCGCACCCGCACGCCGACAAGACGATCTATCGCATTGGCCTGCTTCTTGTTCATGGCCGACCGCAATCCACCCCGCGACCGTAGGTGGTGAAGTGGCATTCTGTCAAAGCGCGAGGCGTTTCAGGGTTTTGCTTCCTCGTCCTCGGCGAGGCTTTTGACCAGTTCGACGACTCGCTTGCGCACCTTGGGCTCCTTGATGCGCATGAAGGCGAGGCTGAGCTGCAGGCCTTCCGGGCTGCCGAGAAACGCCATCACCGGCGGCGCGCCGGCGTCCTCGGCGAAGCCGGGCATGGTCTCGTCGCCGGTGGTGTCCTCGTAGAAATAGGTGATCGGCACGCCCAGCACCTGGGCGATGCCGAACAGGCGGCCAGCGCCGATGCGGTTCACGCCCTTCTCGTATTTCTGAACTTGCTGGAACGTGAGGCCGAGGAAATCTCCCAACTTCTCCTGGCTCATTCCGATCAGCATGCGCCTTAAGCGCACGCGATTTCCAACTTGGGCGTCGACGGGATTCGCGGATTTTTTTGGCACGGTGCGCTTGTGAGAATATCGTTTTCGGTCGCGACCTTAGCCGCAGATTCGCCGTCGAGGCAAAGCTTTCCTAGCGCGGCGGCGCGGGCGCGCGTTCGTCGCGCGCGGCGAAAGTAAACCCCAAGCACAGGACAAGCAGAAGCGCGAACAGAGCATCTCCCATGCGTGCATAGAGCGTCGGCTGCAACGCCTGCGGGAGCGGCGAGTCCAATACAGCTTTTCCGCCCGGCGGAAGACTCGCGGTGATTCGTCCCTCGGCGTCGATCACGCCGGAGATTCCGGTATTGGCCGCGCGCACGACCGGCAGGCCTTCCTCGATGGCGCGCACGCGCGCGGTGAGGAAATGCTGATAGGGACCGGTCGAGGATGGCGGTCCGAACCAGGAATCGTCGGTGACGTTGACCAGCCAGCCGGGCCTGTCCGCGCCCACCACGGCGCCGGGAAACAGAATCTCGTAGCAGATCAGCGGACCGGCCGGCGGCGCGCCCGGCAGCGCGAAGCTTTGCGGTCCCGCGCCCGGCGTGAAATCGCCGGGGCTGTCGACCAGCTTGGAGATTCCCAGCGCGTCGAAGATGGGCGCGAGCGGCAGATATTCGCCGAACGGCACCAGGTGGAACTTGTCGTAGGTCGCGAGCAATTGCCCGCCATGGGCGAAGATGTAGAAGCTGTTGAAGAAGCGGATGCGCCCGCCATCCGGTTCGCCGCGCACCGCGCCGGTCATCAATACCGCGTGCTGCCCCGTCAGCAGCGCGACGTCGTCGAGTGCTTCGGGCTCGCGCGCCAGAAGGAACGGCGGCGCCGCTTCCGGCCAGACGATGTGGGTGGGCGGCGCGCCATGGTTGGCGAGGCTGAGCGACATCAGCGTGCGCCAGTTGCGCGCGCGATATTCCGGCAGATATTTCTCCCGCTGCGGAATATCGGGCTGCACGATGCGCAGGCGCACACCCGGCACGTTGACCTCGGGCGTCAACGCGAGGCGAAGATCGCCGCCAAGCCAGAACAGAACGAACAGCGCCGTCAGCGACGCGGGCAATATCCAGCCGCGCTTCGCAGCGCCAAACTCTGCGAACGACGCGCCGAACAACACGGTCAGCAGCGAAAGCCCGTAGGCGCCGACGAGCGCGTTGGCCTGCATCACACCCAGCGAAGCACCCCAGCCATAGGCCGGGAGATTCCACGGAAAGCCCGTCAGCAGATGTCCGCGCAGCCATTCGCCCGCGCCATAACAGGCCGCGAACAGGAAGATGCGCGACGGTCCGGGCCGCCAGAACGCGGCGGCGACCGCGCAAGCCGCCATCGGATAGAGCGCCATGCCGCCGGGCAGCGCGCATTCCACGATCGGAATCTGCCAGGCATGCATCGCAGCATCGACCACGAAAGCATAGCCCACCCAATAAAATCCGCCGAGGAATGTCCCGAAGCCGAATGCCCATCCGGCGATGGCCGCGCTCAAGACCGGACGGCGGCGGGTCTGCGCGCCATCGATCAGAAGTACGAGAACGGCATAGTCCAGAAGCAAAAATGGGGAAATCCCGAACGGCGCGAAAGCGAGGACCGAGAGCAGGCCGGCGGTGAACGCCAAAAGAAACCGGCGCCAGCCCTCCAGCGCGCGCACGAAATCTGCCGCGGCGGTCAGAATGCTCAAGATTTCTCTTCCGCCTTCGCATGCCCGCGCAGGCGCAGGCGGCGGACGCGGCGCGGATCGGCGTCGACGATCTCGAATTCGAATCCGGACGGATGCGCCACGATCGCGCCGCGCTCGGGCACGCGCCCGACCAGCGACACCACCAGCCCGCCCAGCGTGTTGACATCCTCGCCCGCGCCCTCGACCGCCAAATCGATGCCGGTGCGATCCTCGAAATCCTTGAGCGCGACGCGCGCATCGGCGTCGTAGCCGCCGTCGGGCCGGGATTTGAGCTCAGGCGTCGCGTCGGTGTCGTGCTCGTCGTCGATCTGGCCGACGATCTCCTCGACCAGATCCTCGATCGAGACCAACCCGTCGGTGCCGCCATGCTCGTCGATGACCAGCGCCATATGCATGCGCGTGGTCTGCATCTTGAGCAAAAGGTCGCGCGCCGGCATCGAGGGCGGCGCGAACAGCAATTCGCGCTTGATCCGGGCGATCGGAACGTCGGGCCAGCGCATGCTGCCGTCGGGCTGAAGCTCGACCAGCGCCATCACGTCCTTGATGTGGACGACGCCGATCGGGTCGTCGAGCGTCTCGCGATAGACCGGCAGGCGCGAATGCTGCGCCTCGCGCAGGATCGCGAGCAGGCCGGCCAGCGGCGTCTTCTCCTCGATCGCCACGATATCGGCGCGCGGCACCATCACGTCGTCCACCCGAAGCTCGCCGAATTTGAGCAGATTGGCGATCATCACGCGTTCCTGATCGGCCAGCGCCGGGCTTTCGCGCTCGCTTTCCTCGATCACTTCCTCGAGGCTCTCGCGGATCGACTGCTCCGGCTGCTCGCCGCGCAACCGCCGCGCCAGGCGCCTGAGCAGCGATGGCGGCCTGTTGTCTTCGTTGTGCTGGGAATCGGACATTATCGTTTCGTCGCCTTGCCGCGCGCATAGGGATCGGCGATGCCGAGCTCGGCCAGCAATCTGGTTTCCAGCGTTTCCATGACCTTCGCCTCGCGCGCGGTCTCGTGATCGTAGCCCAAAAGATGCAGCGTGCCATGGATGGCGAGATGGGCCGCGTGGTCGATCAACCGCTTTTTTTCCCGTTTCGCTTCCGCCGCCGCCACGCCATGGGCAATGGCGATGTCGCCGAGATAGCCGGGCGTCCCGTCGGGAAACGCCAGGACATTGGTCGGCTTGTCCTTGCCGCGAAAGGTGGCGTTGAGCGCGCGCAGTTTGATATTGTTTGTAAGTAAAATTGTCATCCCCGGCCGAGCGACCGATTGGGAGCAAGGGGAAGGGGATCCGGGTCCTAAAGCGCCGGAGATGCTTGCATACCTGGGTCCCCTTCCCTCGCGCGAAAGCGCGCTCGCCGGGGATGACAGACCTTTTTGTTTGAGAGCGAGTTCCGACGCTTCTTCCAGACAAGCAAGAAACGGCTTGCCCAACCTTCGCCACTTCGGATCGTCGACAAGAATTTCCACCCGCGGTTTCATCCGCTATTGCGCTCATAGGCGCCGACGATGCGCGTGACCAGCGCGTGGCGCACGACGTCTTTGTCCGAGAAGCGCGCGATGGCGACGCCTTCGACGCCGGAAAGAATCCGCAGCGCTTCGTTCAGCCCTTCCGCGCGGCCGCCCGGCAGGTCGCTCTGCGTCGGATCGCCGGTCACCACCATGCGCGAGTCCTCGCCCAGCCGCGTCAGGAACATCTTCATCTGGCCGGGCGAACAATTCTGCGCCTCGTCGAGGATGACGAAAGCGCGCGTCAGCGTGCGCCCGCGCATGAAAGCAAGCGGCGCCACTTCGATGGTGCCCTGCTCCATCAGCTTGACGCATTGCTCGCCCATGACCTCGAACAGCGCGTCGTAAAGCGGGCGCAAGTATGGATCGATCTTCTCTTTCAGGTCGCCGGGCAGGAAGCCGAGGCGTTCGCCCGCTTCCAGCGCCGGGCGCGACAGGATCAGCCGCTCGACGCGCCGCTCATGCAGCAGATGCGCGCCGAAGGCGGCCGCGAGATAGGTCTTGCCGGTGCCGGCGGGGCCGACGCCGAAGACCAGCGGATGGGTGCGCATCAGATCGAGATAAGCGCCTTGCGCCGGCGAACGCGCGCGCGTCTGGCGCGACGCCGCCGTCTTGATGGAAGGCCGGCCGAAATCGCCAGCGGGAAGCTGCGCGGATTCGTGGTTGGCGAAACGGATCTCGGCGTCGACTTCCGCCTGCCCCGCTTCCTCGCCCGCTTCGGTGCGGGCGTATAATGCGCGCAGCACCGATGCCGCGCGCTCGCGCGCCTCAGCGGTGCCTTCGATGGCGAGCAGATTGCCGCGCATCGCCACGCGCACGCCGAGCTTCTGCTCGATACGCACGAGATTCTTCTGATGCGCGCCGCCCAATGCCGCCAACGCCGCATTGTCGGGGAATTCGAGCGTCACCTGCTCGCGTGCCGCTTGTCCGCCTTTTTTCGATTTTATGCTCAACGCGCGGCCATGCTTTCGCGCGCGTCGGCAAGCGTGCCTTTGAGGCTGTTGGAAGGCGTCACGACGATGCGCGCATCGTGGATCTGGCCGATGAGAGTTTCGGGGCCATCGACATGCACCGGCTGCAGAAAAGGCGAGCGCCCGACGATTTGCCCCGGCTTGCGCCCCCGCTTCTCGAACAAAATGCTCATCATGGTTCCGTCGCAGGCGGCATTGAACTCCCGCTGCTGCTGGGCCAGCAAGGCCTGCAGCGCCAGCAATCTTTCATGTTTGACGGCATCCGGAATCTGCCCGGCCATCGGCGCCGCCGGCGTTCCCGGACGCGGGCTGTACTGGAACGAGAACGCCGCCGCGAATTTCACTTCGCGCACCAGCGCCAGCGTGTCCTCGAAATCCCCGTCGCTCTCGCCCGGAAAGCCGGTGATGAAATCCGACGACAGCGCGATATCCGCGCGGGCGGACCGGATGCGTTCGACCAGCCTCAGATAATCGTCGCGTGTATGCTGGCGGTTCATCGCCGCCAAGATACGGTCCGATCCCGATTGCACCGGCAGATGCAGGAACGGCATCAATTTCTCGATCTCGCCATGCGCCGCGATCAGATCCTCACCCATGTCGCGCGGATGGCTGGTGGTGTAGCGCAGCCGCGCCAGGCCATCGATCTTCGCAAGCCGGTGCAGAAGTTTCGCCAGGCTCCAATCGGCGCCGTACGGCCCTTCGCCATCATAGGCATTGACGTTCTGGCCGAGCAGCGTGATCTCGCGCACGCCCTTGTCGACCAGACGGCGCGCTTCGGCTTCGATCTGCGCCACGGGGCGCGAATATTCCGCGCCGCGCGTATAGGGCACGACGCAGAAGGTGCAGAACTTGTCGCAGCCTTCCTGCACGGTGAGGAACGCGCTCACGCCGGCAACTCCGCTCCCCTCGGGAAGCGAATCGAATTTGTCCTCGGCGAGGAAATCGGTTTCCAGTGCATGGCCTTGCCCGCGCGCGATCTTCGCGATCATCTCGGGCAGGCGATGATAGGATTGCGGGCCGACCACGATATCGACCGCGCGCTCGCGCCGCACGATCTCCGCACCTTCGGCCTGCGCCACGCAGCCCGCGACCGCGATCAGCAGCGGCCGATCCGTGCGCGCCTCTTTCAATTCGCGCAAGCGGCCGAGCTCGGAATAGACCTTCTCCACCGCCTTCTCGCGGATGTGGCAGGTGTTGAGGATCACCATGTCGGCATCCGCCGCCGCATCCACCGGCGCATAACCGATCGGCGCCAGAAGATCCGCCATGCGGGCGGAATCATAGACGTTCATCTGGCAGCCATAGGTCTTGATGAAGAGCTTCTTCATGCGCCTTGCCTTCGGGACCGGGCGTTATGGGCATTCGCGGCCAGGCTGACAAGGATCACGCGGCGGCCTCGGCAAGCTGCGGCAATACGGGCGCGGGCTTGGCCGCGCTTTCCGGCGGCAGCCCCGCCAGCGCGCGCGTCTGGCCGCGGCGCACGATCGCTTCCACGACGCCGGCCAACGCCTTGCGGCCGCCGACGCCGTCCACGCTCAGCGGCGCGTGGAACTCGACCGTCACGTCGATCGGCCCGGTGACCAGGGATTCCCAAAGATGCGGGATCAGGTCCATGTCGCCATACCAGGCGAAGAACGGGCGGTTTTCGCGCCCCATCGGAACGCCGTGCAAGGCGGTATAGGCGACCGACACCGGCTGCACCGGCACATGCAGGGCGCGGCCTTGCGCGTCACGGCCGATCTCGGTTTCGGCCGCGCCCATCAGCGCGCTCTTGAACGGCAGCACATAATTGCCGTCGTTCGATGTGCCTTCCGGGAAAAGAACCAGTGCGTCGCCTTCGCGCAAGCGCGACGCGATCAGATCGCGCGAGACGCCGGTCTGCGTGCGGCGCGCGCGCTCGACGAAGACGGTGCGCTGCAGCCGCGCGAAGGTTCCGAACAGCGGCCAGCTTGCCACCTCGCTCTTGGCGACGAACGACACCGAGGCGACTCCGCCCAGCACCAATATGTCGAGATAGGAGGTGTGATTGGACACCATCAGCACGCCGCGATCCTGGATCGGCTGGCCGATCACGGTGACGCGGATGTCGAACAGGCGCGACAGGAAACGCTGATAGAGGAACGGCAGGCGCTTATAGCCCAGGCTGCGCGTGCGCAGCGCGATGCTCTGCCACGGGATGACGAAGGCCGAGGTGATGAGGAAGGTGGCCAGAACATAGATCGCGCGCAAGGAGCGCATGCTAGCCCCCGTTCTTGGCGCCCTTCGGCACGCCATAGAGCTCGAGGCGGTGATCGACCAGTTCGAAGCCCAGCTCCTCGGCCACGCGCTTCTGCAGCCGCTCGATGTCCTCGTTGCGGAATTCGATCACCTTGCCCGACTGCACGTCGATCAGATGATCGTGGTGCGAATCCGGAACCTCCTCGTAGCGCGAGCGGCCGTCGCGGAAATCGTGGCGCTCCAATATGCCGGCGTCCTCGAACAGCTTGACGGTGCGGTAGACCGTGGCGATGGAGATGTGCGGATCGAGGGTCGCTGCGCGGCGGTAGAGTTCCTCCGCGTCGGGGTGGTCGGTCGCGTCCGACAGCACGCGCGCGATGACGCGGCGCTGGTCGGTCATGCGCAGGCCCTTCTCGTTGCAAAGCTTCTCGATGCGGCTCACGAAACCATCCGGGTTGAGGGCCGAGCTTAGTCCACTTTGCCCGATGGGCGAAGCGGCAGTTCCGCCTTCAGGACCAGCGCATCGCCCGGCACCGCGCCGGGCCGTTCGACATAATAGCCCTTCCGGCGCCCGGCTTCTTCGAAGCCCAGCGCGCCATAGAGAGAGCGCGCGGCCTTGTTGGCGATGGCGACCTCCAGGAACATCGTGACCGCGCCGTCCGCCGCGGCGCGCCGGGCCGCTTCGCCGACCAGTGCACGGCCAAGTCCGGCGCGGCGCGCGGCGGACAGCACCGCGAGGGTGAGGATCTCGGCTTCGCTGGCGGCATTGCGCGCCATGACAAATCCGACAGGCCCGCCATCCCGCTCGGCAACCAGCGCGAAGACGCCGGGAGAAGCCAGCAACCCGCCCAGCGAATCCGCGCTCCAGCCATCCGTGAAACAGGCGCCATGCAGCGCCGCGAGCGCTGCCGGGTCGGCCTGCGTGGCGGCGCGGATCATCGGGTGGGCAGCCTGGCGTCTGGCGCGCGCAGATAAAGCGGGCGCGGAACTTCGACCGGCTCGGGCAGTTGTGCCGCCGGCCGGGCCACCCACAGCGCATCGGGCTGGCGCACTGCGCTGAGACGCGCTTGGCCGCCGAGTTTTTCATAGTCGCGCATGGCGGCCTCGGCAGCCGTGCCGGCGAAGGCAAGCGGTTCTTTGCCCATCGCGGCGAAAATTTCTTTCACCGCTTCCTCGAACGGCGCGACCCGCAGCGAGACGATCGCGCGATCGCGCGAGCCAGCATAGGCATAGACCTCGCCGCGCCTGGCATCGTGCAACGCTGCCGCAACCGGCAGACCGGTCTCCGCCATCGCCGCCGCGGCCATCGCTTCCAGCGTCATGATTCCAACGAGCGGTTTCTTCAGCGCGACGCGCAAGCCGCGCATGAAGGCCAGCCCGACGCGCTGGCCGGTGAATGTTCCGGGACCGGTGGTGACGGCGAGGCGATCCAGTTCGGCGAATGTCACGCCTGCTTCGCGCATCGCCGTTTCCACCATCGGCGCCAGCGCCTCGACATGGCCGCGCTCCATCGGTTCGAAGCGATGGGCGAGAGTCTTCTCGCCGTCGAGGATTGCAGCGGAACAAGCACCGAGCGCTGTGTCGACGGCGAGAATTTTCATGCCGAGAGTTTAGAGAGTTTCGGGTTCACGCCTAAGTCCAATTTGTCATCCCGGCCGAGCGCAGCGAGAGCCGGGACCCATCGGGATGGCGTTCAGATGGGTCCCGGCTCGTCGCGATGCTCGCGCATCGCTTGGCCGGGATGACAATCATGTTTTATAACAACACCAAACCCATTACAGAATCTTGCACGCCTCGTCGAAGGACAGGCGCGGGCTGCGCGGGAACAGTCCGGCCGGATCGCCATGGCCCAGCGCGCAGATGAAATTCGACTTGATCTGCGTGCCGGCGAAGAATTCGCGGTCGATTCCGGCATTGTCGAAGCCCGACATCGGCCCGCAATCGAGACCCAAGGCGCGCGCCGCGATGATGAAATAGGCGCCTTGCAGGGAACCGTTGCGGAACGCCGCGACCTCGGCGAATTTCGGATCCTTGAACCAGTCCTTGGCGCCGGGCGCGTGCGGGAACAGTCTGGGCAGCAGCTGCGGGAAATCCAGGTCGTGGCCGATGATCGCGGTGACCGGCGCCGACATGGTCTTGGCGCGGTTGGCTTCGGAGAGATGCGGCTTGAGCCGTTCCTTGGCTTCCTTGGACGCCACGAACACGATCCGCGCCGGGCTGATATTGGCGCTGGTCGGCCCCCAGCGCATCAGATCGTAGACCGCCATCAGCAGCGCCGGGCTGACCGGCTTGTCGAGCCATTTGTTCTGCGAGCGCGCCTCGCGAAAAAGAATGTCGAGCGCTTCGTCATTGATGGCGTGGGACATGGGCCGGCGGCTTTCGAATCTCTCGGCGATTGCATTAGACGCGAACGCACAGGCGCGCAATCGTCAGACGGATTCGACGGCGCTCACTTCGGGGATGTAATGGCGCAGCATGTTCTCGATGCCGTTCTTGAGCGTCAGCGTCGAGGACGGACAGCCGGCGCAGGAGCCGCGCATATGTAGAGAGACCACGCCCGACGACGCATCGAAGCCCTTGAAGATGATGTCGCCGCCATCATTGGCGACGGCCGGGCGCACGCGGGTGTCGAGCAGTTCCTTGATCTGGCTGACGATCTCGGCATCCTCGCCGGAATAGACCGGCTCGTCCTCGCGCTCTTCCGCGCCGCCATCGATCAGCGGCAGACCGGCGGTGAAATGCTCCATGATGGCGCCGAGGATGGCGGGCTTGAGATGCTTCCAATCGCCATCAGCCTTGCTGACCGAGATGAAATCGCTGCCGAAAAACACCCGCGCCACTTCGGGAACCTTGAACAAGGCCGAGGCCAGCGGCGAGCGCTTGGCCGCGTCCGCATCGGGGAAATCGGCCACCGCGCCCTCGCCCATCACCGGCTTGCCGGGCAGGAATTTGAGCGTCGCCGGATTGGGCGTGGATTCGGTCTGGATGAACATGGGCCTTATGTGGACCTCGCAGGGCGCAGGATCAAGGCGGCTCAGAAATCCGTGATAAGTCCCTTCTTTTCCCAATCGCCATAACGGGTCGGATCGGGGCCGGCCTGGCCGCCGATTTCCTTGGGCTGCGCAGGTTTGCCTGCCTCGTTCGCTCGGCGCGCCTCCGCCTCGGCATTGGCGCGGTCGGCCGCCTCGCGAATGCGCCGTGCGATCTCGGCCTTCGATGACGGTTTCCCCGTTCCAACCATGGTTATTCGCTTGACGAAGATCGCTCCCAGTCTACATCAGGCGCATGGCGAATACACTGCGCACGGGGCTTCTGATGGCGGCGATGACCGGGCTGTTCCTGGTCATCGGCCTGCTGATCGGCGGCGAGCCGGGGATGGTCTTCGCCTTTTTGTTCGCGGCCGGCAGCAATCTCTTCGCCTATTGGAATTCCGACAAGGTGCTTCTGAAGATGTATGGCGCGCGGCCGGTGGATGAGGCGAGCGCGCCGGAACTTGTCCATCTCGTCGCGCAACTCGCGGCCAAGGACGGCCTGCCGATGCCGAAGGTCTATATCGTCGACAACGCGCAGCCCAACGCGTTTGCCACCGGACGCAATCCCGAACATGCGGCGGTCTGCGTGACCACCGGCTTGCTGCAGCGCGTGAACGACGAGGAATTGGCCGGCGTTCTGGCGCATGAGCTTTCGCACGTGAAGAACCGCGACACGCTGACCATGACCATTACGGCCACCATCGCTGGCGCGGTTTCGATGCTGGCGAATTTCGCTTTCTTCTTCGGCGGACGGCGCAATCCGCTCGGCTTCGTTGGCATCCTGCTCGCGACATTGGTCGCGCCGCTCGCTGCGGTGCTGGTGCAGATGGCGGTGAGCCGCACGCGCGAATTCGAGGCCGACCGCGCCGGCGCCGAACTCTCGGGCCGGCCGCTGTGGCTCGCGTCCGCGCTCCAGCATATCGACACGGCCGCCAGGGCAATCGACAATCCGCAGGCCGACGCCAATCCCGCGACCGCGCATATGTTCATCGTCAATCCGCTTTCGGGCAGCGCGCTGTCGGGATTGTTCTCCAGCCATCCTTCCACGCAGGAGCGCATCGCGAGACTGAAAGCGATGGCGGGCACCGAGCGACAAGCATCGGGTCCTTGGGGATGAACGATCCCGGCCAGCCGGCGCGCGCGGCGGCGCTGGAAATCCTGAGCGCGGTGCTGCGCAAGCATCGCCCGCTCGATGCCGCCCTCGACGAAATCCTGCCGCGCGCCAATCTGGAGCCGCGCGATTCCGGATTCGCGCGCGCCATCGCGAGCGAAACCTTGCGTCGCTTCGGTCAGCTCGACGCCTTGCTGCGCAGCTTCATCGCCAAACTGCCGTCGCCGCATCGCTGCGGCCCCACGCTGGAGATCCTGCTTGCGGCTTCTTGCGAATTGCTGTTCCTCGACGTGCCGGCGCATGCCGCCGTCGACGCCGCCAACAAGCTCGCCGCGCGAGACCAGAAGGCGGTGCATTTCAAGCCGCTGATCAACGCCACGCTCCGGCGCATCGCGCGCGAAGGCCGCGCGGCACTGGACGCGAAGGATGGCGAACGCCTCAACACACCGGACTGGCTATGGACGCGCTGGCGAGAGACTTATGGCGAAGAAACCGTCCGCGCCATCGCCCGCGCGCATGCCGCGCAACCGCCGCTCGATATTCTGCGCAAGGATCGCGCCTTCGAGATCGCGGGCGCGCACGCTTTGCCTGGCGATGTGCTGCGTTTGCGCGATGCCGGCCGCGTGGAAGACATTGCCGGTTTCGCGCAAGGTGCGTGGTGGGTGCAGGATTTCGCTGCGACTCTGCCGGCGCGCCTGCTGGGCGATGTGCGCGGCAAATCCGTCATCGATCTGTGCGCCGCGCCCGGCGGCAAGACGGCGCAGCTTGTGGCAAATGGCGCGCTTGTAACCGCCGTCGAACGCGATCCGGCGCGCATGGCGCGGCTGAAGGAAAATCTCGCGCGTCTCGCACTATCGGCCATTTTCGTGGAATCGGATGTGCTCGATTTCCAGCCCGACGCGCCGGCGCCTTTCGTGCTGCTCGACGCGCCGTGCAGCGCCACTGGCACGATCCGCCGCCATCCCGAACTGCCCTGGATCAAGAGCGCGGACGACATCAATCTGTGCGCCAACACGGCCGGTGAGCTGCTCGACGCCGCCGCCGAAATGGTGGCGCCCGAAGGCCTGCTCGTTTTCGCGGTGTGCTCGCTGGAGCCGGAAGAAGGCGCCGAGCAGATCGCGCAATTCCTCGAACGCCGCAGCGATTTCGCACGCGTGCCTGTCGCCGCATCGGAATTGTTCGGAATGAACGAACTCGTCTCGCCGGATGGCGATCTGCGCACATTGCCCTGCCATCTCGCCGAGCAAGGCGGCATGGACGGTTTCTATGCGGCGCGTCTCAAGCGGCTATGACAGCCGCCCCAGCGCATAGGCGATCGCGAGATAGATCTTGCCGGTGTCGGCGCTGAGGATCGTCGAGGTCAGCAATCCGCCGCCGTCGCCTTCGCGGGCGCGCGCCAGCATGGTCTCGAATTCCTCCAGATAGGTGCCGGCCGCTTCGCGGAAGCGGGCGTTCTCACGGTAGAGGGTTGCGATGCGGTCGACGGTGCCGGCATCGATCGTGCCGGCGAGCCGGCGCGCGAACACCGCGCGATCGCCGGCCAGATAGCGCCGCCATTCATCCTCGCCCGGCGCGCTTTCCGCCATCATAGGCTCCAGATCAATCGCCATGTCGGCGAGTGCGGTCTGCAGCGCGCCCATCGCGGCGGCGGCGGCCGGTTTCAGCTCGCGCGCCTTGGCGTCGCTGGCTTCGGCGGCGTCGAGCAGCGCGCGCATGTTCCAGGATTTCGGCTCCGGCGGCGGCAAGTTCTTCTTCGGGCGCTGGGTCAGCTTGCGCGCCAGCCCGATCAATCCTTCGTTTTCCGGCGGCTCGACCGCGGGTTCGCCGGGCGGCAGCTTGAGGCCGCTGCGCGACGCGGTGCGGGCATGGATGGTGGAGAGCGTGCGCGCCGAAAGATCGAGGATCTCGTCGGTCTCGCTCTTGACCATCTCGCGCACCCGCTGGGCTTCCTGGCGCGCGACGCCCGGCAGCGCGAGCAGATGCTTTTCCACTTCGGCGACGGTGCTGGAAAGCGTGCTGCGGATCTCGCCGGCTTCGGCGGAGAGCTCGCCCGCGGTGCGCAGCAGCCGCTCGCATTCCGCCATCGCCTCGCCGACCAGCGCCTTGGCGTTCGACTTCGCTTCCGACGCGGTCTCGCCGATCAGGGTCTGCGCCCCGGCGCCGGCGTCGTGCAGCGAATCCACCAGCCGCGCCAGCATGGCGGTGGCGTTTTCGGCGATGTCCTTCATGCGCTCGGCCTCGCGGCCGAAGCTCGCGGTCAATTGCGTCGCGCGCGCCGCGGCGTTGGCCATGGTCAGTTCGAGCTGGCGGTCGGTCTCGCCCGCCATGCTCTCGAATTTCTTCGCTTGTCCCGACAGCGCATTGATCGATTGCTCCATCGCCGCGCGTTCGGCGCCCAGCGCGCCTTCGAAAGCAGTGCTTTCGTCCTTCAGCTTCTGCAGCAGATCGCCCAGCGCGGCGCGGTGACGCTCGTGCCGGCCGAGCAGGAATTCGGCGCGCGCCATCGCGGCGTCCGAAACCGTTTCGATGCGCTTGGCTTGGCGGTCCAGTTCGAGCGCGATGGAATGCGGCGCTTCGGCCGATGCTTCGGCGGAAGCGCGGAAGCTGGCGGCCTGGGTGTCGAGCGAAATGCCGGCGGATTTGAGCGCGCTCTCCGCGGTTTCGATGGTGGCTTTCAACTGCGCCGTGCGGCCGGCGACGACTTCGCTGGCGCGCGTGGCCACATCGGTGAGCGAACCGGCGACCGCGTCGATGCGTTCGCGCTCCTGGCCCAGCCGCGAGGCGACGGCGTCGGCGCGCACATCGGCGCGAGCCCCGGCTTCGTCGAGCGCGGCGATATTGTTTTCGAGAATCGTTTCCAGCGCGCGCAACCGCGAGAAGGCGCCGTCCAACCCGGCATTGAGCGCGTCGAGTTCGCGTCGCACGGCGCGGCCCAGACGCGCCGCGGTGCGCGAGGCGGTCTCGTCGGCGGAAAACAATTTGTCTGTGAGTTCGGCCAACGCTTCGGCCGCCGCGCTCATCTGCGCGCCGCGCGCGAAGGCCCAGGCGGTGATCACCATCAGCATCGGCGGCACGAAGGTGGCGAAGGCGAGCAGCGCGGCCTGCTGGATGTCGAGGCCGGCCCATCCGTTCGGCCCGAGATAGCCCCACAGATAGGCCGCCGCGGCCCCCATCCAGAAGGCGCCGAGCGTGATGGCGACGACCAGCGCGACGATGCTCTGGGGCGGACGGCGCAGCGGCTCGCGCTCCTTCGCCTCCTCCGCGAAGCTTTCGGCGGATTGCAGGAGTATGGGCTGGTTGCGCTCTGGGACAGTCGCCACGGTTGGTTCCTTCGACGGACGCAGGCCCACCTTAACCATTCAAGTCCCTGACGGCGAGAGCTTCCTCTGCGGAGCGAACGCGGTCACAATGACGGGCGAAACACGCAAAAGTTGCCGGCCCGCGATGGAAGCGAACCAGCCCAGCCGCACCGCCCAGGGCGCCGCCCTGCACCGCGCAGCCCATCAGCTCGTGGACCAGCCGCCGGTCTTCGCCGACGCCCTGGCGCTTCGCATCGTGGGCGACGAGGCGGCGGACGAATTGCGCGCCGGCCAGGGCCGCCAGGCGCTGGTCGAATCCTCTTTCCTTCGCGCCTTCATCGCCACGCGCAGCCGCTTCACCGAGGACAGCCTGGCGCAAGCCCATGAGCGCGGCGTGCGGCAATATGCGATCCTGGGCGCGGGCCTCGACACCTTCGCCTATGAGCGCGCCAAGCGGTTCGAAGGGCTTGCGGTTTTCGAGATCGATCATCCCGCGACCCAGGGCTGGAAGCGCGCCCGGCTCGGCGAGGCGCGGATCGCCATTCCCGATTCCGTCACCTATGCGCCGGTCGATTTCGAGCACGACACGCTGGCGAACGGGCTGGCACGCGCCGGATTCGATTCCGGCAAGCCCGCCTTCTTCGCCTGGCTCGGCGTGACGCCCTATCTGACGCGCGACGCGATTCTGGCGACGCTTGCCTTCATCGCTTCGCTCAAACCGGGAAGCGGCGTGGTGTTCGACTATGCGCAAGCGCCCGGCGCGCTGCACAGCGCCCACTTCGAAGCGATGGCCGCGCGCGTCGCGGCCCTCGGCGAACCGTTCAGGAGCCTGCTCGATCCCGCCGAGCTTGTGCGCGATCTGGCGCGGTTGGGTTTCACGCGGATCGAGAATCTCGGCGCCGACGCGCTCAACGCGCGCTACTTCCAGAACCGCGCCGACGGATTGAAACTGGTCGGCCGCGGGCATCTGATGCGGGCCAGCGTTTGAGGGACATCTCATGACCATGCTGATCGCGGCCGCGGCCGTCTTTCTCGCCATTCATCTGTTGATCGCGGGCACACGGCTGCGCGACGCGATCGTGGGCGCGATCGGCGAAGGCGCCTATCTGGGCCTGTTCTCGCTCGCCTCTATCGGCGCCATCGTCTGGCTCGTCATCGCCTTCAAGGCGGCACCGGATGTGCCGCTCTATTATCTTGGCCGCGGCGTGCACGACATGGGAATCGTTGTCGTGCTGCTCGCTTTCCTGCTCGGCGTGCAGGGCTTGATGATGCCCAATCCGGCTTCGCTCAAACAGGAAGGCTCGGCCGCGAAACCGGGAACGATTTCCGGCGTGCTGCGCATCACGCGCCATCCCTTCCTGTGGGGCGTGGCGCTCTGGGCGGCGTTCCATCTGGCGGCCAATGGCGACGAGGCGTCGGTCGTCCTGTTCGGCACCTTGCTGATCCTTTCGCTGCTCGGCACGGTCTCCATCGACGCCAAGCGCAAGCGCAAAATGGGCGCGGCGTGGAGCGCGTTCGCCGCCAAGACCTCGAACATTCCCTTTGGCGCGGTGATCGCCGGACGCAACACGCTCAATCTTTCCGAGAGTTTCGGCTGGCGCTTCTGGCTGACGCTGCTGGTCTTCGCGGCCGCGCTGTTCGTCCACACCCATTTCTTCCCGGCGCATTCGCCACTGCCCGGCGGTGCTGTGCCGTTTTGAGACGCCCCGTTTTAACGCCGCCTTGAGCGCTTTCGCGCATAGTGGTTCGCTCGCGTCAGGAATGCCGATGTCCCGTCCCGTCGATATGGCCCACCTTGCCCGCTACACCGGCGGGGATTCGGCGCTCAACGCCGAAGTGCTGAGCCTGTTCGACGGCCAGATCAATGAATTGGTCGCCCGGCTCAATTCCATCATCGAGGCCCGCGACCAGAAATCCTGGAAGGAAATCACCCATACGCTGAAGGGTGCGGCGCGCGGCATCGGCGCCTTCGGATTCGCCGACGCCGCGGCGGTCGCCGAGCCGATCGATCTGGCGAATGACGCGCCCGGCGCCGGTCGCGCGCTGGCAATCCTGCAGTCCAACGCCCGAGCCGTGCAGCTTTTCATCCACGCCTATCTCGGCCGCTGAGCGCTGATTTTCCCGTCCTATTGAACGCGATTGTGAGCCAGGCCATTTCTACATATAAGGGCGGCCGCTTCGGCTGTTCCCACAAAACGCATATGTGAATTATGGACGCTGCCATCGAGACCGATGTCGCCATTGTGGGCGCGGGCCCCATCGGGCTTTTCGCCGTGTTCGAGCTCGGGCTGCTCGATCTGAAGGCGCATCTGGTCGACATCCTTGACCGGCCGGGCGGGCAATTGACCGAGCTCTATCCCGAAAAGCTGATCTACGACATTCCCGGATTGCCCATGGTGCTGGGCCAGGAACTGGCCGACCGGCTGATGGAGCAGATCAAGCCGTTCGGCGCGCAATTCCATCTTTCGCAGATGGCCAGCGCGCTCGAGAAGCTTCCCGACGGGCGCTGGAAGCTTTCGACCGACGCCGGAACCGAGATCGTTGCAAAAGTGATCGTGATCGCCGCGGGCGGCGGCAGCTTCGTGCCCAAGCGCCCGCCCATCGCCGGCATCGAAGCCTATGAAGGCAAGTCCGTGTATTACGCCGTGCGCAAGATGGACGCGTTCAAGGACAAGCATGTGCTGATCGCGGGCGGCGGCGACAGCGCGCTCGACTGGACGATCAATCTGGCGCCGATCGCCAAATCGCTGACCCTGGTGCATCACCGCGACGGCTTCCGCGCCGCGCAGCACAGCGTCAACCAGATGCGCGCGCTCGTCGATGAAGGCAAGGTCAAGTTCCATGTCGCCAGCGTGAAAGCATTGCATGGCGCCGACGGCCAGCTCGAAGCCGTGACGCTCGCCGACGCCGACAAGACCGAGCGGCGGCACGAGACCGATGCCTTCCTGCCGTTCTTCGGGCTCACCATCAAGCTCGGCCCCATCGCGGAATTCGGACTGAACCTGCACGAGAACCTGATTGCGGTCGACACCGCGAAATTCGAGAGCGCGACGCCGGGCGTCTTCGCCATCGGCGACATCAATTCTTATCCCGGCAAATTGAAACTGATCCTCTCCGGCTTTCACGAAGCGGCGCTGATGGCGCAGGCCGCGTTCCATATCTGCAAGCCGAACGAGAAGCTGCGCTTCCAATACACGACCTCGTCGTCGAGCCTGCAGAAGAAACTGGGCGTGGCATGAAGATCGTCGCCATCGACCGCAAGGGCGAGAGCCACACGCTCGAAGGCCGCGACGGCTGGAGCGTGATGGAGATCCTGCGCGATGCGGGCCTTCCCATCGCCGCGGAATGCGGCGGGGCGTGCGCCTGCGCCACCTGCCATGTCTATGTCGAGGGTGGCTGGTTCGAGAAATTGCCGCCGCGTTCCGACGCCGAGATCGACATGCTCGACATGGCGCTCGCCGTGGAGCCGAACTCGCGGCTGTCCTGCCAGATCGTCTGCAAGCCGGAGCTTGATGGCATCACGCTGACCATCGCGCCGGAATAGAATTATTGTTTTGCGATAATAAATAGCCGTGCTATAGGCATCCTGAAACTATCAGGCGGCGTCATGACGTGGACGGGCGGCTGGCGGAAACCGGCGATCGGCGCGGGCGTTCTGGCGCTGCACGCGCTCTTCATCGCCTTTCTCATCCATGCCGGCATTTCGATCCCGATTCACGTTTCTGCGCCCGAGCGGGAAACAATGATTGTGCTTGTTCCGCTTCCGCCGCCGACGAAGCCGGCCCAGAAGAAGCCGCCGGCGACATCGTCGTCCATCACCGTAACGCCGCCGCGTGCTTTCGCGGTGCCGCCGGCTTCCACTACACCGAGCAATGCGCTGCGGGGATTGGGCACGGCGCTCGGCTGCAGCGCGTCGAATTACGACGCGCTGAACGATACGCAACGCGCGGCCTGCGCGCGCGGCCCCTGGCAGTTCGACGCCCAGGCGCGCGAGACCGCGTCGCTGATGGTCCCGCCGCCGCCGCACCAGATCACGCCGGCCGAAATCGCCGAGCACATACGCCGCACCGCCGATCCCTGCACGGCCGACAAGGCCGCGCACCTGCCGTTCTGCATCTACAGCATCATCTACGGCAACAAGCTGCCATGACGCACGACACAGGAGTGACGCGATGAAAGTTTCCCCCAATCTGGTGCGCGCGAGCCGCATCATGGCCTGGCTTTCGCTGCTCGGCGCGGCGTTCTATCTCGCGGCGGAGTTCCTCGTCTTCCTGACGCCCGGATTGTGGGGACAACTCGGCGCCGTCGAGATCCATCACACCGGCGTCGACATCACCGCCGCGATTCCGCTCGACTATCGCGTGGCGGCGCTTTGCATCGACCTGATCCCGGCGGCCTTGATGGTCTGGGCGCTGGTCGAGCTTTACCGGCTGTTCCTGCTCTACGCCGCGGGCGAAGTGTTCAGCGTTGGCGCGCTCTCGAGCCTCAACCGTGTCGCCGCGCTGATGTTCTGGTACGTGCTGGTGAGCTTCGTGACGCAGGCGCCGGTATCGTATCTGCTGAGCTTGTACCGACCGCCCGGCCATCGCGAGATCAGCCTGGGCTTCACTTCGCACGACGTGACCTTTCTGTTCATGGCCGGCGTGGTGCTGGTGATCGCGCGGGTGATGGGCGAGGCGCGCCGCGTCGCCGACGAAAACGAAAGCTTCGTGTGATGGGGATCATCGTCAATCTCGACGTCATGCTGGCCCGGCGCAAGATGCGCTCCAAGGAGCTGGCCGAGGCGATCGGCATCACCGAGGCCAATCTCTCGCTGCTCAAGAGCGGCAAGGTGAAGGGCGTGCGCTTCTCCACGCTGGAGAAGATCTGCGTCGTCCTTCAATGCCAGCCCGGCGATCTTTTGGAATTCAAGCCGGCCGTGCAATAGCCTTGGCGGGTCGCGGCGACGATGGGAAAGCAATGTCCGAACGGTTCTCAGCGCCGCGTCTGATTTCGGCCGCGATCGTTCTGCTGCTTCATCTGATTGTCATCGCCTTGCTGCTGAAGGCGGGCTTCGGCGCCAACCCGCAGCAACAGCCTTCGAAGCGGCCGGAGATGGTTTGGCTGACGCTGCCGCAAGCCGAGCGGCGCCGGCCCGAGGAAGCCCCGATCGCGGAACCCAGGATGATCGCGCCCCAACAGATCGCTCCCGCGCCCGACATCACCGCCGCGCCGCCGGGCGAGCTGCCGGAATCCGAGGGCGGCGGCATCATGGGCGTGGGACGCTATCTCAACAATTGCAGCGGCGCGGCCTATGAAAAGCTCTCGGCGCGGGAAAAGACCGAATGCCTGGGGGATGTGCGCGATGCCCGTGCGCGGCTGCCTTTGCTCGGGCCGGCCGTGCCGTCGCCGTTCGACAGCGTGCTGCAGAAGCGCAACGCGCCGTTCGTCCCCATGCAACATCCCTGTCCGGTGGGCAAGCCGGGCTCCAATCATCAGGATCATCCCTGCTATTTCGGCCAGTAGCCATGTCGCGGTCCGGCGCGAGTTCTGTATAGTGCTGGCCGAACTGGCCAAGCGGTAGCGCCGATCATGGGCCTCTACGACCATTACATCCTGCCGCGGCTGCTCGATGCGGCGATGAGCACCAAGCCGATCCGCTACCAGCGCAAGAAGGTCGTGCCGCGGGCTGAGGGGCGCGTGCTCGAAGTGGGATTCGGCGCGGGGCACAATCTTCCGTTCTACGACGCGGCGAAGGTGACGCATCTTTGGGCGCTGGAGCCTTCCTCCGAGATGCGCGAACGGGCGGCGGAGCGCGTGGCGCAATCGCCGTTGAAGATCGAATTCATCGATTTGCCGGGCGAGCGGATCCCGCTGGACGCGAACGCCGCCGATACCATCCTCATCACCTACACGCTGTGCACCATCCCCGACGTGATGAAGGCGCTGGGCGAAATGCACCGCGTGCTGAAGCCGGCCGGAAAGATGATCTTCTGCGAGCATGGCGAGGCACCGGACGAGAATGTGCGGCGCTGGCAGCGCAGGCTGACGCCCGCCTGGAAGGCGATCGGCGGCGGCTGCCATGTCGGCCGGCCGATCCCCAAGCTGATCGCCGACAGCGGATTCAAAGTCGAGGACATGCAGACCATGTATCTTCCCGGCACGCCGCGCTTCGCCGGGTTCAATTATTGGGGCCAGGCCGCGAAGGCATGAATCCGTTTCTCGCAACCGCCATCAAGGCGCTGCTCACCGCGGTCTTCATCGTCGGCGTGAGCGAATTGGCCAAGCGCTCGAATCTCCTCGCGGCGCTGCTGATCGGGCTACCGCTGTCCTCGGCGCTGACCATCGTGTGGCTCTATCTCGACACCGCAGACGCCGCGCGCGCGAGCCAATATTCGTGGAGCATCTTGCTGCTTCTGCCGCCGGGCTGCTTGTTCCTGGCGGCGCTGCCGCTCGCCATCCGCCATGGCTTCGGCTTCTGGCCGAGTTTCGCCATGGCCGCGCTGGCGACGGCCGCGGTCTATTACGTCTATGCGTCTGTGTTGCAGCGCGCCTTCGGCGTGACGCTTTAAGCAACGCCTCTTCCATCCGGCAGCGCGCGAGATGGAGCCTGGCCCGCGCTAGCTCCGCGCGCGTCTCGCGCAGAAACGTCCGCATGGCGCGCCGCTTCGCCAGCGTCGCGGCCGACCGTCTTCCATGTTTCCAGGCATTGCGATTGCCCTTCGGCGCGCCCGGCCGGCGCTTCGGCGCAAGATAATTGTTCGGCGGAATCGCGGATTCCTCCCCGTTTCCGGGCACGGCGCCAATATTGTTCGCGTTACGTTCCATCGGCGCAGTTCTACCGACACAACCCTGACGTGTCAAGCGCCGGAAGCCGGCTATTCGAGCGGCTCGACGCCCGCGAACGGCTCGTCGAGGCTCGCTTGCGGCTGGGTGAACCAGCGCGCGCCGGTCGCCGTCATGTGGAAATGATCTTCCAGGCGAACGCCGAATTTTCCCGGCACCACGATCATCGGCTCGTTGGAGAAGCACATGCCTTCGGCCAGCGGCGTCGCGTCGCCGCGCACCAGATTGGGGGCTTCGTGGACGTCGAGCCCGATGCCGTGGCCGGTGCGGTGCGGCAGGCCGGGCAGGCGGTAATCGGGCCCGAAGCCGTCCTTCACCAGCGACGCGCGCGCCGCCGCATCCACGCTCTCGCACGCAGCCCCGATGCGCGCGGCGTCGAAGGCGGCGGCCTGCGCGCGCTTCTCCGCCTCCCAGACGCGGCGCATCTCGGCCGAGGCCTCGCCGAACACATAGCTGCGCGTGATGTCGGAATTGTAGCCATCGACCGCGGTGCCGGTGTCGATCAGCACGGCGTCGCCTTCGGCAAGCCGGCGGTCGCTCTCGCCGCCATGCGGCAGCGACGTATCGCTGCCGAAGGAGACGATGCAGAAGGTGTTGCCGCTTCCGCCGAACGCGCGATGCTGCGCATCGATGAGGCTTTCGACCTCGGAGGCGCGCACGCCTTGCTTGAGGCTTTTCCAGGCGCGGCGTTGCACCTCCAGCGTGATGGTCTTGGCGTGCTGCATCAGCGCGATCTCGGCCGGCGATTTGCGCCGCCGCAGCCGGTTGATCGCGGGGCCCGCATCGGCGAGGCGCTCCGGCGCCATCGTGCGCGCCAGCGCGCGGTAGAAGAACAGCGCCATCTGGTCGTCGAGCCCCAAGACGCCCTTCACGCGACCGGCGATCAGCGCGGAGGGACGCTCGTCTTCCTCCCAGGTGAGGATATCGCCCTCAACTGTGATCAGCCCGCCGACCTTGTCGCGCTCGAAGCGCGGGCAGATATAGTCGAGGCGTCCGTCGCCATGCACCAGCGCGCCGGTGAAGCGCTCGGACGGATGCCAGGCCACGCCGGTGAAATAGCGCAGACCCGTGGTCGGCCCGAGCAGCACGGCCGCGAAACCTTCGCTCTGCATCGAAGCGGCAAGGGCTGTGAGGCGCGCGCGGCGTTCGTCGGAGCCGATGGGTGGTGGAGCTTGCAGGCGCATGGTCAACCTCGCGGGAAATTCACGGCTTCGATCTTGTTGCCGTCGGGATCGAGAATAAAGGCGCCGTAATAAGCGGTCATCGCGCCCTGGCGCGGACCGGGCGCGCCGGCGTCCCGGCCGCCGGCGGCGAGCGCCGCGGCGTGGAAGGCGCCTACGGCGTCCTCGCTTCGCGCGCGAAGCGCAATATGCGTTCCCGTGGTCTCGGACTGCGGCAACAGGCCCGCGCGCGCGTTGAGCCAGAATTCCGGATAACGCTTGCCGAAGCCGACCGTGCCTTCGCGCTCCACCAGCCGCGTCAATCCCAACGGCTCCAGCACGCGCGCATAGAACGCGGCGCTCCTGGCCAGATCGGCGACCGCGAGTGAGACATGGTCGATCACGGGGGGTTGGCCGCGGGCGGCGCGGCCGCGTCGACGGGCGCAGCCTCGGCCGCCGTCGCATAGAGCATCTGCTCCTTGTAGGCGATATAGAAATGGAGCTGGCGCAGCGCGCTCAGGCCCAGGATGAGTTGCGGCGCGCCCTTGCCGAACATCGCCGCCGGAAGGATATCGATCAGAGGATTGCGCACCTCGACGCCGTCGAGCGTCAGCGTCTGGAACGGATAGTGATACATCGCCACCCGGGCGGTGCCGTTGATCGAAACCGGCTCCAGCGTCTTGAGCGCGGGATTGCTCTCGTCGATTCCCATGACGGATTTCGCGACATCCAGGCTCATGCTGGAGCGGGCCGAGCCGGTATCGAGCAGCGCCACGATCGGCTTGCCGTCGAGCGTCACCGGCACGGAGATATGCCAATTGTCGTCCACCCGGATGGCCACCTGCGCATAGGGGTCGCGCGTCCAGTAGACGACTTGGCCGGGGCAATGATCCTGGGAAAAAATATTGAACCTGGCATGAGCGAAATCGAACTCGACGTCGTATTTGCTCATGATGTCAGGGCCGAGCAGGCCGGCGGAATCGGCATGCAGCGCCCTGCTGGGGGCCACGTAGAAGCCGATATCGTCGGTCGAGAGATTTCCGATCCGGAAGGAATGGGGGAAGACGATATCGTAAAGCGGAACGTTGCCCAGCAGTTCGTAGATCCGCGCGGCCGGCTTGGGCTTCAGGTCGAACTCGCTGACCAGCGCGGAGCTCATCGAGCTGTAGATGCTGCCGGTGTCGACCACCAACCTGGCCGGACGATCGTCGATCGCCACCGGCACCGCGATCTGGCCATCGGGCTCGGTGCTCATCTGCAGCGACGCGGCCTGCAGAAGCCGGCAAGCCGGCGGATCGGCCAGCGCCGGCGCGGCCAATGCGATTCCCGCGAACGCCGCGGCGCCAAGACGGGCGATGCGCCTCATGGCTGGCGCCTCAGCTCGGCCGCGGCCGCCAGCCGCTCGACGAAATCGCTGGGGCAGTCGCTCGCCGCTTGCGCCAGCAGCGGCTTGGCGAGCGCGGCGGCGCCATGCAGCAATTGCCATTCGCCGACATAGAAATCGGCTTCGCAAACCTGGTTCTGCCGGGTTAGCGGATCGTCGTTCGCCGCGGCCTTCAGCGCGGCATCGGGCGCGAGCGCGCCGAGATAAAGCTCCAACACCGGCCCCGGCCACTGCTTGAGATCGAGCCGGGCCGCATTCTGACGCAACCCATCGTCGGCCTTGCCGGTCTTGAATTGGGCTATATCCAGCCACAGCACGCCATAGGCCGAAGTCGGCTGTGTCTGCACGGCCTGGGCGAAGGTCGCCGCCGCGTCGTCCACATTGCCGAACTCCCATTGCAAAAGGCCGTAATTCAAGCGCGCGTCGAAATCCCCGGGCCGCAGCTTGAAGCCGTCATCGTAGTCGTCGCGCGCATGGTGGAAATCGCTCTCGGCTTGGTAGGTGAGCCCGCGCTCGAAATAGCCGCCCGCATCCTTGGAATCCAGGTCGATGGCCTCGTCCTCGTCGGCGATCGCCTTGTCGTAGTCGCCCTTGTCACGAAACGCCGCGCCGCGCAGCAGATAGCCGCCGCTCGCGCGCGGCGCCAGGCTGATGATGGTGTTGAAATCGGTGATGGCGGAATCGTATTTCCGCTCGGCGAGATAGGCGTTGCCGCGGCCCGCATAGCTGGATTCGAAGCCGGGCCGCATCACGATGAGCGCGTCGTAATCGGCGATCGCCAGATCCCATTGCTTCTTGAACCGGTAGACCGCGGCGCGATCGACATAGGCGTCGAGATATTGCGGATCGGCCGCGATCGCGGCCGTGTAATCCGCCAGCGCCGGCTCCCATTCCTTCTTTTCCACATGCGCCTCGGCGCGATCGAGATAGGCGACCGGCTTGAACGCCGGCAGGAGGTCGGGCGCGCTCAGCGCCAGCGTCAGGCGGCGGATTGTTTCGTCCCAATCGCCGCTGTTGCGCGCTGCGATGCCGGCGTTGAGGTCGGAATAGGCGCTGGCCAGCGCCTGGCCGCCAACGCAGACGAACAGCAGCCCCGCGAACAGACGCGCTTTCATGATCGCACCACCCCCGAAGCCAAGCATATGCGAGGCTATCCGGAGCGGCAATCTCGCCGCTTGCAATATTGGCGATGTGTAGCTTTGCGGCTTCTCTAGGACCCAGCCGGCCTGCGATTGGCGCCCAGACTGTAGGGACCACCCTTCTCAATGGCGCGGGCATAGGCGGGACGCGCCTGCATTGCGGCGAGATATTTCTCGAGTGCCGGATAGGATTTCAGCAACCCGCTCGCGTTGGCCGCTTCCAGCACGAAGACGAGCTGCACGTCGGCGCCGGTGAGGGAGTGGCCGACGAGGAATTCGCGTCCCTTGATGGCGTTCTCCATGTAGGACATCTGATTGGCGATCTCGCCGTCGATGCGCGGGCGCAAGGGCGCCGCGGCGTCGCCGAGAAATCCGGCATAAAGATGCATCATCAAGGGCAGCATCGCCGAGCCTTCGGCGTAATGCATCCATTCGATGTATTTGACGTGATCCTTGGAGCCGGCTTGCGGGCGCAGGCGGCCGTTGCCGTATTTCTCCAGGATGTATTCGACGATGGCGCCGGATTCCGCGATCGTCACATCGCCGTCGGTGATCACCGGCGATTTGCCGAGCGGATGGATCTTCTTCAGCTCCGGCGGCGCCAGCGGCACCGGCGTCAGGCGCTGGTACTGCACGATCTCGTAAGGCGCGCCGAGTTCTTCCAGCAACCACAGAATCCGCTGCGAGCGCGAATTGTTGAGATGGTGGACTTTGAGCATGGGCTATCCTCCGATGGCGGGCTATGATCCGAACAGGATCGCGAGCAGGGCGCAAGGCCGTGGCGGATGACAAGGATTTGACGGCTTGGCAGCATTTGTCGGGCAAGGGAATCTACCCGGCGAAATATGCGGTTTGGCTGCTGCTGCCGTTCCGGGCGATTCAGCTGTCGCCCACGCGCCTTCTCCGGCGCCTGGCGCTGAAGCCCACGGATATTGTGCTCGAGATCGGCTGCGGCCCCGGTTATTTCAGCCCTGCGGTGGCGCGCCATTTGCGCGAGGGCAAGCTGGTGCTGTTCGATTACCAACCCGCCATGCTCGACATCGCCGAACGCCGGCTGAAGCGGCGCGGGCTTTCCAATTACGAGCGCCACCAGGGCGACGCCAAGGCGCTGCCGTTTGCCGATGCATCATTCGACGCTGCGTTCCTGGTGACGGTGCTGGGTGAAGTGGGCGATCCTGCCCACGCGCTCGCCGAAGCCGCGCGCGTGCTCAAGCCCGGCGGGAGACTCTCCGTAAGCGAACTGGCCGGCGATCCCGATTATGTGCGCTTCGAGGATCTGAAACGCATGGCGCAGGCGGCGGGGCTCACGCTCGAACACCGCTTTGGCCCGCGTTTCGCCTACACCTGCAATTTCAGGAAATAGCGGCCCAAG
>Ga0302314_10003737_pt1 | contig 28020 bp, 25 predicted proteins | sample III_Palsa_N2_3_FD_200533 | JGI IMG/M metagenome (GOLD analysis project Ga0302314, IMG submission 200533) | Peat permafrost microbial communities from Stordalen Mire near Abisko, Sweden - III_Palsa_N2_3 | ecosystem: Environmental > Terrestrial > Soil > Palsa > Peat permafrost | place: Sweden...
AGCCAGGCCGAGCATCACGCCGCCGCCTTTCAACGGCCGGGCCGCGGCATACTGGAAGGTGCGCGACCACGCCGTGTAGCCCTTGCGCGCGGTGCGCAGCGTGCCGGGTAGGGTCTGCGCGGCGGCATCGATCGCCTCGTAGATGGCCCTCGAGGCGGCGTCGGTCCACAGAGCCTTGATGAGGGCGTCGGGATCGCTCCAGGCCGAGGACGATCCGAACGCCTCGGAGAGCACGTAAGACGCGCGATTCTGCAGCAAGCCGTGGATATCCTTGAACCATTTCAGACGGGCGCGGTGACCTGTCTCGGGGCAAGCGCGGGCGATCTCCACCCAGGCCTCAAGACTCCTGCCGGTTGCAGTCTCCAGGCTGGCGCGGATCGAGGCGAAGTATTTGGCCTGCCGCTCGGTGACGTTGCCGCCGCTGTCCATGGTCCGCCGTCTCCGTCCTTGCTACCAGAACAGCATATCAGCTTGGGAGACGCCGATCATGAGCCTGACGGGCGACTATGAACCGGACAATATCTTCGCCAAGATCGTGCGCGGCGAGCTCCCCTGCGCCCGCGTCTATGGGGATGCCGACACCCTGGCCTTCATGGACGTGTTTCCCCAGGGACCGGGCCACACGCTTGTCATTCACAAGCGCGCGCGGGCGCGAAACCTCCTGGACGCGGACCTAGCGGACGTCGCGCCGGTCATGGCCACGGTTCAGCGGGTAGGGCGGGCGATCGTCGCCGCACTGAAGCCCGACGGCCTGGCGGTCATGCAGTTCAACGGCGCGGCCTCCGGCCAGACCATCTACCACCTGCACTTCCACCTCATCCCGCGTTGGGAGGGAACGCCGCTCGGCAGGCACGCGCAGGGCGCGTCCGACACGCGCGAACTGGCTGAGCTCGCGGCGAAGATCGCGGAGAAGATCGAGGGGTGATCTACTCCGCCAGCGCCGGGGCCTCGACCTCGGGATCTTCGTCGATCGTGACGGGCGGCAGCGCCGGGGGCGCGGCCTTGTCGTCGATCTCGAAGGTGAGCTTGCCGTCCTTGAGGTCGACCTTGACGTGACCGCCCTTGGCCAGGCGTCCGAAGAGGATGTCGTCAGCCAGGGGGCGCTTGATCTGCTCCTGGATCACCCGGGCGAGCGGACGGGCGCCGTAGAGCTCGTCGAAACCGTTCTTGGCGAGCCAGTCGACCGCCGCCTCGGTGCTCTCGATGGTCACGTGCCGGTCGGCAAGTTGGGCCTCGAGCTGCAGGATGAACTTCTGCACCACCATGCGGATGACTTCTGGGGTCAGGGCCTTGAAGGCCACGACCGCGTCCAGCCGGTTGCGGAACTCCGGCGTGAACAGCTTCTTGATCGCCTCCTCGTCCTGGCCCTCCAGCTTGCCGCGGCCGAAACCGATGGAGTTTCGCTGGGAGTCGGACGCGCCGGCGTTGGTGGTCATGATCAGGATGACGTTCCTGAAGTCGACCTTCTTGCCGTTGGCGTCGGTCAGCGCACCGTGGTCCATGACCTGCAGCAGGATGTTGAACACATCCTGGTGCGCCTTCTCGATCTCGTCGAGCAGGACCACAGCGTGCGGATGCTGGTCGACGGCGTCGGTCAGAAGACCACCTTGGTCGAAGCCGACGTAGCCTGGAGGGGCGCCAATGAGCCGGCTCACCGTATGGCGCTCCATGTATTCGCTCATGTCGAACCGTAGCAGTTCGATACCTAGCGTGAGGGCCAACTGACGCGCCGTCTCTGTCTTGCCGGTGCCGGTGGGGCCGGAGAATAGATAGGAGCCGATGGGCTTGTTGGCGTCACGCAGGCCCGCGCGCGCCATCTTCATGGCGCTGGAAAGCTGCTTGATCGCTTCTTCCTGACCGAACACCGCGCCGGACAGGTCGGTTTCGAGCTGGCGCAGGGCCTCGGTGTCGGACTTGGACACCGACTTGGGCGGGATGCGGGCGATCTTGGCCACCACGCTCTCGATCTCCTTGATCCCGATGACCTTCTTTCGCCGCGCCTCAGGCAGGAGCATCTGCGATGCCCCGGCCTCGTCGATCACATCGATGGCCTTGTCGGGAAGCTTGCGGTCGGTGATGTATTTCGCCGACAGGTCCACCGCCGCCTTGATCGCCTCGGCCGTGTACTTCAGCTTATGGAAGTCTTCATAATATGACTTCAAGCCTTTGAGAATCTTGATGGTGTCCTCGATCGACGGTTCGTTGACGTCGATCTTCTGGAACCGGCGCACCAGGGCGCGATCCTTTTCGAAGTGCTGGCGAAACTCCTTGTAGGTGGTCGAGCCCATGCAACGCAGGCTGCCCGAGGCCAGGGCCGGCTTAAGCAGGTTGGAGGCGTCCATGGCCCCGCCGCTGGTGGCTCCGGCGCCGATCACGGTGTGGATCTCGTCGATGAACAGGATGGCGCCGGCGTGGTGCTCCAACTCCTTGATCACCTGCTTGACTCGTTCCTCGAAGTCGCCGCGGTAGCGCGTGCCGGCGAGCAGCGATCCCATGTCCAGGCTGAAGATAGTGGCGCCCTCCAGCACCTCGGGCACCTGGTGGTTGATGATCTTGCGCGCTAGGCCCTCGGCGATGGCCGTCTTGCCAACGCCCGGGTCGCCGACCAGCAGCGGGTTGTTCTTGTTGCGGCGGCACAGAATTTGGATGCAGCGCTCGACCTCATTGGCGCGGCCGATCAGCGGATCGACCTTGCCCTGGCGGGCCTTCTCATTGAGGTTGATGCAATAGGCTTCCAGCGCTTCGCCGCCGGTCTTGACCTGGGCCTTCTCTTCCTCTTCGCCGGCGCCCTTGGCGGGACGGGGCTCCGAAGCGCCGGCCTTCTTGGCGATGCCGTGGGCGATGAAGTTGACGGCGTCATAGCGGGTCATCTCCTGCTGTTGCAGGAAATAGGCAGCGTGGCTTTCGCGCTCGGAGAACACGGCCACCAGGACATTGGCGCCGGTGACGTCGTCCCGGCCGGACGATTGCACATGGATCACGGCGCGCTGGATGACGCGCTGGAAGCCGGCGGTGGGCTTGGCGTCCTCGCCGTCGTCCACCACGAGCGACTTCAGCTCGGTGTCCACATAGTGGGTAAGGTTCTTGCGCAGGGCGTCGAGGTCGACGTCGCAGGCGCGCATGACCGCCGACGCCTCGGCGTCGTCGATGAGGGACAGCAAAAGGTGCTCCAGTGTCGCATACTCATGCTTTCGCTGGGTGGCGTAGGCCACGGCCCGATGGAGCGACTCTTCCAGATTGCGCGACAAGGATGGCAAATTCGGCCTCTCAGTCCTTTTCCATGGTGCACTGAAGAGGATGCTGATGCCGGCGGGCGGCCTCTATGACCTGGGCCACCTTGGTTTCCGCAACCTCGTAGGTAAAGACTCCGCATACGCCGACGCCGTTCTGATGTACGTGCAACATGATCCGAACGGCTGTCTCGCGGGATTTGTTGAAAAATCGCTCCAAAACGTAAGTGACGAACTCCATCGGCGTGTAGTCATCGTTAAGAATCAACACGCGATACATCGATGGCTTCTGGGTCTTCGGCTTAGTGCGCGTGACGACGGCGGCGCCCGTCCCGATCACCTGTCCGTTTTGCTGCTTGTCAGCCACCTTAAACTCTCCAGCGCCGGCGGCGCCGACGCCACGGCCCTATAGATATGGGATGTTTGCCCCATTGAAAGGTCCGTTCAAGCCCCCTGGGGTCACTTCGGATCGGCGCTGTGTGTCCGTCGCCGAAGTTGGCGGGCGTTGATCACCGCTTGGGCGCCGAAACGCGCGCGCAGCCCGTCGGCCAGGCTCTCGTTGCGCCGGGCGCGCGACTCGGCGTCGGGGAACAGCTCCTCGGCGGCGCCCTCGGCCAGGGCCAGATTGGCAAGTCCAACGCCAATAAGCCGATAGGCCTCGCCCTGGGCCGCCGTCGCCAGCATGAGACGGGCCTCCTGGAACAGGGTCCGCGCGGTCTGAGTCGGGGCGGCGAGGGTGGTGCGGCGGGTGAGGATGCGAAAATCGGCCCGGCGAAGCTTGAGCATCACAGTCTGGCCGGCGAGGCCCTCGGCGCGGGCTTGACGCGCCACTTTGTCGCACAGGGGCGAGAGACGATCCTCCAAGTCCTCTAGCCGCGCCAAGTCGGTGGAAAAGGTGGTCTCGGCGCTGATGCTCTTGCGTTCCTGATCGGGATCGACGGCGCGGCTGTCCTCGCCACGCGCGAGCCGGGCCAGGCGGGCGCCGTGGACGCCGAATCGCCGGATGAGATCGTGCGCGTCGGCCCTGGCGAGATCGCCCACGGTCTTGAAGCCGGCGGCTTCCAATTGTCGGGCAGATACGGCGCCGACGCCCGGCAGAATGGAGACGGGGCGCGGCGCCAGCAGGCTCTGGGCCTCGCGCGCGCCGATGACGGCGAAGCCGCGCGGTTTGTCGAGGTCCGAGGCGACCTTGGCCAGGAACCGGTTGGGCGCGAGGCCGATCGAAACTGTGACTCCGACCTCCCTTTCGATAGCCTGCTGGAGCTTCGCCAGGGTCACGGCGTGCGGGGCGCCGTGCAGGCGCTCAGCGCCGGAAAGATCGAGCCAGGCTTCGTCCAGGGACAGGCTCTGAACCAGCGGGGTCAGGGCCCGCACCCTGTCGAAGATCTGGCGGCTAGCCGCGCGGTATTTGCGGAAGTCCGGCGGAATGATCACCGCGTCGGGACACAGGCGCTTGGCCTGAAACATGGGCATGGCCGAGCGCACGCCGGAGATCCTGGCGATGTAGCAGGCGGTGGTGACCACGCCCCTGATCTGGCCGCCGACGATCACCGGCTTGTCGCGCAGCTCGGGCCGGTCGCGCTTCTCCACCGAGGCGTAGAAGGCGTCGCAGTCGAGGTGGGCGATGCAAAGTTCCGTGAGCTCCTCATTGGCGACCACGCGGGGCGAACCGCAGGCCGGGCAGCGGGCCGCCGCGGCCTGGGTAAGCTCGAAACAATCGCGGCAGAGGGTGCTCATATGGGCGGCAAGCCCAGCGATAGGCGGATCGCTTCAGCCAGGGCGGGCCAGTCGTCGATCCGGTGGTGACGATCGGGGTCGGCGGGGGCGTAGGGGCGCAGACGCTCATCGGCGACATGCTGGAATCGCTGCACGGCGGGGGCGTCGCTGGCTACGGATTCAAGATTAGAGAGCAGGTCGTCGACGAAGGCGACGGGCGCGCACGTCCGCGCCGCCAGGGCGGCCACCGCAGGCCCCTTGGGTCCGGAATTGACGATCAGGGGGTAGGGGAAGCCGTTGTGCATCAGCCAACGGGCCCTGGGCTCCCTGCCATGCCCGGGCGCATTGGTGAGCACGATGATGCTGGCGCGATCGGCCAGTCCGCCCAAGGCCTTGCTCGCGCCGGGCGTGGCCTCGATATGCGCCACCTCTTCCTCGAAGAATCGGTTGAACAACTCGCGGCCATGGTCGAGGTCCATGACTTCGCCGTCGGCAAGCCGGTAGATGTTCTGGAACAGCGCGAAGCGCGTAATACGCATCTCATAACCGAACGGGGCCACGAAGCGCTCGAACCCGCGCATGAACAGAGCCAGCACCTCGTCCACGTCGACGATCAGAAGCGGCGCGGTCGGATCGACGTGCGCTTCGGCGATATGGTCCGGGGTGGGAGGTGGTTTCAGTTGGAAAATCCCGCCGGCTAACCTGAGCTTAAGGATATTGGGGCGACAGGCGAGGATAAACCCGCGCGAACCTGAGTCGTAATCGCGAAGCATTCGTGGGGTGGTCGAGGCTGTATGACGAAGACCGTCCTCATCGTCGAGGATAACGAGCTCAATATGAAGCTCTTCGCCGACCTGCTTGAGGCCGAGGGTTATCGGGTCCTGCGCAGCGGCGAGGGTGTGGCGGGCTTTCAGATCGCTCGCCAGGAACGCCCAGACCTCATCGTCATGGATATCCAGCTGCCGGCCATCTCAGGCCTTGAGGTCACCGGTTGGCTGAAGGAGGACCTCGAACTGGCTCACATTCCGGTCGTGGCCGTCACGGCCTACGCCATGAAGGGTGATGAGGCGCGCATGCTGGAGGGCGGTTGCGAGGCCTATCTCGCCAAGCCGATCTCGGTGGCGAGCTTTCTGGATACGATCCGGCGGCTGATCGACCGGAGCCGCTAGCCTATTTGATCTTGCCTTCGCGGAATTCGACGTGCTTGCGCACGACGGGGTCATATTTCTTGACCACCATCTTTTCGGTCATGGTGCGGGCGTTCTTCTTGGTGACGTAGAAGAAGCCGGTATCCGCAGTCGAGTTGAGGCGGATCTTGATGGAAGCCGGTTTAGCCATGGCGAGAGATTATCCTGGCGATGCTGGCGACGTGGCCAGGGGAATTTCGAAAGGCGCGGACATTACGAATCGCGCGCCCAAAGTCAACGGCGTGCAGCATGTTGTTCAAAGATAGGTGAGTTGCTGGCGGCCGCGGATGAAGCGCAGGGACGGCGCCGGCCTGGAGCGATCGGCGAGGCGCTGAGGCAGTTCCCGCAGAACGAAGCGGGTCACGCTCGGCAGGTCGAGAGCCATGGCTTCGTCGAGGTTTACCCAGGCGATCTCGTCCAGCTCGCCACAATCGGCCTCCCGGTCGAGGCTCACCAAGGCCTCCGCATCGGCAAGGAAGAAGCGCGCGTCGAACCGCTTGGGCGACACCGGCGGGGTGATGGCGCGGGCGACGAAGTCAAGCGCGGCCAAGTCCGGTTCGGCCCCGCGCCGGAAGAAGTCGCTCCACGGCCCGGAGGTCGCCCGCACCGGCGCGGGTCTGGCCAGCATCAGCCCCGCTTCCTCAAAGGTTTCGCGGATGGCCGTGAGGGCCAGGGCGCGCGCCCGACTCGCCGAGGCGGTCGCCTCCAGCCTGCGCGCGACTTCCGGCCGAAGCTCGGTGGCGCTGCGGGCGCGATAATCGGCGGTGTCGATGCGCCCGCCCGGAAACACCCATTTGTCCGGCATGAAGTCGTGGCCGCGATGCCGCCGGCCCATGAGCACCCGGGGCTTGGTCTGATCACGGCGCACGAGAATCAGGGTCGCCGCATGACGCGGTCGCACCGCCGGCGCTGCCCCTGCCGGGCGGACCAAGTCTCGGGAGCCGATGTCGTCAAACGCTTGTTCGGTCATCGGTCGACCTTAGGCCGGCGGGTGCGGACTGCGATAGTCCCAAACGCCGCCGGTGGCCCGCGCTGTGTTGACAAGGGTCATGGAATGCCTAGGTGATCGCCTGGTATTGAGAACCATTCTCAAATTCTTGAGCGAAGGCGCGATCCCTCCGTGTGGCTGAGCAGATCCGGACCTGACGTTTCGCGTGCGAGCGCGCCCGGGCCGGGAAGACTGACGCGGTTCCTGGCCGTGCTCGGACCCGGCGTCGTGGTCATGCTGGCCGACACCGACGTCGGCAGCATCATCACCGCCGGGCAAAGCGGCGTGCAGTGGGGCTATCGCCTGCTGCTCCTGCAGGCCGTACTCATTCCCATTCTCTATATGGTGCAGGAGCTCACCGTCCGGCTTGGCGTGTTTACCGGCCGCGGCCACGGCGAGCTGATCAAGCAGCAGTTCGGGCCATTCTGGGCATGGGTGTCCGTGGCCGGCCTGGCCGTGGCGACGACCGGCGCCCTGCTCACCGAACTCTCCGGCGTCGCCGGCGTCGGCGAACTCTATGGCGTGCCGCGATGGATCAGCCTGGCCCTGGCTTCAGGCGCGCTGCTGCTCATTGTCATCACCGGCTCGTATCGGCGGGTCGAGCGGGCGGCGATCGCCGTCGGCCTGTTCGAATTCGCCTTCTTCGGCGTGGCGTGGTTCGCCCATCCCGACGTGGCGGCCGTGGCCCGCCAATCGGTCGAGATTCCCTTCGCGGACAAGAACTATCTCTATCTCGTGGCCGCCAATATCGGGGCGGTGATCATGCCGTGGATGGTGTTCTACCAGCAGTCGGCGGTAGCCGATAAGAAGCTGCGTCCCGAGCACGTCGGCGCGGCGCGGCTCGACACCGCGATCGGCGCGGTCATCACCCAGTTGGTCATGGCCGCCGTGTTGATGTCGGCCGCCGCGACCATCGGCGCGCATCACAACGCCGCCAGCCTCAACACCGTAGGCGACCTCAGCGCCGCCCTTACGCCCTACCTAGGGGTCGGCGTCGGCAAGCTGGTGTTCGGCCTGGGCATCATCGGCGCGGGCATGGTGGCGGCGATCGTGGCCTCCCTGGCCTTGGCCTGGGGCCTCGGCGAGGTGACCGGCTACAAGCATTCGCTCGAGCACCATCCGCTAGAGGCGCGTTGGTTCTACGCCATCTATGCGCTCGCCGTGACCACCAGCGCCGTGGTTATCGGCGTGGCCCCCAACCTCGTCTCGCTCAACGTCGGCGTGCAGGTGATGAACGCGTTTTTGCTGCCACTGGTGCTTGGCTTCCTGATCGCCCTGGCGGTCAAGGCCCTGCCGCCGGAACACCGGCTGCGCGGCCCCTATCTGTGGCTTGTGGTTGCCGTCTCGGTCGTGACCTGTTTGCTCGGTGTATTCGGGGGCCTGAATGGCGCGGGACTGGCCTAGAAGGCGAGCCGCCCTTTCAGCTCGTCGTAGGGCTGCATGACCGCGTCCCGATAGGCCTCACGCGCGCAAAGCGCCTCGTACCAAGCTTCGAGCCGGCTATGGCGCGGGCGGTCGATCTCCAGAGTGAAATAGCGGTAGAGCAGGGTGCCCATTGGGATGTCGCCCATGGTCAGGCGATTGGGATTCTTCGCGACGAGTTCGGCGTCCAGGACACTGAACGCGGCGTGGGAGGCGGCGAGCAGCGTAGCGTTTCGGCCCGCGTCACGCTCAGGTTCGGGTGTGCGGTACCAGCCCCAGAAGTAACCCATGAAGGCAGGCTGCAGGGTATTGGTTTCCCAATCCATCCACTGATCGCATTCGGCGCGGCTGGCGGGATCTTCCGGCGACAGCAGGCCCGGTGCGTAGCGTGCGCAGAGATAGCGGACGATGGCGTTAGATTCCCATAATGCCCGGCCGCCGTCCTCGATCACTGGAATGCGGCCGTGTGGGTTCATGGCCAGGAACTCGGCCGTGTCCAGGCCGCCGAACCGGCCGCCAACCTCGATGTGTTCAAAGGGGACGTCGATCTCGCCCAGGGTCCAGAGAACCTTCTGGACGTTGATCGAGCTCGCCCGTCCCCAGAGCTTCAGCATGAGCCCCTACCTCCGCCGGGGCGGTCCGCGACGCGGAGCTCCCCCTCGGCGGACGGGTTTCGGGCGGGCGCCCGCTGCGGGCGCCTCCGGTTCACTCAGCACCTCGAACAGCAACCCACCGGTCACCGGATTGGCTTCCCGGAGCTTGACCTCGACCTTGGCGCCCAGACGCCAGCGGGCGCCGGTACGTTCACCCACCAGGCTATGGCTGGCTTCGTCATGGACGAAATATTCGTCACCGAGGGCGGATATGGGCGCGAGGCCGTCGGCGCCGGTCTCCGCCAGGCGCAGGAACAGGCCGAAGCGGGTGACGCCTGTGATGGCTGCCTGGAACGTCGCGCCGACGCGATCGGACAGATAGGCGGCCACATAACGCTCTCCCGCCTCGCGCTCGGCGGCCATGGCCCGCCGCTCGGTGACCGTGATGTGCTCGGCCGTGTCGGACAGGCGCTGGATGTCGCCTGGGGCCAGACCGTCGGCGCCGAAGCCCAGGGCCGAAATTAAGGCGCGATGCACAAGAAGATCGGCGTAACGGCGGATCGGCGAGGTGAAGTGGGCGTAGCGGTCGAGGTTGAGGCCGAAGTGGCCGATGTTATCGGTTGCATAGATCGCCTGCATCTGGGTGCGCAGAACGACCTCGTTGACGATGTCGGCGTGAGGCCCGTCGCGCGTCTGAGCCAGTAGATGGTTAAAACGGCTGGTCCTGGCCGCCTCCCCGCTGGTCCAGGGCATGTCGAGGGTGGCCAGGAAGTCCTTCAGGGCCTCGAGCTTGTCCGCCGTCGGCGCATCGTGCACCCGGTAGACGATCGGTGAGCGCCGGCGTTCCAGAGTCTCGGCGGCGCACACGTTGGCTTGGATCATGCACTCTTCGATGAGTTTGTGGGCTTCCAGCGAAACCCGCGCCTCGATCGAGGCGACCTTGCCGTCCGGGCCGAGCCGGATGCGCCGCTCGGACGAGGCGATTTCCAGGGGGGAGCGGGCGCGCCGCGCCTTGTCCAGCGCGCCATAGGCCGCCCAGAGCGGGCGCAGCGCCGGCTCCAGCAGCGGGCCGGTCTGGTCGTCCGGAACGCCGTCGACGGCCGCCTGGGCCTGTTCATAGGTCAGGCTGGCCGCCGAGCGCATGAGGCCGCGCTCGAAGCGCTGCGAAAGCTTGCGGCCGCCCGCGTCGAACACCATCCGGACCGCGAGGCAGGCGCGCGCCTCGCCCTCCGAAAGCGAGCAAAGGCCGGCTGACAGGGCTTCTGGGAGCATCGGCTCGACGCGGTCCGGGAAGTAGACGCTGTTGCCCTTCTCGCGGGCGTCTCGGTCGAGCGCCGTGCCGGGCCGGACATAGGCGGCGACATCGGCGATGGCCACCCAGACGATCCAGCCTCCGGGATTCTTGGGATCAGCGTCGGCCTCGGCCATCACCGCGTCGTCGTGGTCGCGGGCGTCGGCCGGATCGATGGTCAGGAGGGGCAGGGCGCGCAGGTCGGTCCTACCCGAAAGGGTGGGCGGCTTAGCCGCCTCGGCCTCGGCCAGCGCCTCAGGCGAGAAGCCCATCGGCACGCCGTTGATGTGAGCCGCGATCAGAGAGGCGGCGCGGGCGTCGTCCTCGCGACCCAGCTTGGAGATCAGTCGGGCGCGCTTAGGTCCATGCGGGCGGCTCGCCTCGGACTCGACCTGGACCAGGATGAGATCGCCATCGAGGAGATCCCGGGTTTGGGAGTCGGGCAGGATCAATGAGGCGCGGGCGCGCCGGTCGACGGGCTCGATCCGGGTTTCGCGCCGGGTCTTGCGGACCACGCCCAGTGCGCGCTGGGCGCTCTCGCCCAGGCGTTTGAGCACGCGCGCCAGGCGTTCGCCGTCTTCGCCGATATCGATGCGCACCAGCAGGCGATCGCCGAGACCGGGGACGCCAGCAGCGCTTTCGCCCTTCGCCGGGGCCAGTCGGATCAGGGGGGCCTCCGGGCCGGCGCGGGTCGGGCGCACGAACAGGTCGCCGTCGGCGTCGCGATCGGCCACGTCGGCGACGACGACCGGATCGATCTCGCCGGGCCGCGACGTGCGCCGGGGGCCGACCCGCCGCGGGCCGCCTCGCCGCGGGCCGGGCCGCTTCACGTCCGGGCTTTGGCGCGCGCTGTGCGCGGCTTGGCGCGAGTCTTGGTGGTGGCGTTTGCGCGGGTCTTGGTCCCGGCGCCGGCTTTCGCCGGGCGCTTGGACTTCGTCGGCGCGCTTTGGCGGGCGGTGATCAGGGCCACGGCTTCTTCGAGGGTCACAGCGTCGGGGTCCGCGCCTCGGGGCAGATTGGCGTTGGTCGGACCGTGTTTTACGTAGGGGCCGAAGCGGCCAGACAGCAGGCGGACGGGCTCGCCGGTGGCCGGATGGGCGCCTAGCTCTCGCAAGGCGCCGTTGGCGCGGCCCTTGCGCCCGCCGCCAGCAGCCTTCTCGGCCAGCACGGTGACCGCGCGGTTGATGCCGACGTCAAAGACCTCCTCGGTGCTGGCGAGGTTGGCGTAGACCCCGTTGTGCTGAACATAAGGGCCGTAACGTCCGATGCCGGCCAGGATCGCCCCGCCTTCGGGGTGGGCGCCCACCTCCCTCGGCAGACGCAACAGCCGTAGGGCGCGGTCGAGGTCGACGGTCGCCGGCGGCCAGTCCTTGGGCAGACTAGCGCGCTTGGCCGGGGTCGCGAGCTCCTCGACATAGGGACCGAACCGGCCGGCCTTCAGCCAGATCGTGTGGCCAGTGGCCGGATCGACGCCCAGCTCGCGGTCGCCGGTCTCGCCGGCCTCGTCTTCCGACGAGCCCCCGATGGGACGGGTGAAGCGGCATTCCGGATAGTTGGAGCAACCGATGAAGGCGCCGTAGCGGCCGGCCTTCAGCGACAGGCGGCCATCGCCGCAGGATGGGCATCCGCGCGGATCGCCGCCATCGACCTTTTCCGGGAACAGATGCGGACCCAGCGCCTCGTTGAGCGCGTCCAGCACCTGGCCCATGCGCAGGTCGCCGATCTCGCCGACTGCGGCCTCGAAGCCGGTCCAGAACTCTCTCAGCAGCGCCTTCCAATTGAGCTCGCCCGCCGAGACGAGATCGAGCTTCTCCTCGAGGCCGGCGGTGAAGCCGTATTCGACATAGCGGGCGAAGAACTTTTCGAGGAAGGCGGTGACCAGCAGACCAGACGGCTCGGCGATGAAGCGGTTCTTCTCCATCGTCACATAGCCGCGGTCGCGCAGGACGCTCAGAATGGTGGCGTAGGTCGAGGGCCGGCCGATGCCGAGCTCCTCCAGCTTCTTTACCAGGCTGGCTTCGGAATAGCGCGGCGGCGGTTCGGTGAAATGTCGGTCCGCGCGGGCCGCCGACACCCGGGCCGCGGCGCCCTGACGGATCTTGGGCAGGCGGCCGCCGTCGTCCTCGACCCCATCGCTGGGTGCGCGGGGGTCGGGCGCGTCTCGGCCTTCCTCGTAGACGGTGAGGTAGCCCGGAAACATCACCACCTGGCCGCTGGCCCGTAGGCCGGTCTGGCCGTCGGCGCTGTCGAGGTCGACGGTGGTGCGCTCGATCCGCGCGGCCTCCATCTGCGAGGCGATCATTCGCTTCCAGATCAGCTCATAGAGCCGCCCGAGGTCCGGTTCCAGGCGTAACGCGCCTGGGTTGCGCTCAAGGCTGGTCGGACGAATGGCTTCGTGCGCTTCCTGAGCATTCTTTGCCTTCACCTTGTAATAGCGAGGTGTTTCTGGAACATTCTCCGCACCGTAGAGGTTGGTGATCACCGAACGCGCCTCTGTCAGGGCTTCCGGCGCCGATTGCACGCCGTCGGTGCGCATATAGGTGATGAGGCCGACCGTCTCGCCGCCAATATCGACCCCCTCATAGAGGCGCTGGGCGGCCTGCATGGTGCGCTGGGCGGAGAAGCCGAGCTTGCGCGAGGCCTCCTGCTGCAGAGTCGATGTGGTGAACGGCGGCGGCGGATTGCGCCGGGCGGGCTTGGTCTCCACGGCGGCGACGCGGAAGTTGCCTTGTTCGACAGCTGCCTTGGCCGCCAGCGCCGCGGTTTCGTCGGATAGGTCGAGCCGGCCGATCCGGGCGCCTTGGTGCTTGATCAGACGCGCGGTGAACGGATCGCTTTCCGCCGTTACATCGGCCTCGACCGACCAGTATTCCTGGGTCCTGAAGGCCTCGATCTCGAGTTCGCGGTCGACCACCAGACGCAGGGCCACGGACTGGACCCGGCCGGCCGAGCGGGCTCCCGGCAGCTTGCGCCACAGCACCGGCGAGAGGGTGAAGCCAACAAGGTAGTCGAGGGCGCGGCGGGCGAGGTAGGCGTCCACCAACTCCATGTCGATCGCCCGAGGTTGTTTCATCGCCTCGGTGACCGCGGTGCGGGTGATGGCGTTGAACACCACGCGCTCAACCTGCGCGCTCCCCAGCGCGCGTCGCCGGCGCAGATCCTCCAATACGTGCCAGCTGATCGCCTCACCCTCGCGGTCGGGGTCGGTGGCCAGGATCAGACGGTCGGCGCCCTTGAGGGCCTTGGCGATGTCGCCGAGGCGCTTGGCGGATTTGGCGTCCACCTCCCAACTCATGGCGAAATCCTCGTCGGGCTTCACCGACCCGTCCTTGGACGGCAGGTCACGCACATGGCCGAAAGAGGCCAGCACCGTGTAGTCGGGCCCGAGGTAGCGGTTGATGGTCCGCGCCTTGGCCGGGCTCTCGACGACAACGACGTTCATGCTGGGAATCTCGGAATCCATACGGCTGGGGTCGGGAAGGTCGCTCTCGCGCGTGAAAGGTGAGGGAGGGGGCGGCGCCCTGTCAACGCGGTCCGCGGGCAACGACCATTCCGCCCGGCAAAAGCTCGGCGCGCCCCGCGAGCGTGAGCTCCACAGCGGCGGCGGCGCTGGCCGCTGGGATGCCGGCGTCGCGGGCCAGGTCGTTCAAGTTGGTGGGCGCGAGAGACAGCAGGGACGCCAGACGTTCGAGTCCCTCGGCGCCAGGATCGCCCGGGGCCTCGCCGATGTCATAGGTCGTCGGTGGTTCGGCGACGCCGAGGTTGGAATCAAGCACCCGCCGCACATCCTCGACGTCCTCGACCAGGACGGCGCCCTGACGCAGAAGGTCATTGGCCCCGCGCGCCCTGGGGTCGAGCGGCGAGCCCGGCACGGCGAAGACGTCACGGCCCTGCTCGCCGGCCAGGCGGGCCGTGATCAGCGATCCGGATCGCAGCTCGGCCTCGACCACCACGACGCCTAGGGACAACCCCGAAATTATCCTGTTGCGCCTCGGGAAATCGGCGGCTCTGGCCGAGAAACCCGGCGGGCGCCCGGACACCAGACAGCCCCTCAGGCGGATGGCCGCCGCCAAATCGGCGTGCTCGGGCGGATAAATGTCGTCGACGCCGCCGGCGAGGACCGCCGCCGTGCCCGATTCAAGCGCGCCTTCGTGGGCCGCCGCGTCGATCCCGCGCGCAAGCCCCGAGATCACAGCGAAGCCGGCCGCGCCCAGATCGGACGCCAGGGTCCTGGCGAATCGACGTCCGGCCGACGAGGCGGCCCGCGCGCCGACGATCGCGACAGCGCGACGGCCAAGCAACGCTGCGTCCCCCGCGGTCCAGATCAGCGGCGGCGGCGCGTCCAGCACCCTGAGCAAGCGCGGAAATGTCGGCTCGCTCCCGAGAATCAATGTGGCGCCGAACGTCTTACCGGCGAGAATTTCCCGTTCGGCGTCATCGAGTGTGGGAATGCGCGGCGGCCGCTCGCGTCCGCCGCGCCGACCGATTCCGCACACGCCAAGCGCAGCCAGTCGAGCCGTTCGCGGTCCACGCCTCAGGGCGCCTTCTTCGCGGCGCCGATCTTGGTTTCCTTGCCTTCGATGAGGCGTTCGATATTCTCGCCGTGGCGCACAAAGACCAACACCGCCATCGCCAGGGCGAGCCAGAACGGCGGCGTTCCCCAGCCGTGCAGCAGGCCGACGAAGACGGGCGCCAGGGCCGCCGCGGCCAGAGAGGCCAGAGAGGAAAAGCGGAATATTGCCGCCACGATGATCCAGGTGGCCCCCGCCGCCAGCCCCGCCGGCCAGGCCGCGGCTATCATGACGCCGAAGAAGGTGGCGACTCCCTTGCCGCCTTTGAAGTGCAGCCAGACGGGGAAGAGGTGGCCCAGGAACGCCGCGGTGCCGGCCGCCGCCGCCGCCACAGGCGAAATCAGGGCGGCCAAAAGAACCGCCACCGCCCCCTTACCTCCATCGCCCAGCAGGGTGAGAAGGGCCAGGTCGCGCCGGCCGGTGCGCAGCACATTGGTCGCGCCGATGTTGCCTGAACCGATCCCGCGGATGTCGCCGACTCCCGCCTGCCGCGTCACGATCAGTCCAAAGGGAATGGAGCCAAGCAGGTAGCCGCCGATCGCGCAGGCGATCAGGACCGGCGTCGAATCATGGTGCGCGATCATGAACCCCCTCCTTCTTGGCGATCATACACTACCCGGCCGTCGACCAGGGTCGTGCGGATCTCGCCTTGCAGCCGCCGGCCGTCGAACGCCGAATTCTTGGACTTGGAGATCAGGCGCGAGGCGTCGACGAGAATCGGCGCTTCAATATCGCAGATCACGAGGTCAGCGGGCGCGCCCGCCTTTAGACGCCCGGCGGGAACTCCGATAGCCTCGGCCGGCGCCAGAGTCACGGCGCGGAGCAGAGTGGTCAGCGGTGTGCGCAGCTCGTGATGCAGGGTGAGCAGGGCCGGGAGCAGGGTCTGCAGTCCGACCGATCCCGGCGCGGCCTCGTCGTAGGGGAGGCGCTTTTCTTCGGGTGGGGCCGGCGCATGGGCCGAGACAACGATGTCGACCACGCCGGCGATTAGAGCCTCGACCAGCGCCTTGCGATCATCCTCGGCGCGCAGGGGCGGGGTCAGCTTGCAGAAGGTGCGGTAATCGCCGATGTCGAGCTCATTGAAGGTGAGGTGGTTGATCGAGGCGGTGGCGATAACGTTCAGGCCGCGGGCCTTGGCGGTGGCGAGGCGCTCGATCGGCTGGGCGGCGCTGATCTGATCGACCATCAGCCGCGCGCCCGTAAGCCCGGCCAGGGTCAGGTCGCGCTCGAGCATAATGGTCTCGGCGGCGACAGGCTCGGGCGGTAGGCCCATGCGGCCAGCGAACTCGCCCTCGGTGGCGGCGGCGCCGGCGCTGAGCCACGGATCGGCGGGCCGGTGCGCGACGAGGATCCCCAAGCCGCCGGCGTAGGCCAGCACGCGGCGCATGACTTTCGAATTCATGATCGGCCGATCGGCGTTGGTGACGTAGACGCACCCCGCCTCCCGCATGAGGCCGATCTCGGCCATGGCTTCGCCCGCCAGGCCGTTGGTCGCGGCGCCGGCGGCATAGACTCGCACCAGGCCGATGTCGCGCGCCCGGCGAAGAATGAAATCGACCACCGAAGGGTCGTCGACCACCGGATCGGTGTCCGGCTGAACCACGATCGAGGTCACCCCGCCCGCAGCCGCGGCCAGGGCCGCTGACTTCAGCGTCTCCTTGGGCTCGGCGCCTGGTTCGCCGGTCTTGACCCGCAGATCGATCAGGCCCGGACATAGCATTGCGCCCCTGGCGTCGATGGACTGCGCGCCGTCAGGGCCCTCGATCGCATCCTCGCCCTTGCGAACCTCGGCGATACGACCGTCCATGACCAGCAGAGCGCCCCGACCGTCGTAGCCGCTTTCCGGATCGACGAGGCGGGTGTTGGAGATGAGGATCGGCCGGCTGCTCATTGGTTGTCGAGCCTCGCGGCCAGCGAAGCCAGGATCGCCATGCGCACGGCCACCCCCATCTCCACCTGATCCTGGATGAGGCTCACCTCCAGGTCGTCGGCTACGTCGGAGTCGATCTCGACGCCCCGGTTCATCGGCCCGGGGTGCATCACCCTCACGCCCGGCGCGGCCCTGGCCAGCTTTTCGCGGTCGAGGCCCCAGAAGCGAAAATACTCACGCATCGACGGAACGAGCGCGCCCTGCATTCGCTCGAGCTGCAGGCGCAGCATCATAACCACGTCGACCCCGGCGATGCCGGTCTTCATGTCGTGATGGACCTCGACGCCCCAGCGATCCACTTCGGCCGGCATCAGGGTGGGGGGGCCGACCAGCCGCACGTGGGCGCCCAGCAAGGTGAGCAGGGCGACGTTCGAGCGCGCTACCCGGCTGTGTAGCACGTCGCCACAGATTGCGACCTTCAGACCGTCGATGTGGCCGAAGGCGCGGCGCATGGACAGGGCGTCGAGCAGGGCTTGAGAAGGATGTTCGTGCTGACCGTCGCCAGCATTGATCACCGAGCAACTCACTTTCTGCGATAGCAGTGAAGCCGCGCCGGACGACCCGTGGCGCACCACCAGGATGTCCGGCTGCATGGCGTTGAGGGTGACGGCCGTGTCGACCAGCGTCTCGCCCTTCACGATCGAGGAAGCGCGCGGGCTCATGTTGACGACGTCGGCGCCCAGGCGCTTGCCGGCCAACTCGAAGGAGCTCTGGGTTCGGGTAGAGGCCTCGAAGAACAGATTGATCAGCGTGCGACCCTTGAGGAGGTCGAGTTTTTTGTTCTTCTGACGATTGAGCGCAACGAAGCCTTCGGCCAGGGCTAGCAGGTCGCCGACCTGGATCGGGTCCAGATCGGTGACGCTGAGGAAATGCTTGGCTGGAAATGGAAAGGCCCGCGAGCGGATTTCATCGACGCCGGGGACCGAGGGATTCATCAAAGCGGTCTTGTAGGGTTGGCCCGCTCCGCGCGCAACCGATCGAGCGCGCCTTGCAAGATCCAGGCGGCCGCGAGCTTGTCGACTGCCTCGGCGCGGCGGGCCCGCGAGACGTCCGCCTCATCGATGAGAACGCGGCTCACCGCGGATGTCGACAGGCGCTCGTCCCAGAAGGCGATCGGGAGATCACGCAGGCGCAGTAGGTTGCGGGCGAAGGCGCGCGCCGACTGGCAGCTCGGTCCCTCGCTGCCGTCCATGTTGACCGGCAGGCCAACGACAAGGCCCCCGACCCCCCGTTCCGCCATGAGTGCAAACAGTCTCTGGGCATCGCCGGTGAACTTGACCTTTCTTATCAGGGCGGCCGGCGAGGCGATTATCAACGAGATGTCGGAGATGGCGACGCCGATGGTCCTGGCGCCGTGATCGATCCCGGCGAGCGCAGCCCCGCGGGGCAATGCGTCGGGGAGTTGAAGAAGATCAACCACAGCCATGACGCGGCCTCGCCGTGTTCGCCGCGCTCTTGTCAAGAGACCCGAGGCGCGCTTATCGCAGGCGCCTTCCGAGCAGGAGCCCTCAATGGCCATCGACGTCGAAACGGTGCGCAAGGTCGCGAACCTCGCCCAGATCCGCGAACCCGAAGCGCGGCTGGAGGGGTTGGCGGCTGAGCTGTCGGGGATTCTGCAATGGATCGAGCAGTTGGGCGAGGTCGACACGGACGGCGTCGAGCCGATGACCTCGGCGGTGGCGCTGGCCCTGCCGATGCGTGAGGATGTGGTCACCGAGGGCGGCGACGCCGCCGCGATCCTGGCCAATGCGCCGAAGGTTCGGAACGGCTTCTTCGTGGTCCCGAAGGTGGTCGAATGAGCTCGCTCACCGGTCTGACGCTGACCGACGCCGTCGCGGGCCTACGCGCCAGGGCGTTCTCTTCGTGCGAACTGACGCAGGCCCATCTGGACGCGATGGCGCAGGCGCGCGCCCTCAACGCCTATGTGTTGGAGACTCCCGAGAAGGCGCTAGCCATGGCGGCCACGTCGGACGACCGCCTCGCGCGCAGCGAGGGCGGCCCGCTGGAAGGCGCGCCGCTGGGGATCAAGGACCTGTTCTGCACCAAGGGCGTGCGCTCGACAGCAGGCTCGCGGATCCTAGGTGACTTCACCCCGACCTATGAGTCGACCGTCACCGCCAATCTCTGGCGTGACGGCGCGGTCATGCTGGGCAAACTCAACATGGACGAGTTCGCCATGGGCTCGTCCAACGAAACCAGCGCATTCGGGCCAGTGGTCAATCCGTGGCGATCGTCCGCCTCCAACCGCCCGCTCACGCCAGGCGGCTCATCGGGCGGTTCGGCGGCGGCGGTGGCGGCTGGCTTGGCATTGGGCGCGACAGCGACGGACACTGGCGGTTCGATCCGCCAGCCGGCCTCGCTGACCGGTACGGTGGGGGTGAAGCCCACCTATGGCCGCTGCTCGCGCTGGGGCGTGGTGGCCTTCGCTTCATCGCTTGACCAGGCCGGCCCGATCGCCAAGTCGGTCGCCGACGCCGCCCTGCTTCTCAAATCGATGAGCGGCCACGACGCCAAAGATTCCACCAGCCTGCCGGTGGAGACGCCGGATTTTCCCGCCTTCGTCGGCAAGTCGGTGAAAGGTCTTCGGGTCGGGGTGCCGCGAGAATATCGCGTCGACGGCATGCCCCGCGAGATCGACGATCTGTGGACTCGGGGGGTCGAATGGCTTCGCGACGCCGGCTGCGAAATCGTCGAGGTGTCGCTCCCGCACACCAAATACGCCCTGCCGGCCTATTACATCATCGCCCCGGCGGAGGCGTCCTCGAACCTCGCCCGCTATGACGGCATGCGCTACGGCGCCCGCGTCGAAGGCCCGACGCTCACCGACGTCTATCAGCTGACGCGGGCCGCCGGTTTCGGCGACGAGGTCAAGCGGCGCGTCCTGATTGGCGCCTATGTGCTCTCGGCCGGCTATTACGACGCCTACTATCTGAAGGCCCTGAAGGTGCGGCGCCGGATCGCCGACGACTTCACCCAGGCGTTCGAGAAGGTCGATGCGCTGCTTACGCCCACGGCGCCATCGGCGGCGTTCGGGTTGGGCGAGAACGCCTCCGATCCCATCGCCATGTACCTCAACGACATCTTCACCGTGACGGTGAACCTCGCCGGCCTACCGGGAATCAGCGTGCCGGGCGGCCTCGACGCCCGGGGCCTGCCGCTCGGCCTGCAGCTGATCGGCCGGGCGCTGGACGAGGGAACGCTGTTTTCCCTCGCCGGCGCCGTCGAAAAGGCGGCGGCCTTCACCGCCCGGCCGGAGCGCTGGTGGTGACGGCCTCAGGGACTGGGGATGGCGTCGAAGTCCTTCTGAAGCTTGACCAATTTCGCCTGATCGAGGTTGGCCTGCGGGAACTTGGAGATGTCACGCATGGTCATACCCTTGATCTGGTCGAGCCCGTCATAGCTCAAGAGTTCGGGCATATCCTGTTGCAGGACGGCCTTGGTCTTGGGGTTGTCGACCAGGTCGCCGATGGTGGTCGTCTCCACCGAAGCCTTGGGGCTGGCTGCGGGGATGGTCGGCGTGGACGCGTCGGCCGGCGCGACAGTGTTGGTCTGGGCGAGGGCGGGCGCGCCGGTCAGAAGGATCGAAAGGCCCGAGAGGGCGGCGATGGCAGGTCTCATCCCTATATTCCTTGTGATGTTGATCGAGCCCATGGGGAGCCGAATTTGACGAACTTGTCTAGCGCGCGCGGCGAGGCGTGGCTGTGAGCGTCGAGCCCCCACTGATCGAGGGCCGTACTGGCCCATGGGAAATCGTCCTCGGCCTTGAGGTTCACGCCCAGGTCGCATCCAAAGCCAAGCTGTTCTCGGGCGCGGCGGTCGGCTTCGGGGCCGGTCCGAATGAACAGGTCAGTCTTGTCGACGCGGCCATGCCCGGCATGCTGCCGGTGATCAACCGGCATTGCGTGGAACAGGCCGTCCGCACCGGGCTGGGCCTCAGGGCCCAGATCAACACCTGGTCGCGTTTCGACCGGAAGAACTATTTCTATCCCGACCTGCCGCAGGGCTATCAGATCAGCCAGTACAAGGACCCGATCGTCGGCGAGGGCGAGATCGAGGTCGAGCGCGATGACGGCTCGACCTTCACCGTGCTCATCGAGCGCCTGCATCTTGAACAGGACGCCGGCAAGTCGATCCACGACCTCGATCCGGACTTCACCCTCGTCGATCTCAACCGGGCCGGCACGGCGCTTATGGAGATCGTCTCCCGACCCGACATGCGCTCGCCCGAGGACGCCGCCGCCTATGTGAAGAAACTGCGCGCGATTCTGCGCACCCTCGGGACCTGTGACGGCGACATGGAGAAGGGTAATCTGCGCGCCGACGTCAATGTCTCGGTGCGCCGGCCCGGCGGGGATCTCGGCACGCGTTGCGAGATCAAGAACGTCAACTCCTACCGTTATATCCAGCAAGCCATCGTCTATGAGGCGCGCCGGCAGGTCGAGATACTCGAGGACGGCGGCGCCATCCGGCAGGAGACCAGGCTGTTCGATCCAGGGCGGGGCGAGACGCGCTCGATGCGCTCCAAGGAAGAGGCGCACGACTATCGCTACTTCCCGGACCCAGACCTTGTGCCGCTGGTGCTCGATCCGGCTTGGATCGAGGCGATCCGCGTCACCTTGCCGGAACTACCCGACGCCCGCCGCGCCCGTTTCGAGACGCAGTACGGTCTTTCGCACTACGACGCCGGCGTGCTGACGACCGACGTCGCGCGGGCTGACTACTTCGAGAGGGCCGCGGCCGGCCGCGACGCCAAGCTGGTGGCCAATACGGTGACCAATGCCGTGCTGTCGCACCTCGCCAAAGATGGGCTGGAGATCGAGGACTGTCCGGTGCCGCCGGAAGACGTGGCCGGTCTGGTGGCCCTCCAGGAAGACGGTGTCATCTCGACCAAGATCGCCAAGGAGGTGTTCGAGCACATGTGGGCCGGGGAGGGGACGCCGGCCGCCATCGTCAAGGCGCGTGGCCTCAGGCAGGTCAGCGACTCAGGCGAACTGGAAGCGCTGATCGACCGCCTGATCCGCGCCAATCCTGGCCAAGCCGAGGCGGTCAAAGCCAAGCCCCAGGCTGTCGGCTGGTTCGTCGGCCAAGTCATGCGCGAGACCGGCGGCAAGGCGAACCCGGCCTCGGTGAACGCCCTGCTGCGCGCCAAACTGGGTCTGGACTAGGAGACGACATGGCCGCCCCTATCGAGGTCTACTATTGGCCGACGCCCAACGGGCACAAGGTCACCATCGCCTTGGAGGAGATGGGCCTCGATTACGAAATCAAGCCGGTGAACATCGGCCGGGGCGAGCAGTTCACGCCTGAATTCCTGGCTATTTCGCCCAACAATCGCATGCCCGCAATCATCGATCCAGACGGTCCGGGCGGGCGGCCGATCTCGGTGTTCGAATCGGGCGCCATTCTGCAGTACCTCGGCCGCAAGACCGGACGCTTCTATCCCAGCGACGAACGCGCCCGGGTCGAAGTCGACGAGTGGGTGTTCTGGCAGATGGGCGGCCTTGGCCCGATGGCCGGGCAGGCCAACCACTTCCGCAACTATGCGCCCAGCTTCCTGCTCGACCAGCGACAGTCCGCCTACGGCGCCAACCGCTACACCAATGAGGTGAACCGTCTCTACGGCGTGCTTGACAAGCGGCTAGCGGGGCGCGAGTTCGTCGCCGGCGACTACAGCATTGCCGACATGATCTCCTGGCCGTGGGTTGCGGGCCAGTCGAACGCGGCGATCCAGGTTGAAGACTTTCCCCATCTTGGGGCCTGGAAGGCCAGGGTGGGTGGCCGGGGGGCTGTGCAACGGGCCCTGACCCAGGCCAAGACGATTCAGTCGGGCGTCGCGCTCAACCAATCGGGCAAGGCCGCCGAGGAGGCGCGCAAGGTGCTGTTCGGCCAGCGGGCGCGCTAGTCTGATTGCCAGTTCGGGGGCGAACGGGTATGGCCCGCCCGCAGGTGACGTGGCCGAGCGGCTGAAGGCGGCGGTTTGCTAAACCGTTGTACGGTGTAAAGCCGTACCGAGGGTTCGAATCCCTCCGTCACCGCCATCCTCCGCCACGCGACGGGTGGATTCGGATAGCAGGCCATCCCTCCGCGTCCTCATATGCGGCGGCCCACCTGAAGGCGCCCGCGTCCCGACAAACCCGCTCTAGGCGCCCACCTATGTTGAATGTCTTTCCGCTCAGTTCCTCCGGCGAGACCGCCATCTGGCTGGATCTTTGCGACCCCACTCCAGCAGAGACGGCTGAATTTGAGGGCCTGACCGGCGTTCGTTTGCCGAGCCGCGTTCGCCTCGATGAGGTCGAATACTCCCGTCGGTTCGGAGTCCGCGACGGCGTACTCTCCATGAGCGCGCCGATGGTTGCTCTCGCCGGCCCCGGCGGCCCGTCGATGGCGCCGGTGGGATTCTTGCTCTCAGAGCACTTCCTGGTGACGATCCGGTATTCCGCGCTGCACGCCTTCGATGCGGTCGCCGCCCGCTTCGAGGACCCTGCGACGGCGCCGAAAGCGGGCCTGGAGGTGTTCGTGGGCCTCTGCGATGAGATCGTCGATCGCCTCGGCGAAGGCCTTGAGCGAGTGGCGACGGAACTTCGTGGCATATCGACGGCCACCTTCCACGTTCCTGATGGGGGCGGACGCAAAGTCATTCGCTCAAATCGTGTCATCCGCGCTCGACTTCGCCAGATTGGCAGGCTGGGCGACCATCTGTCCGAGACGCGCGACGCCTTGCTTGGCGTCGGGCGCGCAGTCGAATTCGCCTCTGATCTGACGGGAGATTGGTTCGGGGGGCGGTTCCAACCTGAGATGCGAACGCTGCGCCAGGATGTGGCGTCGCTGGACGACTATGAGGTTCAACTGGCCGACAAGGTGCAATTCCTGCTCGACGCCATGGTCGGGCTCATCGGCATCGCCCAGAACGACGTCTTCAAGACCCTGACCATCGTTTCGATCGCCGGCATACCGCCGACTCTGATCGCCGGCATCTATGGCATGAACTTCAAGGGCATGCCCGAGTACGACTGGGCCTACGGCTATCCCTACGGGCTGGCGGTGATAGCGGCGAGCGCCATCATCCCGCTGGTATGGTTCAAGTGGCGCGGCTGGTTTTAAGCGTCAACGACGGCGGCGCGACCCGATGGCGCCGGGCTTATCCCGCTCAGTAACGCGCGTGCGGCAACCTCCGGCTCCCCTGACGCGTTGAGGGCACGGGTCTGGCGCGCCAGATCAAGCGACACTATCTCTCGCGACGTCTTCCTGATTTAGGGATCCTGGCCATGTCCGACGCCGCGCCGGCTGTCCAGAGTTTGACTCGCCGCCGGGCGGCGCGCTCCCTGGCCGAGCGATATCTGGCTGTGCGGGCCGCCACCGAGGCCCTGGCCGCGCCGCTCTCGGCCGAGGACCAGCAGACACAATCCATGCCCGACGCCAGCCCGGTGAAGTGGCATCGGGCGCACACCAGCTGGTTCTTCGAGACCTTCCTTTTGGGACCGTTCCTTGCCGGCTATCAGGCTTTCGACGCCAGCTTCGGCTACCTGTTCAATTCCTACTACGAGGCGATGGGCGAGCGGCATCCCAGACCCGCCCGCGGCCTGCTGACCCGCCCCGCGGCGGCGGAGGTGCTGCGGTACCGCGCCCACGTGGACCAGGGCATGCTGCGGCTGTTGTCAGGCCGCCTGTCTAGGGAGGCGCGGGACCTGACGGTCCTGGGCCTCGCCCATGAGGAGCAACATCAGGAGCTGATCCTGACCGATGTGCTCCACCTGTTCTCGCTGTCGCCCCTCAATCCAGCCTACGCGCCGCACGCCCCGGCGCCACGGGCCTGCCTGAAGCCCGTGGACTGGATCGCGTTCAAGGGCGGGCTGGTCAGCATCGGCGCAACCGGCGAGACCTTCGCCTTCGACAATGAGACGCCCACGCACCGCGTGTTCCTGACGCCGTTCCGGATCGCCTCGCGCCTGGTGACCAATGGCGAGTGGCTGGCGTTCATGGCGGACGGCGGTTACCGGCGGTCGGAGTTCTGGCTCTCCGACGGCTGGGCCCTGGTCCAGGCCGAGGGCTGGAACGCCCCGCTCTATTGGGAGGATTGCGGCGACACTTGGCGAAGCATGACGCTCGCCGGGCCGCAAGAGGTCGATCTGGACGCGCCGGTCGTCCATGTCAGTTTCCATGAAGCAGCCGCCTTCGCCGCCTGGGCAGGCAAGCGACTGCCGACCGAAGCCGAATGGGAACACTCCGCCCGCGACTCGCGTCGGCTCGATCAGCTGGAGGGCGACGTCTGGCAATGGACGTCCAGCGCCTATTCGCCCTATCCGGGGTTCGCCCCCGCCGCCGGCGCAGTGGGCGAATACAACGCCAAGTTCATGGTCGGTCAGATGGTGCTGCGCGGTGGCGCCTGTGTGACGCCCGAAGGGCACGCGCGCGCGACCTATCGCAACTTCTTCTACCCTCACCAGCGCTGGATGTTCGCCGGCGTCCGCCTGGCCGAGGACGCGCCGGCGATGACGCCCTTGGAAGAATTCCGCGTCGATGTGGCTGGGGGCCTCTCGGCGGCGCGCAAGCGGCTGTCGCCCAAGTGGTTCTATGATGCGCGGGGATCGGCGCTGTTCGAAGATATCTGCCGTCTTCCGGAGTACTACCTGACCCGTCAGGAGAGTGATCTGCTGGCGCGCGTGGCGCCGGAGATCGGGGCCCGGATCGGGGAAGGCGCCACGCTCGTCGAGCTGGGCAGCGGCGCGAGCCTCAAGACGCGGCAGATTCTTGACGCCGCGCCGGGCGTCGCGGCCTACGCGCCCATCGATGTGAGCGAAACAGCCCTGGCCGAGGCGTCGGCCGCCATCGCGCGCGACTACCCTGGCCTGCGCGTCAGTCCGGTTGTCGCCGACTTCACCAAGATCACGGAGGTCGACGCCGGATCAGGGCCGGTGGCGGTGTTCTTTCCAGGCTCGACAATCGGCAATTTTGCGCCTGACGAGGCCGTGGAGCTGATGCGGCGGGTGCGCGGTCTGTTGGGCGCCGACGGCGTCTTCATCGTCGGCGTGGATATGGCCAAAGACGCCCAGACCCTGACTGCGGCCTACGACGACGCCAACGGCGTCACCGCGCGTTTCAACCTCAATTTGATTGAGCGCATCAACCGCGAGCTCGAAGGCGATTTGGATGTCAGCGCCTTCGCCCATCGCGCGGCGTGGAACGCCTTCGAAAGCCGCATCGAAATGCACCTCGAAGTCACGCGAACTCATCGGGCGCGCGTCGCCGGGGCCGATTTGGACTTCGTCGAGGGCGAAACCATCCACACGGAGAACTCTTACAAGTTCACCGATGCGCAGTTCAGAGCCATGGCCGCCCGGGCCGGCCTTGCGGTCACCGGACGCTGGGAAAGCCCAGCGCCGCGGTTTTCGATCTACGTTTTAGAGTGCGTCTAGCCGGCGCTCGGGCGTCGTCCGCCGCCGCGAGAAGCGGCGCCGCCCTTGCGGCCGGCATTGGCGGCGAGATCCCGATTCTGGGCGAAGCTTCGCTTTTCGCTGGGCACACTGGCGCCGCCGCGGCGTGCGATTTCGCGCCGGCGTTCCGGGTCCATGGCGGCGAATCCTCTACGGGCAGGCTTACGCTTGGCGTCTTTGGTTTCATCCATAAAAGCTACTCCTTGGTGACACTGCGAGACGCACAAATCGTCTTCACTACTAACTACTGATCCGGCTTCCGGTTGCGCCGGTTGTTCCGAATGCCGGCGATTCGCCACTCTTCGCGATGGGCTTGAGGGGTCAATTCGCGGGTCTCGTCGCCGATAGGGCGAGCGGCAGGCGCACCTGGGCTCTCAGACCGCCCTCCTGGCGCGATTTCAGTTGAACATCGCCGCCGTGCCCGCGGGCGATGGCGCGCACCACGGCGAGGCCCAATCCTATGCCCCCGGTGTCACGGCTGCGCGACGTCTCAAGGCGGTGGAATGGCTCGAAGGCCCGCTCGATCTGATCCTCGGCGATGCCGGGGCCATTATCCTCGATCTCCACCACCGCCATGCCGTTCTCGGTGAACACCCGGCCGCGGGCGGCCGAGCCGAACTTGAGAGCGTTGTCCACGAGGTTGGTGATCAGGCGTCGCAAGGCGACCGGGTCGCCATCGACCACGACTCGGGCGGAGGCCTCAGCCGCCGAATCGGCGCCTGTCTCGGCGGCTTCGTCCATGATCGTCTCGACCAGGGACGTGATCTCGAGTTTGACCCGTTCGCCATTGCGCGAGGCGTCGCGCACGAAGGCCATGGTGGCTGAAACCATGGCCTCCATCTGGTCGATATCGGTCGCCAGCTTGGCGCGAACATCGTCTGGAGCAGCCTCGATGCGAAACCTCAGGCGCGTGAGCGGCGTGCGCAGATCGTGAGCGATAGCGCCGATCATCTCAGTGCGATCTTCGACATATTGCCTGAGACGTTCCTGCATTTCGTTGAAGGCGTTGACCGCCGCGGTGACCTCAGCCGAGCCGCGAACATCCAGCCGGGGGGCGGTGGGATCGCGGCCGAGCCGTTCGGCGCCGGCAGCCAGGGCCGCGATCGGCGCGGCGAGGCGGCGCGCGAACCACCAGGCCAGCGGGGAGACCGCCAGGGCCGCGACCGCCAGAACCAGGAGCAGGCGCTGCTGCCATGGATCGATGCCGAACGCGCTCATCGGCGCGACGACGAGCCACTGACCGTCCGGCTGTCTCACGCCGACCTTGAAGCCGCCGAGGAGTATGGGGTCGTCGCCCTCTACCCACGCACCCACGTGCTGCGGCGGCCGAGAGGCCCCCAGGGCGACGATACGCGGGCCGGGTTGGGCGATGATCACGCTGGCGGCGGGAAGGTCTAGCGCCGCGGCCACGGCGTCGCGAAATCGGAGACGGCGCCGACCCATGGTGTCCAGGGCTGGAGGGAAGGGCGTCTCTCGCGACACCAGGTCACGGCCGTCAGAGGTCTGGGTTCGTCCGTGGTGGCGGACCGCCTGGACGATGTCGGTCACCGTATAGACGTCCGGCGGCGGCGGCGGGAGGCTGAGGACCACGACCGTGGTGGCGATCTCGGCGGTGATGAGGGTGGCGACCACCAGGCCCAGGGCCTGGAGAAACAACGGCG
>Ga0302314_10003738_pt1 | contig 28020 bp, 24 predicted proteins | sample III_Palsa_N2_3_FD_200533 | JGI IMG/M metagenome (GOLD analysis project Ga0302314, IMG submission 200533) | Peat permafrost microbial communities from Stordalen Mire near Abisko, Sweden - III_Palsa_N2_3 | ecosystem: Environmental > Terrestrial > Soil > Palsa > Peat permafrost | place: Sweden...
CAAAATGCGGTCCAACTGGACCCGAAGAACCCCAATGCCAAGTTGTACCTGGCGACGACATACGCTTCGCAGGTGGTTCCAAACCTGATGACGCCGGAGAATCTGGCGATCGCACAGAAGGCGCTGGATGGGTTCAACGCGGTTCTCGCGAATAATCCGAGCGATCTTACGGCGTTGAAGCAGATCGCTTCGATTGACCGGAACATCGGCAAACTGGACCAGGCGAAGGCGGACGAGTTGAAGGTGATCGCAATTGCGCCGAACGATCCGGAGGCGTACTACATTATCGGCAGCATCGACTGGAATACGGAGCACTATAAGAACACAGTGCCGATTCTGGCGGCGGATGGATTGACCGACGACGGCGAAGGCAACAAGAAGATGACCAAGGGCGCATGCGCGAAGATCAAGGCGGCAAATACGGATATTGTGAACGACGCCCTGACCAACCTGCATAAGGCCGTCGATCTGAATCCGACTTACGACGACGCGATGTCGTATCTGCAGTTGACTTACCGCAGCAAGGCCGATATCGATTGCCCGGACGACGGCGCACGCAAGGCTGACCTGGCGCAGGCGGATGAGTGGATCCAAAAAGCGATGGGTGCCCGCAAGATCAACGAACTGAAGAAGGAAGCGAAGGCGGGCGGCGGCGTGACGATGTAGGTCGCACCTGTTGCAGGCATAGGAAGAGCCTCCCGGCAAATGTGGGAGGCTTTTCTGTTGGTACGCGAGGCTCAAAGGAACGATTTGTTGGGCTGCCGGGGATAGTGGAGCTACAATCCGACTGCGGTGGTTCGAGGCGAGAGGAGTGCAATGAACGACGAAGCAGTGGTTGGCAGTGAGCAGAGCGGCCTGAGCCAGGTGGCGCGGGTGGTGAATACGTTTGTCGCGCCTACGGCGACGTTCCGGGATATCCTGCGCAGCACGTCGTGGTGGCTGCCGTTTGTACTGATGCTGGTGTTTTCGACCGGCGCCATGTACACCGTTGACCGCCATGTGGGCTTCAACCGGGTTGCGGAGAATCAGGTGCAGGCGAGCCCCAGTCAGGCACAACAGCTATCGCAGCTGACGCCGGAGGATCGCGCATCCCAGATGGAAAAGAGGGCGATCGGCACCCGATACTTCAGCTACCTGTTCCCGATTTTTCTGCTCATCACGTTTGCGATCTACGCGGGGATCATGCTCGGCACATTCAACCTTGGCCTGGGGGCGAAGATGACCTATGGGCAGGTGTTCGCCGTGAGTATGTACGCGTCACTGCCATACCTTGTGATTTCTCTGCTGACGATTGTGACGGTAGCCTTCGGGGATAACTCTGAGACCTTCAACCTGCAAAATCCGGTTGGCACAAATCTGGCGTATTACCTGCCGGACGCGGCTCCCTGGCTGAAGGCGCTGCTGGCGCAGTTCGATATCGTCAAGCTGTGGTCGCTGGTGCTGAGCGTTGTGGGGCTGAAAACTGTGTCGAAGACGTCGACGGGGCAGGCTGCGGCGGTAGTGGTCGGCTGGTGGCTGCTGTTTGTGATCGTGGGAGTGGCGTTCGCGGCTGCGTTCAGCTAGGGCGCCCGTAGGATTTCCGGGCGCTTGTGGTGGTAGGTTAAGGGGCAGCGGAGGCCCGGGTTGAGGCGATCCGGAGAGTGAGGTGCGTGCGATGGCTAGTCCTGCGGCGTATGAAGACTTCAACTTTTTGGTGAACTGGGGCGGAACGAATAAGAACATGATGCGCGTGGGCCCGCTGATGCGGAGCAACGACGTGCTGGAGTACCGCGACGGCGGCGACGGGACCAACGTGCGCCAGAAGGTGCCTGGAATCACGCGGTACGAGCCGATCGTGATGGAGCGGCGCATCCAGCCGGGGGACACGCAGTTCGCCGAGTGGGCGGACCAGGTGAAGGTGGTCGGCGGCAGCTATACGGACGCGTTGCGCGACATCGAGATCGTGCTGCTGGACGGAGCGATGAACCCGGTGATTACGATCCTAGTGAAGGGCTGCTGGCCGAGCGGGTACGAGATTTCGGGGCTCGACGGCGAGGGATCGGCGCTGGTGGTGGAGCGGCTGACGCTGGAGTACACGAGTTGGAGCCGGTCCGACACATGACCATGCGACGGCGCTCGCGAAAACGGGCCGGATGCCTGGGGTAAGGGCTACTCCGTCCAGCGGCGGAAGACGAGTGAGCCGTTGGTACCGCCGAAGCCAAATGAATTTGACAGGGCGTAGTCGATCTTCGCGGACTGAGGCTGGTTGGGGACGTAGTTGAGGCGGCACTGCGGATCGAGTTCTTCGATGTTCATTGTAGGCGGCGCGATCTGCTTGAGCATGGCCATGATGGTGATGCCGGCCTCCAGGCCGCCGGCGCCGCCGAGCAGGTGGCCGGTCATCGACTTGGTGGAACTGACGAGCAGGCTGTGGTCGAGGGCGCGCTCGCCGAAGACATTCTCGATGGCCTTGGACTCGAGCGCGTCGCCCAGCGGCGTCGAGGTGGCGTGCGCGTTGACGTAGTCGATCTTGTCGGCTGAGATGCCTGCAACCTTGAGCGCCGCGTTCATGGCGCGGAAGCAGCCTTCGCCTTCCGGAGCCATTCCGGTCATGTGATATGCGTCGGCCGACATGCCGTAGCCGATAACCTCGGCCAGGATGTGTGCGCCGCGCGCTTTGGCGAATTCCAACTCTTCCATGATGAGGATGCCGGCGCCCTCGCCGCAGACGAAGCCGTCGCGGTCCTTGTCGAAAGGGCGACAGGCGTGGGTGGGGTCGTCGTTGCGGGTGGAGAGTGCCTTCATGGCGGCGAAACCACCGACGCCCATGGGGGTGATGGCCGCCTCGGTGCCGCCCGCGATCATCGCGTCGGCGTCGCCGCGCTCGATGATGCGGAAGGCGTCGCCGATGGAGTGCGCGGACGAGGTGCAGGCGGTTGCGGTGGCCTCGTTGGGACCGCGCGCGCCGAAGCGGATGGAGACGTGGCCGGCGGCAAGGTTGACGATGGAGCCAGGAATGAAGAACGGTGAAATCTTGCGCGGGCCGCCGGCCAGCATGGCCGAGTGCTCGCGCTCGATGACGTCGAAGCCGCCGATTCCGGAACCGATGTGAACACCGACGCGATCGTGGTTCGAGTCGTCGACCTTCAGGCCGGAGTGGTCCATCGCCTCTTGCGCGGCTGCAATCGCAAAATGGATGAACCGCCCCATCTTGCGGGCCTCTTTTTTCTCGATGAAGACCAGCGGGTCGAAGTCCTTCACCTCGGCGGCGAAGCGCACCGGATGGCCGGTGAGATCGAAGGCTTTAATCTCAGCCATGCCGCTGCGGCCGGCGAGCAGGCCTTCCCAGACTTCGCTGACGGTCCTGCCGACTCCGCAGATGAGGCCCAATCCGGTAACGACGACTCGGCGTCGCCGTGGTTGCTGCTCCATCGCTTCACTTCCGTTCATTGCTACTTTGCCGCCTTCTGGGTCTTTTCGATGTAGTCGACGGCGTCCTTGACGGTCTTGATCTTCTCGGCGTCCTCATCGGGAATCTGGATGTCGAAGGCCTCCTCGAACTGCATGACCAGCTCTACGACGTCGAGCGAGTCGGCGCCAAGGTCTTCCTGAAAGCTTGCACCGGGGGTGACTTCGGCTTCATCCACCTGAAGCTGCTCGACGATAATCTGTTTTACCTTCTCATCTACTGCTGCCATTTCGTTCTCCTGTTTGCCTTCTGGTTCAAAATTCGTGGGTGCTTTGTGCAGGCGCTCGCCCGGACATATGCACAAGTCTCAAGGATACCGAGCGCCTAGGAGAGTGTAAAGCAAAGCGGGCGGGAATGTCGGCCCGGACGGAACGGCGCAGGCTATTCCTCGTCCTGTGACGCTGCGAGAGACAGTGCGGTGTCCTGTTCAAGCTCCTCAAATTCCAGTGGCAGGCTCACGGTTGGGTCGGAAACTTCGCGCAGGGTGCGGTTGATCGCGCGGCTGCGGACAAAGAGTTTCTGGATGGTATTCTGCACGGTGCCGACCTGCGATTCCATGCTGCCCATAAGCTTTTCAAAGTTCTTGAACTCCGTTTTGGTGCCTTCCAGAATCTTCCAGACCTCGTCGCCCTTTTCCTGCAGCGCGAGCATGTGGAAGCCCATCTGGAAGCTGGTGAGGATGGCGGAGAGGGTGGTTGGACCCGCGATGGTGACGTGGCACTTGGACTGAATCTCAGCCTGGAGAGCTTCTCTGCGGATGACCTCGGCGTACAGGCCCTCGGTGGGCAGGAACATGATGGCGTAGGGTGTGGTTTTCGGCGGGTTGATGTATTTTGCGCAGATCTTGGCGGCCTCCGCACGGATGGCTGCCTCAAAGGCGCGGCCCTCGCGCATGATGTCCTCGGGGAGGTTCGACTCGTAGGCAGCTTCCAGGCGCTCCCAGTCTTCGCGTGGGAACTTGGCGTCGATCGGCATCAGGCGTTCTCCGGCTCCGGTGGGAAAGCGGACCGCGAATTCGACGCGCTCGAGCGAACCGTCCTTGACCGATGCATTTTCGATGAACTGGCCGGGAGCGAGCATCTGGCGGAGCAGCATCCCCAGCTGCACCTCCGCGAAGCCGCCGCGGGACTTGACGTTGGTGAAGATGCGGGAGAGGCCGTCGACGCCTTCGGACAGTTTGGACATCTCGCCGAGGCCGGAATGAACTTTGTTGAGCTGATCGGTGACTGCACCGAACGAGGTGGTCAGGCGGTCGTGAAGGGTCGCCTGGAGTTTTTCGTCAACCGTCTGGCGCATCTTTTCCAGCTCTTTGGAATTGTCTTCGTTGAGCTTGGCCAGGCGCTCTTCGACAGTGCCGCGCAGTTTTTCCTGATGCGCAGCGTTGCTCTCCATAAGTTCAATGAGCTTGCGGCTCAGCGACTGCTCGAGAGATGTGTGCTTGAACGTTGTCTCGTTTCTGAAGCCGGCGAAATCCTGGGAGATAGCGCGCATCTTCTGTTCCACGTCGGCGCGCAGTTTGTCGGCCGCGACCGTGTTGTCCTCGCGGAAGTTGCGCAAGTCGGACTTAAGGCCTTCGCCCAGGGTAGAAATGCTGCCGACGACCTCGTTGCGCAGACCTGCGGCTGCGGTCGCGTTGTCTTCGCGGGTCCGGCGGCCTTCTTCGGCTACCAGACGTGCAAGCTGGTCGGGAAGCCCGAGAAGAGCGGGGTCCTGCTGGGCGAGTGGTGTTTTGCGCAGAAAGAGCACTGCGATAGCCAGCAGGGCGACGAATTGCAGGGCGAGAACGGCGATTAGCATTTCGGCTTTCCTTCGCCCTCAGAATAGCATTGGGAGGCTCGCGGAAAATCGTGGATGCGGTGGATATTGCGGCAAGATGTCTTGGTGCAAGGAGGTCAGGTTCTTAGCAACTCGCGAGGATGCGGTCGGCGATGGCGGAGGTGTCGCGGGCGGCGCGGACTTCGTGGACGCGGAGGATGTGGGCTCCGGCGAGGATCGCGGCCGTGTTTGCGACGGTGGTCGGGAGCTCGTCGACAGCCTGCGAATGAACCGCGCGGGTGAGAAAGCTTTTGCGGGAGACGCCGGCGAGGACTGGGAAGCCGAGCGTGTGGAGCTGATCGAAGTGGGCGAGCAGCGGGTAGTTTTCGTCGAGGACCTTCCCGAAGCCGAAGCCTGGGTCGAGCACGATAGCCTCGCGGGCGATGCCGGCGGCGAGGGCTGCTTCGGCGCGAGCTTTGAGGCCGCCGAGGACGAGCGGAAGGATCTCGTCTGGCGGGAGCGGCGGCTGGGTGTGCCACTGCTGCGGGCGGCCGCGGGTGTGCATCAGGATAGCGCCGCAGCCAAGCGTGGCGCAGGTAACGGACATGGCGGCGTCCCACAGGTGGCCGCTCACGTCGTTGACGATCTCGGCGCCCGCCTCGACGGCCAGGCGCGCGGTTTCGGCGTGGTAAGTGTCGATGGAGACGACGGCGCTGGGCCGTGCCGCGAGGATTGCGCGCAGCACGGGCAGGACGCGTCCCTGCTCCTCGGCGGGGGTGACGGGGACGGCGTTGGGCCGGGTCGATTCGCCGCCGAGGTCGAGGATGTCCGCGCCGTCGCCGAGCATCCTGAGCGCGTGATCGGTGGCTCGGGCAGCCGAGGAGAACTGGCCGCCATCGGAGAACGAGTCCGGGGTGACGTTGAGGATGCCCATGAGCAGCGTCCGCTGGCCGAGTGGGAGGAAGCGGGTGCGGAGGCGCCAGTCGAAGTGCGGGCGAGCGGCAAAGGGCATGAGGGGTTCCTGGAGGCAGGCAAGCTGCTGGATCAAGGATATAGCTGCCGTTACCGTCTGCAGGCGGGCGGCGCGGCCGGGCCGGAGTCTCCCACCGATTTATTTCTGCCAAGCCGTTTTTTTTTGTTTATGCTTTTGCCGCAATAGGGGATAATCTTGAAAGTCTGCCCGTACGGAAGAATTGGCCAACTTGGCCGACCTGAGATCGCCACAGAGCGCTCAGGGCCGGAGGCACCGTGAACATTGCATTTTTTCCTGATCTTTTTGCCTTGACGTTGCTGATCGTCATTCTGGCGATGGTGCGCCGCCGCCACTCGGACGCGCGCGCGGATGCCTGGCTGCTTGGCCTCTCGTTTACGCTGATCGAGTCGATTGCACACACGTTTTACGCGACCACCGGCGTGCCGGGCAAGGTGCTGCATGTCATCGTCCTGGCCTGCTATGTGCTTGCTGGGGTGGTGTTTAACTGGGCAGCCGGGGATCAGTTGGTCGAGCGCAGCAAGCGTCTTCTTTACCTTGGGCTGAATGGACTTTCGCTGCTGGTCCTGACCACCATCTACGGTTTGAACCTGCGCTATCCGAACATCTATATCCCTGCGATCGTGGCGGGCGTCTTGATCGGCGTGGGCACGTCGATCTTTGTGCGGCGCAACTGGTACTACGCGGCGCTCTATGTCAGCGGCTGGACTGCGGTTGCGGTGCTGATTGCGCAGTATGACTACCGGGCGGCGGTGTATTGGAGCCTGGCCTGCCTGTACGCGATTGCCGCGCTGAACTTCCAGCGCCGGCTCGAACGCCACAGCACCGGCAAACTGGCGATCGTGACCGGCTTTTCGATCTGGGCACTGTTCTTTCTGACGCATCCATGGGTGATGGACCACCACGCAGCCCGCGCCGACATTGCCTCGCATGTCTGGAACATGCAGAAGTCGCTGATCTCCATCGGCATGATCCTGATCATGCTGGAGGAGCAGGTTACCAACAACGAGTGGCTGGCATTGCACGATGAGCTGACCGGGCTGCCCAATCGCCGCCTGTTCGCCGCCAGGCTGACCAGCGCGGTCGAGTATTCAGAGCGCAAGAAGACCAGCCTGGCCCTGGTGGTGCTGGACCTGAACGACTTCAAGCAGATCAACGACTCGCAGGGACACGTTGCCGGCGACCAGGTGTTGCGCGAGGTGTCGAGCGTGCTGCGCAAGAGCATCCGGGCAACCGATACCGTGGCACGGCTGGGCGGCGACGAGTTCATTATCGTGGTCACCGACATGCCCAATGCGAACGCGGTGGAGCGATTTACGGATTCCATCCGGAGCGCGATCGAGCGGCCCATGATGGTCAACGACAAGCCCATGGTGGTGGGCGCGAGCTTCGGGTTCGCGATGTATCCCAACGATGCGAAGGACGCGACCAAGCTGCTGCGGCTCGCGGACCAGCGCATGTACTTCCTCAAGAAGCGGCCGGTGCATCAGGCGCAGATCGCTGCTGGGATGGCAGTGCACGAGGCGTAGCGGACTCAGGTATCGGACGCGAGTTTCACGCTGCCGGCCTACTTGATGTCGCGCCAGTTGGGGCCCAGGCCGACTTCGGCGACGATGGGGACGCTGAATTCGGCGACGTGTTCCATCTCGTGCTGGACCAAGGTGCGGAGTTCGGCTGATTCTTCCGGTACTACGTCGAAGAGGAGTTCGTCGTGGATCTGCAGGGTCATGCGGGAGCGCAGGTTGCGTGCGGCGATCTCGGCGTCGATGCGGAGCATGGCAAGCTTGATGAGGTCGGCGGCGGTGCCCTGCAGCGGTGTGTTGATGGCGCTGCGTTCGGCGAATCCGCGCATGTTGGGGTTGCGCGACTGGATGTCCGGAATGGGCCGGACGCGGCCGAACCAGGTGCGCACGGCTTGTTCGCGGCGGACGGTTTCGAGGGTCTCGTCGATGAAGCGGCGGACTCCGGCATAACGCTCGAAGTAGGTCTCGATGTATTGCTTCGCCTCGCGCTGCTCGATGCCGAGTTGCGCGGCGAGGCCGAAGGGCGAGATGCCGTAGACGATGCCGAAGTTGACGGCCTTGGCTCGGTTGCGCGTCTCCTTGTCGAGCTGAGTTACGGGGATGCCGAACACTTCTGAGGCAGTCAAAGTGTGGATGTCCTGGCCCGTTCGATAGGCGTTAAGTAAGAGGGGATCCTGGCTAAAGTGGGCCATGAGGCGCAGCTCGATCTGCGAGTAGTCGGCAGACATCAGCAGGTTACCGGGCGCAGGGATGAAGGCGGCGCGAATCTCGCGGCCGAGCGCGGTGCGGACGGGAATGTTCTGCAGGTTGGGGTTGGTGGACGAGAGACGGCCAGTCGCGGTGCCGACCTGGTTGAACGTGGTGTGTACGCGGCCTTCGGCGTCGACCAGGTTGGGCAGAGAATCCAGGTAGGTGGAGCGCAGCTTGGCGAGCTGACGGTATTCGAGAACGAGCGCTGGAACGGGATGGTGTTCGGCGAGCTCTTCGAGGACGTCCTGCGCGGTGGAGATGACCTTGCCCTTGCCATACTTCATTGGCTTGGGCAGGAGCATCTTGTTGAAGAGGACGTCGCCGAGCTGCTTGGGCGAGTTGATGTTGAAGCGTTCGCCGGAGTCTGTGTAGATGCGCTCGGCGAGGGTGTCCATGTCGACAGCGAGGCGCGTGGACATTGCGGAGAGGACGCTGGAGTCGATGCGAACGCCAGCTTCCTCCATGCGCAGGAGAACGGGGACGAGCGGCAGATCCATGGTCTGGTAGATGTGCTGGAGTGGCGAGCCCTGGAACGGGCCTGCGGTTAGGGTCGCGGTTGAAGGGGTTGCGTCGCTCTCGGCGATCTGCGCGGCGAAGACCTGCGCGAGGCGGACGATTGCGGCGGCGGCTTCAGGCAGGCGCTTCGGATCGGCCGGATTCGACTTCGCCGGCTGATGTTCGAGCGCGCGGTTGGTGGAGCGGGCGGCGATGTCGGGCAGCGTGTGGGAGCCGTGCGTGGGATTGACGAGGTAGCTCTGGAGCATTACGTCGGTCTGGACTCCGCGCAGCGTGATGGTGTGGGGTGCGAGTGCGCGGAGGACCGCTTTGAGGTCGTGCACGTGCTTGGGCAGCGTTGCGTCTTCGAGCGCGGAGCGCAGGCCGGGCGCGTCGAGCGAGACTTCGATTGCGGCGTTTCCGTCGACGGCGAGGCCGATGCGGCCGGCAGGATCAGTGGCGAGCGGGGAGTTTACATCCCACTCATCGCGAGGAAGCTGCGATGAAGGGGGCAGCCCGGCGTTTGGCGCGGGCGAAGACTGTGGTCGGGCGAACAGGTCCATGGTTTCGGCCAGCGGCGGCTCGGCTTCGGTCTCGGCATCGGGTTCGGCTGCGATTTCTTCGGTGATGGCGCGGGCATCTTCGAAGATGGCGATGGCGAGGCCACGCGGATGGGCCCCCTGTTGCCTTGCTTCGGCTAGCAGTGCGGCGATCTCGGCATCGGTGGGCTTCAGGTTGTAAGCGATTGCCGTGTTGTCCGCGGCGGGTGCGAGTTCTTTGAGAAGGGTGGTGAATTCGAGTTCGGAGAAGAGTTCCCGGCAGGCTGCGTTGTCGACGGGCTGGGTGCGCATGTCGTCGATGGAGAACTCGATGGGGACTTCGGTGTGGATGGTGACGAGTTCTTTCGAGAGGAGAATGTTGTCGCGATTATTTTGTAACGATTCGCGATACGTCTTGCGCTTGATGGAATCAGGCGCGGCGGTTGCGGCATCGAGCGCGGCTTCGACCGTGCCGAATTGCTGGATCAGTTCGACCGAGCCTTTGTCGCCTATGCCGGGCGCTCCGGGGATATTGTCGACCGAATCGCCGCGCAGGGCCATCACGTCGATGACGCGCTGGGGCGGGACGCCGAGGGTGGCTTCGACGCCGGCGGGATCGAGGACCAGGTTGTCCTTGGTCGGATTGAGGATGCTGACTCGCGGAGTTACGAGCTGCATCATGTCCTTGTCGGAAGACACGACGTAGACATGGTGATCCGTGGCAGCAAGCTTGTGGCTGAGCGTGCCGATCACGTCGTCGGCCTCGAAGCCTTCGTAGCTGAGGATGGGGATGCGGAAGGCTTCGAGCGCGCGGCGGATGTACGGAAGCTGCTGGGCGAGATCGGCGGGCATCTCGGCGCGGTTGGCTTTGTAGCCGGCGTAGTCGACCTGCTCAAACTGCTGGGTTTTGACGTTCCACTTGCGCAGGGGCTTCATGTCGCGGGCGCGCTGGTCGCGGAAGACAGGGCCGGAGAGGTCGTAGACAGCAGCGAGATAGTGCGGCGCGAAGTCCTTGCGCAGCTTGTTGATCATGTTGACGAAGACATACGTCGCGGCCGTCGGGATGCCGGTGCGGGTGGACATGGGGCGCTGCCGCTGCATGGCGTGGTAGGCGCGGAAGATGAAGGCCATGGAGTCGAGGAGGTAGATCGGCGGTTTGGTGGCGTCTATGGTCTTTGGATCGGTCGGCATCGCAGGTTGAGGATACCTCGAATGGGAGGTGGAAGCGGTTCGCGGTGACGGCGTGGACGGGTTCCTCGTTGTTCGTTCTACTTTGTTCGTTGTCCGTTGGTGCGAGGGCTGGAGGTTGAGGTGAGAGAGTGGCGTAAGCGGTTGGGGTGGGGCGAGGCGAGGCGCTTCGGGGTCCTTCGGCTGCGCGCTTCGCTCAGGATGACGGCTTCGGTGGGAGGAACTGGTAGAAGACGGAACCGTTGATGGCGACGCACGCGGCAGTGGATGCCGTCGGATTTTAGGTGGCGACTTGCATGGCGATGCTCTTTGTAGGTACCCCCCCCGGGGGGGGGTACCCCCTGCTAAATTGTCTGGATTCTTCTAGTTAGCGAAACGTGTGCCGCCAAATATAAGAATCCAGGCGGGTTACGGCAAAAATAAGAAAACAGGGCGGTTACGGCGGCTAATGGAAAAAGCCCCGGCGTGGGCCGAGGCTGTGGTTGTCTCTAATTTCTATCTACTCTTAGAGCGTAGCAGGTTGGGCAGAACTCACCGGCAGATTTTGGATGTTTAATGTGCTGTGGATTCAGTGGGGTGGGGAGTTTTGCAGAGGGGTGGGGGTTGACGGCGACTTTGGGGGCAACGGCAACGACGGAGGTTCTGAGCTGCGCTCAGAATGACGCGCTTTGGGAGTGTGCTGCGGGGGAGGGGTGAGCGGGGTGATGAACAACCCCACGATAGATAACCGAGGGGCTCTGCGAGTCCGCTCCGTGATCATGGGGCACCCGCGGCGGTTGGGCTGGGAAACCCGGATTGAGCGCGGCGGGCGGTCAGCTGAGGCCGAGGAGTTGGAATTCGCCTTCGTAGCCTTCCTGCTCTTCCTGGACTTCGCCGGGACCGCTGCGGAGGAGGGTGAGGGCGGTGTGGATGGCGAGGGTGATCAGCACGGGGACCAGAAGTTTGGCAGGGTGCTTCTCGATGAGCATTTCGGCGACGACGGTGAGGCTGACGAACATGGGGAACGCTCCGAGATAGAGCGTGAGCATGAGCGGGAAGCTGGTTTTGCCGGGCATGCGGGGTTGATTGAAGGGCACGCTCTGCTGCGAGAAGAAGAAACTATCGATCAGCAGGACTGAGATGCAGAGGCCGCAGACGGCCTGGATGAGGAGATGGCGTGCATCCCAGCCGGCTGCGCGCAGGATTGCTAGGACTGAGGAGATCAGGGCCAGGGAGCAGAGGAAGACCCATTTGCGCGCGGCGGAGGCGCACTCGCCGGTGTAGACGCCGGTGATGCGAAAGACCCATCCGGCGGTGAGGTTTTGCGGGAAGGCGAAGGTGACGCGCAGGCCGGCGATGAGCCAGAACAACAGCAGAGGCAGGATCGCGTGTAGCCCCGGGTTGGAGAGGCCGGGCTGCAACCTGCCGTGGGTGGGACTGAACGTGAACGCGAAGGCAATGCCGAGCGCGAGGCCGATTCCGCCGTACATGGCGAGATAGACCTGGTAGCGATTGTTGCGGGTGATGGTCTGGCCGATGAAGTGGAAGACGGCACGCTCGCCCGGACGCCGGACCAGCGTGTGCACGATGCGGGCGAGCAGGCGGGAGGGCTGCTTTCTTCGGCGCGCGGCTCCTTCGATGGCCATCTTGCGCATGCGTACCCAAGCCAGGGGATAGGTGAGGACGGCGACTGCTGCCGCCGCTGCGGTGGCGCGCAGGGCCAGGTGCGCCATCGGCTGCGCGAAGGCGGGTGCGGCGTTGCCACGGAGGAGGACCTGATACAGGCCGAGGAACCAGACGGGCGGCATCCAGCGCGCTATGTGGAATGGCGGGGAGAGCAGCGCCAGCATGGCATCGCCGAAGATGAAGTAGTGCAGCACCAGGAGTGCGAGCGCAGTGACGGCGAGGGTTTGAAGAATCGAGGAGGCTATGCGAAAGCGCGCGGCGTCGAGGACGCAGAGCAGGACTCCGCCGAGCGCGAGGATGAGGAGCGCGGCGAAGGTTCCGGCCAGGAAGACTGCGACGGCGTGGGCGTACATCTGGCGGAAGAAGTCGATCTTGCTGACGGCGGGCAGCATGACGATGCCGAAAGCGTTGCAGGCGACGAGGAAGAGTGTGAGGAAAGTGACGAGCGCGGCAGCTTTGGCGGCGAGCATTTGCAGCGGGCGGACGGAGAGCGGCGAGAGAACCAGGAAGTCGAGGCGGTCGGGGAAGAGCATCTCCCACTCGAAGAGGGAGACTGCGCCCATGACGACGAAGGAGGTCAGGACGAAGAAGTACTGGTCGTGCATGGCGTGCCAGGGCGAGGTTGGGTAAGAGTTTTGGAGAAAGAACGCGGTGCGCATGCCGGGGACCATGGTGATGGCAAGGGCGCGAGCGACCGTGGTTTGGGTGTCGGCGTCGAGCTGGACGGAGTCGTTGTCGAAGAAGCGGCGGAAGAAGTGACCGATGAGGGTGCGGGTTACGCGGGATTGGCTGGCGCGCAGCTGGTTGATGAGGGATCGCTCAGCCATGGTGCACCTTCATGATGTTGACCATGTCGCGGGCGACTTGTTCGGTGTCGGTTTGCTGGACGAGCTGGGCGAAGACGCTTTCGAGGGTGGGCAGGGACATCAGCTGGGTGAGGTCGCGGGGCGGGGCGTCGGCGACGACTTCGCCCTTGGAGAGTACGATGACGCGATCGCAGACGCGCTCGACGGTTTCAAGCACGTGCGAGATGTAGAGGATGGCTTTGCCTTCGCGGGCGAGCAGGATGAGGAGATCTTTGAAGAGGCGCGCGGAGATAGCGTCGAGGCCGGAGAGCGGCTCGTCGAGGACAATGAGCTGAGGGTCGTGGAGCAGGGCGGCGGCGATGAGGACGCGCTGCTTCATGCCTTTGGAGTAGTCGGAGAGCGCGGCGTACTGCGAGGTTTCGAGCGAGAGGAGTTGCAGCAGGGTGCGGGCCTTGGTTTCGATGAGCTGCTCGGGCATGCCGCGGAGCCGGCCGATGAGTTGGAGGTACTCGAGGCCGGAGAGATGGGTGTAGACCTGGGCTTCTTCGGGGATGTAGCCGAGCTGGGCGCGATAGGTGGCGAGATCGTCGTGGATATTGCGGCCGGCGAAGTAGATTTTGCCCTTGGTGGGCTGGATCATGCCGATGACCATTTTGACGGTGGTGGATTTGCCAGAGCCGTTGGGGCCGAGGTAGCCGAGGATTTCGCCTGGTTTGAGGGTAAAGCTGACGTTCCAGACGGCGGGAATTCCGCGATAGCGTTTGGTGACGTGGTCGAGTTGCAGCATGGCTCCCCCTATGTAGCATACTACTTGTAATAGCATACTACATAGGTGTAGGTTATGCACATGGCTCGTCTCTCGCACAGTGCGGCTCTTATTTTGAAGGCTCTGAGCCTGGGCTACTGCTTTGGGCTGGACGTGATGGAAGCGACGGGGCTGCCGAGCGGGACGGTGTATCCGGCGCTGCGGCGGCTGGAGCGCGACGAGCTGGTGGAATCGAAGTGGGAGCCTGAGGAAGAAGCGACGGCGAAGCAGCGGCCGGCGCGTCGATATTATGAAGTGACCAAGGCGGGGAAGGTTACGGCGCTGGCGGCTACGCAGCGGTATCCGCTGCTGGCACATCTTGTTCCGGAGAAGCGATCATGAGTCCTGTAGCTGGGTTGGAGCTGCCGAGTTTCGATCGGAATCTGCTGCGGGCGGTGGAGAGAATTGTGCCTGCGGAAGAGCGCGCGGAGTGGTCGCGGACATGGCAGGCGGAGCTGTGGCACATGCACCATCGGACTCGGAAGCGCACGGGCTTCGGGATTACGGCGGACCTGTCGATTGGGCTGGTTTGTGACGCGATGTGGCTGCGGACGGATAGCTGGGGACGTGCGCTGAGCGGGACACCGGCGCTGTGTCTCGCGTCGCTGGCAGGATGGTGTGCGCTATCGACGCTGATGGGGCTGGCGCTGAATGGAAGCTGGCGGGCGTTTGCGATGTACGCACGCGGGCCGTTTGAGCGATCGGCGTTTGCGGCGCTGCTGGTGGTGTTTGTGAGTTTTGCGACTTCGTCGCGTGGACATACTGAGCAGGGTTCGACGAGCAAGGGAAGGTTTGGGGTGAAGCGGCAGGCGTTTTTCTCAGCGAAGGCGGCGCTGGTGCTGCTGCAGGCGTTTCTGCTGAGCGCGGATGCGAGCAGGCCCCTGCGGGAGGCGTTTCCGAGCTGGGCGTTCGCGCTGCAGTTGCTGCTGTTTGTGCCGTTCGCGCTGGTAGGGCTGCGGTGGGCGTTTGGCGATCAGGAGCGGCGCTGCAAGCAGTGTCTGCGATCACTGGCGATGCCGGCGCGCGTGGGCAGGCCGTCGCACAATCTGCTGGAGTGGAACGGCACGAAGCTGGTGTGCAAGCAGGGTCATGGGCAGCTGAGCGTTCCAGAGATGGAGACGAGCTGGTGCGATTCCAGCCAATGGGTGTATCTGAATCCTGCGTGGGATTGAGCGCATGGCTGCGGGATATTCCGGCACGCCGCTAGAGAAGAAACTTGGGGTGAAGGACGGGCAGCGGACCTGGCATTGGAAGATGCCGGAGAGCGTGCTGAGGGAGATCCTCGCGAGCGGGGTGAGGCCGGAGATGTGCGCGGCGCCGAAGGTTGGGCTGGAGATGGCGCACATTTTTGTAACCGACCGGAAGGAACTGGCGGGGAAACTGGGGCGACTGCGGGGACTGCTGGCTGCGGATGGGACGATCTGGGTGAGCTGGCCGAAGAAGGCTTCGGGAGTGAAGACGGAGGTGACCGAGGATACGGTGCGGGCGGAGGCTCTGCCGCTGGGGCTGGTGGATGTGAAGGTGTGCGCGGTGGATGCGGTGTGGTCGGGGCTGAAGCTGGTGATTCGAAGAAGTGAGCGGTAGGGCGCGGGTTGTCGTCGTTATTGCTTAGTGCCGCTCCACTCGAGGTAGGAGGTCCAGTCGGGCTGGTTGGGCATGCGCATCTGGAATTTGCCGGACATGGTGGAGGCTTTGAGCTGATAGATGAGGCGGAACTGCGGGCCGGGCTGCGCGGCATCAGAGAGGAAGATGGCCGTAGTGGGATCGGGCGTAGAGACGTTGTAGTGGATGACGTGGCCCTCGTTGTCGAAGTAGATGGCATGGAGTGCTTGGATGGGCGCGGCTGGTGGGGTGGTTTCGGTGTAGATGTAGAGCAGATCGCCGTGCTCACAGTCGAAGCTGGCGGGACCCTTGCATGCAGCGCTAGCGCTGTGGCGGGCGAGGATGTGGCCGGCGAGTTCGAACTGGAAGGTGTAGGTGCCGATGGCGGTGGTGCCGCTGGGGCCTTGCGCGGAGGCGGTCCACGTGCCGGTGAGAAAGGCGAGTGGCTGGAACGGGGCTGACGCCGGGGTGGTTTGGGCGTGGGTGGTGAGGCTGAGGAGGAGCAGGGCGGCGGTGAAGGGTTTCATGGGTGTGATATTAGTGCGTTTCGGGTGCGGAGGGGTTCAGAATTGGGCGGGTGTTCGGAGAAGTTTGCAGGTCAGGGCTGACGTTTGAAGCGGAGGAGGAGCTGAAGGTCGCGGCGGGGCATGATGAGGACTCCATCCTGGATGGTGAGAGGCTGGGGATGGAAATCGGCTTTGCCGATGTCGTTTGGCTCGAAGCGGAGGACGAAGCGGTGGCCGCCGGCGGTGAGGGGGATGGGCGCGGGCAGGGTGGGGAAGACGGGGATTTCGGGAATGAAGGCGGTGGGGTGTTTGCCGGCGGGGATGGGGACCTGGCCGTCGTCGGCGACGTCGGCTTCATCGGAATCCTGGTCGGGCCTGGGGTTGGCGCCGTAGAGGAGTAGGACGCGCTGGCGCATGCCTTCGACGAGGGGCTTGGTGAGCTTGACGTGGAGGCCGCTGGGGGCGGGCGTGTCGCTGACGACGACGAAGCGGGGCGGGACGGCGGCGGGGACGGTGGTGAGGAGGACGACGGAGTCCTTGACGTCCCAGGTGCCTGCGGCGGTTTCGTCGAGTGCTCCGTAGGCGAGCTCGTACTGGAAGTGGCCGTCAGGCTTGAGGATGAGTTGCGCGGCGACTTCCATCTGGCCTCCGTCGTAAGCGCCGGCCAGGGACGCGCGGGTGGGGGTGGCGGGCGGTTGCGGGGGCGCGGGGGTTTGCGCCGAGGCGGCGAGGGTGAGGAGGACGGTGAAGGCAAGGCAGGGCGTGCGCATGGCGGGCTCGTTTTCCGGGAGGAAACCAAGGCTACGCGAAGGGGTGGGATTTTGGCGAATGTCCCGATTGCCCCGGAGTTCTGCGATAGCGCCTGGAAGCGGTGGGCGGTGCTAGACGCAGGCGACCTGGTTGCGGCCGGAGAGTTTGGCGTTATAGAGGGCCTGATCCGCCAACTGGAGCAGAGTGATTGCGCGCTGACCGTTCTCGGGGACCAGGACCGCGACGCCGATGCTGACGGTTTGGACGCCGGACGGACTGGTTGGGTGGGCCAGGGCGAGGCTGGCGGTGGAGCAGCGAATCTGTTCGGCGACTTCGAGGGCGTGTGGCTGGGATGTGCCAGGCAGGATGACGGCGAACTCCTCGCCACCGAAGCGTGCGGCGAGGCCTCCGGTTGCGTCTACGATGGCGGCGATGATGCCGGCAAGATCGCGGAGACAATCGTCGCCGCAAAGGTGGCCGAAGATGTCGTTGTACTGCTTGAAGAGGTCGGCGTCGACGAGGACGAGGGCGAGCGGCCGGGTATCCGCGAGGGCTTCTGCCCAGGCACTCTCCAACTGGAGGTTGAAGGCGCGCCGGTTGAAGAGGCCGGTGAGTTCGTCGGCGTGAGCGAGGTTGCGGTAGCGTGCTTCGCTGCCGGCGAGCGAGTCCTTGAGGCCTTCTCTTTCTTCGAGCAGGGCGGCCACGGGGAACATGGTGAAGATGGCGACGGCGCCGAAGATCTGGGCGATGACGATTCTGCGGAGAAGCATGTGCTCGCCGGGGATGAGCATGAGGGGCCCGTGGCCCTTGACGGTGAAGCCGATGGCCATGAGCGTGACGAGAAGGATGGTGACCACGGTGCCTGGGAATCCGAGGCGGAAGGCCACCAGCAGGAATACCGGAAACATGAAGAAGATGAGCGGGTCGGCGCTATGGGTGAAGACGAGCGTGGTGACGAGCATGGACGCGGCGAGGACCAGCAGCGTGTGGGCGAGGCGTTTGCGCTGGAACATGGAGAAGAACGCCGGTCGCTGGACGACGATGATGAGCGGGGCCAACAGGGACATGCCGAGCATGTCTCCGAGGTACCAGGTGCGGAACATCTGCCACCAGGGCCCGGAGGGGACGAAGAGGAGCGTCCAGGAGGCTCCGATGGCGCTGGTGAGGGCAGTTGCGCAGATGACGGAGATGAGGAGAAAGCCGACGAGCGACTTGCGCTTGGAGAGATCGAGCGGCCAACCGAAGCACAGGGTGAGGAGGAGCGAGGAGGCGACGACCTCGATGGAGTTTGCGAGGGAGACTCCGATGGCGACGCGGAAGGGGTCGCCGTAGATCATGTCGGCGAGGGTGTCGGCGGTGAGGCCGGCGATGAAGTAGGCCAGCCAGCGGCGCTTGGGCTGGGTGATGAGCAGGCCGAAGACGATGCCGTTGGAGAGCCAGATGGTGGCGACGCCTTCGGATTGGTGGGAGAGCACGATTCCGAGCCAGGAGCACACGCCTGCGAGCAGGAATACCGCTGCAAGACGGAACCGCGCAGCCGGGGGCCAGGAGCCGGGCTGCCAGCAGCCATGCCAGATCTCGCGCAGCAACGAGATGGCGCGAGACTTGAAGTCATCGGCTAGGTCTGGAAGAGGCGAAAGCTGGAGAATCTCGTCGGCGGCGCGGTCTCTTTTGGCGGTATGGTCGAGCTTCATGGCTGGGGTCCCGTTCCGATTTAGGATAGCAAGGCTGCCCAGACACCCCACTCCCGTCGTGTTTTTGACAGAGTCCAGGCGAAGTTGGAGTCGGAGATGGACCCGGTTCGAGATGGCGGAAGGCTGTGGATTGGCTCTGGTGCCTACGGATGAGTACGCAGAATACGACAGTCCTTCAATCGACGCCGAGGTCTTCAATGAAGCGAGCGCGGTGGAGAATTTTTTCCGGGGCCAGGCCCTGCTGGTCGACAAGAATGGCGACGAGGGTGTCCCACACAGTTTGTGGTGACCACGGCAAAACCTCTGGCGGGGCTGGCAGCGGCGTGTGAGTGGAAAGAAACCAAAATCTCTTTTCCTTGTGCGTGATGGTGGGAAGTTCCGCGGAGGCAACGGGGGACGGGAGCGGACTAACGTTCAGTCTTGAGCACACCAGCTTGTACAAGTCACCGACAGTGCGGACGGTACCGGCTTCCTCGTCTTCGAGGGTGATGACGAAGAGTTCTTCGGTGCGGAGGACGATCTCTACGGTGTCGAGTCCCATAGGTTGAGGTTAGCGCGTGGAGCGGGCGGCTGGTTGCAAGAAGGCAATTCAGTCACTTCGGCTTCGCTCCGGGCCTTGCGAAGAATGGGGCACCCGGATCAATTTTGATACTGCTCGTCGCTGACCTTTTCCAGCCAGTCGACTACCTTGCCGTCCTGCTTCTCCTGGATTGCGATGTGGGTCATCGCGGTGGTTGGCGCGGCGCCATGCCAGTGTTTTTCTCCAGGCTCGAACCAGACGACGTCGCCGGGCTGAATCTCCTCGATCGGGCCTCCCTCGCGCTGCGCGCGACCGCGGCCGGCGGTGACGATGAGGGTCTGGCCGAGCGGGTGCGTGTGCCATGCCGTTCGCGCGCCCGGTTCGAAGGTGACCACCGCACCGCTGACGCGGGCTGGATCGGTGGTCTGAAACGGCTGGTCGACGCGTACGATTCCGGTGAACCAATCGGATGGCCCCTTGGCCGATGGCTGCGAGCCATTGGGTGTAATTTTCATGGTGTTTCTCCTTTACTCGGATTTGAGCGAGGCCAGGTCTTCGACGCCGGCGGTGTTGGGCGGTCGCCTCTGCGGGATGTGAAGGCGCGGCTGCTGAAGGGGAGTACGGCAACGACCGAGGGACGAAATTGTTGGCTGATTATTCCCTGGGCTTGCTGAGGCGCACATTGAATCCTATCAGTGGGCCCCAGACATTGATTCCGTTGTCGTCGTATTTCGGTTCGGATAGGTAGGCATTGGAAACGTGCATGTAGGTAGCGCCAATTCCAATGCTGTAGCGGGGGTTGAAGTTGTAGCGTGCGCCGGCGCCGGTGGTGAGAGTAAAGGTGAAGTTCTGTCCCTGCGAGTAGTTATTGCCGTAGGGTTCCTGCGCGTTGATGAAGCCGGCGCCCAAGCGGGTCTCAAAATAGGGAGCGACCCTCCAGTTTCGGTGGACAAAATTGCGGCGGAAGCCCAGGTCGAAGGCGTCATAGAGGTTTTCCGGTCCGCGTGGAATTGCAGTGACAGAGAAGGTAAAAGTCATGTCGGTATTGCCACGGAGGATCCAGGGACCGTTGATCTTGCCCATCTGCCAACGGATGGAGGGGAAGATGGGCACCAGGGTGTAGTGGAGGGGATTTTGCGAGTAATCGTCGCCTACGAAAACGTCGTAGACGAAGGGGATATTGATGGGAAGGAAGCCGGATTCGAGCGAGAATTCGATTTTGTTTCTGTAGTAGATATCCGTATTGAAGTCAGCCGGTTTGGAAGGGGGTGGAGTTGGATCTGCGGGCTGGGTCGCGGCATTTTTGGATTCGGGGGATGGATCTTGTCCGTAGGACAAGGTGGGGGGCATGAGACACGCGAGACATAGGGTGTAAACCTGCAGGCTATGGTGGGTCATTTGGCGTGTCATTGGTGCGTGTAGCGATGTTGTCCTTAGCAAACCCGGAACTGCGCCGGGTTGTTGCGTCCATTCGAGTTGCGGGGAGGATATTTTTCGACGTTAAGGACACGGCGGGCCTGCCGCCAATTGGTAGGATGCGCTGCGGGGAGAAAGTAAGGATTTATCTGGGTCGAAATGCCGATTCCCCGATCCGCGCGCGTACCGGTGTTATCCAGCGGCGGCTGAGTGCGCTCAGGCGGGGCCGTTGCGGCGGAGGAAGTCGAAGTCGCAGCCTTCCGGGGCTTGCAGGATGTGATCGTGGAAGAGGCGGGCGTAGCCGCGGGCGGGGATTTCGCGGGCGGTGGGTGAGGCGGGGTCTGAGGCGGCGGCGCGCCAGGTGGCGAGGCGGGAGGCGATTTCGGATTCGGGGATGAGGAGGTCAATGCGGCGGGCTTCGACGTCGAGGGCGATGCGGTCGCCGGTGCGGACGATGGCGAGCGGTCCTCCGATGGCGGACTCGGGCGCTATGTGGAGGACAATGGTGCCGAAGGCGGTGCCGGACATGCGGGCGTCGGAGATGCGGACCATGTCCTTGACGCCGGCGCGAGCGAGTTTGAGCGGGATGGGCAGGTAGCCGGCTTCGGGCATGCCGGGTGCGCCGCGCGGGCCGGCGTTGCGGAGGACTAAGACGTCATCGGGGGATACGTCGAGGTCGGGTGAGTCGATGCGGTTGGCGAGGTCTTCGAGCGAATCGAAGACTACGGCGCGGCCGGTGTGGCGGAGGAGGTGGGGCGAGGCGGCGGAGTGTTTGATGACGGCGGATGCGGGCGCGAGGTTGCCGTGAAGGATGGCCATGGCACCCTCTTTTTTAGCGGCGAGGTGAGGGTGTGGATTACGTCCTGATGGGGGACTTCTTCTGCTTCGGCGATGATTTCGGCGAGGGTGAAGCCGGAGATGGTGGGGGCCGATGTGTCGAGGAGTGGGTTGAGTTCGCGGAGGAGGGCGGGAAGGCCGCCGGCGTGGTGGAGATGTTCCATGTAGTGGGCGCCGGAAGGTTTGAGGTTGAGCAGGACGGGGACTTCGCGGGAGAGTTTGTCGAAGGCTGCGAGGGAGAAAGGGACGCCCGCGCGTTGCGCGATGGCGGTGAGGTGGATGAGGCCGTTGGTTGATCCGCCGATGGCCTGGAGGATGATCATTGCATTCCGGACTGACTCGGGGGTGATGAGGTCGGTGGGCGTGGGGCGGGCGGCGAGGGCGATTTCGGCGGCGCGTTTGCCGGTGGCTTCGGCGATGCGGCGGCGGTCGGCGGAGACGGCGGGCGCGGATGCGGACATGGGGAGCGCGAGGCCGAGGGCTTCGACGAGGAGGGCCATGGTGCTGGCGGTGCCCATGGAACTGCAGGTGCCGATGGTGGGGCAGAGGCGGCCGGAGATGAGTTCTGTTTCGGCGACGTCGATTTGGCCGGCACGGTGCTGCGCCCAGAAGCGGCGGCAGTCGGTGCAGGCGCCGAGGACTTCTCCTTTGTAGTGGCCGGTGAGCATGGGGCCGGTGGGGAGGACGATGGCGGGAAGGTTGGCGGAGACGGCGGCCATGACCTGTGCGGGAAGGTTTTTGTCGCAGCCTCCGATGAGGACGGCGGCGTCCATGGGCTGGGCGCGGATCATCTCCTCGGTATCCATGGCGAGAAGGTTGCGCAGGAACATGGAGGTGGGGTGGGCGAAGGATTCGGCGATGGAGATGGTGGGAAAGACCATGGGCAGGGCGCCGGCGAGCAGGACTCCGCGCTTGACGGATTCGATGAGGTCGGGGACGTTGCCGTGGCAGGGGTTGTAGTCGGAAGCGGTGTTGGTGATGCCGACGATGGGGCGGGTGAGGGCGTCGTCGGAGTAGCCTGCGGCTTTGATGAAGGCTTTGCGGAGGAAGAGGGAAAAGGCGGCGTCGCCGTAGTTGGTGAGGCCTTTGTGGAGGCCGGTAGCGGGTTGGGATTTGTCGGTCATAGCGTTTCGCGGCGTCCGGTGAACCGTTGGCGGGCTAAGAACAACTACGGAGATTCTGACTCTGTGAGTCAGAATGACGATGCCAAGAAATACGGGGGTTTTCCCCCTTCACTTCGTTCAGGGTCAGAATGACAACTCCAAAACTCAGCAGGAATGGTAACGCATCGGGTGGGGTCAACGGTTGACCAGCTTTGCGGGGACCAGGGTCAGGATCAGGATAGACGACGCGAGCATGCAGGCGGCGATGAGGAGCAGGCCGGAGTTGAGCGTGCCGGTGTGGGTTTTGAGGATGCCGATGATGGCGGGCGAGAAGAAGCCGCCGAGGTTGCCGGTGCAGTTGACGAGGGCGATGCCGGCGGCTGCGGCTGCTCCGCCGAGGAAGGAGGTGGGGAGGGCCCAGAACATGGGGATGGAGGTGACGACGCCGACGACGGCCAAGTTCATGCCGATAGCGGCGGCAAGGGGGCTGCTGGCGCCTTGAGTGCAGAGAGCGAAGCCGAGGGCGGCGACGATGCAGGGGATGACGATGTGCCAGCGGCGCTCGCGGGTGCGATCGGAGTGCCGGCCGGTGAGGATCATTGAGATGAGGGCGAGGGTGTAGGGAGCGACGGTGCGGAGGCCTATTTGGAAGGGGTCGGTGACGCCGGTTTCGCGGATGATGGTGGGCAGCCAGAAGCCGATGGCGTAGGAGCCCATCTCGATGCCGAAGTAGATGGAGCCCATGAGCCAGACGCGCGGGCTGAGGAAGACGGAGAGAATGGTGTGGTGGGTTTTGACGGCGGCTTCGTGGTCGATTTCGGCGGCGACGATGATTTTTTCTTCAGGGGTGAGCCAGGTGGCGTGGAGGACGCGGTCGTCGAAGGTGAAGAAGACGACGATGCCGAGGAAGATGGCGGGGACGGCTTCGAGGAGGAAGAGCCATTGCCATCCGGCGACGCCGTGGGTTCCGGCGAAGAAGCGCATGATGTAGCCGGAGACGGGACCTCCGATGATGCCGGCGATGGGGTTACCGGCGAGCAGTAGCGCGACCATTTTTGCGCGGCGGTGCGAGGGGAACCAGTAGGTGAGGTAGAGGATCATGCCGGGGAAGAATCCGGCTTCTGCGACGCCGAGCAGGAGGCGCATGGTGTAGAACTCGGTTGGGGTGCGGACGAGCGCGGTGCAACCGGAGACGATGCCCCAGGTGACGAGGACGCGGCAGATCCAGACGCGCGCGCCGATCTTGTGGAGGATGATGTTGCTGGGGACTTCGAAGAGGAAGTAACCGAGGAAGAAAATGCCCGCGCCGATGCCGTAGATGCTCTCGCTGAACTTCAGGTCGGTGAGCATTTGCAGCTTGGCGAAGCTGACGTTGACGCGATCGACGTAGTTGACGATGTAAGCGGCGAGCATGATGGGCATGATTCGCCAGGCGATTTTGCGATAGAGCGCGGTGTTTGCGGGCGGGTTGGGCGCGGCGTAGGTTGCTGGCGACAATTTGCTAACCCCCGAGCGATGGACGTGCGGTTATTCCGTGCCGCAAAAGGTTGAGGCAAAAGAGGAGGGCCTACCGGCCGAAAGGGTCGAGGGTTTGATTTCGACCAACTTGATGGCAGGTCCATCGACTGCGCGTCTCGCGGTGAGACTGCGAGGCGCTCCGCTCAGGATGACAGCTTTTATCGACGTTAGCGATTTATGCATGGACTGGATCTGAGGACCGTCTAGATTACGGCTTTGGATTGGCTGGTGCGGTAGGCCTGATAGCGGGCTTTGGTTTCGGCGTTGGGTGGATAGAGGCCGGGCAGGGCGGTGCCGGCCTGGACTTCGCAGACGACCCAGGCTTCGAACTCTTCCTGCTCGGCGGCTTCGGCGACGACTTCCGAGAGGAGGGCGGCGGGGATAACGACGGCGCCGTCGTCGTCGGCGACGAGGATGTCGTCGGGGAAGATGGCGACTCCGCCGCAGGCGATGGGCTGCTGCCAAGCGACGAAGGTGAGGCCGGCGACGGATGGGGGCGCGGCGACACCGGCGCACCAGGTGGGCAGGCCGGTGCGGAGGACTCCGGCGAGGTCGCGGATGACTCCGTCGGTGATGAGGGCGGCTATTTCGCGGACGCGCATGCGTTCGCAGAGGATGTCGCCGAAGATGCCGGCGTCGGTGACGCCCATGGCGTCGACTACGGCGATGGCACCGGCTGGCATGTCTTCGATGGCGGCGCGAGTGGAGATGGGCGAGGCCCAGGAGGCGGGCGTGGCGAGGTCTTCGCGCGCGGGGACGAAGCGGAGGGTGAAGGCGGGACCGACGACGCGCTTCTGTCCGGGACGCAGGGGTTTGGCTCCGCGGAGCCAGACTTTGCGCAGACCCTTTTTGAGCAGGACCGTGGTGAGGGTTGCGGTGGTGACGGCGGAGAGGATTTCGATTGTGTTTTCGTTTAACGCCATGGGGTTGCCTGATCCTGCGGTTCCTTTGTAGGGAATCATATCCCAGCCTTTTGCAGGCTGGCGTGCAGGCGTGGAATGAATGTCGAAGGCTCGGCGACGACGCGTTTGATTGCTGGGCAAGGATAGGTTGAGGCGGATACAATCCTCCCACCTGACGGGCGTTGAATTCACTCTCAGACCGGCGGCAGACGGCTGCGGAAACGGCGAGTCCAAGATGGCGTTTGTATCCGGGGTGGAGACGGGGATCGATCGCGAGGCCAACGAGACGAAGGGGTGGAGGTTCGCGGTCGGCTCGGGGATTCTGGGCTGGGTGCTGGACTCGTTCGATTTTTTCGTGCTGGTGTTTTTGTTCGACGCGCTGGCGGAGCGGTTCCACGTGTCGAAGGCGGCGGTGGTGTACACGCTGACGTTGACGCTGGCGATGCGGCCGTTGGGGGCGCTGTTTTTTGGAGCGCTGGCGGACCGGTTCGGGCGCAGGGTACCGCTGATTTTCTGCGTGCTGTATTTTTCCCTATGCACGGTGATGACGGGGCTGGCGCCGAACTTTGCGGTGTTTGTAGTTTGCCGCGCGCTGTACGGCGTGGGGATGGGAGGGTATTGGGGGATTGGCGCGTCGTATGCGATGGAGAGTTCGCCGCGGAGGTTTCGGGGTGTGCTGTCGGGGCTGATGCAGGCGGGCTATCCGCTGGGGTATTTGCTGGCTTCGGTGGCAATGCAGACGCTGGTACCGGTGTTTGGCTGGAGGGTGGTGTTCTTTGCGGGTGCGCCGGTGGCGGTGTTGATTGTGGCGCTGACGCTGTTTGCGCCGGAGTCGGAGGCGTGGAAGCAGCATCGGCCGGCTTCGCTGCGCAGGATATTCGGGGCGGTGGCGGAGCATTGGGGGGTATTTCTTTATCTGCTGGCGATGATGGGCGTGATGATGGGGCTGACGCATGGGACGCAGGACTTGTATCCGGACTTTCTGAAGTCGTTGCCGGGGATTGCGGCGAAGACTTTGGTAGGCATGAAGGCGCCGTATGGCATGGCGGTGCTGTATACGATTGGCGGGATTGTGGGGTCGCTTTTCTTTGGGCAGCTCTCGCAGAAGTTCGGTCGACGTCACACCATCATGCTGGCGCTGGCGATTGCGCTGTTGGCGATTCCGGCTTGGGCGTTTGGGACTTCGCTGGGCGTGCTGGTGGTGGGATCGATTGTGATGCAGGTGGGGGTGCAGGGATCGATGGGCGTGGTTCCTGCGCATCTGAATGAGCTTTCTCCGGATACGGTGCGAAGTTTGTTTCCGGGGTTCGTATATCAGTTCGGAGTGCTGCTGTCGTCGCCGGCGACGGCAGTAGAATTCGCGCTGCGCGATCGCTTTGGATATCGGTGGGCGCTGACGATGTTTGAGGCGAGTGCGATTGTTTTGACGATTGTGCTGTTGTGGTTTGGGACGGAGGCGCGCGGTCGCAGCTTCGTGCGCGAAGCGGCCCCGGTGCCGGCGATGGAGTGAGGGATGAGACGAGAATGAGCGAGAGACGGATCGGGATCATCATGAACGGCGTGACGGGACGCATGGGGCTGAACCAGCATCTGGTGCGGTCGGTGCTGGCGATTCGGAAGCAGGGTGGAGTGACGCTGGCGGATGGGACGCGGCTGATGCCCGATCCGATCCTGGTGGGACGCAATGCGGGGAAGCTGGAGCAGATCGCGAAAGAACATGGCGTGGCGCGGTGGACTGCGGATTTGCCGGGTGCGCTTGCGAATAAGGATGACGCGATTTATTTCGATGCGCAGTTGACGGCGTTGCGGGCGGCGAGCGTGGAGGCGGCGATTGCCGCGGGGAAGCATGTCTATTGCGAGAAGCCGCTGGCGGAGGAGTCGGCGGTTGCACTGCGGCTAGCAGGGCTGGCGAAGGCTGCGGGAGTTAAACAGGGAGTGGTGCAGGACAAGCTGTTTCTACCCGGGATGCGGAAGCTGAAGCGGCTGGTGGATAGCGGGTTCTTCGGGCGGATTCATTCGGTGCGCGGCGAGTTTGGGTACTGGGTATTTGAGGGCGACTGGCAGGCGGCGCAGAGGCCCTCGTGGAACTACCGCAAGGAAGATGGCGGTGGGATCATTATGGATATGTTTTGCCACTGGCGATACGTGCTGGACCACACGTTTGGCAGGGTGCGCGCGGTGCAGTGTCTGGGTGGGACGGCGATTCCGGAGCGGTGGGACGAGTCGGGGAAGCGATACGATGCGACGGCGGACGATACGGCGTATGGGACGTTTGAGCTGGAGGGCGGGATCGTGGCGCAGATCAATTCGTCGTGGTCGTTTCGGGTGTACCGCGATGAGCTGTTCAGCATGCAGGTGGATGGGGCGCTGGGCAGTGCGGTTGCCGGATTGCGCGAGTGCAGGACGCAGCACCGGGTGAATACGCCGCGGCCGGTGTGGAATCCGGACATTGAGAATCCGTTTCGGTTTCGCGACGGATGGGAGGATGTGCCGGACAACGAGGTGTTCGACAACGGGTTCAAGGTGCAGTGGGAGTTGTTTCTGCGGCATGTGGCGGAGGATGCGGCCTTTCCGCATGATTTTGTGGAGGGGGCTCGGGGGGTGCAGTTGGCAGAACTGGGGCTGCGGTCGTGGCGGGAACGGCGGTGGTTGGATGTGCCGGAGTTGGGGGCGTGACGGTCAGCGGCTCGGTGAAGCTGGTGCGGTCGGATGGGACTGTCTATCGCTATGCGTGCGTGCGTGAGCCACTGGTTCCGGTGGAGCGGTCGGGGTTCGAGAAGCGAGTGGCATTTGCGGCGGCGCATGTGGTGGTCGATCCGCTGCGGACGAAGGAACCGCTGACGCAGGCGGTGATCGACTGGGACGCGACGATTACATATCGCGAGTATCTGTGGTCGCTGGGATTTGGCGTGGCGGAGGCAATGGATACCGCGCAACGCGGGATGGGGTTGGACTGGCCGCTGGCGCTGGAGTTGATTCGGCGGAGCACGGCGGCGGCGAAGGCGAGTGGGGCCTTGGTGGCGAGCGGAGCGGGGACGGACCATCTGGCGGCGGGAAAAGCTTACACTTTGCAGGATGTGACCGAGGCTTACCTGGAACAGTGTGCGGCGATTGAGGCCGTGGGTGGGCGAATTATCTTGATGGCGAGCCGCGCGCTGGCGAGTGCGGCGCGCGGGGCCGACGACTATGCGGCGGTGTATGGGCAAG
>Ga0302314_10003741_pt1 | contig 28004 bp, 24 predicted proteins | sample III_Palsa_N2_3_FD_200533 | JGI IMG/M metagenome (GOLD analysis project Ga0302314, IMG submission 200533) | Peat permafrost microbial communities from Stordalen Mire near Abisko, Sweden - III_Palsa_N2_3 | ecosystem: Environmental > Terrestrial > Soil > Palsa > Peat permafrost | place: Sweden...
TGCTGAGCGGGGCACGGACATAGATGATAAACAACCCGTCGCCCAACCGGTTCCACAGATTAATAATCGACCAGTCTTCTTCTTCCATTAAACTCAACGGTGAACGGCAAGTCCGAATCACGCTCGACGTTGGGAATTACGCCTCACTCTTATGCTTGTTAATCTCCGATAGACTTGCTTGAACGAGCTCGCGCAAACCCCTTGCGCCTACGGCGGCGCCGGCCTCGGCTAGCTGCCCTTCGCCAGCGCCTCGCGGCGCTCCTCCAGTTGCAGCCACTCTTCCTCCGCATGGGCGAGTTCGGCGCGAGCAGCTGTGAGGCGGTGCATCGCGGCGTCGAACGCCTTGCGGTCGCGGGCGTAGAGGTCCGCGTCATCCAGCCGCCCCTCGAGAGCGACGATCTCGTCGGAGAGGCGGGGCATGGCCTGGTCGAGCCCCTCCAGTCGGCGCTGGTCCTTGTAGGTGAGCCTGGATGGAGCGCGAGCCATCCCCGCCGTCGGCGCGGGCTTAGCAACGGGCTGGTAGGCCGGCTGGGTGGGCGCTCGCACGGCGTCGAAGAAGTCCGGGTTCTGGCCGGCGAAATCGGTCCAGCCGCCCGGGGTCTCGACGATGTGGCCGGCGCCGTCGAGGGCGATGGTCGAGGTGGCGAGCCGGTCGATGAAGTCGCGGTCGTGGCTGACCAGGATCAAGGTGCCGTCGTAGTCGGCCAGCACGTCCTCCAGCAGGTCCAGCGTCTCCATGTCGAGGTCGTTAGTCGGCTCGTCCAGCACCAACAGGTTGGCGGTGCGGGCCAGCGCCCGGGCCAGCAGCAGCCGGTTGCGCTCGCCGCCGGAGAGGCTGGCCACCGGCTGGCGCAACTGGCTGTTTTGGAACAGGAAGTCCTTGGCATAGGCGGCGACATGCTTGGGCTTGCCGCGCACCAGCACCTGGTCGCCACCGCCGGGCGCCAGCGCCTCCCAGAGCGTCATCTCCGCCGTCAGGTCGACCCGCGCCTGATCGACGTAGGCGATCTCCAGCCCCGTCCCCAACTTGATTTGGCCGGCGTCGGGCGGGATCTCGCCGAGCAGCAGCTTCACCAGGGTGGTCTTGCCGGCGCCGTTGGGGCCGACCACCGCCAGCCGGTCGCCGCGCAGGATGCGGGTGGAGAAGTTCGCGATCAGCACCCGGTCGCCGAACGCCTTGCTCAAGCCCTTGGCCTCGACCACGCGCTGGCCCGAAACCGCGCCTGTCTCCGCGGCCAGGGAGAGCGAGCGGCGCTGGTCGTGCATCAGCTCCGACTTGCGCTCGCGCATCGCCGCCAGCTGCCGCGCCCGTCCCTCGTTGCGGGTGCGCTGGGCGGTGATCGAACGGTAGAAGGTGTAGGTCTCGCGCTCGATCGCCTTGCTGAGCTTGCGCAGGGACTCGGCCTGGTCGGCGGCGATGCGGGCGGACCAGGCGTCGAAGGCGGCAAACCCCTTGTCCAGCCGCCAGATGCGGCGGTCCTCCAGCCAGAAGCAGCGCTGCGTGACCCGCGCCAGGAAGGCGCGGTCGTGGCTGACCACCAGAGCGGACGCCCTGGACGCGGCCAGCATTTCCTCCAGCGTCTCGATGGCGAAGATGTCGAGGTGGTTGGTCGGCTCGTCCAGCAGCAGCACGTCTGGCTTCTCGGCGAAAGCCCGCGCCAGTGCCGCGCGCCGCCCCTCGCCGCCGGACAGGCCCTGCGTCCCTCGACCCGGATCCAGCCCGAACCCCTGCAGCGCCGACTCGGCCTCGTGCGCCGCCGCGCCGCCGGAGGTGGCGTAGGTGAGCAGGGTCTCGCCGGCGATGTTCGGTTCCTGCGCTACCAGGCTGATGCGCGTGGCCGGCGTCAGGGTGCGATCCCCGCCGTCCGGTTCGGTCTGGCCCACCAGCACCCGCAGCAGGGTCGACTTGCCGGCGCCGTTGCGACCGACCAGGCAAGCCCGCACCCCCGGCTCCAGCGCCAGATCGACGCCGTCGAACAGCATGCGCGGGCCGTCAGCCAGGCGCACGTCTTTGAGGGCGATGATCGGGGCGCGGGCCATTGACGCGGTCTTTATCCGAAGAAGTCGCAGGCAACGAGCACCGGCCCTGCCTCCTCCGTCACGGCGCTGCCGCGCCGCGCCACCTTCCGCTCCGCTGCGCTTGCGGTGGAGGAGAAAAATCAATCGATCGTCTTCAGCACCTTGCCCACGATCTCGAAGATCTCGCCGATCTGGTCGGCGCTGACGATCAGCGGCGGGGAGAAGGCGAGCGTGTCGCCGGAGGCGCGCAGCAGCAGGCCGTTGGCGAGCCCGCCGAGTAGCGCGGCGTAGCCACGGGCGCCTGGCGCGCCAGGCCGCGGCGCAAGGTCGATCGCGCCCATCAGGCCGAAGTTGCGGATGTCGGTGACATGCGGCGAACCGCGCAGGCCGTGGATAGCCTCGGCCCAGGCGCCCTCGAGCTCCAGCACCCGGGTCAGCAGGCCTTCGCGCTCGTAGATGTCCAGCGTCGCCAGGGCGGCGGCGCAGGCGACCGGGTGGCCGGAGTAGGTGTAGCCGTGGAAGAACTCGATCGCTTCCGGCGGTCCCTGCATGAAGGCGTCGTGGATCTGGCGGCTGGCGAACACCGCCCCCATTGGCACGACGCCGTTGGTGACGCCCTTGGCGGTGGTCATGATGTCGGGCGTGACGCCAAGCCGCTGCGTCGCGAACGGCGCCCCGACGCGGCCGAAGCCGGTGATCACCTCGTCGAAGATCAACAGGATGCCGTGCTTGTCGCAGATGGCGCGCAGGCGCTCCAGGTAGCCCTTGGGCGGCGGCAACACCCCGCCAGACCCGACCACCGGCTCGACGATCACCGCGGCGATGGTCTCGCCGCCGTGCAGCAGCGCCATCCGCTCCAGTTCGTCGGCGAGCTCGGCGCCGTGCTCCGGCTGGCCGACGCTAAAGCCGTTCCGCTTCGGCAGATGCGTCTGCGCTAGGTGGTGGACATACGGCATGGCCGGGAACATCCGCCGGTTGTTGACCAGCCCACCGACCGACATGCCGCCGAAATTGACGCCGTGGTAGCCGCGCTCGCGGCCGACCAGCTTGGTCCGCTGTCCCTCGCCGCGGGCGCGGTGATAGGCGAAGGCGATCTTCAGCGCCGTCTCCACCGACTCCGAGCCGGAGTTGGTGAAGAACACCCGGTCGAGGCCGGCGGGCGCCAGCCTCGCCAGCTTGGCCGCCAGTTCGAACGCCAGCGAATGGCCCAGCTGGAACGGCGGCGCGTAATCCAACTCCATCAGCTGATGGTGCACGGCGTCGGCGATCTCGGGGCGGCCGTGGCCGGCGTTGACGCACCAGAGCCCAGCGGTGCCGTCGAGCACGGCCTGGCCGTCGGCCATGCGGTAGGTCACGCCGCTGGCCGAGGCGAACAGGCGCGGCGCGGTCTTGAACTGGCGGTTGGCCGTGAACGGCATCCACCAGGCGGAAAGATCGAGTTCGTTGCGGACGTCGAGCGGCACGTCGGATCCTTTCAGAGCATCGGCGCATAGGCGCATCGCAAGCGCGGCGCGGCAAGGCCGGCCGGGTAGTCAGTTGCGTGGAAAGGCGGCGACAGCGTTCAGACGCGCCCAGGAGAGCGCCGCCGGCCTGCCGATCGAGCTCGGGCCACGTCTCGCCGGACGCAGCGCCTCGCGCCAACGCTCCTCCGCGGCCTCGGCGTCGCGCCAGCAGGCGTCGATGGCGGCGGAAACCGCGTCGGGCCCGTTGCGCCACGCCGCGGACATTCGGGCGCGAAAGCCGGCCTCGAGCGCGTCCCGCTCGCCGGCGATCAAGGCCAGCGCCGCCGGAAAATCCGCCAGCGCCGCGCGGTGCAGGCCTTCGTGCCGCCACCACAGGCTTTCGTTGTCGTAGAGATCGTTCGGGGCCCCGGTGTCGGGCATCGGCAGCCCGATCACCACCGGTTTGAACAGGCTGAGGCAGGGCGCCGACGTGCCGATGACCCAGTGGGTGACCGCGCCCGGCGTCAGGTCCGAGGCCATCGCGTTGACGCTCTGACTGCGGCGCTCGCCATTGGCCGCATGCATGCAGATCGAGCGGCGCGCGGTCTTGCGCGGCGACCAGTCCGGATCGCCCTCCGCTTCAGCGCCGTGGTCGCGCAGCACAGCCATCAGGTCGGCCAGCTCGAGGCCGCCGGCCTTGGGCGCGAGCAGGGAGGTCGCCCTGGCGCAGCGGCCGCGGCCGAAGGTGCCGGCGTCGCGCACCGGGTCAATCAGCCGCTCGGCAAGGTCGAACTGGCCGGCGCCGTCAAGCCAGCCCGCCGCTTCGGCGTGCGCCGCGAGATCGGGGCTGAGCGCGTCGGCCGTGCCAATGCTGAGCGCGTTCGACAGGGCGCGGACGCCGCTCACCCGCTCCACAGCCCACCAGCGGCCAACGGTTTCCAGCGCATAGGCTTCCCGCGCGTCGGCGACGATGAAGCCGTTGTGGTAGTAGAACGGGGTGTAGAGACCGCAATCGCCGCCCTGGCCGTAGCGCTCCAACAGTCCGGTCATCACCGACACCGCCTCGGCCGCGCTCGCCGCCCGCTCCAGCCCCAGCCGCACCAGGTCCATGCCGGTCAGCGCCGGCTTGCGCTGAGCCGGAACGACGGAATGCATCGCCTCGTTGCCGATGACGACGCCGTGCTCGTTGGCGCCCATCTCCGCGCCCCACATCCAGAACGGCCGGCAGATCAGGCAGGCGTGGGTCTCCGCCGCCGCCTCGATCTCGATGTAAGTCAGCAGCTCGGTGGGCGCGGTGCGGCGCCGGCGGGGCAGCATCTCGACGCACTGCGCCTCGTTGCGCTCGCGATCGCTGTTCTTGGCGAACAGCATCGCGCCGGCCGCAGTGACGGCGGGCGTTGCAGCGAGGGTGTCGCACATAGGCGGTGGCTACATCGGTGAGCGGAGATGTCCAAGCCCCGGCGACCTCGCACCCGGCGCCGCGACCGATGCTCAGAAGCGATTCACGTCCTGACCCAGCGGGTTGGCGACGGCGGTGGTCGAGGACACCGGGTTCGATGACAACCGCTTGTCAGCTGGGGCCAAGAGCGACGCGCGCCTGTGCAATTGGCAGATCGCGCTTCCACTGGTCGGTCATGAGGAAAATCCATCTGGTGAACCTCGGCAGACCGAACAGATCCGGGTGGCCCACCGGCGCCGGGGTGAACGAGCCGAGATAGGTTGTGCGTCCCGGGTTGATCGCGAATTGAATGGGACGGTCGTCGAGGTTCTCTATGTTCGCCACAGTTCCAGTAACCCTGATCTTGTCCATTTCGTAAGGTCCTGGCGACAATCGCACGACGTAGACGTCGGTCTTGGTATGACTCTTCATCAGAGTCAAAGACTGACGAGCGATGATTTGTTGGATCCTGGGATCGAAATTAGGCGCGAACTCCTCAGCCTTATTATTGAATAGCAAGTTTAGGGCCGCGACTCCTCGACAAAGTCGCCGGTCCTCAGGCCCACTCGATGAAATCTGAGCACCACGCCGGTGCCGGTCGGGTTGAGGAGGCCGGTCGTCACCGAGAACACCACCCAGCCTCCGTCGGGACTTTGTCGTCCGCTGCGGTGGCCGGCCAGGCCATGGCGCAGACCAGCATGGCCGCGAGCAACCCGCGAAGCATCACGTGAACCTCTTAAACACGGGGGACGCTTACAGCCGCCGCGGTCGACGATCTACGCGGTCAGATATCGGCATACACCTTGCGCTCGCCGGCCATGCCCGGGTGCGTCACGGCCCCCAGGTGCGCCGGGCCGACGCCCTGGGCGAACTTCCACAGCGCGCCGGAGCCGTAGCCGGTCACCCGGGGCGCCCAGTGGCGCTTGCGGTTTTCCAGCTCGATCGGGTCGACCTCGAGTTCGATCGTGCCGGCCTCAGCGTCGATGGCGATGATGTCGCCGTCTTTCACCAGGGCGATCGGGCCGCCTTCCTGCGCCTCGGGGCCGACGTGGCCGATGCAGAGGCCGCGGGTGGCGCCGGAGAAGCGGCCGTCGGTGATCAGGGCCACCTTGTCGCCCCTGCCCTGACCGGAGATCGCGGCGGTGGTCGACAGCATCTCGCGCATGCCCGGCCCGCCCTTGGGACCCTCGTAGCGGATCACCAGCACGTCGCCGTCCTGGTAGTCGCCGGCCTCGACCGCCGCGAAGCAGGCCTCCTCGCCGTCGAACACCCGCGCCGGGCCGCGGTGGCCGAGGTGGGTCAGGTTGCCGGCCACCTTGACGATGGCGCCGTCCGGGGCGAGCGAGCCCCACAGGCCGACCACGCCGCCGGTGGCCGAGAGTGGGTTGGAGACCGGGCGGATCACCACCTGGTCGTCGCGCCATTTCACGTCCTTCAGGTTCTCGGCGATGGTCTTGCCGGTGACCGTCAGGCACTCGCCGTGCAGGAAGCCGCCGTCCAGCAGGGTCTTCAGCAGCATCGGCACGCCGCCGGATTCGCCCATGTGCTTGGCCACGAACCGGCCGCCGGGCACCAGGTCAGCGAGGTAGGGCGTGGCGCGCATGATCTCGCAGACATCGCGCATGGTGAACTCGATGCCGCACTCGTGGGCCATCGCCGGCAGGTGCAGGCCGCCGTTGGTCGAGCCACCGGTCGCCGCCACCACTCGCGCCGCGTTCTCGAACGCCTTCTTGGTGCAGATGTCGCGCGGTCGCAGGTTGGCCTCGATCAGCCGCATCACCGCCTCGCCGCTGGCGACGGCGTATTCGTCACGGTCGAGGTAGGGCGCCGGAAGAGATGAGGAGAGCGGCAGGGCGAGCCCGATCGCTTCGGAGACGCAGGCCATGGTGTTGGCGGTGTACTGGCCGCCGCAGGCGCCGTCGCCAGGACATGCGTGCTGTTCCAGCTCGCAGAGGTCTTCCAGGCTCATCCGGCCGGCCGAGTGCATGCCGACACCTTCAAAGACGTCCTGCACCGTCACCTCGCGCTCCTTGTAAACGCCGGGCAGGATCGAGCCGCCGTAGAGGAAGACGCTAGGGACGTTGAGGCGGAGCATCGCCATCATCATGCCCGGCAGCGACTTGTCGCAGCCGGCGACTCCGACCAGGGCGTCGTAGCTGTGGCCGCGGATGGTCAGCTCCACCGAGTCGGCGATCACCTCGCGGCTGACCAGCGACGAGCGCATGCCCTCGTGGCCCATGGCGATGCCGTCAGTGACGGTGATGGTGCAGAACTCGCGCGGCGTGCCGCCGGCCTGCTTCACGCCCACCGAAACCGCATGCGCCTGGCGCATCAGCGCGGTGTTGCAGGGCGCGGCTTCGTTCCAGCACGACGCGACGCCGACGAACGGCTGGTTGATCTCCCGCGTGCCCAGCCCCATCGCATAGTAGTACGACCGGTGCGGCGCGCGGCTCGGCCCCTCGGTCACATGCCGGCTGGGCAGCTTCGATTTGTCCCAGGTTCCGTCAGGCTTCTTGGTCATGGCGCGCGCTCCCGAATGGGCGCGCATCCCTAGCCGACAGGTTCCCCAGGCGCCAACCCTGACGCAGCCAGGCGCTCACGCCAGGGCGGCTAACTGCGCCTCGTAGCTCGGACGCAGCGCCTTCTCCCGCTCGATGCTGCCGGGGGTGCGGACGCCGTCGGCGGCGCCGTCCAGCCCGTCGAGGAAGACGTGCCAGCCGGCGGAGACCGACGTCAGGTGTTTCGTGCCCATGCCGGATTGGCTGAAGGTCAGCACGCAGCCGTCTCCGTCAGGCGCAAGCTCGCAGCGGATCACCGAGTTCGGATGATCATCGTCCGGCCAGGTCCAGGCAAAGAGGCGCGGCGGTTCGAGCGATACGACCTCGCCCTTAGTCATCGCAAATGGTGGATCGTCGTCGGGGAAGAAAAGCTCCACCCGCGCGCCAAGCCGCACGTCCGGGATGAAGCGCATCTGGGTGAACCAGTCGGCGATGCGCTCGGGGACGGTAATCGCGGCCCAGACTTTGTGGATCGGCTTGCCGAAGCGTCGGGTGAAGACGATCTCGTAGCCATCGGCAGTCTTGCCGATCACCCCATTGGCGGCGTTGTCGGTCATTGCTCGTTCTCCAGGTGGGCTTCCAAGGCGTCCAGACGCGTCCGCCAGAAGGCGCTGTAGGGCGCCAGCCAGGCCTCGACCTCGGCGAGTTCTCGCGGCGCCAGGCTGTAGAGCCGGCGTTGGCCGTCCGCGCGGACGCGGACCAGACCGGCCTCGCGCAGCAACCGCAGATGCTTGGAGACGCCAGGCTGGCTGATCGCCAGCGCCTCGACCACGTCGCCAGCCGGCCGCTCGCCCGTTCGCAGCAGGTCGAGGATGCGGCGGCGGTTCGGCTCAGCGATGGCTTCGAAGGCGTCCATGAAAGAAGAATAGCCAATTAGATATATAATTGACAGGCGATTCTTCTTGCCGCCTGACAACCATGTCATCCCGGAAGGCCGCGCAGCGGACTGTCCGGGATGACATGGTTGGTTGGATGTAAGCCGCTGCCTAAGCTATCCCTCCCGCTTCGCCGCTAAAGGACGCCGCTCATGAATCTCGACGCCGTGCCGATCGGGAACGACCCGCCGAATGAGGTGAATGTGGTGATCGAGGTCCCGATCGGCGGCGAGCCGATCAAGTACGAGATGCACAAGCCGTCGGGCGCGCTGATGGTCGACCGCTTCCTCTATACGGCGATGCGCTACCCGGGAAACTACGGCTTCATCCCCCACACCCTCTCCGGCGACGGCGATCCCTGCGACGTGCTGGTGGCCAACACCCGGGCGATCACGCCGGGCGCGATCATGAGCTGCCGCATCGTCGGGGTGATGGTTATGGAGGACGAGGCCGGGAGCGACGAGAAGCTGATCGGCGTGCCTGGGCCGAAGCTCAGCCAACGCTACGACCACGTGAAGAACTACACCGACCTGCCCGAGATCACGCTGAAGCAGATCGAACACTTCTTCAGCCACTACAAGGACCTGGAGCCCGGCAAGTGGGTCAAGATCGTCCGCTGGGGCGATGCCGACGACGCGCGGCGGATGGTGCTGGAGGGGATCGAGCGGGCCAAGGCGGCGGGAAACGCTTGAGCGGACCGCTGCACGTCGAGGTCCATCCGGGCGCCGGGCCGCCGCTGCTGCTGGTGCACGGCGTCTGCTCCAGCCGCGCCCAGTGGCGGCCGAACCTGGCGGCGCTGAGCGCGGTCTGCACACCCGTGGTGGTCGAACTGCTCGGCCACGGCCGCTCGCAGAGCCCGGACGATCCGGCCGAATACCGCGTCGCGGCCTACGTCGAGCGCTTCGAGGCGATCCGCGCCAGCCTCGGCGCCGAGCGCTGGGCGGTCTGCGGACAATCGTTCGGGGCCGGGCTGACGCTGAACTACGCCCTGGCGCATCCGGGCCGGATCAGCGCCCAAATCTTCACCAACTCAGCCTCGGCGCTAAGCCCGCGGCGACCCGAGGCGACTGAGAATGTGCGGGCCGAGCGCGTCGCCGCCTTCGAGGCGCAGGGACGTCCGGCGCTAGAGGCGATGGCGTTCTACCCGCGCCGCAGCGGTCGTCTGGCGCCGGAGGTGGAGGGCGAACTGGTGCGCGACGCCGAGCTGATCTCGCTGAGGGGCATGGCGCTTTCGTTCATGGTCACGGTTCCCGGCCTTTCGGTGGCGGACCGGCTCGGCGAGATAGCCACCCCGACGCTGCTGGTGAACGGCCGGCGCGAGAAAAGCTTCCAGCCGCTACGGGATGAGGCGGCGAGGACCGTTCCAGGACTCGAAGTCGTCGATCTGGAAGGCGGCCACCCGATCAACCTCGACCAGGCGGACGCGTTCAATGCGGCAGTGACGGCGTTTCTGGCGGCGCATCGATGACGCGTCCCGCCGTAATTGGGCTCGACCTCGATGCTCAGACCCGCTGCGCCCACTGGCGCAGCCCGCTGGATGTGATCGCGATCAAACTGCGTTGTTGCGGGACCTACTACGCCTGCCGCGAATGCCACGATGAACTGGCGGACCATCCTCCCGAGGTCTGGCCGATCGCGGAATGGGATCAGCCGGCGGTGCTGTGCGGAGTCTGCGGTGAAGAGCTGAGCGTCCGCCAATACCTGGACTGCGGCGCCCGGTGCCTGGCGTGCGGGGCGGGGTTCAATCCGGGCTGCCGGCTGCACTACCACCTGTATTTCGAGGCCTAAACGACTCCGCCGCCCGCGGGGGAGCGCGGGCGGCGGTCGGGCCTAAGCTCTTGGGGCTAGCGGCAGACTTGAACTTGCTCGTAGCGCACCGTGCCGTAGGGGCCCGGATGGGCTTGGGTCTCCCAGCTGCAGGGCTGGGCGTAATACGGGCGGTCGTTGGACAGCGCCGCGCCGAGAACGAAGCCGAACAGGCCGGCGGCTACCGCCGAACCGCGCCCGTCGTTGTAGCGGCCGTCCCAGCCTCGGCCGAAGCCGTGGTCGCCGCGGAAGCCGTCGTTGTGGACGCGGACCATCTCGCCGCCGCGGTCGTCGTGGCCGAACGGCGCGGCCGAGGCGGCGATGGGGACGACGACGACGGCCAGGGCCGCGGCGGCGATCAAAAGCTTCTTCATGACAGGTCTCCTTGGCTGGCGGCGAAAGCGCCGGGCTTCATTCGATGGCCGGAGATTGCGCCAGCGCGGCTGAACGGGGTCGGAGTGGGCCTGTTAGCGGCGGTTCATTGAGCCGCCGGAGAGGAACGTCGCCCGCTCCGCCGGTACTTCGAGGTGCTGCGCCACCGCCTCGCGCAGCGCCGCCGTCGAGGTGGCCGAGCCGGCCGCGCGCTTGACCAGCAGCTTGGCGATCGGGCCGAGATAGTGGGTGAGATCCTGCTGCACCTGCTCGATCTCGGCCGCGGACAGCGTCGGCCCGACGCCGGGCGACGAGCGGCCCAGGGTGTCGCCGCTCTGCTGCAGCCGGGCGCGGGCGTCGGCCAGGAAGCGTTCGCGCTCGGCCGGATCGTCGATGTTGCCGGCCAGGCGCTCGCAGAGGGTCTCGGCAGTGTCGGAGTCCCGGGCAGCGAGGCGCACCATGCGTCCGGCGATCGGACCCAGATACTGGGCGAGACGCCGCTCGATCGCGCCCAGCACGGCGGTGTCGTTCAGTCTCGGGTCGGCGTCCGCGCGGGGCGTCTGGGAATAGATGATGGTGGCGGCGGGCGGCGCTGGCTGGGCGGCCTCACCCATCGCCGCGCGGACGGCGCCGGCCATCGCCAGGGCCGACTCGAACCGCTCTTCCGGAGGCTTGGCGATGGCGCGGGCGATCACGTCGCGCCACGCCGGGGCCAGCTCAGGCGCCAGCACGGCCTCTTCGTAGAGCAGCTTGACCATCACCTCTTCGAAGCTGCGGCCGGTGAACGGCGTGCGGCCGGTCAGCAGTTCGTGCAGCACGGCGCCGGCCGAGAAGATGTCCGAGCGCGCGTCGACCGCCTCGCCCCGGATCTGCTCGGGCGACATGTAGCGCGGGGTACCCATCACCGCCCCGGCCTGGGTCAGGTGCGAGGTGGAGATACGCGAGATGCCGAAGTCCATCACCTTGATGCGCCCATCGGCGCCCATCAGCAGGTTGGCCGGCTTGATGTCTCGGTGGGTGACGCCCAGCGCGTGGGCACCGGCCAGGGCGTCCAGCAGCTGCAGCACGATGCCGCCGGCGGTCTGCGGATCGATGCCGGCGTCCTTGGGCAGGGTCTCGTCCAGCGGCTTGGCATCGACGAACTCCATCACGAAGAACGGTTCGCCCTCGTGCGAGCCGAAGTCGTAGATCGCCACGATGTTGGGATGCAGGCAGCGCGCGGCGGCCTGCACCTCGCGGCGGAACCGGGCCAGGTAGTCCTCGCGCCGGCCGGTCTCCAGCAGGTCCATCCGCACCAGCTTGATCGCCACCGGCCGGTCGATCTCGCGATCGTGGCCCTTGTAAACTACGCCCATGGCGCCGCGGCCGAGCTGATGGTCGACGCGGTAGCGACCGATGGTGGCGGGAAGCTCGGACATGGCGCGAAGGTCTTAGATCAATCCCCTAGCAATTTCATCGCATTGGCGAGGCTGCGGCGCATGCGGTTGAACGATTCCGCCAGCGAGGCGATCTCGTCCTTGCCCTTAGGCGTGTACTCTGGGACGTCGGTCTTGCCGAGGCTGACCTCGTCGGCCATGCGGGCGATCTCGCGCGCCGGGCGCACCACCATCATCCGCAGCAGCACGTTCAGCGCCACCATGGTGATCAAGAACACGATCGACAGGCCGCCTAGGAAGAAGAGGAACGATTTCTGGGCGCGCGCCAGCGCCACGCTCATCGGCACCGAGACGATCTGCGCGCCGACCGCCTCGTTCAGTTTCCAGCCGAAACCGCCCGCGGTCCCGTAGAGCGCGACCATGCCCGGCGGGGCCTTGTCCGGCGTCGAGTGGCACTGCAAGCAGGTGGGATCGGTGATCCGGATCGGCTTCGAGAGCGAGAGCACCGGCCCGCTTGGCGTGTCGCGCTGACTGATGACCCGCTTGAGCGTCGCGTCGGCGCGGAAGCGGTTGATCAGCGCCGCCTCCCAGTCGGCGGCCCTGTCGGCCGGATCGGTCGGATTGAGCGCGGCGTCCTTGTAGCTGTAGTCGGGCCAGTCCTTCTGCACGCGGCGGAACTGGTCCTGGGCGGCGAGGAAGGGGATGGACTGCGGCGTGAAGCCGGTCCCGGCCTTGGTCAGCAGCGGGGCGACCTCCTGGTCGGTGTAGCGGCTGGCGCCCTCGCCTTCGCTGACCATCAGCGCCGCCTCGTGCAGCACGTCGCGCCGGGCGGTGTCGTCGGAAATCTTGAAGGCGAAGGCGGCGGCCAGCGCCAAGCCGACCACGAACGCGGCGGTAAGCGAAAGATTGAACTTGGTCTGCAGCTTCACGCCCGCCCTCCCCCGGCTCAGACGACGCGCGACTGTAGCCCTGGCCGCGCCAGCGCCGCTAGACCACGATGGGTTTGGATCGAGCCGATCCGAACCCTGAATCGTGCTCGATCTCTTTTGAATCTGGAGCGCGTTCGAACCGCAAAAGCGATTCCACTTTTGCTGAACGCGCTCTAGCCGCCGAACAGCCGCTGGAACAAGTTCGGCTTCTTGCGAGGTAGCGAGGCGGTCGGCGCTGACGCAGGTGGGGCCGCGCTGGTCGACGGCGCGGGTGCGGCGGGCGGCAAGGCAGCCGGCGTCTGCACGCTCGCCGATGCGGCCTGCCGCCGACTTGGCGCCGCCGAGACCTCGCTGCAGCCGGCGACCGAAGCCCTGGCCGCCGCCAGGCTCGCCTTGGCGTCGGCCGCCCCCACGCCGGTGGCGATGTCGGTGGCCAGGCCGCCGAAGTCGGGCAGGGTCAGCGGCCGATCGGTGACGGCCGCGACCGCGTCAGCCTTGTCGCGACGGTCGGATAGCATGGCGGCGACGGTGGCCTCGGCCTTCGCGTCAGGCGCCGACGCCGTGGCGAAACACCCGGACAGCCGCGGCGGCCCGGGCAGGGCGGCGATGTCGGCGGCGATCTGGCTGCGATAACCGGCGAGCACCAGCTTGCCGTCGGGTCCGGACTGCGTCGCGATCCGGACGGCGCGGAGGAAGTCGGCGTCGGCGGCGGCCAGATCGATCTGCTGGCGCTCCAGGTGGGCGGCGAAGTCATCGAACTTTTCGCGGTCGGGCCGGCTGTCGTGCTCCGGGTCCGGCATCGGCGGCAGGGCGGCGGGCGCTGGCGCAGCGTCGGACGGGCCAGCGCTCGACGTATTGGATGCGGCTTCGGGCGACGGCGCGGCCGAGTTCGGCGTCTGGCCGCAGGCCGCTAGCGCGGCGAGCGTCAAGCCCATCGCCGCAGCCCCCCATCGTCGCCAGGATCGAGCCATCGCCTGATCGTCGCGCTTTTTGCGTCCGACAACAAAGCGGATTCAGATCGCCGGGATCCATCGCCGGCAGGCCCAGAGGATCAGCGCCAGCACCACGCACGCCGCGCCGCTGACGCCTGCGTCCGCCAGGAAGCTGCCGTTGACGCCCCCGAGCGCGCCGTAGGCGTGACCGTCTATGAGCTGCATGTAGGTCAGCGGGAGGGCGGCGGCGCTATTCAGCAGGCCGAACTGGGTCGCCGCCAGCGGGTTGTCGTGGCCGATGGTGCGCAGCACGATCATGGCGCCCACCGAGAACGACGCCGCCTGGAAGACGTTCTCGCCCAGCATGGCGACGCCGAAGGTGGTCGGGCTGCGCGCCATCAGGATCAGCGACAGGGTGAAGACCGCGCCCAGCACTCCAACCATCAGGTAGAGCGGCCTCGGCGCCACGAACCGGGCCAGGACCGGGATGGCCAGGCTGCCCACGACGCCGGCGATCGAAATGCCGAGGCCGCCCAGCAGGCCGACCAGGCTTTCGGGCGTGTGGAAGTCGGCGCCGAGGCCGCTCAGCGTGTTGGTCAGGGCGAAGGACGCACAGGGCGCCAGGAAAATAAGCAGCGTCCACAGCACCGACGGTCGCCGCAGCAAAGCCAACACGTCGCGGGCGAAGGCGGCGAAGCTCTCGCTGGCCAGCCGCCGGTCGGCCGGCGGACATTCGACCCATAGAAAGAGCGGGATCGCCGCGACGATCGTCAGGCAAAGTAGGCCCGCGCCCAGGGCAAACGGCAGGTCGCGCAAGGTCACAATGGCAACGGCCGCGACCAAACCGCCGACGCCGAGGTTGGTCACCGTGAACCAGGCGCCCAGCGCGCCCTTCTGCTCGGTCGGCGTCAGGTTGCCGAACCAGCCACCCACGGCCGAGACACAGAGCCCGATGCACATGCCCGAGACGAACAACAGCGCGATCAGCAGCGGCAGTTCGCGCAGAAACAGCAGCGAGGCGAACTGCGTCGCGCCGCCGAGGACGCTCATCAGGATCGCGTAGAACCGGCGGCTGAAGCGCCAGTCGAGCAGTGGCCCCAGCAAGAAGCTGACGAAACCCGGCAAGAGCGCGGCCCCGGTCACGCCGGCGATCTGGGCCTCCGGCACATGGTTCGCCGCCAGCAAGGTGGGTATGGTGATCAGCGTCAGCGAGCCTGACGCGCCCAGTGGCAGGAAGCCCAGCCCCATCAGCCAGATCGGCGGCAGGCGGCGCCCCGTCCCCTGCTCGGGTCCGCCCTCGACAATCTGATCTGTCATTCAGCCCTCAGCCGACGCCTGCAACCCTGCCTGAGCCGATTCCACCGACGACGCAGCGGCCATGAAGCGGTTCAGCACATTCAGCGTGATGCGGGTGACGAAGGGGTCGCTAGCGGCGAGGCCGTGCGCCCATTCGGTGGTGCCGGCGTTGAACACCTCGCCGGCGCCCTTGGCGAAGCTGGCCATCACCGCGTGGCCGCGCAGCACCCGCGCCTGCGCCTCGGCCGATGACGAGCCGTAGGCAATCTCGGCCACCACCGGCAGTTCCTCCGGCGGGATCAGCGGGCGGTAGGGGCTGGACGCCTCGCCGAACGAAGCCGGGGCCAGGGCGATGATCTCGAGGTTCTCCGGCACGCCGAGGCGCGGGATCGCGGCCGGCAGGTTGGCATCGTCGAAACGCAGCAGGCAGCCGTCGTTCTCGTAGCCGATCAGCGGGATCGCATCGCCGATCACGTCGCCGTAGTAGAGATCGCAGCCCTGCAGCGCCCAGTGCTGGTCGCGGTAGATCGTGTAGCCACTCTGCCCCCGCGCCACGCAGAGCCCCAGCCGATGGTATCCGGCGAAGATGAAGCTGAGGCCGGTGCTCTCGGCCTCGGGCCGGCCGAACGCGGGGTGGGACCACAGGTGAGTGCCGCTGGCCGGATCGATGTCCGCCGCGGGATCGGCCTCGAAGCCCTTCCACTTGTGGCAGATCAGCGTGCGGCCCTCGTCCTCCCAGCGCACCTTCCAGAAGCAGGTGTTGCCGGAAAAGATCGCCAGCCGACCACCGCGCTCGACGAAGCTGTCGATGACGGCGCGCTGCGGCCCGGACCAGTATTCGCTGTGGCCAACCAGCACCACGACGCTGTACGGCGCCAGCGCCGCCGGGTCCGCCTCGAGGTCGTAGTCGGTCAGATAGTCGAGCGCGATGCCCTGGTTTTCCGCCCAGGTTACAAACAGTTGCTCCCATTTGTTGAGGTAGCCGGCCGAGCCGTCGTAAGGGCTCTGGCTGTGGGCGCGGGACCAGGCGGGATCGGCGCCGGCCCAGCTCGGCTCCTCGAAACCGCGTTTGCGCAGGTTGACCAGCCGCGGGATTTCCGCCGGCGCCGCCAGCAGCAGCGGCGGGAATGGCCGCTGGGTCGAGAGCACGCCGAGCGCGCCGGCCATCGCTTCCGGCAGCCGCTTCTCGCGCCGCATCAGCGCGCCGACGTCGCAATAGGCGCTGCGCCCGCCCCAGTAGTTGTAAGCGTGCAGGGTGTTGGTGGTCAGCACCAGCACCAGCCGCGACCCCGGCGCGCCGGCCGCCGCCTTCACGCAGACGAAGTGGTGCGCTTCTTCGCCGTCCACGCCGGTCAGAACGATGTCGTAGTAGCCCGAGCGCCAGTCGGCCCCGATCTCGACCTCGGCGCAGGCCGGCCAGCCACAGCCGTTGCGGTCGGCCTCCTCTGGCGTCGGATGATTGCCGACCTCGACCTGGCGCGTCAGCACCACCTCGCGGCCGGCGCCGACGCGGGCGATCTCCAGCCGGCAGCTCAGCGAGGTGGCGGAGGCGTGCAGCGTGAACCGCTCGCCGGGGCGAAGGCTAAGGCGGTCGGTGTAACAGGCGATCATGCGACGCACTCCCGCGTCCACTTTGGGGAAACGGGGCCGGGTTGGGAAGCCGCGAGTCGGCTCGGCGGCGGATCAGGACATGATCAGGCCGGCGCTGACGTCGGCAGGTCGAGCGTGTCGCGCACCCGGGCAGCCAGCTGATCGTAGGTGAACGGCTTCGAGATCAGTTGCACCCCAGCGTCCAGCCGCCCCTGGTGGACGATCGCGTTGCGCGAATAGCCGGTGGTGAACAGCACTTTCAGATCGGGGCGCAGGGCGACCGCCCTGTCGACCAGAACGCGCCCGCTGACGCCGGGCAACACCACATCGGTGAACAGCAGGTCGATGCGCGAGTCGGCGCTCAAGATAACCAGCGCCGCCTCCGCGTCCCTGGCCTCCAGCACCTGGTATCCCAGTTCGGTCAGGCTCATCACGCTGTAGGCGCGGACATCGTCGTTGTCCTCGACCACCAGCACGACCTCGCCGGCGCTGGCGGGGGGCGACAGCGCCTCCGGCGCGGCGTCGGTGGCGCCGGCGCCGGTGTAGCGGGGAAAATACAGCTTCACCGTCGTGCCCTGGTCCGGCTCGCTGTAGATCGTGACGTGGCCGCCGGACTGCTTGACGAAGCCGTAGACCATGCTGAGCCCGAGCCCGGTGCCTCTGCCGACTTCCTTGGTGGTGTAGAAAGGCTCGAACGCCCGCGCCAAGGTCTCCTTCGACATGCCGGCGCCGGTGTCCGACACCGCGACGACCGCGTACTGGCCGGCCAGCACCTCGGCGTCCGTCGCCGCATAGGACTCGTCGAGGTGGGTGTTCTCAGTCTCGATGGTCAGCTTTCCGCCGGCTGGCATGGCGTCCCGCGCGTTGACGGCAAGGTTCAGGATCGCGCTCTCGAGCTGGTTCTGATCGACCTCTATCTGCCAAAGCCGGGCGGCGAGCACGCCCTCCAGTTCCACCGCCTCGCCGAGCGTGCGGTGCAGCAGCTCAGTCATGTTGCGCACCAGGATGTTCAGGTCGGTCGGCGTCGGCTGCAGCGGTTGGCGGCGCGAGAAGGCCAGCAGGCGGGAGGTCAGGCTGGCGGCGCGCTCGGCGGCGTGCAGCGACATGTTCAGCGCCCGGCTGCGTCGCACCGCCTCGTGCGGCTCGCAGCGCTTGAGCGTGTCCAGGCCGCCGATGATGACGGTCAGCAGGTTGTTGAAGTCGTGCGCAACGCCGCCGGTGAGCTGGCCAACTGCCTGCATCTTCTGCGACTGGAACAGCGCCTCCCGCGCCTCCTCCAGGGCGCGCTGCGCGTCGCGGCGCTCGGTGTTGTCGTGGGTGATCTTGGCGAAACCGACCACCTTGCCGTCGTCGTCCCGAATGCAATCGATCACGACGTGGGCCCAGAACCGGCTGCCGTCCTTGCGCAGCCGCCAGCCCTCGTTTTCCCAGCGCCCTTCGCGCTCTGCCGTCGCCAGCCCCTCCGCGGGAAGACCGGCTGTGCGGTCCTCCTCGGTGTAGAAGCGCGAGAAATGCTGGCCGATGATTTCAGCCGGAGCGTAGCCCTTGATGCGCTCCGCCCCGAGGTTCCAGCTCGAGACATTTCCCCGACGGTCCAGCATGTAGATCGCATAATCGGCGACGCCCTGGACCAGCAGCCGGAACTGTTGCTCGCTCTGCCGCAGGGCTGCCTCGGCCTCACGCCGCTCGGTGAGATCGCGGGTGATCTTGGCGAAACCGATCAGCGCGCCGCCATCAGTCTTGATCGGGTCGATCACCACGTGGGCCCAGAACCGCGTGCCGTCCTTGCGCACGCGCCAGCCTTCGCGCTCGAAATGGCCTTCCTGCGCGGCGGCGGCCAACGCCTTGGCCGGCCCCCCGGCGGCGCGATCCGCCTCGGTGTAGAACACCGAGAAATGCTGGCCGACGATCTCGTCCGCGACATATCCCTTGAAGCGTTGGGCGCCGGGATTCCAGCTCGTCACCACGCCGTCCGAATCCAGCATGTAGATCGCGTAGTCGGTGATCGACTCGACCAGCAGCCGATAGCGTCCCTCGTCCTCGTGGGCGTACGGCGAGGGGTGATGCAGGTCGTTCATCGACGTCTCAACGCACAGCCGGCTGTTTTGGCGCCAACGTGCGCGAAGTCGTGCGGCAGCGCCGGAACGTCAGCTCTCCGTCGCGTAGTGGATGTACATCGACTGGATGCCGATCTTGCCCGGCCCGGTAAAGCGGTTGACGACCAGATTGAAACTGGCGCCGAAGATTCCGGAGGTGATGCGGTCGACGATGGTGTCCATCCGCACCGTGGTCTCCTTGTACAGCCAGCCGCCCGGTTCGACGTCGATGGTCTCGCCCGCCGCAAGTTCCTTCTCGAACACATTGCCGTAGCCGTGCAGCCACAGGATGCCGTCGCCCTTGTGGCTGTGGAACTTGTCGATGAAGAAGCCCGTGCCGCCGAACAGCATGTTGGCGACGCCTTTGAGCCGGGTGAAGCTGTAGTCGATCGCGTCGGTGGCGGCGAGGAACTGGTGCTCGCGCACCTCCAGCTCGCGCCCCTGCGGCAGGTGGATCGGCACGATGTGGCCGGCGCCGTCGCGGCTGAAGGCAATCATGCCGGGGCCGGACGCCTCGGTGACGAAGATCTGCATCCCAGCCATCATCCGCTTCAGCGCGCCCTGCATCTGCTTCAGCTTGATGACGATGGTCGAGTGCTTCCACAGCAGGATGTGGTGCTCGAAGTAGATCGAGGTGCGGCTGACATCGACCGTCAGCACCGGCACCAGCTCGCCGTCGATATGGTACGTGACGCCGCCAAAGGTCTCGGCCTCGGCCTTGGTCGGCATCAGCCTGGGCAGATCGGGCATCGACGTTCCTCCGGGCCAGTCCGCGGCGGCCGCCGGGGCATAGTGGCTGAGAGAATGAGTCTACGAAAGACTAGGCCCCCCTCCGCCCTGCGGGGAGGGGTCGGGGGTGGGGGTGCGACCTGGGTGCTCGCCGTGGGGATGCGAACGAGGTGCAAGCTGCCGATAACGAGCTGACACCCCCATCCCCGACGCTTGCCCACAAGGGGGAAGGGAGAACCAACTACAGCGCCTCGAAAGAGGTCGGCGGTATCAAGAAATCGGAGGGCGTCGCCAATATTTGTGGGTTGGCTCGTGCCGCTGCCCTCTGCCACGCTGGAAACTGCAGCCAGTGGAGGCCCAGCGCCATGAGCCAGGTCGAGTTCGCCGACGACGTCGCCGCGACCAAGAACACCGCCTCGTCCGCCTATGTGCCGCCGCTCCAGCGCACCAAGGGCCAGCCGCCGCCGATCGCGGCCAACGGCGGCCTCTCCTACATGTCGTTCGACCGGGGCGGCGACGCCGGCACCGCGGAAGCGTTCAAGGACGCGCTCGCCCAGATCGCCGCGGGCGACGACCGCCGCACCGCCGAGCTGATAGAAGCCGCCCCGCCCGGCCCCGTCGAGACCCAGTGGGGCCCGGGCTTCCGCAGCTGGGCCGAGTGCCTGGAGTACATCCGCGCCAAGGGCGTCACCGCCCCCGACGGCGGCCTGGCGCTGCCGCTGCCCTACACCATCGACGAGCAGCCCACCTATTCGGTGGTGTCGTCCCATGCGGTCTGGCGCGACACGGCGCAGGCCGACACGGCCGAGCTGATCCGCCGCAGCGAGAAGGCCAGCCGCCGCCGCGACCTCTACTTCCCGCAGGTGCTGCGCGATGCGCGGCGGATCGGCGAATACTACCCCGGCCTGTCGCCGCAGAGCCCCGAGAGCATGGACCGGCTCGGCGTCTCGCTGGCGCACCTCGAATCCAAGTGCGCCAACTTCTACGACGCCGCCGAGGTGGAGCGCGTGTACTACGCCGAGATCGAGAAGCTGCTGCTGGACTTCTTCCCGGGCGCCACCGACGCGCTGGTCTACAATCACGACGTCTTCAACAAGGACTACGACGGCGACCCGCGAGAGGATCAGGACAACAAGAACCCGGGCGTGAACAAAGGCTACGCCAACCTCGTCCACAACGACCTGAACGACAACAGCGGCCGCGTGCGCTGCCGCGAGCTGCTCACCCGCAACCTGCGCAACTTCGGCCGCACCCAGCGCTACAGCGAGGCGGAAGCCGACGCGAAGATGTCGCGCCGGTTCATGTCGATCAATCTGGCCAAGCCGATGGAGACGGTCGAGCAATACCCGTTCGTGCTCTGCGCCTGGCCGTCGTTCGCCGACCAGCCCTACATCACCAACTACCGCATCTACGACGACCGCGTCGGCGAGACCACGCGCTTCACCTACCGCCCCGAGCACGAGTGGTACTGGGTCCCGCAGCAGACCTCGACCGAGGTCTCGATGCTGAAGTGCTACGATAGCGAGACCGACGGCTCGGTCTCGCGGTGGTCGTTTCACACGGCCTGCGTGGACCCGACTGCGCCGGAGGACGCGCGGTGCCGGAAGAACGTGGTGGTGCGGAGCTACGTGTTCTTTTAGTCGGGCGGCGGCAGCCGGCGGGGCCCGCGACAGCCCGGGCGGAGCGTGCTTAAGCTCCGGCGTCGTAGCGGTGGAGCTTCGCATTGACCGACGAGGCTCTCGGCGACCCGCGGCTGCGCCAGTCGCTGAAGCGCCGGCATATGACCATGATCGCGCTGGGCGGCGTGATCGGCGCGGGACTGTTCGTCGGCAGCCGGGTGGTGATCCAGTCCGCCGGACCGGCGGCCAGCCTCTCCTTCCTGCTGACCGGCCTGCTGGTCGTGCTGGTAATCCGCATGCTGGGCGAGCTGGCGACGGCCCTCCCCGCAGCCGGATCGTTCTACGAATACGCGCGGCTGGCGTTGGGCGACCTGGCCGGGTTCGTCACCGGCTGGATGTACTGGTACTTCTGGGTCGGCGTGGTGGCGTTCGAGGCGATCGCCGGCGCCGACCTGATCCGGTTCTGGTTCCCCCAGTTCCCGCAGTGGCTGCTCGCGCTCGCCCTGCTGCTGATCATGACCGCCACCAACCTGCGCTCCGTCCGCGCCTACGGCGAGTTCGAGTTCTGGTTCGCCTCGATCAAGGTGGGCGCGATCGTCGTCTTCCTGGGGATAGGCGCCCTCTACGTCGCCGGCCTGTGGTTCGGCACCGGCCCGCACATCGCCAACCTCACCGCCCACGGCGGCTTTGCCCCGCGCGGCCTGCTGCCGATCTTCACCGGCGCCGTGGCCGCCACCGGCTTCTACTTCGGCGCGGAGATCGTCACCGTCGCCGCCGCCGAATCCGCCGAGCCCGCCGCGGCGATCGCGCGGGCCACCACCTCGGTCATCACCCGGGTGCTGGTGTTCTACATCGGCTCGATCGTGCTGGTGGTCGCGATCGTGCCGTGGAATTCGCCGGCCATCACCACGCCCTACGTCAGCGCGCTGGCCGCCATCGGCGTGCCGGCGGCCGCCTACATCATGAACGCCGTGATCCTCACCGCCGTGCTCTCGGCGCTCAATTCCGGCCTCTATGTCTCCTCGCGGATGCTGCTGGCGATGACGCGCCGGGGCGACGCGCCGCAGATGCTCGCACAGGTCAACCGCCGCGGCACGCCGGTGCGGGCGATCCTGGCCGGCACCATCGTCGGCTTCGCCGCGGTGATGATGTCCTACATCTCGCCAGACGCGGTCTTCCCCTTCCTAGTCAAGTCGAACGGCACGGTAGCGCTGTTCGTCTACCTGCTGATCGCGCTCTCCGAACTGCGCCTGCGCCGCCGGCTCGAGCGCGAGAGCCCGGGGCGCCTGGTGGTGCGGATGTGGCTGTTCCCGTGGCTGACGCTCGTCGCCGTCGCCGCGATGCTGGGCATCCTGGCCGCAATGGCCTTCATCCCCGACCAACGCGTCCCCCTCATCGCCGGCCTCGCCGCCTTGGCGATCGTGGTGGGGCTGTTCTGGGTGCGGCGGGTGTGGGGAGGCGGGGGTGACAGCGGCGCGAGATAGGGGTCGTCGGACTTTAGGACTCAACGTCACTGAAGGCCGGGAACGAACCCTCCAGACGGTCGTGTCAGCCACTGAAGAATTCGAGGATCTTTTATTAGTTTCCGCACCAATTGTGCTGGGATCGGCAGAATCCCTTCGTTCGGGACCCCGGCCGGCTCGCTGTCCTCAATCCAACCAGCCTGCAACATGATCGATCCACTGTTTGGATCATCGTCCTCGATTGCCAAGGTCTCTATCTTGTCGCCGGGCTGCCGCGCGAAGAGCATCATCCCGTGCTGGAACCTCGGCACCGCGGGTGGCGCCGGATACTGGCCACCCACTTCAATGCGGGATCTGAGCATGGAGAATCGTGGGTTGGTGCGCAACGTCCTCGCCGCGATCTACATCGCGTTCGGCCTCCTGCATCTGGCAGCCCCGGATGGGTTCATGCCGATCGTGCCGCCCGGCGTCCCCTTCCCGCGGGCGGTGGTGCTGGTCACCGGGGTTTGCGAGATCGCGGGCGGGATCGGGCTGTTGGCGCCGGCGACGCGGCGGTGGGCCGGGGGGATGCTGGGGCTGTATGCGCTCTGCGTCTGGCCGGCGAACATCTACCAGGCGTTCTGGCATGTTCACGTGGCGCACCTGCCGGACAGCTGGTGGTATCACGCCCCGCGGCTGGCGCTGCAGCCGGTGCTGGTGTGGTGGGCGCTGTTCGCCGGCGGCGTGGTGGACTGGCCGTTCCGGGGTGCGCACGCCGAGTCGGAAGGTTTGAACCACGGAAAACACGGACGACAGGGAGGTCCGCCGGCCGGGCGCTCGACTTGATGCGATGCGTCCGTGCTTTCCGTGTTTTCCGTGGCTCCCTTTCAACGGCTTCCTGCCTGGGTCCCGGCTTACGCCGGGATGAGCGGGAGGGGCGTGCGGGTGCGGGTTATGGTTACGAAGGGCTCGGCCCAGGGTTTGGCGAAGGCGGGCTGCGGGGCACAGCGGCGGCGACAGAGACATCCGTTCGACATCCCTTTCACGTCATTGCCGCTGGAGCGCGCAGCGCGGACTGCCGGCAATCCATTGCGGGACGCGCGTGCATGGGTAGCCGGGACAAGCCCGGCTATGACGTGTCTAGGTGGTCCAACCTGAGCTTGCCAGGGTGGGCTGCGTTACCGGAACTCCAGGCCCTCGAACTCGCCCGACGAGCGCCACTTGTCGATGTACTTGAAGTAGGCGAACGCGCCCGCGGGGTAGCCGACGTTGTACTGCGCGGCCGCGCCCATCGGCTGGCCCTCGTTGTTGTAGTAGCCGGGGGTGCAGTCCGGCGAGCCCATCATCATGCGGCCCATGCCGGTGAGCAGCAGCTCGATCCAGGCGTCCTGCGCCGCCTGGGTGACCTCGACCTGCTTCGCGCCGGCATCCAGCGCGCGCTTGATCGTCGCGGCGATGGTCTGGCCGGCCTCGGTCAGGTTGTGCGGCACGTTGGAGATCAGGTTGGCGCCCTGGGTCGGCTGCACGAAGAAGGCGTTGGGGAAGCCGCGCACGTGGATGCCGTGCTTGGACCGCATGCCCTCGGCCCAGGCTTCCGAGAGTTTCAGCCCATCGCGGCCGGTCAGGTCGAAGCCGGCGCGGCGCTTGTATTCGGTGCCGACCTCGAAGCCGGACGCATAGATGATGCAGTCGACCTCGTACTCGCGGCCGCCGGCCACCACGCCTCGTTCGGTGATCCGCTCGACGCCCTTGCCGTCGGTGTCGACCAGGTGCGCGCCGGGCTCGTTGAAGGCCTGCAGATAGGCGTCGTGGAAGCAGGGCCGCTTGCACAGCTGCCGGTACCAGGCCTTGAGGCTCTGGGCGGTGTCGCGGTCGGCGACGATCTGGTCCACCCGCGACCGGATCTCCTCCATCTTCTCGAAGTCGGAGTCCTCGAACGCGGCCAGCATGCCCTGCGGCGTGCGCTGCTCGGGCGGCAGTCCCTGGATCCGGCTGCGGATGCGGCGCGAGAGGTCGGTCCAGCCGTCCTGCACCAGGTCCTCTTCGGTCCAGGCGCCCATGCTCTGGTTGGCGGTGAAGTTCTCCAGCCAGCGTTTCTGCCAGCCGGGCGTGGCGATGCCCAAGAACCAGTCCGGATCGAGCGGACGGTTGGCGCGCACGTCGATCGACGAGGGGGTGCGCTGGAAGACGTAGAGTTCCTTACAGGCGCGGGCCAGGTGAGGCACGGCCTGCACCGAGGTGGCCCCGGTGCCGATGATGGCGACCCGCTTGTCGCCCAGCTTGGAAAGCGTGGAGCCGCCGTAGGAGATCGTGGCCGGGTCGCCGCCAGTGTAGTCATAGTCCCACCGGCTGGTGTGGAACGAGTGGCCCTTGAAGTCCTCGATGCCGGGAATGCCCGGCAGCTTGGCGACGTGCAGCGGGCCGGTGCCGAGGCCGATGAAGCTGGCGGTGAACTCGTCGCCGCGGTGGGTCTTGATCACCCAGACCGACCGCCCCTCGTCCCAGCTCAGGTCCTCGACCTCGGTGTGGAACAGGGCGTTGTCGTAAAGGCCGTACTGGCGGCCGATCCGCTGGCACTGCTCCAGAATCTCCGGGGCGTGGGCGTATTTCTCGCTCGGCCGGTGCCCGGTCTCTTCCAGCAGCGGCATGTAGACCATCGAGGCGGTGTCGCACTGGGCGCCAGGATAGCGATTCCAGTACCAGGTGCCGCCGAAGTCGCCGCCCTTCTCGACGATGCGCACGTCGGTGATCCCGGCCTCGACCAGCCGCGCCCCTGTCACCAGCCCCGCGAACCCGCCGCCGACGAAGGCGAAGGTGACGTGGTCGGTCTTGGGTTCGCGCTCGACCCTGGGCGTGTAGGGGTCGTCCAGATAGTGGGCAAGATGGCCCTTCACCTGCAGGTACTGCGCATTCCCATCGGGCCGCACCCGCTTGTCGCGCTCGGCGATGTACTTCGCCAGCAGCGCCGCTTTGTCGATCGCCTGCTTGATTGCGGCGGCGGGCTTGGGTTCGTCGGTGATGGTCATCGGTGAGGTCGGGTCCAATATGCGCGGGCGGCAGGACGTAGCGGATGAATCGCCCAAATTCAAACAGCTGTTACACTTTCGAAGTTCAAGTACGCGAGCCGTGGCGCCCGGTTGGTGCATTCCGGCGTCGTTCACGACTAAAGTCCGACCATCACCCACCAGAGGATCGTCAATGCTCGAAAAACAGCGACAACCTCGTCCGCATCCCCTGAACGGCGACTTCGCCTGGGCGCCGCGCGCCGCGCCGCCCCGGCGCCTGACGACTGCCCAGCGCGACGCGTTCGATGCGCTGGGCTTCATCAAGGTCGAGCAGGCCTTCACCCCCGCCGAGATCGCCGCCGTCACCGCGGCGATCGATCCGCTGGAGGCCAAGGGGGAACAGCGGCTGCGTGAGGCGGGCGGGACGATCTCGATCTCCACCGCGGACACCATCACCTTCACCACTCACCTGGTGAAGCGCTCGCCGGTGCTTAAGGCGTTCGCCGCGCACCCGTTCGTCCGCGATGTCTGCCACGACCTGGTCGGCGACCACGTGCGGCTCTACTGGGACCAATCGGTCTACAAGAAGACGGCGAAAGCCCAGGAATTTCCGTGGCATCAGGACAACGGCTACACCTTCATCGAGCCGCAGCAGTACCTCACCTTCTGGCTGCCGCTGGTCGACGTGGACGAGGAGAACGGCTGTCCCTGGATCGCGCCCGGCCAGCACCTCGGCGGCACGCTCGACCACTGGCTGACGCCGATCGGCTACAAGTGCCTGGAGAACGTGCCCGACGCCATGCCCGTGCCGGCCAAGGCGGGCGATGCGATCATCTTTTCCTCGCTCAGCCCCCATCGCACCGGCCCGAACCTGAAGTCCGGCACGGTGCGCAAGGCCTACATCCTGCAGTATTGCCACGACGGCTCGATCGCCACTCTGCGCGATGGCCAGCGCGTGGCCCAGGACGACCCCGAGCGGCAGTTCAAGATCCTCGAAGGCGGGCGCTAACGCCGACATGAGTGTCGCCGGCCATGCGTAAGTCCGCCGCGATTGGCTGGGCGCTGCTGGCGGCGGCTCTGTTCGGGGCCAGCACGCCGGCGGCCAAGTGGTTGCTGGAGGGTGTGAGCCCCTGGCTGCTGGCCGGCCTGCTCTATCTTGGCTCCGGGCTGGGGCTCGGCGCTGTGCTGCTGGCGCGGCGAGTGCTCCGCATCAGCGCCGAGGAAGCGCCGATCCGGGCCGGGGACCTGCCCTGGCTCGCAGGGGCGGTGGTGTTCGGCGGCGGGGTCGGACCGGTGGTGCTGATGCTTGGCCTGGCGCAGACGCCGGCCTCGACGGTAGCGCTGCTGCTCAATCTCGAGGGCCTGGCGACGATGGCGATCGCCTGGGTGGTGTTCCGCGAGAACGTCGACCGCCGCCTGCTGCTGGGCGCGTTCGCGATCCTGATCGGCGCGATGCTGCTGGCCTGGAACGGCGCGGCGGTGGGGGCGCTGCCGCTGGGCTCGGTACTGGTAGCGGGGGCCTGCGTCGCGTGGGGGATCGACAACAACCTGACCCGCCGGATCAGCGGCGCCGATCCGATGCAGATCGCCGCGATCAAGGGCCTAGTCGCGGGTGCGGCCAACGTCGCCATCGGCCTGGCGCTGGGTGGCCACCTACCAGCTTGGAGCGCCGCCGCCGAGGCCGGCGTGGTTGGACTGTTCGGCTACGGGGTCAGCCTGATCTGCTTCATCGTCGCGCTGCGCCACCTGGGGACCGCGCGGACCGGGGCCTATTTCTCTACCGCGCCGTTCGTGGGCGCGGTCATCGGCCTCGCTCTGTTCGGCGACCACATCACCTTGTGGCTCGGGCTGGCCGCGGGGCTGATGGCGCTGGGCCTCTGGCTGCACCTGACCGAGGTGCACAGCCACGATCACGTCCACAAACCGCTGGAACACGAGCACGCTCACACTCACGACGCCCACCACCAGCATGTCCACACGCCGAGCGACCCCAAGGGTGAGCCGCACACGCACTGGCACCGGCATCGGCCGCTGGTCCACGCCCATCCGCACTATCCGGACCTGCACCACCGCCACGGGCACGGATGAACTATCGGCACGCTTTTCACGCCGGCAACCACGCGGACGTCTTCAAGCACGCGGTGCTAACATTCGTGCTGGAATGGCTGGCGCTGAAGCCGGCGCCGTTCGCGGTGCTCGACACTCATGCCGGCATCGGGGTCTACGACCTGACGTCGGGCGGGGCGCAGCGGACACGGGAGTACGAGGCGGGCGTCGGCAAGGTGTTCGAACCGGGCCTCGCGTCGGCGCCTGGGTATTCGGCCCTGCTGCGCGAGCTCAATCCCGACGGCCTGACAACCTATCCCGGCTCGCCGGAGATCGTGCGGCGCGTCCTGCGGGGCGAGGATCGGCTGATCGCCGCCGAGCTGCATCCGGACGACGCCGAAGTACTGCGGGCGCGGTATCGGGACGACAGTCGC
>Ga0302314_10003743_pt1 | contig 28001 bp, 18 predicted proteins | sample III_Palsa_N2_3_FD_200533 | JGI IMG/M metagenome (GOLD analysis project Ga0302314, IMG submission 200533) | Peat permafrost microbial communities from Stordalen Mire near Abisko, Sweden - III_Palsa_N2_3 | ecosystem: Environmental > Terrestrial > Soil > Palsa > Peat permafrost | place: Sweden...
GCTCGAGACGCCCGTGAGCTCGTTGCCCCAGTTGCGCATGCTCGTGAAGACCACCCACGAGTACCCTCCGCGCGCGACGGGGTTGAACGTCGGCTCGACCGAAACGCCTTGATCCGTGACGAGCGGCGGATTGCTGGCGGCGTTGAGGAGGATCGGTGTCGTGCTCGCGAGCGGCAGGAGCCAGAGCTGTCCGTCGTCGTACGCGGTGTCGTCGCACGTGCCCGTGCAGCCGGTGGACGTCGTGCCGGCATGAAACGCGATGGCCTGCGAGTCGGGCGTGAACGACGGATACCCGAGCCCTTGCTTCGCTCCGAAGATCGAATTGGTGGCTTGCACGAGCGTGTGCAAGCCAGGGTTGAACGTCCCGGCCTCTTCGTTGAAGTCGAGATACCCGATCGACTCCGGCGTTCCCGGAATGACGTTGTCCGCGAGGTTGCCGCCGGCGACGACGAGCGCGAGCTTGGTCCCGTCGGGCGAGAACGCGGGCTCCATGAGGGTGGTCCCCGCGTCGATGGGCGTCACCTGATCGAGCCCGCTATCGGCGTACACCGCGCCGGTCCTGGGATCGCCGAGCGACATGTATTTCGACCCGGGCACCGTCGGGCTGCTCGGTCCGCCGAACACGACGTACTTCGCGTCGGGGCTCAGCGCGATGTCCGCGCCGAACATCGTCGCCTGCACGACCTGCGGCGCGCCCGCCTCGGTGAGATCGAACGACGACCACGCGCGCGTGTTGCTCCAATTGCCATACGGCGCGATCGACGGCACGCGATCGCTCGCGTCGGCGACCCCCTCGTCGTTGTCATCGACATCGGCCACGAGCATCGTGCCGTCGGCGCTCACGGCGTGGCACCCCATGCATCGTCCGGCGTTGAGGATGACCGGCGCGGCTCCCGTCCCTGGACGGAACTGCGTGATGTGACCGCTGCGCACGCCGGCCGCATTCTGAGACGCGGTCCAGTAGTAGATGGCGCCGCGCAGGCTGGCCGGCGCGATGGTGAGGTTGATGGTCGCTGACACGTAGGCGTTCGTGCCGTCCCATCGCGAGAGCATCATCGTGATGGGAGAGGTCGACCCGCCCGGGTTCGAGGCCGTCATCCGATCCCACGTGGTCTGATCGACGCGCAGCTGCCCCGGCTGCCCGACCGACGTGTACGCATCGTAGGTGTAGTTCGATTGCGCGAGGTGCAGGCGATACGTGTCGCCGCTCGCGTTGGGCGCGTTCCACATCACCAGCGGCGACGTGAGCCCGAGCGGCCACACGGTCTGGTCATACGGATAGAGGAGTGACGAGAGCGAGGGGTCGGGGGTCGTCGCGCCGTCGAGAGCACCCGTGACCGTCGTGGGAACGCCGTTGTTGTTCGACGCGTGAATGATGACCGTGAGCGTCGCGGTCGCCGTGTTCGAACCGTAGACGGCCTGGAGCGTGCCCGTCCCGGCGTAGGCGCCTGTCGTCGTCAACGTCACGGTCTCTCCGGGCGTCACCGTCGCGAGGTCCGGGCGATCGAACTCGATCGAGTCCGCGGTCACCGCTTCGGTGGATCCGTCCGCGAGCGTCGCCATCAGCGTGTACGTCGCGGATGCGGGCGTCACGCCGTCCACGGTGAGCGTCTGCGCCGGCGGATTGAAGGCGATCGACGTCGCCTCCGGATGAGGATTGCCGCTCCCGGCTTCGTTGCTGCTCCCGAGGATCGGGATCGGGCCGCCGTCTCGAATGGTCCCGGCGTCGGTCGAGTTGTCGATGAAGATCGCGCTCCCGCCCGCGCTGCCGCACGCCGCGGCGACGGCGACCGCGAGCACCAGAGTCAACGCGACACCGCGATTCTTCGCGCCCCGACCAAAGATATCCATATTTCCAAGCGTAACGAGAGCGCCCGCGCGAACCACGTCGATCGCAGGGTCGACGTCCGTTCGGTGGGTGCGTTAGCGCACGCGACTCACCTGCTGCGCCCTCGCCCTAGCAGTGGCGCTATACACGACGCGGACCTCGTGGGAGAACGCCCGCCCGTGCCGTCCCGCACCCAGCTCACACTCGTCCCTCTCGCCTCGTTCGCGGCGACCGCCGTGTTCGCCATCTCGCTGGCGTGGGCCGACAAGCCGCACATCATCGTCTTCCCCGGCAACGACGCCGCCGCGTATCGCCTCGACTCGGGCGTCATCTCGCACATCGCGCCCGACCCGTCGCCGCTCACGTCGCGCATGCAGTGGGTGTTCGACTTGCGATGGGCCCAAGGCGAGCCGTACCTCGTCGCCGTCCACCCGCTCGATCTCGGCGAGCCGCAGACGACGCCTCGCGTGATGGGGCGCTTCGCCATCGAGCTGTTCGAAGGGCCCACGTTGATCGAGCGCGTGCGCTTCGACTTCCCGATGCTCGGCCCTCCGGAGCCCGACGCGGGGTACGGCGCGCCGCCCAGCCTCACGCGGAAGCTCACGTCGCGCATCGGCGTCATGTTCCCCGCAGTCGAACGCGGCACGCGCCTCGAGCTCTGGGACCGCGCGACGAACACGCGATGGCCGCTGCCCTGGCCCGTCGAAGAGGCCACGCGCGACGCGAGCTCCGGCGCGCACTGAGCTCGTTTGGATCGATCGCACGCGACGCCCGTCCAATGGGACAAACAAGCGATTCCGTGCGAGCCTCGCAAACGCGATGCAATGTTCCTCCTGTAACGCCCAGTTCGACTCCGGCAAGTTCTGCCCCGTGTGCGGCAAGCCCGTGACCGCCGCGGCCGCGCCCGAAGGGACCACCCCTGCTTCGGACGACGCGCCGGCCGACGTCTCGCTCGTCGGCAAGACGCTCAGCAACAAATACAAGGTCGTGAAGCTCCTCGGCGAAGGGGGGATGGGCGCCGTGTACTTGGGCGAGCAGCCGCTCGGCGGCGGCGTTCGCAAAGTCGCCATCAAGACGCTCCACTCGCACCTGTCGAACGACAAGAAGATCTCCGATCGCTTCCGGCGCGAGATCGGGACCGTGATGGGGCTCGAGCACCAGAACACGATCCGCATCTACGACGAGGGGAAGACCGACCAAGGGGTCCTCTACTACGTCATGGAGTTCATTCAGGGGACGAGCCTGGCTGACCTGATCGAGAAAGGGGGCGCGCTCGATCCCGCGCGCACCGAGAAGATCCTCAGCCAGATCTGCGGCTCGCTCGCAGAAGCGCACAGCCACGGTATCGTCCATCGCGATCTGAAGCCCGACAACGTCGTCCTCTCCGAGCGCGCGGGACAGAAAGACTTCGTGACCGTGCTCGACTTCGGGATCGCGAAGCGATCGAGCGAAGAAGACAAGAACGAGCAGAAGCTCACGCAGCAAGGCATGGTCCTCGGGACGCCGCCGTACATGAGCCCCGAGCAGTTCATGGGCAAGCCCATCGACGCGCGGAGCGACATCTACTCGCTGGCGATCATGGTCTACGAGATGCTCACGGCGAACCTGCCGTTCCAGGCGAACACCGCGTGGGAGTGGGCGACGCAGCACATGACCGCGCCGCCGCGCGACATCGACACGATGCCGTTCCACGAGCGCATCTCGCCGCGCATGAAAGACGCGCTTCGCAAGGGGCTCGCGAAGTCGCCGGACGACAGGTTCGCGACCGTGGGCGATTTCTTCGACGCGTTCTCGGGCGCCGCCCCGATCGCGCCGCGCGCCGGAACCGAGCCCGCCATGCCCGCTGCACCGGCCGGAAAAGGGAAGACCGAGGTCGGGACGCCGCTCGATTTCAGCGGCGCGGCGGCGGTGAGCTTGGGGACGTACGGATCGAACCCGGGCCCGATGTCACCTGCGCCCGGGCAAGCGGGGACGCCGGCGCTCGGCAACGTCGCGTTTCCGACGCCGGGCACGGGAGTTCCTCAGCCGCCGCCGAACGCGCACGCGCAGTCGCAGGGGGGTGGCGGGAACAAGGGGATGCTCCTCGGGATCGCAGGTGTCGTGGCATTGCTCAGCATCGGCGCGGTCGTGTTCGCGTTGAAGGGGCACTCGTCGCCGAGCGCGGGGAACCTCGATTTGAGCGCGCTCGACGCGGGGAGCTCGGCGGCCGTCGTCGATCTCACCGCGACGCTCGACGCGGGGGCAGAGCTCGCGGTGGCGATCAGCGACGCTTCCGTCCCCGGCCTCGCGCAGCTCGATCCGAACGGCACGACGCCGTACTCGCCGCCGCATCCGGGTGGCGCTCACCACGACGCTGGCGCCGGCAAGCTCCCCGGCCCCACGCCCGCTCCGTCGCACGGCCCCGCGCCGGCGCCCGCGCCCGGCACCGAGCCGATCGAATGCGTGAAAGCGCGCATCATGCGCGCCGCGGGGAACATCGCGCAGTTTCAGTCGCTGGAGAAACAGTGCGTCGCCAAGGGTGGCCACATCTGACGGGGTGACATGCCCGAGGAGATCGTCAGCCCGTTTCCTCCGCTGAAGAGTCATCCGGCTTCGGAGATGCGGAGCACGCTGCTGACCACGTCGATTCAGTCGCTACGTGCTCACGGGCATCTCGAGCAGTACACGAAGACGGTCTCCAAGGAGTACCGCGACGCGATCCTCACGACCGTCGCCGGCATCTGGCTCCCGCTCGCCATCGGCATCGCGCACTACACGGCGTGCGACCGGCTGAATCTCCCGCCGAGCGAGCAGTTCGCGATCGGCAAAGAGGTCGGCGATCGCGTGCAGGGGACGATCCTCGGGTTGCTCGTGCGCACGGCGAAACAAGCCGGCCTCACGCCGTGGACGGGGCTGAGCAGCGGCAACCGCATGTACGAGCGGCTGTTCGTTGGAGGGGGAGTGTGCCTGACGAAGCTCGGTCCGAAGGAAGCGCGGCTGGAGGTCGTGAACAACCAGCTCTTCGGGCTCGCGTACTTTCGAAACGGGTTCCGCGGGATCGTGGCCACCGGCGCGGAGCTGTTCTGCGAGAAGGCCTACGTGCACGAGCTGCCAAAGCTGACGAGCGCGACGTCGCTCGGGATGCGGGTGTCGTGGGCGTGAGCGCCACCGGCGCCACGGGCGTCACCCTTTCACGCACTTCGCCACGTCCGCCAGCATCGCCTCCGCGTTCGTGATCCCGTCGCCCGACTCGAAGCGGCGCGAGAGGCGCATGTCCGGCGTGATGCGGTACGGACTCTTCGCGGCGCGCACGAGATCGAGGATCTTCTTCGGATCGAGCGGCGTGTCTTCGCGGAGGTGGAGCGTGACGACGCGCGCGTTCGCTTCGCAGCCGAGGACCTTCAGGCGGCGAAGCTCGGTCTTCAGCGACATGAGCTGTACCAGGCGACGCGCTTCTTCCGGCGGTGCGCCGAAGCGGTCTTCCATCTCTTCGCCGATGTCGGCGACCTGCGACTCGTCGACCGCGCTCGCGAGCCGCTTGTAGAGCGAGAGCCGCACGCCGACATCGGCCACGTAGTCCTCGGGCAAGAGCGCGCCGACGTCGAACGAGAGCTCGGGGTCGACGTCGTGCACCACCTCTTCACCGCGCAGCTCGTGCACCGCTTCTTCGATCATCTGGCAGAACAGATCGAACCCGACCGACGACACGCTCCCCGATTGCTCCGCGCCGAGGAGATCCCCCGCGCCGCGCAGCTCGAGATCGAGCGACGCGATCTTGAACCCGCTCCCGAGCTCGGTGTGCCGCTCGAGCGCTTCGATGCGTGACCGCGCTTCATCGGTGAGCGCGTTGGCCGGCGGCACGACGAGGTAACAGTACGCACGCTCCTTCGAACGACCGACGCGCCCGCGCAATTGATAGAGCTGCGCCAAGCCGAAGAGATCGGCGCGATCGATGATCATCGTGTTGGCGCGCGGGATGTCGAGGCCGCTCTCGACGATCGCGGTGGCGCACAAGATGTCGTAGCGCCCTTCGACGAAGTCGAGCATCACCTTCTCGAGCGCGCCTTCGCGAGCTTCCGCCGCGTCGCTGTCGGGCTGCGTCTTCTGCTGCTTTCGCGAAGACGACATCTGCCCGTGCCCGACCGCGATGCGCGCCGTGGGCACGAGCTGCTGGAGGCGTTGCGCCTTCTCGTAGATCCCCTCGATGCGGTTGTAGACGTAGAAGACCTGCCCGCCGCGCGCGAGCTCGCGCGTGATGGCTTCCTTGAGCACCTGTTCGTCGAAGCGTGTGACGATCGTGCGGACGGCGCGGCGATCGAGCGGAGGGGTCGTGATGAGCGAGAGATCGCGCACGCCGCCGATGGCCATCTGGAGCGTGCGCGGGATCGGCGTCGCGGTGAGCGTGAGGACGTCGACGTTGGCGCGAAGCTGCTTGATGCGCTCTTTGTGCACGACGCCGAAACGCTGCTCTTCGTCGACGATGAGGAGCCCGAGGTCCTTGAAGTGAACGTCCTTCGACAGCAGTCGATGCGTGCCGATGACGACGTTCACCTTGCCGTCTTTGAGCCCGGCGACGGCGTCGTCGTGCTCCTTCTTCGTCTGGAAGCGGCTCATCGCCGCGATCGTCATCGGGTAGTCGCGCATCCGCGCTTCGAACGTGCGCAAGTGCTGCTGCGCGAGCACCGTCGTCGGGCACAGGAGGGCCACCTGCTTGCCGCTCATGGCCGCGCGGAAGGCGGCGCGGATCGCCACCTCGGTTTTTCCGAAGCCGACGTCGCCGCAGACGAGGCGATCCATCGGGCGCGCGGCGTCGAGGTCGCCGTTCACGTCGTCGATGGCCTTGGCCTGATCGGGTGTCTCGTCGAAGGGGAACGTGGCTTCGAAGGCGCGGTAGTCGTCGTCGATGCGCGGGAAGGCGTGGCCGGGTTGCGCCTGGCGTTCGGCGTAGAGGCGAAGGAGCTCGTCCGCCATCTTGCGGACCTCCTTCTTCACGCGCGATTTCGTCTTCGCGAACGTAGAGCCGCCGAGCCTGTCGAGCTTCGGCGCGGCGTTCTCGCCGCCGGAGTACTTCTGGATTTGATTGAGGCGATAGACGGGGAGAAAGAGTTTGTCGCCGCCGGCGTACTCGACGACGAGGAGATCGACCGTCAGACCGCCGATCGCCTTGTGGACGAGCCCGTGGTAGCGGCCGATGCCGTGCTCGACGTGCACGATGAAGTCGCCGACGGCGAGCGTGCGCAGGTCTTCGAGGAAGGGGCGGGCGACGTCGGTCTTCTTGCGCTCGCGTTTGCGATGGGCGCGGCCGCCGAAGATCTCTTCTTCCGTGACGAGCACGAGGCCGTCGGCGGGGAACATCGCGCCGTGCGACAGCGTGCCGACGACGACCTCGGCGACGTTGGACGCATCTCCCGTCGGGCCGTCGAGCCACGCGGGATCGAAGCGCTCGAGACGCGCGCGGCACTCGACCCCCTGGTGGCGGAGCAGTGCCGTCACGCGCTCGGCCTGCGTCTGCGCGCGCGCCGCGAGGAAGACGCGGAGCCCGTGCTCCTGCCAGTGAGCGATGCGTCGTGCGAGTGGCGTGAGCGCGCCCGTCTTTCCCTTGGAGGCGCGCGCCGCTTTCACCGCGCGCTCGAGGTCCGAGTGATCGCGCGTCGCCAGATCGATCGGATCGCGCGCGACCTCGTACGCCGCGAGCGACCCCGCGGCGGCCTCTTCGTCGCCCACGACCGGCGTGCGATGGAGCGCGACGACGGCCCGCTTCGCGAGATCGCGCACGACGTCGCTCTCGTCGGCGAAGAACGTCGACGGCAGGAACGCCGCGTCCCCCGCTTTGGCCTCGGCGTCGTGCGCGGCGCGTTCGAGCTCTTCGCGGAGCGCCTTGGTGATCGCGGCGGGGTCGTCGAGGACGAAGATCGCGTCGTCCGGAATGAAGCGCGCGAGCGTCTCCAGCTCCTCGTAGTACGCGGGCAGCATCCCTTCGGCGCCGAAGAACCCACGCCCCGCGACCACGTCTTCGATGAGCGCGCGGGCGCGCGTCGTCGGCAGATCGATCATGTCGGCGAGCTGCTGGATGCGATCGCGCGCGCGCGACGTCGTCTCGCGCGTGAGCACCGCTTCGCGTGCCGGCGGGAGCCACACTTCCTTCAGCGTCGCGTCGACCGTCTGCGGCGCGCCGTCCGCTGCGCCCGGCGAGGCGACCTTCTTCGTCCGCTGCTCGAACGGATCGAACGGCGAAATCGACAGCACGAGCTCACCGTACATTTCGATGCGCACCGGCTCATCGAGGCTCGGCGGCCACACGTCGAGCAGCGCGCCGCGCACCGCGAACGACCCGGCGTCCTCCACGACGGGCACGCGCAGATACCCCGACTCGGCGAGCGCCTTCACCAGCGCGTCGCGATCGAGCTCCTCTTCCGCGATGACCCGGTGTGAGTGCGTGCGGATCACTTTCCGCGGCACCATCTTCCGCGCCAGCCCCGCGGCCGGCACCGCGAGCACCTTCCACGGCAGCCCGTTCGCGAGATGGAACAGCGTCGCGAGGCGACTCATCGCAGCGCGCCGGTCGGGGCTCACGTCGGCGTACGGGGACGACTCGTTCGCGGCCAGCACGAGCACGTCGCCCGCGCCCGTGTCCTCCGCGGTCGCCTCGTCGGGTGCGTTTCGTACGAAGAACGCGGCGTCGTCGGCCGCGCGGCGGGCCGCGTCGAGATCGCTCGTCACGAGGACCACGGGCTTCCCTTTCGCCGCCGCGATCGCCGCCACGAGCATCGACCCCGCGCACCCTTGAACGCCCGCGACGTGGATGACCCCCGCGCCGTTCGGCACGCGCGCCGCCGCCTCGCGAATGCGCGCCGCCGTCACCCCCTCGGGCGGCAACACCGCGGGCAACGGATCGATCTCCGCCGCCGCGCGCGCCCCTAGCTCGCGCGCGGATAGCCCGGTCCGCTCTTCGAGCGACGATCGCAGCGAGTCCGACATTCTCTGCGCGTCCACGTACGGCGCGAGCGCCCGAGGCGCAAGTGACTAGGGGCGCCCGGGGGGGCGTCCGCGTCGATGGCTACCGCCCCATCACGCGACCGAGCGCGAGCGCGTGCCGCACGTCGTCTTCGCCGATCCCCGTCTCGGCTGCGATCTCGCCCAGCGTCGGCTTCCGCCCCAGCGTCGCCGCCAGCGCGCGCGCGGCCGGAATCACGCGCCGCAAGTTCCCGACACCGCGCGCCCCCTCGGGACCCACGATTCGGCGCCCGGCGTTCTCGAGCGCCGTCATCAGCGCGTCCACCTCGTCGGTCGACACCGGTACGAGCCCAATCGCTTCCCCCATCGCGTCCAGCGACACCGTCATCGACGCCGCGCTCGACGCGATCAACGTCGCCGCGATGGGCGCGAGCTTCGGCGGAAGCGCGCTCACGACGCCGCCGCGGGCGCGCCCACGCTCACTTGCACGCTTGCGCCTTCGAGCTTTGCGACGTGCCGCAATAGAGGAGGTAGTAGTCGCACGAGTCGAACGTCGCGCTGGCGCCGCACGGAGGGGGCGTCTTGTCGAAGCCCTCGCCGTTGCAGGTGAAGACGCCGAGCTGGCAGTTTGCGGTCGCGTATTGAGGTTCGTCTTTCGAGTCGCAGTCGTAGTCGAACGAGCCGCACGCATCGGCTGTCGCGTAATAGTTCTTCTCGCCGGGGTATGCGCGGCCGTCGTAGTCGCAGCAGTCGGTGCCGCCGCACGTGCCGATCGCGCGGAAGCCGTCTTCGTCGAGGTCGCACGGGTCGCCGGAGTCTTCGTACGAAGCGTCGGGATCGAGCACGTGCACGTCGGGAGGGCCCACGTCCGGGATCGACGGCGAGTCGACGAGAGACGGCGGCGCGTTCGCGTCGAATGGCGACGACGAGGACGAGTCCCCGCTCGAACTCCCGGGCACCGTGCCGTCGGGGGGCGACGTCGGATCGCCGCCGGACGATTCGCCTCCGTTCGAGGTGCCGCTGCTCGATCCGCTCGGCTTCACGGGCGACGGCAACGTCGAGGCGTCGTCCGCGACCCCCATCAGCCCCGACGTGCCTAGGCCGCACGCGACGAGGCCGCACGCGAGCGCAGCTGTCAGTCCACGACGGAGCGAGAGACGAGCAGCCATCCGCCGAACTACCGTACGACGCTTTGCGCCATGCGCAATCCGGCGGGTACGAGCACCAAGGCACACACCAGCCCCGCGGCCGACCCGAGCGCGCCCACCGCGCCGAGATCCGAGAGCCCATCGAAGCGGCACGCCACGAGCGCTGCGAATCCGGCGGCGGTCGTGAGCGCCGTGGAGGCGACGAGAGGCCCCTGCGCTTCGAGCGTGTGCGCGATGACGTCGTCGCCGGGCTTGGTGTCGCGGGCGGCGTGGAGCAGGAACATCGCTTCGTCGATGGTGATCCCGATGAGCACGGGCAAGACGAGCGCGTCGTACACATGCCATCGCAAATGCAGCGCGCGCATGAGCAGCGCGACCAGCGCGAGCTCGACGACCACCGTGAGGATCGCGAGCGCCACGTCCCGCGCGCGCCCGAGCGCCGCGCGCAACGTGAGCGCCACGAGCACCAACGCGAAGAGCGCGACGCGCGGGAGATCGTGCGCGAGCGTGACCTTGAGCGCCGCCTCAAGGTGAGCGTAGCCGGTGAGGACCGCGCCGGGATCGGCGGCGCGGATCGCGCTGAGCGCGCGCGCGTCGTCCGCAGGGTTGCCGCGCGGGCGAACGTAGAGGGCGACGATCGTGTCGCCGCTGTCGGACGCGCGATGCCGGGCGACGATCCAACCGAGGTCCGCGAGATCGGGCGAAGCGATGCGCGACGACGGGTGGCGAAACGCGTCCAGCGCGGCCGCGCAGGCGTCGGGCGAGAAGCCCCGATCGACGAGCGCCGCTTCGAGCCGTGGGGCGAGCGAGGGGAGATCGAGCGCGTCGCGTTCGTGCAGGCGCTCGCGTTGAATCGCGGGCGAGGGGGCGAAGGTGGTGAGGGCGTCGTAGCCGTCGATGGCGCCGTCGGTCTGGAGGCGATCGAGCGCTTCGGCGATCCGATCGCCCCGCTCGATCGCGCGCCCCTCGCTGGTGTCGAACGCGAGCACCACCCACTGTCCGCGCTCGCCGCCGAAGAGCGAATAGATCTCGTCCTGCACCGCGAGCGGCGCGAGCCCGCGCGGACGAAGCGCGACCACCGCGTCTCCCGCCTTCGGCCACCCCATGACGCCGATCGCGATGACGACCGCGAGCGACGCCGCGATGGCGACCATCGAAGACGCGCGCGTCTTGGTCACGCGCGCGACGGCGCGGAGCCACGCGGGGCGCAGCGGCAAGGGGGGAGCGCCGCGCTCGAGCATCGCGCCCAGGTCGGGTGTCACGAGCAGGATCGCGATCGCGGTCAGCACTTCGCCCAGCGCACACAAGATCCCGAGCTGGCGCAGCGCCCCCAGCTCGCTCAACCCGAGCGACGCAAACGCCATCCCCGCTGCGATGGCCGCGAGCAGCGTCGGCTTCCACGTCTTTCTGCGCGCCTCGATCGCCGCGTCCCCCGGCGATAGCCCCGCGCGCCGCGCATCGAGGAGCGCCGCGTAAACGTGCACCCCCGTATCCACCCCCACGCCGACCACGACCGCCATGAATCCGATCGAAATCGCGGTCAGTCCCGGCGACACGATCGCGACGAGCCCCGTCGTCCAGATCGTCCCCACGATGAGCGGCGGCATCACGGCGACGAGCGCGCGCGCGCGGCGGAACATGGCGACGAAGACGAGCGACGCGAGGACGAGCGACAGCGTGCCGCTCACCTCGAGGTCGCGGCGGATCATCTGCTCGGTCGCTTGCGCAATAGCGTGGCCGCCGCTGAGGCCCGTGTGCGTCGTGGGATGATCGTGTGTGGCCTTTGCCATCGCGTCGTTGGCGTCGTCCACGAACTGCGACGCGGACTTCGAGTCGAAGGCGCTCCCGCGCGGCTGCGCCACGATGAGCCGCGCCTTGCCGCCGTCGGCCACGAACGACCCGTCGTCGGACGCCACGAGCCCCGAGGCCAGCTCGCGCTGCGACTCCCACGGGATCTGCGCGAGCCGGAGCGGATCGCGCGCAAGCCAATCCTCGGCGGCGCCCGCGCCGGGCGCGAGAAGCATCGTGCGCGTCTCATCGAGGCGCCTCTTCATCCCGTCCGGCGTCAGCGCCGCCGCCAGTCGCTCGCGCGCCGAGGGCGATGCGTACGCCCACGCCAACGTCGGATCGAGCGATCGATCGCCCCCTTTCATCCGCGTGACCACGCGTTGCACGCTCGGCTTCCCCCTCAGCGCGTCGGCGATTTCGTCCGACGCCGCGCGCACTTCGTCGGGCGCGTCTCCGCGCACCAGCACCGTCGCCACGTCGCCGCCCCCGAACGCTCGCGTGAATCGCCCCAGCGCCGCCGCGTCTCCGCGATCGGGGAACAGCGTCGTGAGATCCCCGCTCAGCGTCAGCCGCGCCACGCTCAGCCACGCCGCGACCACGGTGATGACGACGACGGCGAGCCGCGTCGCCAAACGTCGGTTCATGACGCCGGTGCCTGCGCCTTCGCGATCCGCACGCGCACTCCCGTCACGCGACGCCTGCTCAGCTTCGTGACCTCGGCGGTCGCTGCGCCGCCGAGCGAGACCTTGTCCCCCTTGCGCGGGAGCCGCCCGATCTTCTCGAGCACGTACGCGCCCACGGGCTCGGCCCACTCGTCTTCCTCGAGCAAGTCGAGCGGCACGCCGATCGCGCCCACTTCTTCCATCGTCGCCCGCGCGTCCACGTCCCACGCGCCGGTCTCGCCCGGCGCCGGCACCACGCGCGCGATCTCTTCGTCGAGCTCGTCGCGGATCTCGCCGACGATCTCTTCGAGCAGATCCTCCATCGTCACGAGCCCGCTCGTCCCGCCGTACTCGTCGACGACGACGGCGATCGGCGTGTGCGTCCGCTGCATCTCGCGCAGCACGTCCATCAAGCTCTGCGACTCGGGGACGAAGAGCACGTCGCGCCGCATCCCCCACAGGCTCGGTTGCTCCGAGGGCGAGCCCGCGAGGACGAAGTCCTTCGAATAGAGGTAGCCGGCGACCTCATCGAGCGACTTCTCCTTGCTGAGGAGGATGCGCGAGTACTGCTGTTGCTGGAGGTACTCGAAGGCGTCGGCGCCGCTCGTGTCGATGGGCAGGTATGCGACGTCGACGCGCGGGACCATCGCGTGGCGCGCGGTTCGTTGCGAGAAACGCATGACCCGCTCGAGCAGCTCGCGCTTCGACGCGCCCGTGGAGCTGCGCGCGGCGTCGGCGGCGAGGACGCCGAGGATCTCGTCTTCGGAGAGCGTTCCTTCGCTTGCCACGTCGGCCTTGAGGCCGGCCGCATGGAGAATGACGCGCGTCGCGCGCTCGAGGATCCAGAGCAGCGGCTGGAACGTGAAGTAGATGACGCGCAGCGGAGCGGCGACGAAGAGCGCGGTCTTCTCCGACCGCTGAATCGCCACGAGCTTCGGCACCAGCTCGCCGAACAGGACGTGGGCGAACGTCAGCAATCCGAACGCGATCACGACCACGATGACCGCGAGCACGCGCGGCGGAACGAACACCGCCACCGGGCTCGCAAGGCGCGCGACCAGCAGGGCGATCGCCGGCTCGCCGATCCACCCGAGCCCCAGGCTCGCCAGCGTGATCCCGAACTGCGTGACCGACAGGTAGCGATCGAGGCGCGAGATGACCGCGCTGGCGACGATCGCGCGCTTGTCCCCTTTGCGAACGCGCGAGGTGAGCTGCGTCGCCCGGGTCTTCACGAGCGCGAACTCGGCCGCGACGAAGAAGCCGTTCAGCAGGATGAAAAGAGCGGCAATGGCCAGGCCGAGCAGGTGCGTCTCCGCGTGCGCGCGAGGTGTGCGCGCAACGCGGTTGTATCAGTTTTGTCGGGGGGCCGGGTTCCGGACCCCCGCGCCGCGAGTCCTCAGTGCGACGGCGCGAGCTCTTCGTGCATCCGCATGCGCTTCTCCGCGAACGCCCAGTCGATCGACAAGCGGCCCGCGCCGACGACCGAGATGAGGCACAGGAGGAAGAGCACGAGCACGGTGAACTCGAGCGTCTGCGCCTCCGTGAAGAGCCCGTCCTTCAAGTGAATGAAGAGGACGGCGCCGATCAGGTTCGGAATCTGGATGGCCGCGCCGATGCGCGTGAAGATACCGAACGTCATCATGAGCCCGCCCGTGATGTGCACGAGTGCGACGGCCTCCGCGAGTGCGGGCCCCGCGAACGGTACGCCCCCCTGGGCCATCATCTCGGTGAGCGCGGCGTGATGGAACAAGTACGCGAACCCTTTCACGACGAGCGCGAATCCCAGGAAGATCCGGAGGGAGTCCCACACCATGTCGCGGTTTTCGGAAACCCACTCGCCAAGTGAACGCCGCGTCTCTTGTGTCGTCTCCGATGCCATCGCGCGCCTCCTTCGTATTGGCGGCCAACGGGGTCGCACTTGAAGTGTGAACCTCACGGCGTACCGTCGCACCGCGCGCGCACGTCTCCCCGGCGACTCACTCGGCGTCGAGCTGGAGCGTGGGTACGCCCGCCTCACCTGAACGGAGATAGCTGTACCGCGCGAGATTCCCCATCACGCGCGCGACGTACGTGCGGGTCTCGGCGAAGGGGATGCGCTCGACGAAGAGGTCGAGCTCGAACGGCGCGCTCTTGTCGCGACGCGAGAGCCATCGGTCGATGGCCTCGGGGCCGGCGTTGTACGCGGCTACCGCGAGCGGTGTCGCGCCGTGAAAGTGCGTGAGGAGATCGCGTAGGTAGCGGGCGCCGAGCGCGATGTTGAGCGGTGGGCTCGTGAGGCGAGTGCCGTCGTCGTCCGGGTCGGGGGTCTCTTTGGCGACGGCGCGCGCGGTCTCGGGCAAGAGCTGGAGCAGGCCCACAGCGCGCGCCGACGAGACCACGTCGGGATCGAAGCCGCTCTCCTGACGCATCACCGCGTACACGAGAGCGGGCGGAAGATCGTTCTCTTTCGCGCGCGCCGAGACCTCGCCCGCGTACGGCGTAGGGAACGCGCAGTCCCATCCCCAAAGCGTCTTCGCGGTGGGCGCCACCGCCAGAAGCGCCGCAGGGATCTGTTGCGCGATCTGGTAGCGACGCTTGGCGCGCGAGAGGAGACCGTACGCGTCGCACAACGCTTCGGTGCTCCGCCCTTGCCCCCCCGCGGCAACGGCGGCTTCGCGTTCGCGCAGCTCGTTCTCGGCGTCGGCGTCGAGGCCGATGCGGTGGAGAAGATCGACGGGGGGCGGGAGGGTCACCGCGATCGGGTCGCTCTGTTCCACGCCCGCGTCGTCCGTCCCATCGATCACCGGCGGCAGCGGCGCGCCGATCTCGGCCAGCCGCGCGCGCGCCACGAGCGCCGGCCACGAGAGCGGTCGCGCGCGCGCCACGTCGGTCCACCGCGCGATGGCGTGCGTGCGATCACCGTCGCGGAGCGCCGCGAGAGCCGCCATCACGCGCGCCCGCCCCGACGACAAGGCGTCCGTCTCGTCTTCCGCGAGCTGCTCGAAGAGCGGACGCGCGCCGTGGGCGTCGCCGGCGAGCAGGCGCGCGAGCGCCCGATCGCGCGCCGCTTCGTGGTGCTCCTGTCCGTTGGGATACTTCGTGACGTACGCATCGAGTGCGCTCGCCGCGTCTTTCCATCGCCCGTGGAGGAGCTCGAGCCGCGCGATCAGGAACGACGCTTCGTCCCCCCACGACGTCCCCGCCTGCGCCTTCGCCACGCGACCGAGCGCGACGATCGCCTCGTCGTCCTTGTCCGCGCGAGCGAGCGCGCGCGCCGATCGAAACGAGTCTTCGCCCGCGTGCACGCCCCCCGCCGCTGCGCACTGCGAGAGCACGCGCGACGCCTCGGTGTACTTGCCTCCGCGGTACAGCGCGTCCCCTTTCGCGCGCATCCGCTCGAGCAGCGACACCTTGCGCCCCGGCGCGCTCTCGACGTGATCGATCGCGCGTACCGCGTCTTCTGCGCGCCCCGCGAGCGAGTACGCCTCCGCGCGCGCGAGCAACTCGTCGCTCGTCAGCGGCTTCGCCGGCGCGAGCTTCGCGAGCGCGGCCTCGGCGCGCTTGCCCCACGTGAGATCAGGCGCGTGCGTCGCGAGCCAGCGGGCGTCGTCGGCCTCGATCGGATCGTCGGGCGTGAGGCGCAGGCGGATCGCGCGCGCTTCCGCTTCTTGCGCGCGCGATCGCTTGTCGTTCGCGAGCACGCGATCGCACGCCGCGCGGGTGCGCACCGGGATCTTCGCCTTCTCGAACGCCTCGGCCGCGTGAAGGAGGGACGCCGGCGTCCCGCGCGCGAAATACCAGTCGCCCGCGACGTCGTACGGACCCGCCGCGAGCTGCGCCTCGGCGCGCCACCGCTGCACGTCGTCGGCCAGGAGTGGCAGCGCGGCTTCGAGACCCTCGAGCGCCACGATCGCGCTCTTCCCGTCGTTCTTCGCCAGCGCCGTGCGCGCGAGCGCGTAGCGAACCTCCGGCTGCGCGCGGTCCGACTCGGGAAGCGCGGCGAGCAGGGTCCAGGCGTCGTCCCATCGCTCTTCGCGGATCGCGTCGGCCCACGCGCCCGCGCTCGGCACGCTCGCGTCGACCGCGACCACGCTCGCGACCTTCGGCGCGGACGCCGACGCGCTCGTCTCGGGCGCGAGCGGCTTGTCGTGTCGCGCGCAGGAGAGCGCGACGCACGCGATCGCGATCGCGAACGACAACCGACGACGCTCACGCATAGACACCGAACCCCCCGCCCCCCTGCCACCCACGCGCGCGCGTGATCCCGGTCGGATCCTCGCCGCGCACCACGCGCGTCAGTCGCGGCACGCACATCTCGTTCATCTGCGCGCCGCGTTCGATCCCGATCCACCTCCGCCCCATCTTGTGCGCCACCGCCGCCGTCGTGCCGCTCCCCAGGAACGGATCGAGCACCCAGTCCCCCTCGTCGGTCGCCATGGCGATCACGCGCTCGACGAGCCGCTCGGGCTTCTTGTTGCGCGCGAAGACGACGCCGCCTTCACGCGCGATTCCCTGGAACGCCACGTCGCTCCACACGTTCGTGAGCGGCTCGACGAGCACGCCGTCGCGCACTTTGTCCGCCAGGAACAGCACGCGGTTCCCACCGCGAAGCACCATGTCTTTGAACCCCGGGCGCGCGAGCCGCAACGTCGCGTGCGGCTCCTCCTTCGATCGCGCGATCCACGCGCGCGCCTCCCGGCTCACCGCTTCCACGCGCGGTTGCGCGAACCGCACGACGCTCGCGGCGTTCTCCACCGCGAACCGCGCGACCGCGCGCGCGAGCCCTTCGCGCCCCAATTTCGCCACGGCATCTTTCGCGCTCGCGAACCCGAGCGCCCGCCAGGCGTGCGCGCGCAGCGGCTCGAACGTCCACCGAGCCAGCGGCTCGTCGCGATTCGGAACGAACGTCGCGTACGCCGCGTCGTACCCGTCGCGCGCGCGCCATTGCGGGTTCGCGCGCCACTTCCGCCGGTCCTTCGCGTACACGAGCAGATAGTCGCTCACGTTCACCGGCCCCGCGTTGATCGCTTTGTGCCCGGTGCTCGCGCTGCGCACGATCGTGATCGTCGACACGCGATTGTCCGCGCCGAACGTCGCGTCCATCAGCGCGATCAACGGCCCCAACATCGTGTCGTCGATCTCCGCGAACGCTGCGCCGTCGTCGGCCACGAGCGCCCGCATCGCCGCGAGGCGCGGCGCCATCATGGCGCACCACTCGTTGGCCGGAAGCGCGTCGTCGTACTCCGCGAACGTCCGCCCGGTGTTGAACGGCGGGTCGAAGTACACGCACCGCACGCGCCCCGCGAACGCGCCGCCCCCTTTCGACGCGAGCCACGTCATCGCGCCCAGGTTGTCGCCGTGCACGAGCCGGTTCTCGGCGCGAGCGCACGCGCCCCGCGAACGCGAATCATCGCGCGCGAACGCGGTCAGCTCGGGAGTGCGTGCACTGGTCCGTGCAGCCAAGGGTCCGTGATCCTACGCCAGTTCCCCTCCGACTCGAGCCCCCCCATGATGCTCGAGAGCCCCCACTGAAGGCGATTCACGAACGTGAAGTCGCTCGGCATGTTCACCGGCGTCGGCATGCTCGGCAGCTGCTCGCCCGACTTGAACACGATCTTCTTGCCGCCCCGCACGAGGAACGCGATGGCCTCGCGCGCGGCCGCCTTCGTGTGCCGGTAATCGATGTCCTCCACCAGCGGCCTGCTCATCAGCCGCGCGTAGTCCGTGTAGAGCTTCCACGACTCGGGGTCGCTCTTGTCGTAGCCGAGCACTTCGACGCACGCGCGCTCGAACTCCTCTTGATCGCCGACCTGCTGCGCGACGACGTAGCGCTTCAACCCGACCACCAGCGACTCGGGGATCTGCTTGGTGCACCCGAAGTCGAGGAACGCCACGCGCCCGCCGCCGAGGAAGCGGTAGTTGCCGGGGTGTGGGTCGGCGTAGAGGAGGCCGTACTGGTAGAGCGGCCGGAACATGAAGCGCCAGATGGTCTTGCCCGCCGCGTCGCGGTCGGCCTGCGGCGCGCGCTCGCAGAACGTCTGGTAGTCGACGCCGCCGAGCAGCTCGCACGTGAGCACGCGACGCGTGGTGAGCGAGTGGTGGACGCGCGGGATGACGATCTCCGGGTCGTCTTCGTGGATGGCGCGGAAGACGTCGGCGGTGTCCGCTTCGTGCCGGTAGTCGAGCTCGGCCATGAAGACGGCGCGGATTTCGTCGAGCGTCTCTTTCGTGTGGTACCGCCGCCCGACCGGGCCGAGCACCGTTTCTAGCAGCGAGAGGCTCTTCAGATCGTTCTCGATCGCTTTGTCGATCCCCGGGTACTGCACCTTCACCGCGACGCGATCGCCCCCGCGCGTCGTCGCCCGATGCACCTGCCCGATGCTCGCCGCCGCGAACGGGTCGGCTTCCCACTGCGCGAACACGCTCTCGGGCGAGCCACCGAGCTCGCTGTTGATCACGCGCACCGCGGCCTCGCGCGACAACGGCGGCGCCTTCTGCTGAAGACGCTTCAAGACCGATTGGAACTTCTCCTCGTACCCCGGCGGCGCGATCCCCTCGATGTACGACGCCATCTGCCCGAGCTTCAGCGGCAGCCCCTTCATGTCGCCGAGCGTCTTCAACATCGCTTCGGCGGTCTTGCGCGCGCTGCCCAGGATTCGCTGGCGCGATTCGCGCTCTTCGTCTTCGTCGCGCACGCCGCCCATCGCGCGGCGCACCGTTTCGGCGGCCATGGGCAAGGCGCGCGGCGCGAGCGCGGCCAAACGCGCGAGGCGGCCGAAGCGGGACGTCGGCGGCGCGTCGGGGCGCTTCACGTTGTCGGGCGCGAGAACGGGCGCCTTCGCGCGGTCGGCCGCGTCGCGCTCGCTGCTTGCTGCGTCGTCATCTCTGGGGGGCGCGCCGGGCGGCGATCGGGCGCCCTCGGGCGGAGATGACATGGGATCATTATGGGAGGACGGCCCGCGCATGGCCAGAGGCGCGGATTGCGCCAGACTGCGATAGGCTCGCCCGCCATGAAGCGTTCGCTGATCGTGCTCCTCGCCACCGTGACCGTCCCCTTCGCCGTCGTGGCGTGCGACATGCTGCACGCGGGGGGAACGCAGGACGCAGCGCCCGACGTGAGCGCGCCCGCGGCGACGACCGCAGCGCCTGCCGCGACCTCGGCGGCCCCCGCGCCCGTCACTCCTCCGCCCGCCGAGCCGGGTCACGAGGGGCGCGAGCACGGCGTTCCGCACGCGCCGGGCGCACCCACCGCGACGCCCAGTGGCGGCGGATCCGCGGTTCCGCCTACGCCGGGCCTGCCCACCGCGTTCCCGAGCGGCTTCCCGACGGCGCTCCCGAGCGGCTTTCCGACCGCGCTCCCGAGCAACTTCCCCAAGAACATCCCGATCCCGAGCGGCTTCCCGTCGGCCTTCCCCATTCCGAGCGCTCACAAATGATCGCGCGCGCCGTCGCCTTCGTTGCCGTCGTGTCGCTCGTCGCCGCCTGCGGCGGGAGCACGACGAGCACGGGCGGCGGTGGTGGCGGCGGCAGTGGAAGTGGCAGCGGGAGTAGCGGCGGAAGCGGGAGCAGCGGCGGGAGCGGGAGCAGCGGCGGGAGCGGCAGTGGGAGCAGCAGCGGCGCGGGTCCCGGTTCGGGGCCCTGTCCGACGACCGCGCCCTCGACCGCGCTCTCGGCGCCCTCGTCGTGTCCTTCGTCGCTCGAAGGAATCTCCTGCGAATACGGCGACGACCCCGACCTGGGCTGCGACACCCTCGTGACGTGCACGCAAGGGACGTGGACGAACGCGACCAACTCGGACATCCAGACGTGCCCCACGCCCGCCGCGACGGGCGCGTGTCCCGCGACGTACGCGGCCGCGCAATCCGCGGGCACGTGTTCGCAGAGCGGTCTCGCGTGCGCCTACGCGACGGGTCGCTGCGACTGCGCGAAGGCGACCGGCGGCCCTCCCACCGTCGGCCCCTCGAGCACGCGATGGCTCTGCGACGACGCGCCCGCCGGTTGTCCCGCGCCGCGTCCGCACGTCGGCGCAGCGTGCTCCGCGAGCGGTCCGCAGAGCTGCGACTACGGCGCGTGCATGATCCCCGACGGCGTCACCCTCGAATGCACGAGCGGCATATGGCAAGAGTCGCCCACCGTTTGCGCCTTGTGACATGTCGACCAGCGAAGCCCACATCCCGCTCGACCCGAACGGCCCGCAATCGCGGCTGCCGCGGAGGTTCGGGCGCTATGCGCTGTTCGACTTCATCGGCAAAGGGGGGATGGCCGAGATCTACCTCGCGCGCGCGCACACCGATCTGGGCGCGTCGCGGCTGTGCGTCGTCAAACAGATCCTCAGCGAGTTCGCGCTTCACCCGCAGTTCGCCGAGATGCTCATCCACGAAGCGAAGCTCGCCGCGCGCCTGAACCACGCGCACATCGTGCAGGTCTTCGATCTCGGTCGCGAGGGGGACCAGCTCTACATCGCGATGGAGTACGTCGAAGGGTTCGACTTGAACGCGCTCTTGCGACGCTGCTCGCAGAAGAAGGTGCCGCTCCCGTTCGAGTTCGCGATGCGCATCGTGAGCGATTCGTTGAGCGGGCTCGATTACGCGCATCGGCGCGTCGGCGACGACGGCAAGCCGCTGGGGATCGTGCACCGCGACGTCTCGCCGTCGAACCTGCTCGTGTCGCTCGAGGGCGAAGTGAAGGTGTGCGACTTCGGGATCGCGCACGCGAACGACGTCGTCTTCAAGCACAGCGACCTGCAGATGGACGAGGCCATCAAAGGGAAGGCCGGCTACATGAGCCCCGAGCACGCGCGCGCCGAGCCGATCGACGCGCGGGCCGACGTGTTCGCCGTGGGGATCGTGATGTGGGAGCTGCTCTCCGGGCGGCGGATGTATCGCAAGGAGAGCGAGGTTCCGCTGCTCGAGCAGGCCAAGCGCGCGGAGATTCCCGCGCTCATCAAGAAGGGGCTGCCGCACGAAGACAAGCTGCACGGCATCGTGATGAAGGCGCTCGCGCCGAAGAGGGAAGACCGTTACGCGACCGCGGGGGCGATGCTGCGCGATCTGGACGCGTACATGAGCGACGCGAAGCTGGTCGCGAGCCCGCTGAAGCTGGGCGACTGGTTGATGGCGAACTTCGGCGCGGAGCTGATCGAGCAGCGCCGCGCGCGCGACCGCGTGCCGCTCTCGAACACGTCGAGCGCGCCGCCGAGCCCGACGCACGCCACGCCGTCGATCGCGCCCGAGACGAACGGGCGCGCGAGCACCGTGCAGACGTTGACGCCCGTCACCTCGACGCCGCCCCCCGCCGTCGCCGCCGCGCCACGCCTCGCACTTGAAATCAAGCCTCTGGAGCCCGATCCCCCTTCGCTTCCGGCGTCGACGGTGGACGTCGTGCCGTCGTCGGTCTTGCGCGCGCGCGCTCCGATGGCGGAACGGCGTGGGCGCACGGGCATCGTCGTCGGCGGGATCATCGGCGCGATTCTCCTCGCGCTCATCGCGTTCTTCGCGCGGCGCTGATGCTCCTCGCGGACGTCGCGCTCCCCGTTCCGCTCGCACGCGCCTTCACGTACGAGATCCCCGCGTCGCTCGCCTCGCGTGTCGTCGCGGGGTCGCGCGTGACGTGCGCGATCGGGAGCCGGCGCGTCGTGGGCGTCGTGCTCGGCGTGCGCGAGGGGGAGCCGCCGCCGGGCGTGAAGGCGCTCGTGTCGGTCGTGGGCGACGAGCCCGCGGTGCCCGCCGACCTGCTCGCGTTCCTGCGCGACGTGGCGAGCTACTACCTGGCGCCGATCGGCGAAGTGATGCGCCTCGCGTTGCCTCCGCTGGAGCGCGAAGTGGCGCGCGGGCTCGATGCGCCGACGCTCTTCGCGAGCACCGCGCGCGGCGTCGTGACGCGCAGAGTGCAGTGGGTGACGGCGAACGAAGCGTCGTCCGAGGGGAGCGCGACTCCCGCGGTTCGCCTCGGTACGCGCGCCTCCGCGCTCCTCACGCAGCTCCGCGCGCTCGGCACGGCGCCCCTGGCGCGCCTCGAGCAGCAGTGGCCCGGCGCACGCGCGTCCGCCGCGCGCCTCGCGTCCCTCGGCCTCGTCACCATCGACGAACGCGACGCCCCCGACGACCCGTTCTTCGCCGAGCCCGCCCCGCGCGACACGCCCCCCGAGCCCACCGAAGCGCAAGCCGTCGCCGTCGAAGCGATCGTCTCCGCGCTCCGCGAGTCGCGCCCCGCGACGTTCCTCCTCCACGGCGTCACCGGCTCCGGCAAGACCGAGGTGTACCTGCGCGCCATCGCCGCCGCGCGCGAGGCGAACAAGGGGGGCATCGTGCTCGTCCCCGAGATCGCGCTCACGCCGCAGCTCGTCGCGCGGTTTCGCGCGCGGTTCGGCGACGACGTCGCGGTCATCCACTCGGCCATGACCGCGCGCGAGCGTCACACGATGTGGAAGCGGCTCCACGCCGGCGAGCTCGACGTCGCCATCGGCGCCCGCAGCGCGCTCTTCGCGCCCGTGCGCAAGCTCGGGCTCATCGTCGTCGACGAAGAGCACGACCCGTCGTTCAAACAGGAAGAGGGCGTCCGCTACCACGCGCGCGACATGGCCATCTTGCGCGCGCATCGCATCGGCGGCGTGTGCGTGCTGGGGAGCGCGACGCCGTCGCTGGAGAGCGTGCACCTCACGACCACCGGCAAGGCGACGAAGCTTCTTCTCCCGGTGCGCACGCGCGCGCAGTCGATGCCGCGCGTGGAAATCGTCGACCTGCGTCGCATCGGCGCCGGCCCGACGGGCGACAAGCGCCTCAGCATTCCGCTCCACCGCGCGATCGAGCAGACGCTCGCCGCGAAGGAGCAAGCGATCCTCTTCTTGAACCGGCGCGGCTTCTCGCCGAGCGTGCGTTGCGAGTCGTGCGGCGAGATGTGCGCGTGTCCGTCGTGCTCCGTCGCGCTCACGTTCCACAAGCGGGCCGCGACGCTGCGGTGTCACTACTGCGAGCACGAGACGGCGATGCCGACGTCGTGCCCCAAGTGCCACGCGCCCGGCGAGTCGCTCGCGCTCGAAGGGCTCGGCACCGAGAAGCTCGAAGAGACGTTGTCGCTCGCCTTCCCTGGAGCGCGGATCGCGCGGCTCGATCGCGACGTGGCCAGCGGGCGCAACGTAGACAAGGTGCTGGCGCGGGTGCGCGCGCGCGAAGTGGACATCCTCGTCGGCACGCAGATGGTCACCAAGGGGCACGACCTTCCGCACGTGACGCTGGTGGGCGTCGTGAACGCGGACGCGGCGCTCTCCATCCCCGATTTCCGCGCGGCCGAGCGAGCGTTTCAGCTGCTGGTGCAAGTCGCGGGGCGCGCCGGGCGAGGGGACGTGCCGGGGCGCGTGATCGTGCAGACGTACGACCCCGAGCATCACGCCATCACGTTCGGCGCGAAGCACGACGTCGATGGCTTCGTCGCGCACGAGCTCGTCGATCGCCGCGAGCTCGGGTACCCGCCGTTCTCGCGCGTGGCGCTCGTGCGCACCGACGCGGTCGACGAGAAGGTGGCGCGCGCGGCGTGCGCGGCGCTCGCCATGTGCGCGAGCAGGGCCAGCGAAGGGCGCGAAACGAACATCGACATCCTGGGCCCCGCGGCCGCGCCGCTCGCGCGGCTTCGCGGGCGGTATCGGTTTCGCGTGATGTTGCGGTCGGCGGATCGGGCGCTGTTGCGGCACGTGATCGTGGCGGTCGAGAGGGCGCGCGCGGAGCTGCCGCACTCGGTGCGGAGCGCGATCGACGTGGATCCGATGCAGTTGCTGTAGGACACGCGGAAGTCGCGACTTCCCTTCGTCCGGTCGCCACTTTGGATTGGGAAGTCGCGACTTCTCTTCGTCCGGTCGCCACTTTGGATTGGGAAGTCGCGACTTCTCTTCGTCCGGTCGCCACTTTGGATTGGGAAGTCGCGACTTCTCCTCTTCCGGTCGTGAGCGTTCCTCGTCAGGTCGCGACTGGAGCTCGTTCTCCTGCCTTCGCGCCTTTTTTTCGCCCGTCTGCTCGCGCTGTTACGTTCGCTGCTCGTGCTCGCGCCCACCTCCCCCTCGCTCACGACGCGCGTCGTCACCGCGCGCCTCGTCCTGCGCCCCCCGCGGCCGACCGATGTGCCCGAGCTCCGGCATCTCCTGCGCGCGAACGCCGATCACCTGCGCCCGTGGGAGCCCGCGCCGAACGCCGGCGAAGACCCCACGTCGCTCACGGTCGTCGCCAACCGCGTCACGCGGCAGCGGCGCGATTGGAAGCGCGATCACTCGTACGCCCTGCTCGTCACGTCGCGCGCGCCCGGCGAGCCGATCGTCGGGCGCGTGACCCTGGGCGGCGTCCTGCGCGGCGCGTTCCAGAACGCGTACCTGGGCTACTGGATCGACCGCGAGCACCAGCGCCAGGGGCTCATGTCCGAGGCGGTCGGCGGCGCGTTCGCGTTCGCGTTCGGGGTGGCGGGACTGCACCGCGTCCAGATCGCGATCATGCCCCGCAACCCGGGGAGCCTCCGCGTCATGGAGAAGATCGGCGTCCGCCGCGAAGGGACCTCCGAGCGGTATTTGCAGATCGCGGGCCGCTGGGAAGACCACGCCATCTTCGGGATCACCGCCGACGAGTGGACCGCCAAAAACGCCGCAGGCTGAGGCGGCGCGCGATTCCACGCAACATTCTCCGCGGATGAACCGATGGGATGGATATGACCATCCGTGTTCCCTCCGCGCCTTCCGTCCCGCTCGCGCGCCGCGCGTTCGAGTCGTTCATCTCGCTCATCGCCCCCGACGTCTGCGCCGCCTGCGACGCGCGGACGCCGGTGATGACCGTCTTCTGCCCTTCGTGCGCCCGCACGCTCGTCCCCGCGAGCGACTCGCGCGACGACGCGATCGCGCCGTACGTCTATGGCGGCGCGGTGGCCGCGGCGATCGGGTCGCTCAAGTACGACCAGCGCGTCGATCGCGCGCGACCCCTCGGGCATCTGCTCCTGCGCGCGATCGGTCCGCTGCGCGACGATCCGCCGACGCACGTGGTCCCCGTCCCGCTCTACGCCGCGCGCGCCGCGCTCCGCGGGTTCAACCAGGCGGCGCTGCTGGCGGCCCCCGTCGCGCGTGTGCTCGGCGCCCGCTTCGCCACGTCCGTGCTCGCGCGCTGTCGCGACACCGCCGCGCAAGCCACGCTCCGCCGCGCCGAGCGTCTTCACAACGTCGACAACGCGTTCGTTGCGCGCGCACCTCTCGACGGCGCTCGCGTGCTCCTCGTCGACGACGTCCGCACCACCGGCTCCACGCTCGCGGCCTGCGCCTCGGCGCTGCGTGCGGCAGGGGCGTGCGACGTGCGATCGCTCGTGCTCGCATGCGCCGAGTGACGCCCGCGATGACCCCGGAGCGTAAAGTTCCCTCACCAGCGGACTTTGCGCCCCGCAGACGTCGGACAATCCCGAAAATCGGCCTATGATTCTCGACGTGAGCGCTGACACGGGCTGGAGATGGGCGGACCCCTCCGGTCAACAACGGCTGGTTCGAACCGACGAGCTGCGCGCGGCGCTGGCGAGCGGCACCATCGCGCCCAATACGCCCGTATGGCGCAGCGGATGGAAGGAATGGCGCTCGGCGCAAGAGGTCCCCGAGCTGACGACGAGCGCGCTCTCGGCCGCGAACGGCATCGTGCAGAACATCCCGCCTCCGCCGCTGGCGATGGTGGCGGTGCAGCGCGCGTACGAAGGGGAGCCGCCGGCCAACGACACGGGCAAGAAGCAGAGCGAGCCGCCGCCGCCGCCAACGTACGTGCCGCAGGCGACACGCCCGCAACCCGGAGTCTTTCACACCCCCTCGCAGCCGATGCGCGTGCAGCCCGTTCCGGCCGCGCCCGCGTCGACCCCCAAGCTCGCGCCCCCCGCGCCCGCGTCCACACCCAAACCGGTATCCACGGCACACGCCATGTCGACGTCGACCCCGCTCCCCTCCAGCGCGAAACAGAACGGCCCGTCGCCCGACGGCAGCGTCGGCCTCGCCGCGCTCGAAGCGCACCTCGCGAGCCGCATGGTGGCGCGCGCGAACAAAGCGTCCGAGCGCGCCTCGACCGCGCGTCCCGACGACGACGTGCATGAACGCCAGACCGTCCCTTCCGAAGCGCCGAAAGCCGCCGCGCCTCCGCCGCAGATTGCGCTCTCGTCGCTCGTCCGCTCGTCGCCTCCGCCGCCCGTCTCGCGTAAGACGTCGAAGCCGCCGCCGCCGAAGCCCATGTCGAAGCCGCCGCCCCCCGTGAAAGATGCGGGGCCCGAGGTCATCGAAGAGCTGAGCGGCTCGGTGCTCCTGACCGATGGGACCGGGTCGCAGGCCGCGATCATCGACGAGCTGAGCGGCTCGATGCTGATGCCCGATCTCTCCGGGCCGCTACCGGCCATGCCGATCAATCCGGGCGACGAGCTGAGCGGATCGTTCCTCCTCGACGCGGGGAGCACCGGCGCGCTGCCGAGCGTGGAGAGCACGGGGAGAATCCTCGCCGCCAAAGCGGCCTCGCGCGCGCCGTTCGCGGCCGACTCGATCCCCGATCAAACCGGCACGGTGCCCAAGGTGATCGTCCCCGTCGACGATCCCTCCGACCTCGCGGCGACCATCATTCGACACCCCGCCGTCGTCGTGTCGGCGCCCGTGCCGGTCGGGATCGCGCCGTTCGTTCCGCCGCCGAACATCGAGCCGCTGATGGTGCCGTCGCCGTACGTCGCGCCCGAGAAACCGGCGAAGACCACGATGATCGGCGTCCCTCCGCCGCCCGAGCTCGCCGCGCTCCAGCAAGCGGCGGCGAACCCGCAGTTCACGCCGCCGCCGCCGCCGTCGAGCGCGCGCATCCAGAGCGAGCCGCTTCCGCCGCCGGAGCGATCGACCGCGCGTCTCCACGACTTCCGCGCCATCGTCCCCGATCCGCGCGCGAAGTTCCTGGTGCCCGGGCTCGCGCTCCTGGGGGCGCTCGTCCTTCTCGGCGTCATCGGGCTCGTCATCGGCCTCGTGCGAAAGAAGCCGAGCGAGGAAGCGCCGCCGGTCACGCCGACGACGGCGTCCGCGTCCCCTTCGTCGCAAGCGACCGCGGCTCCCACCGCCGCCGCCACGGCCGCGATCCCATCGCCCGCGACCGCCGCGCTCGGCGCCGCGTGCACGCTCGGCGGAGTCGCCCACGTGATCGCGCCGCGCGCCGTCGTACAGAGCGGCGTCGAAGCGGACGTGGTGAGCGCCCACCTCGCCATCGGCTTCGCGACGCGCGATCGCGACGGCATCGCCGTCGAGGTCGACCCTTCGTCGCTCGCCGCCACGAAGACCGCGCGCGCGCACACGCACTCGCCCGACATGATCCGCAGGCTCGTGCCGGTGGCCGCGGGCGCGGGGCTCGGCGCGGCGGCCGACGTCGAGCACGCCGGAGATTTTCTCGCGGGCAGGCGCACGGTCGCGGCGGCGTCGCCGTTCGATCTCGGCTTCGGCGGCGGGGGCCTGGCGTGGGCGCCGCATCGATCGAGCGAGGTGGATCTCATCTGGACGCTCGACGGCGATGCCCCCGTGGAAGCCGTTCGCGCGGCGCCGCTCGATCCCACGCACGAGGACGCGGGATGGGCCATCGCGTTTCGTCGCGGCACGAGCATCTACGCCGGCGCGGTGAACGGCGGCGCGACGCTCACGCCGAAAGGGCCGCT
>Ga0302314_10003746_pt1 | contig 27994 bp, 25 predicted proteins | sample III_Palsa_N2_3_FD_200533 | JGI IMG/M metagenome (GOLD analysis project Ga0302314, IMG submission 200533) | Peat permafrost microbial communities from Stordalen Mire near Abisko, Sweden - III_Palsa_N2_3 | ecosystem: Environmental > Terrestrial > Soil > Palsa > Peat permafrost | place: Sweden...
GCTGGCATCACGCGCGACAATACGCTGCTCAAGCAGAGCTTCGAACAATGGAAGGCCGTGATCGAAACCAACCTCGGTGGCTGCTTCAACATGGCAAAGGCGACTTTTTCAGGCATGAGGCAGCGCGGCTGGGGCCGTATCGTCAACATCGGGTCGGTGAACGGTCAATCTGGGCAGTATGGTCAAGTGAACTATGCCGCCGCCAAATCGGGCATCCATGGCTTTACGAAGGCCCTCGCTCAGGAGGGGGCAAAGTTCGGCGTGACGGTGAACGCAATTGCTCCGGGCTACATCGACACCGACATGGTGTCGGCGGTCCCTACCGATGTGCTCGACAAGATCGTTGCCAAAATCCCGATCGGACGCCTGGGCCAAGCGTGGGAAATAGCGCGAGGTGTCGCTTTCCTATGCGCCGAGGAAGCCGGATTCATCACAGGCTCGACGTTGTCGATCAATGGTGGGCAGCACATGTATTAGCGCTGTTCCGCGGATACATCCATGCGCGGACGCCTAGCGGCGAGAATCCCTTAGCGATACGATCCTGTGTCGAAGGTTCGCGTGGGGCGGCTCAGGCGAAATCTCGGTCGAAGGGTTCGCCGTCATCTTCTAACTTCTCTTCGGTATCATTCTACTTGTCAGATTCATGGACGGCTTCGCGTAGCGGGTCGGGCTTTTGTTTCGTCGCTTTCGGATCGGCTGACGGTCAGAAGCGCATTGCGGTTGTCTGCCGGACGACCTGATCGCCGGTGGGTGAAACAGTCGCTGAAGCCGGTCCACGAATCGACATCGAGCAGGATATCCGTGATCTGCACGCGGGGAGACGGTCAAACCCGGCACGACGCGCGACTTCTGCCGCGGGCGGCGTAAACGCCTTCAGCGGCAAAATCATCAGGCCATTTTCGTCAAGCCGGACTTGGGGCAGTTCGCCCTGCTGGGCCAGCACGCTTGCCCGTTCGATCGCGCTATCCAATCGCTTTCCGCGTTCCTCGATATGACAATCGAACCCAGCCTCGATTGCGAGCTGAAGCGGCCCCTTCTTTCGGAGCGCGGCGAAAGTGGCAGGAGGGATAAGATAGCTGTCGAAGTCGCGATATTGCCGGCTGCCTGCCACCAGATATCGCCGGCCCGTATAGGCCGATGCCCAGCGTTCCCGTCCAATAGCCAAGCTCGGCATCGATATCGCGCGAGAGGTAGCAGGTCTGCAAGACCGAGCCGCAGAGGGGGCTCATACGCCCCGCCCTGCCACCCAGCGCAGCGCGTTGCCGAGCAGTTGGCGATAGAAGGGATCGGCGTAGGTCTCGGGGCCGTCGCCGGGCTGGAGATAGACGAGCAGGCTATTACCGGCCTGCTTGGTCCAGCCGAGCGTGCTGCTGCCAGGCGACGGTGCCCACGGCTCGCCGTCGCCCAGGCCCAGGCGGCGCACCGCGCGCATCGCGGAGGTGAAGCGTTCGGCAGGCACCTGCGTCTCGCGGACGATCAGTGGGGTGACCGCGTCGTTGAACACCTCGTGCCAGTAGAGTTCGTCGAACAACTCGAAACGTTCGGGTAGTCCGGCCGCGACGGGATGGCCGGCATCGACGACGCGCACGGTGTACCGGACGTCGCCGGCATAGCCCGATGACGGCGCCGGCACGCCGCGAACGATCCCGTCGCGATAGAGGAAAGCACCGCCCAATGCTTCCGCATAGCCCGGCCAGCCCGGCCAGCCGGCGAGCGCATGATGCATGGCGACGATACCCTTGCCCTCCGCGAGTAGCGCCTCGAACCCGCGCACCATCGCCGAGTCTGGCGCTAGCGGGGCCGGCCGTTCCCCAATCGGCGCGCGGAAATCGAGGCCGGGCATGTCGTAGAAGAGCAACGCATCGTAGCGGCGTAGCGCGTCCGGGTTGAGGAGCGCGGCGGCGGCGGGCTGGTCGACGAAGGTCGGCTCAATGCCGATCGCGCGCAGCATCGCCTCATAGGGATCGCGCTGGAACGCATGGCCTTTGGTGACGACGAAGACCTCGAGCCGGTCGGCCTTGCTCATCGGGTACCCCCCACATAGGCGGTGTCTCGGCGATAATAGTCGGCGCCCAGCCGGCAATCGACCAGCCCAGAATCGACGACCAGCACCTGCCCCGTGATGTTGCGACCGTCGGTGCTGGCGAGATAGGCGAAGGCGCCCGCGATCTCCTCAGGCTCGACGACGGTGCCCAGCGGGTTGCGCGCGGCGGCGAAGCTGCGCAAAGCGTCCGCCGTGCTATAGGCGTCGATGGTGAGCCCGGTCGGCACCTGCCCCGGGGCCACGCAATTGACGCGGATCTGCCGCGCCGCCAGTTCGGACGCGACCGATCTCGTTAGCCCCACCACGGCGTGCTTGGCGGTCGTATAGGCATGCGGCGCGAGCGCGGCGACGCCGCCGACGCTGGTCGTCGACAGGATGCTGCCCCCGCCCGCCATCGCGCGCGCGGCGTGCTTCATGCCATAGAAGACGCTGTCGAGCAGCACCGCGAGGGTCGCCGTCCAATCGGCCGCCGCGATCTCCTCGATCCCGCCAACCGCGCCGAGCTTGCCGGCATTGTTGATCATGCAGTCTAGCCGCCCGTGCCGCTCCATCGCCGCGTCGACCAGTGCTGCGACTTCCGCCTCGTCGGTGACGTCGGTGCGGACGAAGGTCGCGCCCAGTTCGGTGGCGAGCGCGGAGCCCGCGTCTACGCTAAGGTCCGCCAGCACAAGCCGCGCGCCTTCCGCGGCGAAGCGACGCGCGGTAGCGGCACCTAGGCCCGAGGCGGCGCCGGTGACGATCGTGACCTGTCCGTTGAGCCTCACGCGGCCTCCTCCATCAGCTTGGCGGGCGGCAGCCGCGTCGATCCGCCGTCGGCAAGCCAACCGCCGTCCACGACGAGTTCCGTGCCCGTCACGAAACGCGAATCGTCGCTCGCCAAGAATAGCGCGCAGGCGGCGACCTCGTCGGCGGTGCCCATCCGTCCCATCGGCTGCAGCCCGTCCATCGCGCTGCGCGCCGCGGCCGGATCTGTGGAGAAGCGCAGCCGCGCGTCGTGGATTGGCGTGTCGATCGCACCGGGGTGCAGCGAGTTGCAGCGGATCGTGCGATAGGTCACGGCGCACTGGACCGCGACCGACTTGGTCAGCAGGCGCATGCCGCCCTTGGTGGCGTTATAGGCCGGCCCCTGCGCGACGCCGATCAGCCCCGCCATCGACGACATGTTGACGATCGATCCGCTCGGCCCGTCCGGGTTGTCGCGCATCGCCAGCACGCCATGCTTGCAGCCCAGCATCGTGCCGGTGAGGTTGATGCCGATCATCCGGTTCCAGAAAGCGACGGTCATCTCCTCGATCGACATCGGGCCGGTGATGCCGGCATTGTTGATCAATATGTCGAGCCGCCCAAACCGCGCTAGCGTCTCGCCGATCGCCGTGATCCAGGCGGCCTCGTCCGAGACGTCGTGGCGCAGGCGGAGCGGCGCGGGCTGGTCCGCGGGTATGTCGGCGATGTCGGTGGAGACAACGCTCGCGCCCTCTTCGGCGAAGCGCGCGACGCAGGCGGCCCCGATACCCGATGCCCCGCCCGTGACCAGCGCCACCTTGCCGGCAAGCCTTCCGCTCATTCGCCTCTCCACCGCGTCGTTCGACATCTCGTGCGCGACCGGTCTAGGTCGCGCACGGGTTTAAGGCAAATGAATTAGATTATTTAGCGAGGCGCCATGCGGATCGCGCCGTCGAGGCGGATCACTTCGCCGTTGAGCATCGGGTTGGTAACGATGCTTTCGACCAGCTGGGCGTATTCCTCGGGACGGCCGAGCCGGCTCGGATGCGGCACCTGCGTACCCAGCGAATCCTGCGCGGCCTGCGGGAGGCCCATCAGCATCGGCGTCAGGAAGATGCCGGGCGCGATCGTCATCACGCGGATCAGCAGCTGCGATAGGTCGCGCGCGACGGGCAGCGTCATGCCGACTACTCCGGCCTTCGATGCCGCATAGGTGACCTGGCCGATCTGCCCGTCATAGGCGGCGACCGATGCGGTGTTGACGATCAGCCCGCGCTCCTCGCCGATCGGATCGACCGTAGCGAGGCGCGCCGCGAACTGCGACAGCACGTTGAAGCTGCCCACTAGGTTGATCTCGATCCCCTTGCGAAAGGCGGCAAGCGCGAGCGGTTGCCCGTCCTTGCCGACCGTCTTGCCGACCGGCGCCACGCCCGCGCAATTAACCAGCAGGCGCGCGACTCCATGCTTCGTCTCGGCCTCGGCGATAGCGGCGGCGATGCTGTCGGCATCGGTGACGTCCGCCTTCACGAAAATTGCGCGGATCGAGGCGGCATGCGCCTCGCCTACTTCGGCGTTAAGATCGAACAGCGCCACCTTCGCGCCCCGCGACGCCAACCGCGCGGCTGTCGCCCCGCCCAGGCCCGATGCGCCGCCCGTCACGATCGTGGTCAATCCCATCAGATCCATGCCGTCATCCTTCCATCCGATTATAAAGACTGTGCGCGTGTTGACGCATCGCGTGGCCGGAGCAATAGGTAGGCCGTATAATTAAGGCAATCGCCTTGCCTATACACGGAGAGCACGCATGGTCACGGCCACCGCATTCGCCGCCGCACGGCCGCATCGCTGCTTCGAGGATCTCGCCCTCGGCGAGTTCCGCCAATCCAGCCCGCGCACCGTGACGCAGCAAGAGATCCTGGATTTCGCACGGCAATGGGATCCGCAATGGTTCCACACCGATGCCGAACTGGCGCGCGGATCGGTTTTTGGCGAGGTCGTCGCAAGCGGCATCCACGTGCTTGCGCTGTGGCGGCAGATGGATCACGAGATCAATGCCGATATCGACTGGGTGTGCGGCATCGGCTGGGACGAGTTGCGGCTCAAGCGCGCGATCCGGTCGGGTGACACGATCCACGTCACCTCGGAGATCGTCAGCCTCACCCCGTCCGCGACCCGCACCGACCGCGGCACCGCGCTGACGCGCTATGCGGTGATCGACCAGAACGGCACAGAGGCGGTGACCTTCACCAGCATCAATCTGGTCTATACGCGCGCGGGCCGGGCGCGGCGGGACGTGGGCTGAAGCGGCGCGATGACGCTTCCGTCATCCCGGCGGAAGCCTGGACCCAAAGATACCGCACCTCGATCCTCAGATGTACCGTTCCCATGGGTCACGGCCCTCGCCGGGATGACGAGGACGATCGAGGTTCGCTTTACCCGTCACCCCGTGCCTCCGCATAGGCGGCGATCCCCGCGCGGCTGGCGGGCGAGGACAAGGTCTCCTCCCCCCACGTACGCCCGAAGCGCAAACTTTCGTCGATCGGCGCGTCGGCAGCCATGTCGTGCAGCAGCTTCGCGCGCTTCAGGGTGGCCGCGTCATAGCCGCACAGCATTTCCGCCACGGCCATGGCGCGCGGCATCAGCGCGTCGGCCGTAACGACCTCGCTGATCAGCCCCAGGTCGAAGGCGCGGGGCGCGCTGATCGGCTCGCCGGTCAGGATCATCGACAGCGCGGTCGCGCGGGGCACCGCACGCGACAGGCGCTGAATGCCACCGGCGAAAGCGAATAATCCGCGCTTGACCTCGGCAAGGCCGAAAAGCGCGTGCTCCGCCGCGATAACGATATCGGCTGCGAGCACGATCTCGAACCCGCCCGCGATCGCCGGTCCGTTGACCGCGACGATCAGTGGCTTCGTAAGCCGCCGTTCGGTGATTCCCGCGAAGCCGCGACCGGGAACGAGCCCGTGCCCCGCGCCGAGCAGCGCTGCTTCCTTCAGGTCCATCCCAGCGCAGAAGGCCCGGTCGCCGCTGCCGGTGAGCAGCAGCACGCGCACCGCGGGGTCCGCCTCCGCCGCATCCACCGCGGCATCGATCGCAGCCGAGGCGACGGCATCCAGCGCGTTGCGTCGCGCTTCGCGATCGATGACGATTCGCACGATTCCGCCCTCGCGTCCGATGCGGACGCCGGCGGGTTCGCCCGACGCGTTGCTATCGTCACGATCCATCGCGATCCTCCTCTCTTGGCCCGCCGCCAATCGACCCGATGCGGCGCAGCGTTGCAAGCGTTCACCAGCATTGCTGACTATTTTATCGTGGCGGCCCGCCGGATTGTCCGCCAAGAGGCGCCTCTCGAGGAATGGATCACCCGCGGCGGCGTCGAACCGCCGGGCGGGAAGCAGACGAGAGGATGAGCATGGAAAAGCGCGACCTGCTCAGCCTCCCGCCCAAATATGTGAACATAGACGCGACGGTCTATCTGCGCACGCAGCGCGGCTGGGAATTGTCCGGCATCTGCAAGAATCTCTCCAACCAGTTCATGGTCAGGTCAGCGGCGCGCTCGATGCACCGTCGACCGGTTCGGGCACCGGCACGCCGGACGGCGTGCTCGCCGACCAGCGAGGCTATGTGAACATCCCGCGCACCGTCGCGCTGCCGCTGCGCTATTGACGAGGAGACACGCTTCGTGACCAGCCCGGCCAACCCCAACGACTATGACGTGATCGTCATCGGCGCAGGCGGCGCGGGCCTAGCCGCGACCGCGGTGGCCAGCGAAGCGGGCGCGCGCGTGCTGCTGGTCGAGGCGGCGGCAAAGACGGGCGGATCGACGGCGCTCGCCGGCGGCGTGTTCTACGCCGCCGGCACCAGCCTGCAGGCCGAGGCGGGGGTAGAGGATCCCGGCGCCAAGGACATGTTCCACTATTATATGACGCTCAATCAGTACAAGCTGGAGGCGTCGGTGGTGCACCGGCTGTGCATCGAGGCGACGCCTGCGTTCGAATGGCTTCGCAACCTGGGCGTCGTGTTTAACACTGACGATCTCTATGCCTCGGGCGTCGACAAGATCCGGCGCGGGCATCGCGCGGCGGGCGGCGGTGCGGCGATCGCCGAGGGGCTGGAGGGCGCGTTCAGCGGGCGCGGCGTCGATGTCGCGCTCGAGACGCGCGTCGATCGCCTGTTGATCGAGGACGGCGCGGTGACGGGCATCAAGGTGGACGGTGCGGCGGTGCGCGCGTCGGCCGTCGTCATCGCCACCGGCGGCTTCGGCGCGTCCGCTGACAAGCTGCGCGCGCTCTACCCCGATGCTGCGCAGCATGGCGACCTCCATTGGTATATCGGCGCGGAGACCTGCGTCGGCGACGGGCTAGACCTGGGAGCGGCGGCGGGCGGCGTGCTGACCCGGCCCAATCGCGGCATGCTGCTCCTGACACCGGGCTTTGCCAAGGATCTCGAAAGCTATCTGCCGGGCTGGCTGATGATGGTCGATGCGGACGGTCACCGCTTCGTCGACGAGACGATCGAATATTCGGTGCTCGCCTCGATCGTCAACGCGCTGCCGCGGCGCGAATGCTACGCGATCTTCGATGAGGAAGGGCGCCTCGCCTCGCGCACCACGCAATATCGCCCGGCACCGAGCTGGACGGCCGAGCGACTGGAGGCTTCGGTCGCCGACGGCGCGCTGCTCCGTGCGGACAGCCTTGCCGCGCTGGCCGCGCTGATCGACGTGCGGGCCGACGCTCTGGAGGTGAGCGCCGCGCGCTACACCGCGGATGCCGCTGCCGGCAGCGACGGCGATTTCTTCAAGCCGGGCAAGATGCTCCGCCCGATCGCGACCGGCCCCTTCTACGCTGCGCGGATCCGTGCCGCGATCGTCTGCTGGACGGGCACCGGACTGCGTATCGACCGCGAGGCGCAGGTGCTCGACGGCGCCGGCCGCCCGATCACCGGCCTCTATGCGGCGGGCGAGACCACGGGCGGCATGTTCGGCGAATGCTATGCCGCCGGCGGCGCTTCGATCGGCAATGCCGTCATCTTCGGGCGAATCGCGGGTGCCAACGCCGCGCGCCGCGCCGTCCTCTCCCCCTCCCTGTGGGAGACCAGCGCATGGCCGAACCCATGACCGAGACCGTAGACCTGCTCGTGGTCGGCACCGGGGCGGCCGTCCTCATTGCGGCGGTGACTGCGCGCAAGGATGTGCTTAAGCTGCTCGTCGTCGAGAAGGCGGACAAGTTTGGCGGCACCAACGCCTTTTCGGGGGCGTGCGGTGGATCCCGGGCAACCGCCACTCCCCCTGACCCCCTAGGAGATATCCATGGACATCGAAGCCCGCATCGCCCGCCTCGAGGCGGAGTCGCAGATCCGCCAGCTGATCGCGCGCTATTGTTTCACGATCGACGACCGGCTGCGCGACCAGATCCGCGCGCTGTTCGCCGACGACGCGACGCTGACGTCGGCGGACGGCGTGATGAACGCGACGGGCGTCGATGCGATCATGCAGACCTACGAGGGCCGCTTCGCCGCATTGGGCGCAGGCGCGCATTACATGCACGACGTCCAGATCGACTTCGTCGGCGACGGCACGCAGGAGGCTACCGGCCGCGTCTCGGGCCATGCCGAGCTGATCCGCAACGGCAGGATGATGGTCTGCGCGATCCGCTACAAGGACGTGTATCGCAATACGTCGGCCGGCTGGCGCTTCCAGTCGCGCGAGATCAGCTTCCTCTATTACGCGCCTGCCGAGGACTATGTCGGCATTCTTGGCACGCTCGACCGCAACCGCGCCTACGACACACCCAAACCCGCCGACTTTCCCGAACGGCTGCCGAGCTGGACGGACCATGCCGCGGAGCCGGCCTGAACCAAACACCCCTTCACCATCGCCCCGAAGGCGGGAATCCATAGACGCAGCGTCAAACGGAATGGCGACGCGCTATGAATTCCGGATCGAGTCCGGGATGACCAAGATCGGGGATGGATCGCGTATCCGCCCTTCCTACCCCAGCCGCTGCTCCATCCCGTCGAGCAGCGTCGATAGCCTACCCAATTCCGCCGGCATCGATCGCGCATCGGGGCGGGACAGCGCGCCCTGCAACATCAGGTCGACATAGCCGCCCGCCTCGCTCTCGACGTCGACCAACCGACCCGCGAAGCTGGTCCGTATGCTGATATGCTCGAGACCGCCGAACAGCATGTCGCGGAACGCGCGAGGATCGAGGTCGTCGCGCAACTCGCCCGACCGGATGCCTGCCTCGATCGTGGTTATCACCCCCTGGACGAAGCGATGATTGAGCTTGTGGATCTCAGACCCGCGATAATCTGCCCAACGCAGTTCCTGGAAGAAGATACGGTGCAGCCGCGGCGTCTCCTCAAGCGAGCGCATGTAGCGGATCGCGATCAGCACCATGCGCGGACGAAGCTCGAGTAGCGGCGCCAGTTCCGCAGCAAGCCGGTCGATGAACGGCGTCGCCCATTCGTGCAGCACCTGGTTCACCAGATCCTGCTTGTTGGCGAAATATTTGTAGACCGTCGCCTCCGACACGCCCGCCGCCTTGGCAATGCGCGCGACCGAGACGCTGGCCGCCCCCTCCTCCTCGATCAGCGCACGCGCGGCGGCGAGGATTTCGGGCTGACGGAAGTTCTTGCGGCGGCGCCATGCCACCTTGGCATCGGGCGCCCCCTCCTCGACATCGACCCCCGATCGCATATAGAGAAGCCTTCCTTATTTAATCGACGGCATCCACTGCCGCCCGCTTTATGAGCCCTGCAGGAGAGGCTATAAAGACATGAAAAGCCACGTAGTTGGCATACCGGCGGGCGCGCAGGTGCGTTCGGTTCCGGCGGGGATGGCAGCGATCGTAGCGGGCGGCTTCCGCATCGACCAGGCATCGGATCGCATGATCCGCGATGCCAGTAGCGGCATAACGTCGGCATCGGACGACTCACACCCGATCTTCGGTTTCATCGCGGCGATTGAGGGATTGGGGAGCCGATTGGCGAGGTCTTCAGCCAGTGCGGCGGATCGATCGAACGGGGGCCGCTGCTCGCCTCGTGCAATCTCGACTTCCCCGTCCATCTAAAATAAGGACCACTTATCAATTCTGAGGAGCGGTGAAGAGCTTGGTACGCAAGCCAGCCGCCGCTCCGGCGACGCCGACCATGGCGCTCAAGATCGCGGTACGCGACGGCGTCACCGCCTATTCGACGCTGATGCTCACGATCATCGTGCCGATCGGAGACCCGATATGACTACCCCCTCCCCGACTGGCGGCTCGATCGTGTTCATGCCGAACCCATGGCTTTCTGGGTGAATCTGCTGCGCGACGCTGACCTGATCCATGTCGATCCCGCCGCGGCGGATGCGCTCGGCTTCGCCGGCATACGGTCAATCCGGGGCCGACCAACCTCGCCTATGCGATCAACATGGTTATGGCGGCGGGGGGCGCGGCGATCGCGTCGCGATACTGTCGAAGAACCGCCCCAACTATACCATCGTCCAGATCGCCTGCAGGAGGCTGGGCGCGATTGTCGCCTGCCAGAACTGGCGGCTGGCGCCGGTCGAGCTGCGCTCCTCCGCGAGGAAGTGGAGCGGATAATCGGGTGAGGGGGAATGGCTTCCCTGTCTCTCCCGTCATCCTGACGAACGTCAGGATCGAGGGCTCCGGGTGACGCGCTTGCGGCCCTGGATCCCGGATCAAGCCCGGGATGACGAATCAAAGGGCGTAGCTCCTACCTCTCGGCCTGCATCCGGATCAGCCCCTCCTGCGCCGCCGATGCGACCAGTCTCCCGTCGCGCGAAAAGATCGTGCCGCGACCGAGCGTCCGCGCGCCGCCGGTGAACGGGCTGTCCATCGCGTAGAGCAGCCAATCGTCCACCCGGAAGGGCTGGTGGAACCACAGCGCGTGATCGAGGCTGGCGTCCTGCAGATGATGGTCCGCCCAGCCGATGCCGAGCGGCAGCAGGCCGGTGTGCATCAGGTAGAGATCGGAGACATAGGCGAGCATCCGCTGATGCTCGGCCTGCGTGCCGCCGATCGACTGCTTGAGCCGCAGCCAGAAATGCCGCTTGGGGGGCACCTTGGGCGGCGCGACGGTGACGAACGGCTCAACCGCGCGGAAATCGATGCCGATGTCGCGGTTCCAGAAGGCGTAGCGGTGCGGCGGCATGTCGGGGATCGCCGCGGCGATGACGTCGTCCTGCGCCGGCAGGCTCTCGGGCGGCGGGACGTCTGGCATCGCGAACTGCTGCTCCGGCCCCGCCTCCGGCTGGTGGAAAGAAGCGGAGAGATTAAGGATCAGCGTCTCGCCCTGCGTCACCGCGACCCGCCGCGCGGAAAAGCTGCGGCCGTCGCTGTCGCGATGCACCGCGAAGTCGATCGCCTTGGCCGGATCGCCGGGCCGCACGAAATAGGCATGGCAACTGTTGGCGGGCCGGTCGTCCGCCACCGTGCGCTGCGCCGCCGCAAGGGCTTGCGCCAGCACCTGCCCGCCGAACAGCCGCGCCAGCGGGCCATAGCTTGCGGCGACGCGGAAGCGATCGAGGGCAACGTCTTCGAACGCGAACAGGCCCGGCGGGATACCGTCCTCGCCCCGCAGCGCCGCCCCGTCCGTCGTCATACCCGTCCGCCCGTCATGCCCGTTCGCCGTCATGTATCAGGCAGTTCGGCGAACACCTCGTTGCCGTCAAGCGTGACCGGATAGACCGCGATCGACTTCTTGGTGAGGTTGCCGCTCGGGCTGCCGTCGCGCAAGTCGAACCGCACGCCATGCAACGGGCAGAAGATATACGGCCCCTTCACCTTGCCCCCTTCGAGAAAAGCGAAGGCGTGGGCGCACATATTCTCCGCCGCATAGACGCCCGACGACGAGCGGCACAGAAGCACGGACGTGCCGGCGACGTCGAACGCCTTGTTGCCGCCCTCCGGCACGTCACCGAGCGCCGCGATACGGTGCCGCGCCATCAGCGCCGCTGGTCGAAGCGCCGGCCGAGCATGGCGGACGCGATATTGACCTTCTGGATGTCGATCGCACCACCGGCGATGCCCCAGCCCCAGCTGTCGCGCAGCCGGCGCTCCATCGGGAATTCGCGCGAATAGCCGTATGCGCCCATCATCTGCACCGCGTCGCCGGTCACTTCGCGCGCCATCGAATTGGCGAAGCATTTGGCGGTCGAGCTATCGAGGATCGACGGCAGGCCGTCCTCGGCATTTGCCGCGGCGCGCCAGATGAGCAAACGCGCGGCATCCACCTTCATATGCATCTCGGCGAGCTTGAGCTGCACCGCCTGGAACTCGACGATCGCCTTGCCGAATTGCTTACGCTCCTGCACATAGGCGGTGACGTCTTCCAGCGCGCCCGACGCCTGGCCTAGCGCCATGGTGGCGTTGCCGCAGCGCTCCAAGTCGAACGCCTCCATCAGCTTCTTGAAGCCGCCGGCGGGAACGACGATGTTGTCGACCGGGATCTCGACATCGTCGAACATCAGGTCCGACGATGGCACGCCGCGGAAGCCCATCAGCTGTTCGGGCGGGCCGTAGGAGAGGCCTGGCGTGCCCTTTTCGATCAGCACCGCGCCGATCGCCTTGGGGCCGGGATCGTCGGACAGGCGGCAATAGACCAGATAAGCATCGGCATGGCCGCCGCCCGAGCACCAGCGCTTGGTACCGTTGACGACCACCTTGTCGCCCTGGATCACGCCGCGGGTCTTGAGGTCGGTCAGCGCGCTGCCGGCGTCGGGCTCCGACATGCCGATGGCGATCACCATCTCGCCGCGGCACACCGCGGGGACGACGCGCTGCTTGAGCGCATCCGAGCCGAAGCTCGCGATCGCGCGGACCGGGCCGACCGACGATTCGAAAATCGGGAAGGCGACCGCCGAGGAGACCTTGGCGAATTCCTCGAGCACGATCAGCGCCTCGAGATTGCCGAGGCCAAGGCCGCCCAGCGCTTCCGGCACGTTAATGCCGAGGAAGCCCATCTCGGCATAGCGCTTCACCAGTTCGTGGCTCGGCGGGCTATTGTCGCGCTCGCAGATCGCTGCGATCTCGGGAAGCTCGTTGCGTGCAAAATCGCGCGCCGCGTCGCGCAGCTCCTGCTGTTCGGCGGTCAGTCTGAAGTCCATGCCTCTCCCCTGCCCGGCCGCGTGACGCGCCGGGGCTCAAGCTAACGTAACGAAAACGGGATTAGTGCTGCACCCAATCCTCGAGCACCTGTTCGACGGCGGCGCCCTCGGGCACGCGGTTGAGCCCGATGCGGCGATCGAGTTCCTCGTGCCAATGGTAGATGCGCCGCTCCTGATAGTTCAATGGCATCGCACGGAAGCCCTTGCTCTCCAGCGATTCCTGGATCTGCGGCGCATATTGCAGATCCTCGTACAGGATCCGCTCCCAATTGCTGAGCCGCGTCGCCCAGAGCGGGCTCGGATTTTCGGCGTCATATTCAGGCGCGACCCAGCTAGAGACGACACGGCACTTGCGGTCGCCCATCGGCCAGAACTGCAGCAGCGGGATGCCACTGTCGGACGGCGGCATCACGAAATTCGGGTAGAGGTGGTAGCTCACATTGTTGTTCGCCGGCAGATCCGTCACGGTCGGGATCTTGGGCATGCCAAAGGTGCCCGGATCCTTCCAGTCGGGGCGGCGGTTGGGTGTCACCATCCGGCTGTGGCCGTTGGGCCAGAGCGTCACGATCATGCCGCGATGATCAAGGAAGCGGTCCACCGTCGATTGGTGGATCGACTTGATGTGATACACCTCCAAGAACGCATCGAGCAGGATCTTGACATTGCAGTCGACGTCGTAGGACCGGCTGTCGACCAGGCGCAGAGTGTCGAGCTGGAACTGTTCGAGCTCGTCTGCCATCGGGCCGATATGCTCCATCAGGGGCTCCGCTTCGGGATCCTCGTTGATGAAGATCAGGCTGCCGAGCGTCTCGCACCGCACCGAGACCAGCGAACGGCAGGAGAAGTCGAGATCGACGAAGTCGCGCTTGTCGCGCACCGCGGTCAGCTTGCCCTCTAGAGTGTAGCTCCAGCCGTGGTAGCCGCAGACGAAACCGCGCGCCTCTCCGGCCTCCTCGGTCACCAGCGGCGCGCCGCGATGCTGGCAGGTGTTGAAGAAGGCGCGCAGCTCCCCCTTCAGGTCGCGCACGACGATAACAGGCGATCCGCTGTTGCGCGTGATGAACCAAGATCCCGGCGTCGGCAGCTGGTCGACATGGCCGGCATAGAGCCATGCCCGCTTCCACATCTGCTCGCCCTCGAGCTGCAGGAACTCGCGATCGACGTATCGGCGGCCCGGAATGTCGGGCAGGTGGGGGAAACCCTCGGGCGGGCCCTTGCGGTCGCGCTCATAATCCATACGCTCGAAATCGTTGAGCGGGTCGCGGGTGGTGATGGCGTCCATGGTCCTGCTTCCGATGATGCCGTGGTCGTGGGCTATGTGGATTGACTCAACCTAGCACAGCCGTGCATAAAAACAATCATGGATGACTTTTTTCCGAAGAGTGCCCGCTACCCGCTTTCGCTGCACCAATTGACCGCGCTGGACGCTGCGCCGGCCGAGCTGATCGCGATCGCCGGCGCACTGGAATGCCCGTATGTTTGCCTGTTCACCTATGTGCCCGAGCGCGCGCGCGGCGTCTATCCGATGGTGAGCGCAGAGGACGTCCCGATGATCGCCGCACTGCTGGCGCAGCACGGCGTGAGCGTCTGCAATCTGGAAGTATTCCCGCTCGACGGCGGCGACATGGCGGATTTCGAATCGGGCCTGTCGGTGGGCGCCGCGCTGGGTGCAACCCGGGCGACTGTGCATATCCACGAGGCCGACCACGCCACTGCGGTCGCGCGGTTCGCGACCTTTTGCAATCGGGCGGGGGCGCATGGCATCACGGCGGGGCTGGAGTTCAACGCGTTCAGCGGCGTTGCCGACGTCAACGCCGCCGCCGCGATCGTACGCGATGCCGGGCGGACGAACGGATCGCTGGTGCTCGATATGCTGCACCTTTTCCGTAACGGCGGCACGCCGGCCGACGCGGCATCCGTCGCGGACATTACCGGCTATGCGCAGCTCAGCGACGGCCCGCTCGACATGCCGGCAGAAATGCGCTGGCACGAGGCGGTGCGTGAACGGATGCCGCCGGGTGCCGGGGCATTTCCGATCGTCGAGACGATCCGCCATCTTCGGCCCGACACGATCCTGGAGGTCGAAGTGCCGCAGACCGCCGCGCGCAAGGCGGGCGTCTTCGCGCTTGAGCGCGCGCGCATCGCGGTCGACGCATCGCGCCGGCTGGTGGCCGGGCTGGAGGTGGCGGCATGAGCTTCCGCCCAACGATCGTACAATATGCCTGGGTGGTGCCCGATTTGGAGGTCGCGGCTCGGACCTGGCACGCGACCACGGGGATCGGCCCCTTCCTGGTCAACCGCGACCTCAAGCTGGACGAACCGCGCTATCGCGGCCGACCGACGACGACGCGCTTCTCCACCGCGGTGGCGCAGCATGGCGACGTACAGATCGAGCTGGTCGAGCAGCTCGACGACGGTGCGTCCGCCTATCGCGACACGGTGCCTGTGGGAAAAACGGGCTTTCATCACATCGCCTTCCTTGCGAAGGATTTCGACGCCGACCTCGCGCATTATACGGCGGTTGGCCTGGCGGTGGCCGCCGACGGGCGCTTCGGCGCGATGCGCTACGCCTATGTCGACACCAGCGCGACCATCGGACACATGATCGAACTCGTCGAAGACAAGCCCGCGATCCGTGCGTTCTTCGGTGCGGTCCGCAAGGCGGCGGAGCGGTGGGACCGCGGTCCCGCGACGTTGCTGAGGGAATTGGGGTAACCGTTTTTCTTCTTCGTCATCCCGGACTTGATCCGGGATCCATAGACGTGGCGTATCCCCGTCCGGCGCCGCGGCTATGGATTCCCGCCTTCGCGGGAATGACGATTAGTCAGGTCGTGGGCACGCTACGCTCAAGCTAGCCCGCCGCCAGCGCGGTCGCATTCTCGAAGCGGAACGCGCTGGCCTCGTCGACGATCTCTAGCAATTCGACGACATTGCCGTCGCAGTCGCGTCCATAGGTCGCGCGCGTGGCGCCGCTGCCGCCGGGCGCGCAGTTGAAGTGCATGCCCAACCCAGACAGGCGCTCATAATCGGCGAAGACGTCGTCGGTGTAGAGGCACAGGTGGGTCAGCCCATGGTCGCACATCCGCGGATGGACCTCATGCCCCCGCGGCGCGCTATATTCGAACGCCTCGATATAGAGATTGCCCAGCCGGATCATCTGGTAACGCGCCGAACTGTCCTCCAGCCCGACCATCGTGTCGATCCTCGTATTGCCCGGCTCCCACGCGCCCGAACCGGCACGCTCGAAGCCGAACCAGCGCTCGTAATGATCTACGAAGCGATCGAGATCGGGGGTGGAAATGGCGAGATGGTGGACGCCGACGATCATGCTCAGGCCTCCCGCTGGGCGCGTGCGGCCTGCACCGACGCGACGATCTCGGCGTTGCGCGGATTGCGGCGGAGCGTCAGGCCGCCGTTCACCTGCAGCACCTGCCCCGTCATGAAACACGCATCGGAACAAAGCCACGCCACCGCCTCGGCAATATCCTCGCTCGTACCGACACGGCCGAGCGGATATTCCTTGGCGAAGGCGTCGATGATCGCGGGGTTGCGCCCCGCCTTGGCGGTCATCGGCGTGATCGTGAAGCCAGGCGCCACGCAATTGGCGCGAATGCCGCGATGGCCGAACTCGTTGGCAACGCAGCGTATGACGTGATCCGTACCCGCTTTGGTACCCATATAGGCGGCATGATCCTCGAGCATGATCGACGCGGTCGCCGACGAAATCTGAATCAGCGAGCCGCCGTCCCGCATCGCGCGCAGCATCGCTTGGTAGAAGAGGATCGCGCCGGTGAACTGCAGCGCGGTGATCTTCTCCAGATCGGCCTTGGTGGTATCCAGGAAGGGTTTGAGCAGCCCCCAGCCAGTCGCGTTGACCGCGATGTCGAGCCCCCCGAGGCCGTCGACCGCTGCGTTCGCGAGGCGCGCGAGATCCTCCTCGCTGGTCAGGTCGCAATCCGCGACCGCGATCCCGTCGAGCTCCTTCGCCAGCAGGTCGAGCTCGGCGCCGTCGCGCCCGGCGACGACCAGTCGCGCGCCCTCGGCCGACATCCGTCGCGCGATTGTCTGCGCCATATTGTCCCGACCCGCCGCGCCAATCACTACCGCGACCTTGCCCTGCAGATTGCCCATTTCGCTCTCCTCGCCTCGTTCGATTAAAATCAACCGCGCTTGTGTTCCTTGGCGGCGACCCCTGCCGGCGGGTCGCTATTCATGGCTTGCCCGTCCCGATCGTCACGGATTAACCGGGATATTCCGACAGCCGGCCCGAATATAAAAAGTCAAACTTGATTGTTTTTCGGGATAGCGCTGCTAGGCTTGTTGCGCAACAGAGTGGAAAAAGTGCATGGACGCCAAGACCCACGTTCGGCCCGACCCCAACGATCCCACGCGGCCGAAGCGCGGGCTGGACGACGAGGCGCTTGCCACGCGCGAGACGGTGTTCAGGCCCGATCTGCTGGCCGGCCATACGATTCTGGTCAGCGGCGGCGGCAGCGGGATGGGCAAGGCGACCGCCTTCCTGGCCGCACGATTAGGGGCCAATGTCGCGATCTGCGGCCGCGACCCCGGCAAGCTGGCGGCGGTGCGCGACCTGATCCTGACGGCGACCGGTTGCGAGGTTTTTACGCAGTCGATGACGATCCGCGATCCCGACGCGGTCGAGGCGCTGATCGGTGCTGTCTCCGACAAATTCGGCGGCATCGATACGCTGGTCAATAATGCCGGCGGGCAGTTCCCGCAGGACGCGATCGACTTCAGCCGCAAGGGCTGGCTGGCGGTAATCGACACCAATCTCAACGGCACCTGGTGGATGATGCAGGAAGCGGCCAAGCGCTGGAAGGCGGACGGACGGCCCGGCCACGTCATCAACATCGTCGCCAATGTCGAGCGTGGCATGCCGCAGGCGGCGCACACTTGTGCGGCGCGCGCGGGGGTGATCTACCTGTCGAAGACGATGGCGACCGAATGGGCGTCGTTCAACGTGCGTGTCAATTGCATCGGCCCCGGCGTCATCGAGACCGAAGGCTTCGGCGTCTATCCCGAGGAGGCGCTTGTCCGCTTCCACAAGGCCAACCCGATGAAGATCCGGGGGAATGCATGGGACGTGGCGGAGGCGATCGCCTATCTCGCCTCGCCCGCGTCGCGCTTCATCAATGGCGACCTGCTCGTCATCGACGGCGGGCAGGCGCAATGGGGCGTGATCTGGCCCGGCGGCATGCCCGATTATTTCAGTGAAGACGGCGCGGCCTGACCGCGACCCTCTCGACTTCAGGAGACGATGAATGGGACGCGTCAATGGCAAGGTCGCCCTAGTGACGGGCGGCGGATCAGGATTGGGTGCGGCGGACAGCGCGATGCTGGCGAGCGAGGGGGCGACCGTCGTCGTCACCGACGTCAGCCTGGAGACCGCGCAGCGCGTTGCTGACGCGATCGGCGACGGCGCGGTCGCGATGGCGCTCGACGTCGCATCAGAAGAGGCATGGATCGGCGTGATGCAGGCGATCGAGGCGCAGTTCGGCCGGCTAGACATCCTTGTCAACAATGCCGGCGTGGTGCTCAACGCTGATGTCGAGGCGACCACGCTGGAGCAATATCGCTGGGTCAATTCGGTAATGAGCGAGGGCGTCTTCCTCGGCTGCAAGCACGCGATCCCGCTGATGAACAAGGGGACGGGCGGATCGATCGTCAACATGTCATCGACCGGCGCACTGCTCGGCTATCCGATCTTCTTCGCCTATTCGGCGGCGAAGGGCGCAGTGCGGGCGATGACCAAGTCGGTTGCGGTGATGTGCCAGGAAAAGGGATACAAGATCCGATGCAATTCGGTGCATCCGGGGTCGATCGAGACGCCGATGGTGCAGCAGGCGGAAGGCAGGTCGGGCGAGCAGCACGAAGTGCCGGCTGGCGTACTTAAGCCGGGTGCGAGCGGCCATCCGGACGACGTCGCCGCGATGGTGCTGTTCCTAGCATCAGACGAGTCGCGCTTCGTCAACGGCGCCGAGATGGTGGTCGACAACGGGGTGACGATCCGACCGTTCTGAGCGCCGGATAACGGTCGCCATCCCGAACTTGGTTTGGATCCTGACCTTCCTCAGGATGACGACGAGGCCGCGCGCCTAATAACAAGACCCAACGTTAACCCGGAGACGGTTCTACGCACGAATGGCGACCTGATCTACCGCGCCAGCCATTCGTCCAGATGGACGTGGAAGTGCCGGAGCCGCGCTTCCTGCTCGCCCCAGAGCGGGCCGCGGAACCCGCGGGAGCGGGCGCCGGCCTGGACGGTGGGCAACAGGTCACTGTCCTGATCGAGTACCTCGCCCATGCCCGGCGGCACGCCGAGCGCGGTGTGGACGACCTCGGGGCGCGTCTCGCCGGTCAGGTCGACATCCTCGCCCAGCCCCATCCACAGCGGCGCGCCATAGCCCGGCAGGTCGATGTGGCGGTAGAGGATCGTGGTCTCATAGACGAACTGCTCGGGATCGTCGGCATGCGGCTTGAAGCGGTGCAGGAACACCGCCTCTGGGTGGCAGCCGATCTGCGCATTGGGGAAGACGCCGAAGATCGTCGCGTCGGTCAGCTGCGCGTTGCTATATTTGTCGTAGTCCAGCCCCATCCTCACCGCGCGATCGCGCTTGGCCATGGCGATCGCCGATCGGCTCTCGGCCGCCGTGCCCTGGAAGGTGCCAGGATCGAGACCCGCATCAGCCAGCATCACTGCGATGCCGGGGTTGATCCCTTCCTGGTCGGGGAAATGCGAGTTGGGCTGCCCGAACGGCACGAACTGCCGGCTCATGCCGTTCTCGTAGAGATCAATATGCGTGCGGTCGTCGAGCATCCCCATCGTCTGCGGATGGATTGCGTGGAGGTGATAGCTTTCGTAGAAGGCGTCGATCCCGCCCTTCCAGTTCGCCGCCCAGTCCGACCGGCGGTGCTGGACGACGTTCATCTCGCCCATCTCGTACGTTTCCAGCATAGGCAGGATGGTGCCGAGATAATCCCCGAGGGGCGGCACGTCGTCGCTCATCGACAGGAAGACGAGCCCGGCCGCTTCCTCGACGCGCACCGAGGCGAGGCTGGTGTCGTGGCACAGCACCTCGGGGCGGAAGGTCTCGGCATCTGTGACCTTGATGTTGGTGCCGTCCAGGGCGAACCGCCAGCTGTGGAACGGGCAGGAGAAGCTGCTTTGCGATCCGACGTCGTCGAGCACCAGCCGGCTGCCGCGATGCGGGCAGACATTGTAGTGCGCGGCGAGACCGCCGTCAGGCTTGCGCACGACGATGAAGCTCTCGACGCCGATGTCGAACTTCATCCAGTCCCCCGCCTCGCGCACGTCGCAGGACGGACCGGCGAGCAGCCAGGTCTTGGTGAACACCTTCTCCCACTCGGCATGCGCGAAGCGCGGATCGACGTAGCGCGCCGGATCCGACCGGGCCGAGCCGTTGTCCACATAGGGCGCCGGCGTATCGAAGGGATGCTCGCTGTCCTTGTGGACCGCCCAGCCGCGCGGATCGTAGTTCATGCCGCCTCTCCCTCTGCCATGCGCCGGTCGAGCTCGGCGTGGAAATGCCGAAGCCGCGCCTCCTGCTCGCTCCAAAGGGGCCCGCGGAAGCCGCGCGAGCGGGCGCCGGCCTGGACGATCGGCAGCAGGTCGCTATCCTGGTCGAGCACCTCGCCGAGCCCCGGCGGCTCGCCCAGACCGGTGTGGACGATGTCGGGGCGCATGTCGCCGACCAGGTCGATGTCGTCGCCCAGCCCCATCCACGCCGGCGCACAATAGCCGGGCGCGTCGAGATGCTGGTAGAGGATACAGGTGTCGTAGGTGAACTGATTGGGATCGCTCGCATGCGGCACGAAGCGGTGCAGGAAGATCGCCTCCGGATGGCAGCCGATCTGCAAGTTGGGGAACAGGCCGAAGACCACCGAGTCGCTCAACTGGCTGTCGCTGAACTTGTCATAGTCGAGGCCATGGTCGGCGGCGCGCTTGCGCTTGGCCTCCTGCACCGCCTTGCGCGTCTGCTGCGCGGTGCCCTGGTAGCTTTCGACGTCGACGCCGGCATCCTTGAGCATCAGCTGGATACCGGGATTGACGCTCTCCTGGTCCTCCCAGCGCGGGCTGGGCTGCGCGAAGGGCACGAACTGGCGGCTGAGCCCGCCGGGATAGAGATCGATCTGGGTGCGGTCGTCCATCAGGCACTGCGTCTGCGGATGGACGGCGTGGAGATGGTAGATCTCGGCGAAGGCATCCACCCCACCCTTCCAGTTCGAGCCCCAGTCCGACTTGCGATGCTGGACGACGTGCATACGGTCGATATCGTACAGCTCGAGCTGCGGCAGGATCGGGGCGAGCCATTCCTTGAGCGGCTGGATGTCTGGATCCATCGATATGAACACAAGCCCGGCGGCCACCTCGCATCGGACCGAGCTGAGGCTGAGATCGTGGCATAGCACCTCTGGCCGGAAGGTCTCGGGATCGGTAACGGCAATGTTCCGACCCTCCAGCGCGAATTGCCAGCTGTGGAAAGGGCAGGTGAATTGCGAGAGACAGCCGGTGTCCGACTGGACCAGCTGGCTGCCGCGATGCGGGCAGACATTATAGTGGGCGTGGATATTGCCATCGTCGCCGCGGACAATGATGAAGCTCTCCCGTCCGATGTCGAACTTGGCGAAGTCGCCGGGCTCGCGCACGTCGGACAGGGGGCAGGCCATCAGCCAGCTCTTGGCGAAGACGCTTTCCCATTCGCGTTCGGCGAAGGTCTTGTCGTGATAGCGGTCGCCTGTGGGACGATCGGTGCCGTTGTCGATCTGCGCCGCGCGCTGGTTGAACGGATGCGCCTTGTCGAGGTGGATGTCCCACAGGCGGAAATCGAAATTCATCGCGTCTCTCCTAAGGGCGCCCGCGGCCGCGCGGGCACGTCCGTTCTCGTGCGGATCGACACACATAAAAAAACATGCATGAATGTTTGGCAAGAAGATTCGCGCGCATACATGCGCGGATCGCGGCAAAGCGCGCCGCACGCCGGGAGAAACAGGATGAGCCGCGCCTTCGGACCGATATTCCAGATCGCCTACGTCGTCGCCGATATCGACTCGGCGATCGCTCACTGGACGCAAGTGATGGGAGTCGGACCGTTTTTTCTGTTCCCGCTGCCGCTGCCGTTCGACTGGCTGGAGGTGAGGGGCGAGCGCGTGGCATCGGACGCCGACATGTTCCGCAACGTCGCGCTCGCCTATAGCGGAGACACGATGATCGAGCTGATTCAGCCGGGATCGGCGCCATCCACCTATCGCGAATTCCTTGACGCGGGGGGTCGCGGGGTGCACCATCTCGGCACCTTCACCGAAGACTATGACGGCCAGATGGCCGCGGCGCGCTCCGCCGGGGTCGGCGTCGCGATGGAGGGCAAGCTGCCTTTGTCCCGCTTCGCCTATCTCAACACCGATTTGCTGTTTCCCGGCACTATGGTGGAGATCATCGAACCCACCGTCGCGATGCTCGAGCTGTTCGATAGGGTGAAGGCGACCGCGAAGGGCTGGGACGGGACGGACCCGATGAGGCGGATGTAGGGACTGTCGTCATCCTGACGAACGTCAGGATCCAGAGCGTCCAACGGTTTCGATCGGGACCCTGGATCCCGGATCAATTCCGAGATTACGAGATGAGAGGCGGCGGTAACACTTCCCTTCCCCCGGCGAAGGCCGGAGCCTAGGCCCGACGTCGCTGATTGGGCGTTTCGCCTGCCACGGGCTTCGCGCCCGGACCCGCCTTGCGCCGGCGAACGCGGAAGGCGACGTTACGGCTTCCCCGTCCGTAACGCAGCCGCCCGCGTTCTCAGATATTGCCGGACATGCTCGCGGTCGGCGTCGCTCAGTTCCTCGAAGCGCGGCATGCCGTTGGGGACGAGCACACCGTCGTGCAGGATTGAGGTGATCGCCTCGGACGACAGGATCGCCTCGGACGTCCGCAGGTCGGGCGCGGTGCCGCCTGCGATCGCGCCACCGCCGTGGCAGACTGCGCAGCGCACGTTGAAGATCGCCTCGCCCGCCGCTGCCGACCCGGGATCGGCCTTGAAGTTGGGATCGTCGACCGCCTTGGGCACATAGGGGATGTTGGCCGGTAGCACCGCCTTGCCGTCGAGCGCGAAGGTGAGCACGCGGCGCTTCTGCATGCGATAGTCGATGCCGAACTGCGCGAGCAGCGGCCCGAACAGCCCGGCGCTGGTGCCCATTCCCGCGATCACGGTGACATATTGGCGGCCATCGACGCTGTAGCTGATCGGCGGTGCCACCACCGGCGCCTTGGCATCGAAGCGCCAGACCTCCTTGCCCGTCTTCGCATCCTGCGCGGTGAAGCCCGAGTCCGGATGGCCCTGGAAGACCAGCCCCCCGCCCGTCGCGAGGATGCCGCCGTTAAAATGGCCGGGCGTCGGCGTGCGCCACACCTCCTTCTGCGTCACCGGATCCCACTCGACGATGTAGCTCAGCACCTTCACGCCGGGCGCGGGCTGCACCGCGAGCCGCACGCCATAGTCGAGCGCCATGCCGCCGGTGCGCTGCCAGTTGGCGGCGGTGATGCCGCGATCGTCGTAGGTCGCCTGCAGGTCGATCGCGGGGATGTAGACCAGCCCGGCCTTCGGGCTGAACGCCATCGGCGTCCAGCTGTGCGCGCCGACGGGCGTAGGCGAAAAGGTGACGCTGCCGTTTTCGTAATGGACGTTAGGCTCCTCATTCGGGCGCCCCGTCTTGATGTCGATGCTCTTGGCCCAAGTAGTTGTGACGAAGGGCTTGGCGGAGAGGAGCTTACCCGTCAGCCTGTCGATGACATAGAAGAAGCCGTTCTTGGGCGCGGTCATCAGCACCTTGCGCGGCTTGCCGTCGATCGTGAGATCGGCGAGCTCCATGTCCATCGCGGCGTTGAAGTCCCAGCTTTCTCCCGGATTGATTTGATAATGCCATTTATACGCACCGGTCTTGGCGTCGACCGCGACGATCGAGCAAAGGAACAGGTTGTCGCCCTTGCCCTGGCTGCGGATCTTGCGGTTCCACGGGCTGCCGTTACCGGTGCCAAGGTAAAGCGTTTCGCTGTCCTTATCGTAGGTGATGGCGTTCCACACCGTGCCGCCGCCGCCATACTTCCACCACTGCCCCGACCAGGTCTTGGCCGCCATCGCCATTGCCGGGCTCTCGAAGCCCTTCGCGGGATCGCCGGGCACCGTATAGAAGCGCCACTTCTGCTGACCCGTCTCGGCGTCGTAGGCGGTTGCGTAGCCGCGGATCGCGGCCTCGTCGGCACCGGCATTGCCGATCACGACCATCCCGTCGAACACGCGCGGCGGCCCGCTGATGAAGCGGTTGTCGTCCGCCGCCATCGTCTGCGCGGTCCACACCGGCTGGCCGGTCTTCGCGTCGATCGCGATCAGCCGGCCGTCCTGCGTTGCGGTGTAGACCTTGCCGTTCCAATAGGCGATGCCCCGGCTGCCCCAGCCCTGCCGTAGCTTATGGCCCGACGCCTCGGGCGCCTTAGGATCGTAGGTCCACAAGGGCTTGCCCGTAAGCACGTCGATCGCGTGAACGACGCTGTAGCCCGATGCAAAATAGATAACGCCGGCAACTTCCACCGGGCCGGTGGCGGGATTGCCTGCGGGCAGGTCGTAGGACCAGACGAGCCCCAGCCGCTTTACCGTATCTCCGTTGACTTGTTCGAGCGGGCTGTAATGCTGCTCGCCATAGGTGCGCCCGAACGCGGGCCAGTCGCGCCCGTCGCTGCCATCGGTCAGTTGTGCGCGCCAGCCCGCCGGCCCCTTGTCTGCGACCAGCTGCGACCCGCCCCCGGTGCCATCGGCGGCCGGCGGGGATGAATGGCAGCCGCCGAGCAGCAGCGCGATCGCCGAACAGCCAGCGAGCGAAACACGAACAGGGAAAGCGATGCGCATTAGAGCGATATCCGTTTGAGAGGAGGTTCAGCGCGACCCGACCAAATAGCGGTCGAGTTCGGCATGGAAATGGCCGATGCGCTGCTCCTGCTCGGACAATACCGAGCCGCGGAACCCTGCGCTCTCGATGCCGCGCTGCACCTCAGCGAATAGACCGCTGTCCTGGTCGAACACCTCGCCGAGGCCACCGTCGCGCCAGTCGACATGCTGGATCGCGGCCGGCTCGCGGCCCGAAATGTCCCATCCCTCAGGCAGGCCCATATAGGCGGGCGGCAGGATCTGCGGATCGGCCTGCGGATGCATCATCACGATCACGTCGAACACAAACTTGCGAGGATCGGTGGCATGCGGCCGGAAATAGAGCATGCTGACGCCCTCTGGATGGATGCCCATTTGGACGTTGGGGAAGACGTTGTAGTTCCAGTCGTCAGTTAGTTGGTTGTCGAGAAATCCCGAATAATCGATACCGAGCCGGTCCGCCCGCACGCGCTTGGCGGCCTGGACGGCGGGACGTACCGCCTCTTTGGGCTGAGCGAACGCGTCGGCATCGATCCCCACTTCCGCCATGGTCGCGCGCAGGCCGGGGTTGAGACCGTCATGTCCCATGCGCGGGCTCTCGTACGCGAACTTGGTGACCATCCGGCTCATCCCGTTGGCGTAGAGATCGATTTGGGCGTGATAGTCGTCGAACACCGGCAGGATCTGCGGATGGATGGCGTGGACATGATAGGCCTCGTTAAAGCCGTCCACGCCCACCTTCCAGTTCGACTCCCACACCGCCCGCACGCGCCGCATGATGCGCATATCGGCGAGCCGGTAGGGCCGGGCGTGATCGGGCAATGGGCCGAGATGCTCGATCAGCGGCCGAGCCTCGCCGTCCATGTTAATGAACAGGAACCCCTCCCAGCTCTCGCAGCGCACTTCGGCGAGATCGAGGTCGCGGCACAGCGCCTCGGGCCGGAAGGTCTCGCGATCGGTGACGTGCGCGATCGCGCCGTCGAGCCCGAAGCGCCAATTGTGGAACGGGCAGGTGAAGCCGCCCGGCCGCGATCCACCCTCGTCCGAGACGAGCCGGTTACCACGATGCGGGCAGACGTTGAAATAGGCGCGCACTTGGCCGTCATCGTCGCGCGTGACGATGAAGCTCTCGCGCCCGATCTCGAACGTCACATAGTCGCCGGCATCAGGGATATCCTCCTCGCGCGCCGCCCAGTTCCACACCCTCGCCCAGAGCCGGGTGCGCTCTTTCTCCATCCAATCGAGCGCATAATAGCGTTCAGGCGAGATCGGCGCCGCGCCATTGTCGACGAACGGTGCCTTGGCCTCGTGGCTGTCCTGCGGCGCATCGGGATTGACCGGCCAGGTGAGGCGGTAATCATAAGGAAGCATATCGGACATCATCGCTCTCCTTCGGTACTGCACGAAGGAACGGGGTGGCCGGGATGGCCACTCCACTCGATCGCTCGCGGCCGGTCAGTACGGGACATAATGGGCCTGTCCGCACGTCACCGGCCGAGCTTGAAGCCCGCCTCGAGCCCGACGTAGCGGGGTGGTGCATATTGCCCGTCGGCCCACAGGCCGCCGACCACCTGCGCCGCGGTCAGGTAGCGCTTGTTGGTCAAGTTGCGGCCGAGGACGCGGAGATAATATTTATCCTGCGCCTCCGCGAGTGTGAGCGAGGCGCTGACCAGCGTCCGCCTGTTCAGATAGGTGTTCTGGTCGGGGCTAGTAATTGACTGGGTCGCGAGGTTGCGCGCCACGTAGTTGACATCGAAGTTAAGCACAGCCTTGTAGTTTTCGCCGACCGGATGTTCGTAGGTCGCATCCACCGTCCACTGCCACCGCGGCAGGCGATCGAGCGGAGCGGTCGCCAAGTCGTAGCCGGCCGGGATTGGCGTGACGTAGCTCTTATACTTGCCATCCTGGAAGCCCAGCACGCCGCGTAGCGTGAGCCCGGTGGTCGGCACCAGCGTGCTTTCCAACTCGATGCCCTTCACGTCCGCCTTAGCAGCGTTGAAGAAGCGCGTGACCTGGAACTGCTGGCCGCCTACGGTGAGCGGCACGACGATCTGCTTCTGCAGATCGCTGTAGTCGACGTAGAAACCGGTCAGGTTGAAGCGCAGGTGGCGATCGAACAGCTCGGTCTTGACTCCGGCTTCGTAGCTGTCCGCCTTTTCCGGTTTCGTCGCCGATGCGGCGGCGGCGAAAGCGGCGTTGTTGTCGGTCCCGTCAGCGTTGACGAAAGGATGGAAACTGCCGATCTGATCGTTGAAGCCGCCCGCCTTGAAGCCGCGCGAATAGGTCGCATAGCCGTAGATGGTCGGCGTCACCTGCCAGCCGAGGCTGGCACGCCAGGTCGGCTCATGTTCCTTGTCGCGCAGCTTGATGACGCCGGCCGGATAGCTGAACACGTTCGCCTGAAGGGCGTCGGTCAGCACGATCGAGGGATCGAAACCGCCGTCCAGCTGTTGCGCGAACACCTGCTGGCGACCGTACCAGGTCTTATCTTCCCAAGTGTAGCGGCCACCTGCAGTCAGCGTCAGCGTCGGTGTGATCTTGAGGTTGCCCTCAATATAACCGGCGGTCGACGTCGATTTCTGCGCGTTGCAGAGAATGTAGGGATTGTCGTTGTAGTTGCCAAACGGCAGCGGCCCGCTCGACAGATCGAGGAAGCCAAGCACCTGCGCGACGCAGAACGAGGTCTTGTCGTGTTGGTAAAAGCCGCCGGCAACGAACTGGAACGGTCCGCTGAATTGCGTGGCGAAGCGCACTTCCTGCTGGAACGTCTTGCGGTTGTCGTCGCGCTGCGCGTCGAAAAGCGACAGCGTGGTGCCGTCGGCGGCAACGGGATCACTGCCCATATAGGTGTTGGGCAGGCGCGAGCGCTGGTTGCGATATCCCGTCACCGACGTCAGCGTGCCAAAATCGGTGCGATAGTCCATGTTAAGATATTCGCCGTCGACCGAAATCTTCTGGCCTAGCCCTTCCTTGATCAGCGCCGCGTTGCGGTTGGTGATCGCAGCATTGTCGAGCGGGTCGCTGTTTTTGTTGGCCTGGCTGCCAACGCCGAGCGTGTAGAATAGGAAGTCGTTCGAATTGGGCGTGATATTGATGGCGGGAACGCTATCCGACCGGTCGCGTAGATATTCGTACTGAAGCAGCGCGGTGAAGCGGTCATTC
>Ga0302314_10003747_pt1 | contig 27984 bp, 30 predicted proteins | sample III_Palsa_N2_3_FD_200533 | JGI IMG/M metagenome (GOLD analysis project Ga0302314, IMG submission 200533) | Peat permafrost microbial communities from Stordalen Mire near Abisko, Sweden - III_Palsa_N2_3 | ecosystem: Environmental > Terrestrial > Soil > Palsa > Peat permafrost | place: Sweden...
CGTACGTTGGCGACGGATGGCCTGGACCCCAGCCTGCAGGCGCCGGTGCGCGCCTATGCGACGGCGCGCGCGGACATCGAGCGCATGGCGCAGAGAGGCCTGCCCGCCCTGCCTCATCAGGAAAAGGCGATGCAGCAGGCTCGGCGCACGCTGGAGGCGGTCAGTCCCGAGACGGCGAAGGATCTGCGCTCGGCCCTGTCGCGCCATCCGGGCCTGGCCGGGCGGATAGAACAGCCGGGCGGGCTGGAGGCGATCGGCAAGGCGATGGCCCAGGAAGCCAAGGTACGCGGTGATCCGCAGCTTCGCGCCGACCGCTTCGTCGAGGACTGGTCCCGCTTCACACGGCAGCGCGGCCAACTCTCCGGCCTGTCGCATCGCGATGCCCGCGTGAAGGTGGAGACCCAGTTGCGAAACCTCGCCCAAGGCCTCGACCGGGACCCACAGGTGGCGAAGCTGCTCACGGCGCGCGGCAAGGATCTGGGCCTGCCGTCCGGCTCCAGGCTGATGGCCGGGCCGCCGCTCAGCATCGGGCGGATGCTTGAGAGGTCGTTAGGCCCAGGGCGCCAACATAGGCCGGGATTGGACATCGATCGTTAGGAGCAACCCCATGGCGCTGGACGACAGCCTGGACGAACGCGGACCCGACGATCCCGCGGAAGCGGCGTTCGACAGGCTCCGCAATGAGCTGCTGGCCGGCCAGGACAGCGTGGCCGCGGAGCTAAAGCGGCTGGACTGCAGCGAGACCCTTGGCGTCATCGTGCAGCGGCTGCAGGCGATCGAAGACCATCCGGCGCTGAGGATGACGCCGCAGCAGTACGGCCAGGCGCTGCGCGCCGCCAGCGAGGCGGTGGAGAAGCGGGCAGAGCAACAATTTTACGGGATGATCCAGGGGCTGGACGCCGTAGCACGGGACCTCAAGGCGCGGTTGGATGGCGCCCGCGCGCGGCACAGGCAGAATCGGCTCTTGGCGATGGCGGCTGTGGCCGGCGTGGTGCTCGGGGCGGTCCTATGGGCCGGCTTGTCCGGTCCACTGGCGCGGGCGATGCCGGCGAGTGGGGCGGCGCCCGAGAAGATGGCCGCGGCGACGCTCGGTCTGGACGGCTGGAGCGCCGGGCAGAGGCTGATGCGCTGGGCCAGCCCGCCGGGGTTCCAGCTTGCTGTCCAGGGCGACCGGCTGGCCCGGGCTAATCGGGAGGCGCTGGCCAAGTGCGAGGTGGCAGTGCAGCTCTCCGGCCAGGCGCAGCGATGCGTCCTGACCGTGCCGCCGGATGGGGCCAGTGGGCCGTAAGGGCTGGTCGGGATAATCCTGGCGCGGCTGCCGCAGCCGAGCGCCATAGGGCGATGTGATAGCGCGCGGAGGATGGGCCAGGTCTCGCCGTTCATGACGCCAACGCTCGACGTCCCCCCGGTCATCTAAGGCGCCGGCTGAAACGGCCTTGAGGCCTCCCCGCGATGGCGACTTGGTCCTGGCTGAATTTCCCGTCGCACCTGTAGTGTTTGAAAGATTCAGTTTACCATCATGCGCAAACACTCTTGGAGCCTTGCAATTAGCGCACTAGTTAGCGCACTCAAACCCAACTTCCTCTTTTATCAAGTTAAATCAGGACGTTGCACAAATCCCACTCAGACTCAAAATCTGTTGTCGAGAGACGTGTTGGTTCGAGTCCGACCTGGGGCACCAAGAGGGGGGGAGACCGTAGGGTGACTACCCACCCGCCGATTGTTCCCGCGCTAGCCGTGGACCCATTGCACCGCCGTTAGTCTCCGCTACTGATAGGCGAGTTTTGTGGGGCTTACCGAGTGGCACAACGAAATCGCGGGCAAGATTTGGGAGATCGCCAATCGTCTGCGGGGTCCCTATCGCCCGCCGCAATATCGGCTCGTCATGCTGCCTATAGTCGTCCTGCGCCGGCTGGATTGTGTGCTTGAGCCGACGAAGGAGGCGGTCCTCAAAGAGCACGACAGACTGGTCGCTGCCGGTACGCCCGAAAACGCGATCCCACGCCTTCTGACTCGGGGCGTGGACAAGGACCGCAGACAGCCGCTCTACAACACCAGTCCGTTCACGTTCCGGAAGCTGCTCGACGACGGCGAGAACATCGCGCCCAACCTCGTCGCATAGCTGGCTCGCCCATCACCTGGTTGACCATTCTGCTGCGCTTTACCGTCGGGCGTTCGCAATGGCGTATTCGAGCTTGGTGGGCACGCCTCGGCGAAATTCCCGCAGCGGGAATTTTCCTTGACAGTTATTCCCGTTACGGGAAATGTCGCGCGTGAGGATTATCGCCCGCAACACCTTAGTGGACTTCTGGACCGCCAATCCGGCGTCGGCGGCGTCGCTCAGTCATTGGCTGCGGCTGGCCAAGTCGGCGTCTTGGGCCGATCCAGCCGCCGTTCTGAAGGACTTTTCCAAGGCGAAGGTCTTGAATGGCGAGCGAGTGCGGTTCGAGGTCGCGGGCGGTGATTTTCGGATGATTGTCGCGTTCGACTTTGCGCGTCAGATCGCCTTCATCAAGTTCATTGGCACGCACGCCCAATACGACCGCATCGACGCCCTGACCGTGGCTCGGTTCTAGAAGGAGGCCCCATGGATATCCACCCGATCCGCACAGACGAAGATCACGACGCCGCCGTGCGCGAGATCGCCACACTTTGGGGCGCCGCGCCTGGCACGCCTGAGGGCGAGCGCTTGGATGTGCTGGCGACCCTGGTCGATGCCTATGAAGACCGGCGCTGGCCCTTGCCCGACGTGGACCCTGTCGAGGCGATCCGGCAGAGCATGGAGATGGAGGGGCGGACCCAGGCCGACCTGGCCGAACTGCTCGGCTCCGCGCCCAGGGCGTCCGAAATCCTGCGCCGCAAGCGGGCGCTGACCCTGCCGATGATCTGGGCCCTGCATAAGGCGTGGCGGATTCCGGCCGAGGCCTTGGTCAAACCCTATTCGGTCGCCGCCTGAGACGCCGCCCTCTAACCTGCCGCCGCCGCGTCCAGCTTGTCCTGGGTGTTGGTGTCGAAGTCGCTGGCCTCGTGCCGCTCTCTCAGCTGGCTGCTCGCCTCGCCCATGACGCGGTTGACCATTCGGCCGCGCTTGACCGCGGGGCGCTCGGCGATGGCGTCGGTCCAGCGTTGGACATTTTTGTACGACGCGACGTCCAGGAACTCGCCGGCTTCATAGACCACGCCCTTGGCCAGGGCGCCGTACCAGGGCCAGACGGCCATGTCGGCGATGGAATAGTCGGCGCCGCCCAGGTATTCGGCTTCGCCCAGGCGCCGGTCCAGCACGTCCATCTGCCGCTTCACCTCCATGGCGAAGCGGTCGATGGCGTATTCGATCTTGGTGGGCGCATAGGCGTAGAAGTGGCCGAAACCGCCGCCCAGATAGGGGGCCGAGCCCATCTGCCAGAACAGCCAGGACATCACCTCGGCGCGGGCGGCCGGGGCCGTGGGCAGGAAGGCGGCGAACTTTTCGGCCAGGTGCACCAGGATGGCGCCGCTCTCGAAGATGCGGATCGGCTCGGGGCCGGAGCGGTCCATCAGCGCCGGGATTTTGGAATTGGGGTTCACGCCGACGAAGCCGGAGCCGAACTGGTCGCCCTGGCCGATGTTGATCAGCCAGGCGTCGTATTCGGCGCCCGCGTGGCCGGCGGCCAGCAGTTCCTCCAGCATCACCGTCACCTTGACGCCATTGGGCGTGGCCAGGGAGTAGAGCTGGAAGGGATGGCGGCCGACCGGCAGGTCCTTGTCGTGCGTCGGCCCAGCGATCGGCCGATTGATGTTGGCGAACCGCCCGCCGTTGTCCTTGTTCCAGGTCCAGACCTTGGGCGGCGTGTAGTCGGCGGCGGCGTCGGTCATGAAGCTGAGTCCTCTGTCCTATGGAGCGTTGAAAGCGTTACCGGGGATTATGGGGACGGGACGCGGCGAGCGGTAGGGGGCCAGCGCGCAATAGCCGGCCTAGGTCTGGTCCAGATAGGTGGAGAGTTCTCCCAGCCACTTGCGGGCGCCAATGTCGTCGGCTTCGCTGGCCGACTGCTCGATGCCGGAGCCAAAGTCGGTGATGGCCTGCAGGCCGAAGCCGCCGCCGGAGCCGCGCAGATTGTGGCCCAGGATGATGACCGCGTCGAAGTCGGCCCGGTCCAGCGCCGCCAGCATGACGATCACATCGCGCCGGCAATTCTCCAGATAGGCGGGGGTCTGTTCGGCCAGGCGTTTGGCCGCGCGTGCGGCCCGGTCCTTGGAGGCGGGCAGGTCCGGGGGCGGCGGGCTCTTGACCGAGGCGTGGTCGCGGATCGCCTGCAGCAGCACATCCTGTTTGATCGGCTTGCTCAAATAGGCCGTGCAGCCCGCCGCGAGGCAGGTTTCACGATCGCCCTTCAGGGCCGAGGCGGTGACCGCGATGATCGGCGTCGGCGCCCGGCTGTGGGATTTTTCCCAGGCCCGGATGGTCCGCGTCGCCGCCAGGCCGTCCATGACCGGCATCTGCCGATCCATCAGCACAAGGTCATAGTGGCCGGCGATGAACATCTGGCAGGCGATGGCGCCGTTCACCGCGACATCGATCCGGTAGGGGGTGTCCTGCAGATAGGCCATGGCGATGGCGCAGTTGTCCGGGGAGTCTTCCGCCATCAGGATTTGAAGCGGCGGCAGGGGCGCGGTGGGATGGGCGCCGATGGGCGCGGCTTCAGGCCGGCCGACGCTGGACCAGACCTCGAAGGGCACGGAGAAGGCGAAGGTGCTGCCCTTGCCGACCTGACTGGTGACCCAGAGGCGGCCGCCCATCAGCTCGACCAGGCGTTTGGAGATGGTCAGCCCCAGGCCGGAGCCACCGAACCGGCGGGTGGTCGAGGAGTCGGCCTGGGTGAATCGCTCGAAGATTCTCGGGAGCTTCTCGGCCGAGATGCCGATCCCGGTGTCGATGACGGTAAAGCGGAGCGCGGTAGGGACTATGTCGTCCTTCTGCGGCTCGACCTTCAGGGTCACCGAGCCGGCCTCGGTAAATTTGATCGCGTTGCCGAGCAGGTTCATGATCACCTGGCGCAGCCGGGTCGGGTCGCCGACCAGTTCCTTGCTGACGCCGGGCGCGATCTCGAAGCTCAGGCTCAGGCCCTTTTCCTGAGCCCGCGGCGCCACCATCTCGATCACCTTTTCCAGGTGGTCGCTGAGCGAGAAGCCGGTTCGCTCCAGGTCCAGCTGAGACGCTTCGACCTTGGACAGATCCAGAATGTCGTTGATGAGATTGAGCAGATTGTCGCCGGAGCGGCGGAAGATCTGCACGAACCGGTCCTGTTCCGGCGTCAGCTCCGTCTTCGCCAGCAGGTCGGCGATGCCCATGATCGCGTTCATCGGCGTGCGGATTTCGTGGCTCATGCTGGCCAGAAAGTCCGACTTGGTGCGGCTGGCACTCTCGGCGGCGGCCTTGGCCAGCTGCAGCTCCAGCTCGAACCGTTTGCGGTCGGTCACGTCCCGGGCGGCGGCGAACACGCCCTGGAGCTTGCGATTGCGGTCATAGAAGGTGGTGGCGTTGTAGGAGACCACGGTCTGTTTGCCGTCGCGCGCCCGGGCGGTCAGCTCATAGTCGGTGATGGATTTCTCGACCAGCACCCGCTTGATGCCGGCCTCGGCCCGCGCTTGATCGGTGAAGCAGTCCTTGAACGGCGCGCCGATTAGTTCGTCGCGGGTACAGCCGGTGAGGGCCTCCATCTGCTTGTTGACGTCGGTGATGATGCCATGGGGATCGGTGGTCATCAGGGCGTCGATGTTCGATTCGATCAGCGAGCGGGTATAGAATTGCTGGTCTCGCAGGCGCTGGTCGGACTTCTGCTGTTCTTCCTCCACCAGCTTGCGCGCGGTGTTGTCGGTGCCGATCAGCAGGTAGCCGATGATGGCGCCGCCGGCGTCGCGCAGGGCGGTGACAGAGACGACCGCCGGAAGCCGGGCGCCGTCCTTGCGGATGTAGGTCAGCTCATAGATGTCCTCGATGCCGCGAGAGGCCTTGAACACCAAGGCTTCGAAGCCGGGGGTGATGGGCGTAGCCAGCTCAACGCTCAGGGCCTGCGCCCTGGCGACCAGCTCCACGGGGTCGGAGATGTCGGCGGGGGTGATGGTGTTCGTCACCTCGGCGGCGGTGTAGCCGAGCATCCGCTCGGCGCCGACGTTGAAGATCTGGATCACCCCCTTGGCGTCGGTGGCGATGCTGGAAAAGTTGGCGCTGTTGAAGATGGCGCTCTGCAACGCGCCGGCCTTGAGCAGGGCTTCCTCGGCCACCTTGCGCGCGGTGTTGTCAGTGCCGATCAGCAGATAGCCGATGATGGCGTCCGCCGCATCGCGCAACGCGGTGACGGAGACCACAGCCGGAAACCGAGTGCCGTCCTTGCGGATGTAGGTCAGCTCATAGATGTCCTCGATCCCGCGCGAGGCCTTGAACACCAGGGCTTCAAAGCCTGGCGTTATCGAGGTCCCAAGCTCGGCGCTCAGCGCCTTGGCCCGTGCGATCAACTCCTGCGGATCGGAGATGTCGGCGGGGGTGATGGTGTTCATCACCTCGGCGGCGGTGTAGCCGAGCATCCGCTCGGCGCCGACGTTGAAGATCTGGATCACCCCCTTGGCGTCGGTGGCGATGCTGGAAAAGTTGGCGCTGTTGAAGATGGCGCTCTGCAAGGCGTCGGCCTTGACGATCGATTCTTCCGTCCGGTGATGAGTCTCGTCGTTACGACCGCGGGGCGGCAAACCGCCGGCGCCCGTGAGCTTTTCCGAACTGGAAATGGTGTGTCCTGACTCAGTCGTACAATGCGGACACTGTACTGAATTTAGGGTGCAACAGGCTGGAACAATAAGGCCAGAGCTGTTTCGAGCTGACTGTCTGAATACGGCTTTTGAATGAATTGACCGCCGCCCACAAAATGGTCGGTCATTTCACCGCTCAAGGGACTGCCGGAGGTGTAGAGCACGCGCAACTGCGGGCGATTCTGGATGGCGTGATCGGCGATACCATAACCGCCCCGCGCCACGTGGCCGAGCCTGATGTCAACAAACAGCGCGTCGATCTGGTGGGGTGCCGAGAGGTGAGTCATGGCTTCATTCGCGTCGCTGGCGAGCAGCGTGCCGTAGCCCAGGTCCGCGATCGTCCACTCAGCGTTCTGACGAATAAAAACCTCGTCCTCGACGATCAAGACAATCGCCATCAGAACGCCACTGGCGTCGAACACGACATTTGAATTGGAATCCCCTGGCGCCTCGCACATAGACTCCGGCGCGCTCACCGTTAACCGGGACTGACGAGAAAGGTTCCGGGCCCGGCAATTATTTTTGCCAGCGGCTTGGGCGGCCCAGCGAACGGGGCTCCGCGGCGCCTAAATCTTCAATCGATCGGCCAACTCCACCAGCCGGTCCACCTCCGCCTCGGTGTTGAAATAGTGGGGCGAGGCCCGGAGGATCACCGGCAGGTTGCGCGCCTCGGAGTCCAGACGGGTGCTGTTCGGCAGAGACGCGCCGATGACGATAGCTTCCGCCTCGGCGGCGTCGAGCACCTGTCGGGCGTTGCGGCCGGCGACCTGGAAGCTGACGATGGCCGAGGGGTCCCGGCCGAGGTCGAGCAGGGTGATGTGGTCCATGGCGCCCAGGCCCTGGCGCAGGCGGCCGGCCAGCAGGCGGCAGCGGGCCTCGATAGCGGGGAGGCCAACGGCGCGGGCATAGTCGACCGCCGCGCCCAGGCCCAGGCGGGCGGCGTAGTTGTTCTCCCAGGTCTCGAACCGGCGCGCGTCCGGGCGCAGGGTATAGGCGTCGTCCGCCGTCCAGGGCGCGGCGAAATGGTCGATCATCGGCGGCTCGAGGTTGAGCATCAGCGCGCGGCGGACATAGACGAAGCCGGTCCCGCGCGGGCCGCGCAGGAACTTGCGCCCGGTGGCCGAAAGCATGTCGCAACCCAGCGCCTCCACATCCACCGGCATCTGGCCCACCGCCTGGCAGGCGTCGAGCAGATAGGGAATGCCCGCCGCGCGGGCGATGCGGCCAACCTCGGCGGCGGGATTGACCAGGCCGCCATTGGTGGGGATCCAGGTGATGGCGATCAGCCGGGTGCGGGGGCCGATCATCCGCTCCAGCGCCGCGACATCCAGGACCCCGGTCTCGTCGTTGGGCGCCACGTCGATGACCACGCCGCATCGTTTGGCCATCTGCAGATAGGCGACATAGTTGGCGGCATACTCCGCCTGGACGGTCAGGATGCGGTCGCCGGGCGCGAACGGCAGGGCGTAGAAGGCCATCTGCCAGCCGACGGTGGCGTTCTCCACCAGGGCGATCTCGTCCGGCGCGGCGTTCAGCAGGCCGGCGACACTGTCGTAGACAGCGTCCAGGCGGCCCTGTTCGCGGTCGGCGGCGGCATAGCCGCCGAGCCGCTCCTCCAGCCGGATGTGCTCGATCATGGTCTCGACCACCGGCCGGGGCATCAGGGACGATCCGGCGCTGTGCAGGAAGGTCTGTCCGCCCGTGGCCGGGGTGTCGGCGCGGATCCGCTGAAGGTCCACGCCCTAGCCGTTCACATCGACGACGACGCGGCCGCGCACCTTGCCGTCCAGGATATCCGGCGCCAGCGAGACCACCGCTTCCAGACCCACCTTCTGGGTCATGGCGTCCAGCCGGCCCAGATCGAGATCGGCGGCCAGGCGGCGCCAGGCCTCGATCCGGCGCGGGAGCGGACACATGACGGAATCGACACCGGCCAGGGTCACGCCACGCAGGATGAAGGGCGCCACCGAGCCGGGCAGGTCCATGCCCTGCGCCAGACCGCAGGCCGCGACGGCGCCGCCATAGCGGGTCTGGGCGAGGACGTTGGCCAGGGTGTGGCTGCCGACCGAATCCACCGCCCCGGCCCAGCGCTCCTTGCCGAGCGGGCGGCCTGGTCCGGAAAGCTCGGACCGCTCGATGATGTCGGCCGCGCCCAGGCCGGTCAGATAGTCGGCTTCCCGCGCCTTGCGGCCGGAGGAGGCGATGACCCGGTAACCCAGCTTGGAAAGCAGGGCGATGGCGACGCCGCCCACCCCGCCCGAGGCGCCGGTGACCAGGATGTCGCCGCGATCGGGGGTGATCCCTTCCCGCTCCAACGCCATCACGCACAGCATGGCGGTATAGCCCGCCGTGCCGATCGCCATGGCCTGGGCGGCGGTGAGGCCATCGGGAAGCTTGACCAGCCAGTCGCCCTTGACCCGAGCCTTCTGGGCCAGACCGCCGTGGTGGCTCTCGCCTACGCCCCAGCCGTTCAGCACCACCCGGTCGCCGACGCTGAAGCCCGCATGATCCGAACGCTCGACCACGCCGGCGAAATCGATGCCGGGCGTCAGGGGAAAGGTGCGCACCACCGGCGCCCGGCCGGTCATCGCCAGGCCGTCCTTGTAGTTCAGCGTCGAATACTCGACCCGCACATCGACGTCGCCATCCATCAGGTCAGCGTCGGCGAGGGTGACCAGGCGGGTTTCCTGGCCGGCGTCGGTCTTGAACACGCGCAGGGCGCGAAACTCGGAAGACATCAGTTGGGCTCCTTGGGAGAAATTGGGGTCAGTCCGAACCGGTCGCCGCGCTTGCCGCGCACCGCCAGGTCCACCGTGTGAAGTCGCCGCTCGCCCTCCATGCGATGCAGCGAGCCGGGCATGTGCAGCATGGCCTGGTAGTCGCCGAGGGAATCCTCCAGCGCCTGGGTGAAGCCCTGGGCGTCCTGGGCCTTATTCATCTGGATCTTGGCCATGCGCAGGGCTTCGGGGCTGTTCTCCGCGACGCGGCGGGCCCAGGCGAAGGCTTCTCGCTCCAGATCGGCGGGCGCTAGGACGCGGTTCACCAGGCCATAGTCGGCGGCCTCCTGGGCGGAGATGAAGCGGCTCTCGAAACACAGCTCCTTGGCTCGGCGCACGCCGATGTCCCAGGGGATCGACATATATTCGACGAAACCAGCGAGGAATTCCGCGTTGTCGGCGGCAAACACCACGTCCATCGCCGCGGCCAGCATCCAGCCGGCGTAGATGCAATAGCCCTCGACCATGGCGATGGTGGGCTTGGGGAAGTTGCGCCAGCGGACCAGCAGATCGAGATTGTAGTGTTTGAACTGGTCATAGGTCTGGATGCCCGGCTTGGCGCCCAGGGCCTTGCGGTACTCGATCTCCTCCGGCGTGCCCAGGTCGTGGCCGGTGGAGAAGACGCCGCCCGAGCCGCGCAGCAACACCACCCGCACCGCCTCGTCATGCCGCGCCAGCTCGAAAGCCTGGTCCAGCTCGTCGAGCATCCGGTAGCCCTGGGCGTTGCGGCGCGCCGACCGATTCATGGTGATCACGCCGATCGGGCCATCGACCGCATAGAGGATGTGTTCAAAGTCCATAGACCTGCTCCGTCGTGGAAGGCTGGCGTTCGGTTGGATTTGGATTAAAGGCGGCTAGCGCGACCGACCCCGCGCGGCGACGGGCCAGAGGGCGCGCAGGGTGTCACCCTGCACCACGTGATAGGTGTCGTGCAGGTTCACGGTCGGGTCGCAGTGGGGCGCGGCCAGGGTGACGATCTCGGCCAGGGCCAGGGTCTCGCCCGGCGGCAGGATCAGGGCGCCATGCTCATCGCCCATGAAGCGGTACTGGGCGCCGGCTGGGGCGCCGGCGATCACCACGGGCGGTTCGGCGTCGGTGGAGAAGGCCTTGAAGCCGCCATCCACGGTGACCAGGCCAGGGGTGTTAGCGCTGACGACCCGGGTATCGACCATCAGCGAGGTCTCGAACGGCGGTGACGCAGCCCCCTCCCCGGTCAGGTCGCAGGCCAGATACTGGCTGTCCATGAAGACGTAGGAGCCGACCTGCAGCTCGGTGAACAGGCCCTGCGCGGCGTCGATCCGATGGGTGCCGGTGCCGCCGCCGGTGATGATCCGGGGCGCGCCGCCGGCCTGCGTCAAGGCGTCGATGACAGAGCGGATGAAGACCGCGCGGTCGGCCATCGCCGCCTCGCGCTCGGCGAAGCTTTCGATGTGCTGGTGAGCGCCGCAATAGCACTGGACGCCCAGGTAGCGCAGGCTGTCCTCGGTCTGGATCGCCTGCAGCACGGCGACCGCCGCCTCCGCCGTCCGGACGCCGGTGCGGTGCATGCCGGGGTCGATGTCGATGATCAGGTCCACGGTCTGGCCCGCCTTGCGGGCGGCGGCGGCGATTGCGACGACATTGACCGGATTGTCGACCACGCACATCAGGCCTTCCGTGCGCGCGCTCAGGGCCACCAGCCGCTCGATCGCCGGAGCCGAAACCACCGGCGAGGTGATGTGCAAGCCTTGCGCCGCGCCGTTGTCGGCCATCACCTCGGCCTCGCCGATCTTGGCGCAGCAGACGCCCAGGGCGCCGGCCTCAGTCTGCAGACGGGCGATGTCCGGGCTCTTATGGGTCTTGGAATGGGGCCGCAGGTTCAGACCCTTGGCGGCGGCGAAGGCGGCCATAGCGGCGATATTGCGCGTCAGGGCGTCCAGCTCGATCACCAGCACGGGGGTGTTCAGGTCGCGGCGCCCGCCTTGGCGATCCACCAGATGGCGGTGCAACTCTTCGTCGGTCATGGCCGGGCTCCGAATGAGGATGAATGGGCGCCAGGATCAGGCACGGGCCGCCCGCTGGATCAAGGCGGCGATTTCCGGCGCGTGGCTGATGATGCCCAGATGGCTGGCGGCCAGTTCGACGGTGGTGGCCTTCATGCGCCGGGCCATGAACCGCTCCAAGTCCGGATTGATGGTCCGGTCCAGGGTGGAGACCTGGTAGAAGCAGGGTTTGGAGCGCCAGGCCGCGCGGGTGACCTTGGCCTGGAACAGGGTGTCGGAAATCGGCCCCTGGACCGCGTAAAGCGCCCGCGCCTTGGCCGGATCGAGATCACCGGCGAAGTCGCGCAGGAAGGCTTCTTGGCTCAGCTGGGCAAAGCCGCCGCTGTGCACCACGCCGGCGCTCGCGGGCGGCGTCGGATAGGTCTTGGCCAGGGCGGTGTAGTCCTCGTTCGCGTCCGGCGCCCGGGCGGCGCAATAGACCAGGGCGCTGACCTTTGGATCGTCGCCCACCTGGGTGATCACCTCACCGCCATAGGAATGGGCGACCAGCACCGTCGGGCCGTCCTGGAGCGCCAGGGCGCGGCGGGTGAAGGCGCAGTCCTCGTCCAGGGACCGCAACGGGTTCTGCACCGCCGTCACCTTCAGCCCGGCCTGTTGCAGGCGTGGAATGACCTCGGACCAGCAGGAGCCGTCGGCATAGGCGCCGTGGACCAGCACCACGTTGCGGGCGGGCGTCGCGGCGCGGGGCGCCGTGGCCATCGCCCCGGTCGCCAGCAGGGCGGCCGCGAATGTGCGTCGATCGATCATGGGATCAGTCCCTTCCAAATCCTGAGTAGCTCAGAGGGCCGGCGTTTCCAGCGCGACCGAGGATGGCGGCGGAGCGGCGCTAACGAGACGCGCCCGTCCGTAGAGAATGCTCCAGGTGACCAGGGTGGAATCGCTGACCAGATCCCAGATCGGCGACAGCAGCAGATAGTCCTTGGCCGCGAAGTGGGCGCCGAGGACGTAGCTGCCGGCCGCCTTGATCAGCAGGGCGATGATCCAGCCCACGGTCAGGACGCGATAGGCGCTCATGGCGCCGGGCTGCGCCGCGGTGGCGTCGAAGTCGGCGCGCTTGGCCGGATCGTTGCCGGTGGTGAGCTGGCGGGACATGTGGAAGGCCAACGGCTTGGCGAAGGCCAGCGAGGCCAGGAAGATCGCCGCCAGCACCACATTCTGCATGGAGCGGCCGATCAGCGCCTCGCGCTCGGTGTGGGCCAGCACCAGGGCGGCCATGGTCACCGCGACATTCTCCGCCGCGAACAGGCCCAGGAAGTCGACCGCGCGCAGCTTGATCAGCCCATAGGCCAGCCACAGCACCGGCGGCAGGCTGGAGAGCGCCAGCGGGATCAGGCTGTTGGCGGCGAAATGGGGCGCGGCCAGCCGGTAGAGCACCGCCGGCGCGGCCATGTTGATCAGCACGCTCTTGGCAAGCGCGCGGACGGCGACATGACCGGTGACCGCGCGCCACCCGGCAGGCTTGGAGGCGTCGGTCATGACTTGGATCCTTGAAGCTTTTGCGAAACTTGAGCGATCAGGTCGATCAGGGCCGACATCGCCGCGGTGGTGCGGTCCAGGTCGCCAGTGGACAGGAATTCCTGCAGCAACCCGGTCAGGGCGGCGAGGATCAGGGTGGAGTGGGCCGAGAACAGCGGCCCCTCGGCGGGCAGGCGCTCGGCGGCGCGCTCGATCAGGGCGATCCAGGCGGCGCTGTGGGCCCTGCCCGTGTCTTGGGACACGTGGACCCGGTCGAACAGGGTCAGGCCGTCGACCTCGAACAGCAGGCGGAAATAGGGCTGGTTGGCTCGCTGCACGGCCCAGTCCCAGACCATCATCACAAGAGCGCGCAGGCTTTGGGGCCGGACCTGGGCGGCATAGGCGCCCAGGGAGGTCTGGATGCGCAGGCGGACCTCCGCCATCGCGTCGGCCAGCAGCTGCTCCTTGGAGCCGAAATGGTAGATCAGCAGCCGCGCGCTGGTGCCCACCCGCTCGGCCAACGGGCGCAGGGACATTTCCGCCGCGCCGTGAGCCAACAAGGCGTCGACGATGCTGTTCAAAAGCGCGGTGCGGCGATCGAGGGGCATGTCCATGAAACGACCGTTACATGAAACACTTGTTACATGAAAGCGGAATCTTCGGGCCCGGGTGTACGGCCCCGTTTGCCGAACTGTCGCTGACCTGGGATAGGTCGTCTTCTCACTCTTGGGCGATGGGCGGACATGAGCGTGGACGACAGCGAAACAGATCTGAACCTCAGCCGGCGCAGGCTTCTGGCCGCGGCGGGCCTGGGCGGCATGATGGTCGCCGGCACTCTGTCGGACGCGGGGCCGGCCGAGGCCGCGATGGCGCCGCCTTCGCCACAGGGTTTGGCGGAGACGCCGCCGGTGAGCGGCCTGCATCTGCAGTTCGGCGCCGACGCCGCCTCGCAGATGACGGTGTCCTGGCATTCGCTCGAGCCCATCACCGGACCCCGGCTGCTGGTCGGGCGGATGGACGGGAAGCTGGAGCGCACGGTGTTGGCGCAGACCGTCACCTATACCGACGCCAAATCCAGCCAGGTGGTCTATGCCCACCACGCCCGGGTCGACAAACTGCGCCCCGACACCACCTTTATGTACGCCGCCCTGCACGAGGGCGCCGCCCCCCGGTTCGGGACCTTCCGCACCGCCCCGCATGGCCGCGCGCCCTTCACCTTCACCAGCTTTGGCGACCAGGGCACGCCGACCATCGGCCGCAAGTTCGTTCCCCCGCCGGGCGTGACCCTGGCCGACACGATCTATGTAAACGACAATCTGGGCTCGCCCTCGGCCGCCGACACCACGCTCGGCGTCGAGCGGATCGCACCCCTGTTCCACCTGTTCAACGGCGACCTCTGCTACGCCAACCTGGCCCACGACCGGGTGCGGGCCTGGTGGGACTTCTGGGAGAACAACAGCCGCAGCGCCGCGCGCCGCCCCTGGATGCCGTCGGCGGGCAATCACGAAAACGAGCTGGGCAATGGCTCGATCGGCTATCGCGCCTACCAGACCTATTTCGCCGTGCCGGAGACCGCCGGCCAGACCGAGACGACCCGAGGCCTGTGGTACGCTTTCACCGTCGGCTCGGTGCGGGTGATCAGCCTGGCCAACGACGACATCTGCTATCAAGACGGCGGCGACAGCTATGTGCGGGGCTATTCGTCCGGCGCGCAGAAGGCCTGGCTGGAGGCGGAACTGCAGGAGACCCGCCACAACAAGGGCGTCGACTGGATCGTCGTCTGCATGCACCAGGTCGCCATCTCCACCGCCGACAAGTTCAACGGCGCAGACCTGGGCGTCCGCGAGGAATGGCTGCCGCTGTTCGACCAGTATGGCGTCGACCTGGTCGTCTGCGGGCACGAGCACCACTATGAGCGTTCTCATCCGATCCGGGGCCAGCAGGCGAACAAGACCCTGACGCCCATCCCCGTCTCGACCGAGACCGACGTGATCGACACCACCAAGGGCACGGTCCACATGGTGATCGGCGGCGGCGGCACCTCGCGGCCCTCGAACGAACTGTTCTTCGACCCGCCGCGCTGCCGATGCATCACCCGCGTAGGCCTGCCAGACCCCAGGACCGGACGCCGGACGCCGGTCTATGTGGTCGAACCGGCGCCCTGGTCGGCCGTGCGCAACGCCGCGCATGCCTATGGCTTCGCCGCCTTCGCGGTCGACCCCGGCAAGCATAAGGGCGGCGACACCACCATGACCGTGACCTACTACGACGTGGTCGGCGCCGACGGCCGGCTTGCGCCGTTCGAGACCTTCACCCTGAAGCGGCCGAGGCGGGACTAGCCCCGTGTTACCGGCTCCCAGCGTGGTGCTCGACTATCTCGGCGTCGGCTTCTTTGCCGTCACCGGCGCGATGGCGGCGCTTGAACGGCGGCAAGACATCGTCACCTGCATCTTCTTCGGCGCGATCACCGGGATCGGCGGCGGCACCCTGCGCGACCTGCTGATCGGCGCCCCGGTCTTCTGGGTGCATGCGCCGGCCTATCTGGTGGTCTGCGTGGTGGCCGCGCTGGCCGTGTGGCTATCGCGGGGCGCGGGGATCAATCCGCGCGCCCTGTTGTGGATGGATACGGTGGGCCTGTCCGCCTATGCCGTGGTGGGCGCGGACAAGGCGCTGGACGCCAGCCTCGGCGCGCCGGTCTGCATCGTCATGGGGGTGTTGACCGCCTGTTTCGGCGGGGTGCTGCGGGACGTGCTGTCAGAGCAGCCATCCGTGCTGTTGCGGCGAGAGATCTATGTGACAGCGGCCATCGCGGCGGCGAGCGTGTTCGTGATCGCCAGCGCGCTGAGCCTCGCCCACGCCTGGGCGGCGGCGCTGGGCGTGTGCACGGGTCTGATCGTTCGCGGCGGGGCCTTGACCTTCGGCTGGCGCCTGCCGGTGGCGGAGCCGAGGAGGCCGCTTTGATACCTCCTCCCTGAAGGAGAAGGTCTTATCCCACCGGTGCAACCGGGCTGGCCAGGGCTTCTCCGGCCAGGAACTTCTGCACATTGTCGATCGCCTGCGCCACCATCAGCGGCACTGCCTCGGTGCTGGAGCCGGCGGTGTGTGGCGTGAGGACGACATTGGGCAGGTTGGCCCAGCGCTCCCCCGGCGTGGGTTCGGTCTCGAAAACGTCCAGAGCCGCGCGCCACAGGCGGCCGTCCTTCAGCGCCGCGGCAAGTTCCAACTCGTCGATCAGCGAGCCGCGCGCAACGTTGACGATCAAGCCCGCGGGACCCACCGCCTCGATGATTTCGCGGCTGATCAAGCCCCGGTTGGACGCTTCGGCGCGACTGGCCACCACCAGGATGTCGCTGTCTTTCGCCAAGGCGAGCAGGCTTTCCGCGCGTGGCCAGGGCGCCGGCTTATCGCGCGGCCCCCACCAGCTGACCTTCAGCCTCATCGCCTCGGCCCGGCGCGCCACGCCAAGTCCGATATTGCCCAGGCCGACGATCCCCAGCTTGCGGCCATTCAGGCTGGGCTGGGGCGCCATCCGGTCCTCGTGACGCCACAGGCCGCCCCGCACCGTCGCATCGCCCTTGGGGATGTTGCGCCAGGCGGCGAGCAGCAGGCCGATCGCATGGTCGGCCACATCCTCGGCGTTCAGGCCGTTGGCGTGGCTGACCTCGATCCCCCGCGTCCGGCACCAGGCCACATCGACGCCGTCATAGCCGACGCTGACACAGGCGATCAGGCCGAGCTTTGGCAGGGCCGAGAGCTGTTCCGGGGTCAGTTTGAACTCGCCCGCATGCACGATGGCGCGCACCTCGGCGCTGTCGGCGTCCGAGAGCTCCCAGGCCAATGCGGTCTTGAACCCGGCGCCAGCGAACACCGGCCTCAGGCCCGCCAGGATCGGGTGGGAGATCAGGATGACGGGTTCGGACATGGCGACGGACTCTCCAGGGCTCTGGCCAGGACTCTGGAGAGGTCTATAGCGCCGCTTATGAAGCCAGCGCACCTGTCTGACCGACGCGGCGCCGCAAAAAGCACCTCGCCGCCACAGTGGGCAGGCCCCCCAGGCGCCGAAGCCCTGGGGGCGCGCCGACCCTGACGTCAGACGTTGGAGAGGTTGGAGTTGATATCGCCGAAAGCGTTGTTCAGATGGTTGCCCAGCGTGGCCACGGCGGTAATGATCACCACGGCGATCAGGGCGACGATCAATCCATATTCAATTGCGGTCGCGCCGGATTCGTCCCCGGCAAACCGTCCGATCAGCTTAAGCATGGCTCTCTTTCCTTTTTTGAAGCCCCTCGTCGCCCACCCGAAGCCCATCGCGCCTACAGCCGAGCTTTCGGAGAATTGCACGGGCAGGTTAATCAACCACTGATTGCCACCCTTAATGAACTCAGTGATTGCGTGAACCATGTAGTCGTCGCGGCGCGATTTATTTCATATGGAAACAAATATTGCCGATCAGGCGTATATCGCCGGCGTCTGATTTGCCGAATTCAATTACGTCTGAGTCGTGCCGGTTGTGCTCAGGGTTCTGACGACTCAGGACATGGCGACGGAGCCGCCACGATTGCTGTTCATCGGCCGAGATTGCGGTTCACGGCGACCGGATCAGACCCTCAAGTCTGAGGACCCGGCTCCAGGGTTATCCACTTGCGGGGCCAGCGCCAGCCAAGGGAACGGACTTCGCCGGGCTTGAGCGCCAGCTGGCTGATGGTGTGTTGGGACAAGGCGCTGACCGCATGAACCGGCTCCAGGCCTTTGACCGGGCTGCCGGCCACGGGGCCGATCAGCAGGGCCCGATCGACCGCCCGCCATTCGGCCTTGGCGCGATCTTCGAAGCCGACAGCGAAGAAATGGCGCAGGGGCGCGGGTTCTCCGGCCAGCTCCACCATCACCCCGATCATCCAGCCGCCAGCCATGCCGGCAGACCTAGCACGGCGCGCGCGTCGGACCATCCATGGGGAGGGAAATTCGCGATGGTGTGCGCTAGCAATTACTCATGGTCAGCCGTCGAGGGCGCAGGTGCGCGCGGCCGGGGATTGACGGCGAGGTTAGTGGGACGACGATCCGCCGCCGGTGACGGCATGGCCGACCGCGCCCACGGCGCTGCCAGTGACGTGAACCGCCGCCCCGCCGACTTTGGCCGCCGTCCCCACCGCCGCGCCCGCGACGCCGACCCCAGCACCAGCGACCGAGGCGACGAGACAACCCTGCAGGCCGGCGGCGAGGATCGCCAAGGCCGCCATGGCGAGGGCGAGCTTGATGGGGCGCTGGGCCATGACCGAAGACTCCACTGACACTGGGCGCGATCCTGGCGCGAAAGGGTTAGCGAACCCAGTCGCTTGCGATGAGGCCTGATGACGCGGGGATCTTTAAGCCTTCTCCTTCTCCGCCATGGCGCGGATCAGGGCGCGGCGTTCTTCCAGGCCGCGATGGAGTTCGACCAGGATGCGGGCGGCGTACTCGTTCCGCTGGATTCCGTCCCAGTATGCGGCGACCTTGGCCTGGCCTGGAATGGGGCTGTCGACCTCGACCGAAGGCAGGACGTTTTCGATCAGGAACAGGGCCGGGACCAGGGTGCAGTCGGCCAGGGTCAGACGGCCACAGACGGCGAACGGGCTGCCGTCGATATAGTGCTCCAGCGCCTTGACGCCCCGGATCACCTGGCCGGACAGCAGGTCGCGAACGCCCTCGTTGCGGGTGGATTTTCGGGTCTGGCCGGACAGCATGAACATGTTGTTCATCAGGTAGATATCGGCCAGGCGCGAGACGGCGCGGATGGCGGCGGTCTCGCGCGGCGTGGCGCCCAGGAGACGCGGGGTCGGATAGACCTCCTCGAGATATTCGCTGATCACCTCCGACTCCGGGATGATGTCGCCGTCGGGCAGCTCCAGCGCCGGGATGCGGCCGATCGGCGAGGTCTTCCACCACTCCGTGGTGCCGAACCCCACGGGGCGCTCCAGCACCACGTCCGGAATGCCTTTGGCGTAAATCTGCATGCGGACCTTGGCCGAGTAAGGGCTGAGATCGCCGGAATAGAGCTTCAGCATGGTCGCGTTTCCCCTGGTTTGTTTGGCGGCAGACTGCGCCGCTAGGCGGGGTGGATCAAGCCTCGCCGCTGCACGGACGGTAGCGAATCTACCGCGGCGCGGCCTCGTCGTAGAACCGCGCCAAATCCGCCTTCATCGACTTCAAGGCCTCGGGGTTCAGATAGACCATGTGGCCGCTGGGATAGTAGGCGAAGCGGACATTGCCACGCTCCGCCGGGTCGAGCTGCATGTGGCCGAGATCATATTCGGTGCCGAAGAAGGGCGTCGCCAGGTCGTAGATGCCGTTGAGCGAATAAAGCAGCAGGTGCGGATTCTCGCGCATGGCCTGCGACAGGTCGAGGGCCACGTCCGTCTGGTTGGGCTGGCCGCCGTTGCCAAGCTCGCGGGCCTTGTGAGTGAAGTCCCACTGCAGGCCGGCCGAATAGAAGGTCGGGCGGTAGGACAGGTCGCTGGTGTAGCCCAGGTCGCGGGTCAGGTAGTCGTGGAAGGCGGCGACGAAGGCGCCGGTGATGCCGGTGTCCGACGGGTCGAACTCGGGATTCTCGCCCGCCGCGTCCACGTTCGAGCCGGTGAAGCGGGCGTCGTAGCGGCCCAGCGTCAGCCGCTGGTCGCGCAGCAGCTCGGCGCGGAACCGGCCCGGCGCGACGCGCAGGTCGGCGGCGAGGATGTAGTCGGGGGATAGGCCGATATAGCCGGCCAGCTTGACGGCGATATCGCGCCGGTCGGCGTCGCTCAGGTCCTGCCCCTTGGCCAGGGCGTTGGCATAGGGACCGCGCGCGAACTCACGCACCTCGCGCAGGAAGGCGGGAACATCCGTGGGCGGATTAGCCAGCCGGTGATGATAGGCGGCGATGGCGGCGTAGCTGGGCAGGTAGTTGATCATCTCCTGATCGAACCCCGGCGAGCGGCGGCCATAGTTGAGGATCGAGGACAGCAGCATGACGCCGTTCAACTGCACCCCATCCTCCTGCAGCCGATAGGACAGGCCGGCGGAGCGGGTGGTGCCGTAGGATTCACCGAAGATGAATTTGGGCGCGTTCCAGCGGCCGTTGACGGTCAGATAGCGCTCGATACCGCGCGCGAAGGCGTCGATGTCCTGGTCGGTGCCCCAGAAGGCCGAAAGCTTAGTGTCGCCGATCGGCCGCGAATAGCCGGCGCCGACGGCGTCGAGGAAGACCAGATCCGACTTGTCCAGCAGGCTGGAGTCGTTGTTGACCACCTGATACGGCGCATTGTGCGTCGGGGCCGGACTATCCGTCAGGACACGGACGGGCGCGAGCGATCCCATGTGCAACCACAGGGTCGAGGAGCCGGGACCGCCGTTGTAGAGGAAGGTCACTGGCCGGTGGGGGTCGCCGGTGGTGTAGGCGACATAGAACATGCTGGCGGTCGGCTTGCCCTCATCATCGCGCAGGGTCAGGGTCCCGGCGGTGGCGGTATAGGTGATAGCCCGGCCGCCGATGGTGGCCGTGTGGTGGGTCACCTTGCGGATCTCGACGATGGGCGCCGAGACGATGTCGGCGTCACCCAGCTTGCGGCAGCGGGCGAGATCGGCGCGGGCGTCGCCATTGGCGCCGCCGCTCTCGTGCTCGGCGACCTGCTTGCAGTCGGTGTCGGCATGAGGCGCTTCACCCGCGACCGGGCCGCGATCCACGGGGCTCCAGGCGGGCTCGTCCGGGCGGGGACCAGAGCGGTCGGCGGCGTGGCGGTTCTGGGCGTTCATGCCCGAGTCCGGACCGGCGTCCTGCGCCCCGGCCGATCCAGCGACACAGATCAACGCCGCCGCGATGGCGACCACAACCGAACCTCGCATCGTCACACTCCCTAAAACGCCGCCACTCAGCTCGGCGATGAGGAGGTATAGCACCATGCCTTTGCTTGTCTCGGCCCAATTGGTGCTTTTGCACCTAATTTTCGGGGGCCTGTGCTATGCGGACGCCATCGCGCGCCAGGTCTCGTCGCGATGGTGATCGATGGCTTCGCGCAGGGCCGCGACGCCAGGGCCATGACGAAGCAGGCCTCGCGACACCGACGGCAGGGTCCGCCCGCGCGTGGCGGCGAAATCGGCGCTGACATCCGCCAGACTCGCGCCCTGGACGCCGACGCCAGGGGCGAGGATCAGCGACTGCGGCAGCCGGTCCAAGATGGCGGCGTGGGCGGGATCGATGGTGGCGCCGATCACCGCGCCAACCGGGCCGGTTCCCGCGCCGAGGTTCGCGTTGAAGGCGGTGATGTCGTCGGCCAGGGCCTCCGACACCGTGCGGCTGTCGGGATGCCGCGCATCCTGCAGCGAGCGCCCCTCGGGATTTGAGGACTGCACCACCACGAAGACCGCCGAGCCCGTAGCGACCGCACGGTCGAACACCGGCTTCAGCGCGTCGAAGCCGAGGTAGGCCGTCACCGTCATCGCATCGCCGCCGAAGCCGGACTCCGCGCCCAGAAAGCCCTGGGCATAACCCTCCATGGTGCTGGCGACATCGCCGCGCTTGGCGTCGATCAGGCTCAAGGCCCCTTGCGCGCGAATACCGGCAACGGCGCGCGCCATCTCGGCCATGCCGGCGGCCCCGTGCCGTTCGAAGAAGCCCGCCTGGGGTTTGATCACCGCGAGCCGCTCGCTCGCCGCCTCGAGCACTGTGTCGCAGAACCGGCGCAGACCTTCCGCGTCATCGTTCAGCCCCCAGGCGCGCATCAGGTCCGCTGACGGATCGAGCCCCAAGCAAAGCGGTGACCTGGCTTCGGCCAAGATTGAGAAGCGTTCGGCGAAGCTTTGCATGGCGGCGGCGTCCTTCAGTCTTCAGGGATGGCCACGGATCGCTGCTTGGCGCGCGGGCGACAATCGATTAAGCCGGGCGAAGCTGTGAGCTGAGATCACATGAGCCGCGCCCGCCTGCCCTCCCTGAAAGCGCTCCAAGCCTTCGAGGCGTTTGCCCGCGCCGGCGCCATGACGCGCGCGGCCGAGGAGCTGCATGTCACCCACGGCGCGGTGAGCCGGCAGATCAAGGCGCTGGAGCAGCAACTGGGCGCACGGCTGGTGAGCGGCCCACGCCACAACCTGATCCTGACGCCAGCGGGGCGCGATCTGGCGGTCTCCCTGGGCGCGGCCTTCGACATGATGGCCGCCGGCCTGCCGGGCGCCGACGCGGGCGAGGACCTGGCGGTGGCCTGCCTGGGAACCTTCGCCATGAAGTGGCTGATCCCGCGCCTGCCGCGCTTCCTGGAGCGGCGTCCGGGCGCACGGGTGCGGATCGTCGAGACGCCGGCTTCGGCGGGTTTCGGCCAGGGCGGACCACAAGCGGCGATCCGGCTGCAGAGCGGCCCCGCGGCGCCGGGCGTGAAGGCCATGGCCTTCCTTGGCCACGCCTATGGGCCTGTGCTGTCGCGGGCGCAGTTCGCGCGCACCGGCGCCAGGGCGGACCGGCTGCTGCGCCTGCCGCGCCTGCACAGCGAGACCTTCGCCTCCGGCTGGGCCAAATGGGCGGGCGACATGGGCCTGGACCTGCCGGCCGTGACGCAGGAGCAGACGTTCGAGCATAACTCCTACATGCTGGAGGCCGCCGCCGCGGGCCTCGGCGTCGCCGTCACCGCCTGGGCCTTCGCGCAGGCCGATGTGCTGGCCGGCAGGCTGGTCGCGCCGTGGGGATTTCAGCCGCTGCGGACGCGCTTCACCTATCTGCGCCCAGCGCTGGCGGAAAATCCCCTCGCCCAGGCCTTCGGCGTCTGGCTGCGCGAAGAAGGCCGCCGCGATCCAGCGCCGCCGGAGGCGCTGTTGTCGATATCAGCCTGAGATCAGGCCTCGTCGCCGGCGTCGACCACGGCCTGGATGTGCTCACGGAAAGCCGGCTCGCCGCGAGCGAACTCGGCGAATGCTTCCACCAACTCGACTCTGGCGGTGTGCAGGTCGTAGGTCCCCTCGGCATGCCGGATGAGAACGCTCTCGCAATACCGGTCGAGCAGGCGGCGGGCGTCATCTGAGAGCTTGATCATTCCTCAAGATAGGCTCCCAGTGCGCGGGACGCCATGCCCGTTTCGCAACCTCAAAACCGGCCCGGGCGTTAGAGGCCGACACGGGTTATCAGGAGGCGCCCCTTGGACGTTTTGGCGCTTAAAGCCACCGCAGACCAACTGTTCGCCAGCGACAGGGGTCTGCTGGCCATGGATGAAAGCACGCCCAGCTGCAACCGCCGCTTCGCCGCGCTGGGCATTCCACAGACCGAGGAAATGCGCCGGGCCTGGCGAGAGCTGATCGTCACCACCCCGGGCCTGGCCAAGTCGATCAGCGGCGCCATCCTGTTCGACGAGACCATCCGCCAGAGCACCACCGACGGCGCGCCTTTCATCAAGGTGCTCCAGGACGCCGACATCATTCCCGGCATCAAGGTCGACCTGGGCGCCAAGGACCTCGCGGGCTTTCCCGGCGAGACCATCACCGAAGGGCTGGACGGCCTGCGCGACCGGTTTGCGGAATACGCCAAGATGGGTGCGCGGTTCGCCAAGTGGCGGGCGGTGATCACCCCGGGCAAGGACACGCCCACGGCGGGCTGCCTCGACGCCAACGCCCAGGCGCTGGCCCGCTACGCCGCCCTGGCCCAGGAGGCCGGCATAGTTCCCATCGTCGAGCCGGAAGTGCTGATGGACGGCGACGAGAGCCTGGACGCCTGCCGCGCCGTGACCGAGCGGACGCTGCAAGCCGTGTTCGAACAGCTGCATCGTCAGCGCGTCGTGCTGGAGGGCATGATCCTGAAGCCCAATATGGTGGCGCCCGGCCTCGCCTGCCCCACCCAGGTGAGTGTTGAAGCGGTGGCCGAGGCCACGGTCGCCAGCCTGCGCCGCTGCGTCCCCGCCGCCGTGCCAGGCATCGCCTTCCTGTCCGGCGGCCAGTCGGACGAGCTGGCGTCGGAGCGGCTGAACGCCATGAGCCGGCTGATCAATTCGGCCGGCGCTCACGCTCCCTGGCCCCTATCCTTCTCCTATGGCCGGGCGGTGCAGCGGCAGGCGCTGGAAACCTGGCGCGGCGACGCGGCCAAGGTATCGGCCGCGCAAAAGGCCCTCTATCATCGCGCAGACTGTAACCGCGCCGCCCGACGCGGCGAGTACAGCGCCGCGATGGAGACCAAATGACTGAACCGCTTCGGCTGTACTACGTCCGCCACGGCGAGACGGAATGGTCGCTCTCCGGCCAGCACACCGGCGTCACCGATATTCCGCTCACCGCCAACGGCGAGGTCGGCGCGCGGCAACTCGGCCCCTGGCTGCAACGGGTGACTTTCACCAAGGTCCTGACCAGCCCTCGCCAACGCGCCAGCCGGACCGGCGAACTGGCCGGACTGGGCGCGAGCATGGAGGTCGAGCCGGACCTGGCCGAGTGGAACTATGGCGACTACGACGGCCGGCTGTCAGTGGACATCAAGGCCGAGCGGCCCGGCTGGAATGTGTTCCGCGATGGTTGTCCCAATGGAGAGTCTCCAGACCAGATGAGCGCCCGGGTCGATCGTCTGATCGCCAAGCTCAGCGGCCTCAGCGGCAATGTGGCGCTGTTCTCGCACGGCCATTTCGGCGCGGTGCTGGCGGCGCGGTGGATCGGCCAGCCGATCGCCGAGGGAAGGCATTTCCTCCTGGCGCCGGCGTCGATGGGTATCCTGGCGGTCGACGCGCGCCACGAGAATACGCATGTGATCGAGCTGTGGAACGCGGTTCCGGCAAGGCTGGCGCCCTAACCCCTCAACGCTTTCGAGATCGCCCCTAGCCCGGCCGCGAGATCATCGGCGGTTGGCCAGCCGTAGCCGATGCGGAAATGGGTGTCGGGCATTTCGAACCAATGGCCGGGGCCGACATAGGCGCCGTGGTCATTGAGCAGGCGTTGGTAGAAGGCCTCCACGCCACCGGGCGGCTCTGCGGTCATGCGCGGAAAACACACTACCCCGCCGGTCGGCTGAACCCATTCCAGCAACGGCTCGCCGGCCATCCAGTCGCCGATCAGGGCCAGGCGCCGGCGCATTTCGGTCAGGGTGACATTCAGCCGCTCGGCCTTGGTGCGCACGATCTGCAGGGCGATCCATTCGTCGATGACGCTGCCGGAGATGTTGATCTGCTCCTTGGCCGCCAGGAAGACCTCCTGCAGCGCCGGGTCGGCGGTGATCATCCAGCCGATGCGGATGCCCGGCACGCCATAGGCCTTGGACAGGGACGAGACGCTGATCACATGGGCGCCCAGGGACGCGGCCAGGGGCGGCGGCGCCGAGTAGGACAGGTCGCGGTAGGTCTCATCCACCAGCAGGCGGCAGCCGTGGCGTTTGGTGAGCTCGGCCAGCGCCCGCAGATCGGCCTCGCTGGCGGCCACGCCGGTGGGATTGTGCGGGCAGGTGACGCTGACCAGCCTGGTGCGTGGGGTGATGGCGGCGGCCAGCCGGTCGAGATCCAGCTTGAACCCCTGCTCGAATTCCAGGTCGACATAGGTGGTCTCGCAGCCGATTGCGCGCGGGGTCTCCAGGTTGGTGGCGTAGTTGGGCCGAACCACCACCAGGTGATCCTCGGCGCTCAGCAGAGCGGTCGAGATGATGAACAAGGCGCCCGCGGCGCCGGTGGTGATCAGCACATCGTCCGGCTTCAAGCCCGGGCTCTCGGCGGCGATCAGCGACCGCAGCTCTTCCGAACCACGATGCTCATTGTAGAGCAGGGTCAGGTCAGGGACGACCAACCCCAGGCTGGACAGGCTTTGATCAGTGACCGAGCTTTCCGACAGATTGTAGCGGATGCGGGCGTAGCCGTACTCTTCCGGCGACTCCACCTCGATCGGCATTCGAACGTAACGCAAGCTAGCCCTCCCCCGACGATCAACCGGATCTTGCCCCTCGACGGCGAACGCCGGCGCCTTGGCCCGCGCGGCAGATCATATCCCCAAGGGGATTGTCATGCTGATTTTGATCCCGGCCTCGCAACGAGCCGAAACCCTGCCCCATGGGGCGCCTCGACGCCTCGACCGATTTGCGCCGAGGCCGCGATCAGTCTGCCCTCGCGGTGCAACAGATCGTCGGCCAGGGCGATCATCAGCGGGTTCGGTGTGGCGACCGGCGAAGCTTGACGAAGGGTGGTAGCGACCTCGGCTTCGTCGCGGGTCGGATCCAGGGCGCAAGCCAGGACGAGTGCGGCGGCGGGGGAGCGGCTGACACCCATCCAGCAGTGGATCAGCAGCGGGCCGGGTTCTCGCCAGGCGGCGGCGAAGGCCAGCAGATCGGCGATCATGGCGCGGTCGGGGGCGATCAGCCCCTCGCGCCGCTCGCCGATGTCGTGGAAGCGCAGGACCAGCCGGGGCATGCTTGCCGGCGCCGGGGGCGGGTCCTGATCCGGCGACAACAGGCTGACGATGCGCGCGGGCTTCGACCGAGCGAGCTGGTCTTGAACCTCGTGCAGCGGACAGATGATCAGCGTCACCCGCCGAGGACCTTCGCCGTAAAGCCGAATAGCAGCCCCAGCTCGGCGAGCTGTTCGATTCCGCCGAGCACGTCGCCCGTGAAGCCGCCGATCAGGCGCCGCGAGAGCAGGGCCAGGCCGGCCGCGCCGATGGCCGCGAGGATGAGGCCGACGACTGCTTGGACCGGCGAAGGCCAGAGGATCATGGGCGCGACGCCCAGCACCAGGGTGATCGCCGCTTCGTGAGGGCGCACGGCCATGGGCGACGGGCCAAGCTTGGCTTCGTCCGGCTCGCGAACATAGGACAGGCTGGCCATGACCACGGCGGCGGCGGCGCGGCCAGCACCGTGGATGAGCAGCAGCGCCAGCGCGCCCTGCCAGGGCGGCAGCACAGCCAGCAGCACCACCTTCAGCGTCAGCACCGACCAAAGGGCCAGGGCGCCATAGCTGCCGATCCGGCTGTCCTTCATGATCTCAAGCCGGCGCGCCGGGGTCTGACCACCGCCAAGCCCGTCGGCCGTATCGGCTAGGCCGTCCTCATGGAAGCCGCCGGTGACGAGAAGGCCGGCGATGACGGCGATGACGGAGGCCGGCAAGCCTGGCCAAAGCTGGCTGGCGGCTAGAAAAGCGGCGGCGGAGATGGCGCCCACCACCCAGCCGACCATCGGGAAATAGGGGGCCGACCGGGCGATCCACTCCGGCCGGAACCCCGTCAGACGCGGCGTCGGCAGCCGCGTCATGAACTGCAGCGCGCAGAAAAACAGGCGCGCCTGGACGATCACGGCGCGAGCGTCCCGGCAAGGACATCATCGAGCGACGCCGTCTCGGTCATCAGCCGGGCGGCGGCGCGCACCAGGGGCGCGGCCAGGACGCCGCCGCTGCCTTCGCCGAGCCGCATCCCGAAATCCAGCAAGGGCGTCGCGCCCAGGGCCGCCAACAACAACCGGTGGCCGCGCTCGGCCGAGGCGTGGGCAAAGACCAGGCGATCGACCAGGCCTGGCGACAACCTCACAGCCACCAGGGCCGCCGCGGTGGAGATAAAGCCGTCGACGATCATCAGCTTGCCCGCCGCCGTCCCGCCCAGATAGGCGCCGGCCATCATGGCGATCTCCAGCCCGCCGAATTCGCGCAGCACGTCGAGCGGCGCGGTGGCGTCGGTGCGGGCCGCCGCCCGCGCCAGCACGGCGGTCTTTCGGCTTAGGCCCTCGGCGTCATGGCCCGCGCCGACGCCGATACAGTCTTCCAACGGCGCCGGCGCCAGCCGGTGCATGATCAGGGCGGCCGAGGCGGTGTTGCCGATGCCCATCTCGCCGAGGATCAGCGCCTGGGCGGACGAAGCGGCGGCGATTTCGGCTCCGCGTTGCAGGGCCTGCTCGACCTCCGCCTCCGTGAGCGCCGGCTCGGCGGCGGCGTTGCGCGAACCGCGCCGGACCTTGGCGTCGACCAGGCGCTGATGCGGCGCGAGGTCCGCATCCACGCCGG
>Ga0302314_10003748_pt1 | contig 27981 bp, 25 predicted proteins | sample III_Palsa_N2_3_FD_200533 | JGI IMG/M metagenome (GOLD analysis project Ga0302314, IMG submission 200533) | Peat permafrost microbial communities from Stordalen Mire near Abisko, Sweden - III_Palsa_N2_3 | ecosystem: Environmental > Terrestrial > Soil > Palsa > Peat permafrost | place: Sweden...
GACTCTTGCCCATGTCGATGATGGTGCGCACCAGCGCCGCATCGTTGGAGTCCACGGCCAAGTCGCGCACGAACGACTGGTCGATCTTCAAGGTGCCGATGGGGAATTGCTGCAGGGCAGAAAGCGATGAGTAGCCGGTGCCGAAATCATCGATGGCGAGGTGCAGCCCCAGCGCATAGAGCTCGTTCAAGAGGCCGATGGTGCGCGTGGGATCCGTCATGAGGGTCGTCTCGGTGACCTCGAGTTCGAAGCTGGTGGGCGACACGCCGTGCTTGCGGAAGGCGCTGCGGCAGCGCCCGAGGAAGCCCGATTGCTTGAGCTGGCGGAGCGACAAGTTCATGGCGATGCGCCCCGGCTCACGCACGGTTTTCTGCCAGCTCCTGTAGTCCGAGCACACCCGATCGAGCACCCAATCCCCGATGTCGAGGATGAGGCTGCTCTCCTCGGCGAGCGGGATGAAATGCGTCGGCGAGATGTCGCCGTGCCCCGGCAGCCGCCAGCGCAGCAGCGCCTCGGCGCCGACGACGCGGCCGTCGCGCAGGTCCACCTTGGCCTGATAAAGCACGACGAGCTCGTCGCGCTCGATCGCGCGGCGCAGCTTGCTCTTCAGCATGAGCCGCTCCACGGCCACCGCGTTCATGTGCGGCTCGTAGAATGCCCAGGTGTTGCCGCCATTCTGCTTCGAGTGATACATCGCGGCGTCGGCATTGCGGATCAAGTCGATCGTGTTCTCCGCGTCGTACGGACAGATGGCGATGCCGACGCTCGCGGTGAGGTACACCTCCTGTTCATTCACGTAGAACGCGCGGCTGATCTCGTCGAGGAGCGTACGGGCCAGAGCGCCCAGGCTTGGACGGTTGTCGAGGTCCGCGGGCAGGTCGTCCACGAACATCGCGAACTCATCCCCGGCCAGGCGCCCGATCACGGTCTCCTTGCTCAGCACGCGCGTGAGCCGCTCGCTCAGGATCTCGAGCGTGCGATCCCCGGCGGAGTGGCCGAAGGTGTCGTTGACGTCCTTGAAGCGGTCGAGGTCCAGATAGAGAAGCGCCAGCGAGTGCTGGTTGCGGCGCGAGCGCGCGATGGCCTGTTGCAGCAAATGCTGGAACTGCATGCGGTTCGGCATCTTGGTCAAGGTGTCATAGCGCGCGAGGTAGCGGATGCGCCGCTCGGCGCGCTTGCGCTCGGTGATGTTGCGCGCGACGTAGATGTTCCCCTCGAACTGCGGATCCAACGAGGCGATGCTCGAGGACGCCATGGAAACGGGAATGGTCTGTCCGGACGCAGTGCGCAGCACGGTCTCGCGCGCCTCGGGTGCCGCGCCCCCGAGATCGAAGGCGCTGCGATGCGCCTCGTCGATGAAGCTGTCGAGAGACTTGCCCACCAGGTCCGCGTCGCTGTAGCCGAGCAGGCCTTGGGTCGCCTCGTTGCAGCTCTTGATGATACCGTCGGGAGAGGTGACGATCACCGCATCGCTCAGGCTGTTGAGCACCGTGTCGAGGTAGTTCTTGGTGATGGTCGTCTCGGAGAGCTTCTGCCGCATGCGCTCGAGCGCGTGCTGGAGCTCGCCGAGCTCGTCGCGGCGCACGACGTCGAACGGACTGGTGTAGTCCCCTTCCCCGATGCGGTCCGCGGAGCGGATGAGCGCCGAAATCGGTCTCGAGAAACGGCGCCGGAAGAACCACGCCCCCATCAGCACCAGCAGAACCACCGGCAGTGTCACGCGCAGGAGCATGGCGCGCATGCGCTTGAGCTGGCTGCCCTGCTGGAGCTCGAGCTGCGCTGCAAGTCTGGCGAGGGTCGCCTGCATCTGCGCCCGGCTTACCCAGATTTTGAGTGTGCCGGTGCGTTGTGCAGGCGGCGCAATGCCGGGCGGGATACTGTTGCTGACCACCAGCGGATCGAGCGCGGCGCTGCGCAAGGCCGTGTCGTTGCGCGTCGGCTCGCTTTGCGGGTTGCTGGCGGTGAACATCACCACGCCGCGTGCATCCGTCACTTCCACCCGCTCGATGTCATCCTCTTCGAGCAGGCGTCCGGCGATCGAGGCGACGGCCGCGCTGTTGTGCGCAACCAACGCGGAAGCGAGCAGCGCACCGGTGACGTTGACCACGCTCTTACCGCGTGCTTCGAGGTCGCCCTCGAGCTTCTGCTCCACTGTCGCGTAAGTGAGACGGGCGATGTCGGCACTGTCGATGCGGTGCTCGTAGTAGGCGAACCCGCCCAGCAGCAGTGCAAGCCCTGCGCCCAGACCAAGCGCAAGCAGCAAATACTTGGATTTGAGACTCCGTGTCATTGACGGATGATACTCGTTCACACCAATCCCTATAAGGGGTCGGTACAATGCACGACCGCATGGGCACGCAGCTTCGCATCGACATTTTCCTGGATACGGTCTGTCCGTGGTGCTACCTCGGCAAGCGGCGTTTCGAGCTCGCCTTGGCCGCGCGGCCGCAGTACGAGCCCTTCATCAACTTCCGGCCCTTCGAGCTGAACCCGGATCTTCCCTGGGACGGGGTCGAGCGTGCCGGCCATCTCGCGGCCAAGGCCGGCGACCCGACCCAGATCGCGGACGCACAGGCCGCGCTGGTACGCCATGGCGAGGCCGTGGGTCTGCAGTTCCGGTTCGATCTGATCGAGCGATTGCCGAACACGCGCCGCTCTCATTTGCTGATTGCGCACGCGGGGCGGAACAACCTCGCCGCCGAGGCGACGGAGCGTGTCATGCAGGCCTACTTCGAAGAAGGCCGGGACATCGGCGACACCGAGGAGCTCGTGCGCCTTGGGGTCGAGGCGGGCCTATCGGAGCGCGAAACCCGCGCCGCCGTGGTGCTGCGCGAAGGACAGGACGGCATCGTGGCGGCCGAGCGACACGCGACGGTGCTCGGCATCACCGGAGTGCCCGCCTTCATTTTCGACCGGCAGTACTCGGTGGCGGGAGCGCAGGAGGTCGAGGCCTTCGTGCGCGTCATCGATCAAGTCGTGGAGCTCGCTGCCAGCCGCGAACTCGCCTCGTGACGCCGGCCGAGCTTACCGGCCGGGCCCGCGGCCACATCGAAGAGCTCGACTCTCCGCGCTGCGCGCTGCACGCACTGGCGAGCGCTCCTTTCTCGAGATTGCGCGCCGCCGCGGCGCAGGCCGGAATCGATCTCGTTCCGCAGAGCGCCTATCGCGATTTCGATCGGCAGCTGCGGATCTGGAACGCGAAGTTCAACGGTGAGGCGATCGTCAACGATTCGTCGGGCCGGCCCGTCGAAGCACTTGCGCTGGCGCCTGCGGAGCGTATCGATGCGATCTTGGTTTGGTCGGCGCTGCCCGGTGCGAGCCGCCATCACTGGGGGACCGACCTGGACTTGATCGACCGTGCGGCCGTCCCGCCCGGGTATCGAGTGCGGCTGGTCGCCGAGGAGTACGCTGCGCCCGGGCCTTTCGGTCCGCTCAGCGCCTGGCTCGAGGCGAATGCCGCCCGCTTCGGATTCTTCCGGCCGTATCGCGGGGTGCTATCCGGGGTTCAGCCGGAGGCGTGGCATTTCAGTTTCGCCCCGCTCGCCGAACCGGCGCGGCGCGCGCTGCGTGTTGCCGACCTGCGCGAGGCGTTGCGCGACGCACCGCTTGCGGGCAAGGACGTTGTGCTCGAGCGGCTCGAGGAGTTGCACGAGCGCTATGTCGCGCGCATCGATTGGCCCTAGGCCCACATTGTCTTCAGGCGATCCACCATCAACCCGCGCACTTGCCCGAGCTCCGCGCCGGGGCTCGTGAACAACGGGGGGTTGCGTCTCAGCAGCCGCCAACGCTCGGCGCGTAGAATGCGCTGCAGGTACTCCATGTTGCGATCGATCGCATCGAGATAAGGATTTTCGCCGCCGAACAGCGGCTCGGCGTATTGATAGGCCTGCTCGAACTCGCCGTCGAGGCGGTTCGTCCGCGTCTCGCGCACGAACTCAGGCGTCTGGCGCAGCAGATCGAGTCCGGAGCTGTAGCGCACCTGCAAGGTGCCGTCGCTCGCGGGTGCCGCGGCCACGCCGCCGAGCACGAATTCCGGGTAGAGCCGGTCGCGGCATTTCTCCAGGTAGCACCGGTCCGCCATCTGCGCGATGAGGTCCGCGGTGCCGAGCAGGTGTCCGCATTTGCGGTCGCGGCTGTCGGCCAAATGTATCTGGCTCAACTTGATCTCGTAGCCGGTGAAATGCACGATCCGGGTGGATACCGGCACCCAGGCTTCCATGCCGATGGTCGGCAGGAGGCGCGCGAGAAACTTCGCACTGCGCGTCACGTGATACAGCGTGAACTCTGCACCGTTGTGATGCACCCGGTCGTCGAACTCGCGGATGTAGCCGGCGTCGTGAAACAGTGAGGTGACCAGCGCCATGATCGCCCGCTCCGCGCCGAAGCGCAGCGGTGCATCGATCGTAAGCTCGTACCCGACCAACAGGCGCGCCATGGCGAGCGTCATGTCGAGGGAATGCTGCCGATCGTGATAAATGGTGTCGACGCCGTGATAGCCGGGCATGCGACCGGAGAACAGGCGCTCGAATTCGTCGAACGCAAGGGCGACACGGTCGAAGGACTCCCCGGGCCAGGCGGTCGCGAAAAGTTCGCGCACCGCGTGGGCTACTGCCGGCGTGGCGCTCACCTGAACTGAATTCGTAACGTCGAAGTCGTTACGGCGTAGCTCGTACATCGAGGAAGTCTAAGCCCGCGAGCCCCCCGCCGCCACGTGCGTAGTTCTCATCTCGCCGCATATGTCAAAGGCGGTCAATAAACTTTCAGGCCTCCGAACTTGCGCCGCACGCGCCGCGCGAGTGTGCTGTACCCGGCCCAGAATCCGAGCGCACCGGCGGCCAAGGCGGCGGCGAGCCAGAGTCCCGCCGCACCGGGCGTGCGCGGTTGCACCGGTGGTGCGCCCGCCGCAGACCCACGGGCCGCCAGCGCCGCATCCAGTTCAGCCTGTTTGTCCTTGAGCTGCGCCTGCTTATCCGCGAGCTCGCGCTCGCGACGTTCCATCTCGCTCTTGGCCGCGGCTTCGGCCAGTGCCGGCGTCGTTGCGCGGCTCCGATCGAGCTCCTCCTGGAGTTGTTTGAGACGGACCGCCGCGGGCTCGTCGGTCGTGAGATAGGAGCTCTTTACCCAGCCTGTGGTGCCGTCCGGTAAGCGCACTTGGGTGAAATCGGCGCTGCTGGCCAGCGTTTCCACGCGCGCGCCGGAGTGCAGGGTCGCGAGGCGCTGCCCTTGCTGGTTCTGCTCGGTGTACACGTTGAGCACGAGCTGGTCACTCACGTACGCAGTCTCGGCCCGGACCCGGCAGACGGCAAAGACGAGCGACGCGGCAGCCAGGACGAGGGCCGGCGCGGCGCCCCGCCTCATGCGGCGATACCGGTTTGCTTGAGCAGCGGCCGCACGTCGGGCTGCCGGCCGCGAAAGCGCACGAACGCGTCCATCGCGTCGAGGCTGCCGCCGCGCGCCAGGATGGAGTCGACGAATCGCGCAGCGGTGGCGGGGTCGAACACACCGGCCTGCTCGAACGCCTCGAACGCGTCGGCGGCGAGTACCTCGGCCCACTTGTAGCTGTAATAGCCCGCGGCGTAGCCGCCGGCGAAGATATGCGAGAAGCTCGCGTGCATGCGATTGAACGGCGCAGTCGGCGCGACCGCCACCCGCCGCCGCACGTCCTCGAGAGTTTGCGCTACTTGTGCCCCGACGCGCGGGTCGAAGCTCGCGTGCAGCTCGAAATCGAAGCTGGCGAGCTCGATCTGCCGCAGGGTGTCGAGCGCCGCATTGAACGTACGGGTGCCGAGCAGACGCTTCAGCATGTCGGTGCTCAGCGGCTCGCCGCTCACCACGTGCGCGGAGATGAGCGGCAGCACCTCGGCGCGCCACACGAAGTTCTCCATGAACTGACTCGGCAGCTCCACGGCGTCCCACGCGACTCCGTTGATGCCCGCGATGCTCGGGTAGGGCACGCGCGTGAGCATGTGATGCAGGCCGTGGCCGAACTCGTGGAACAGCGTGGTCACCTCGTCGTGCGTGAGGAGCGACGCTGCCGAGCCGACCGGCGGCGTGAAGTTGCACACGAGCTGCGCCACGGGCAGGGCGTTGCCTGAGGGGAGCGATTTGGCGACGACGCATTCGTCCATCCACGCGCCGCTGCGCTTTTCGGTGCGCGAGTAGGGGTCCAGGTAGAACCCGGCGAGGACTCGACCGTCGCGATCCGCGAGGTCGTAGTAGCGCACCGTCGGGTGCCATACGGCCACACCCGGCCGCTCGCGCACTGTGATGCCGTACAGCCGCTCGGTGACGGTGAACAGTCCTGACAGCACTTTCGGCAGAGGAAAATATGGGCGCAACGCTTCCTGCGACACCTTGAAGCGGCTCTCCTGCAGGCGCTCGCTGAAGTAGGCGAGGTCCCAGGCCTGGAGCTTGCGTCCGGCGAACTCCTCGAGCTCGGCGAACTCGCGTCGTGCCGCCGGGCGGCAGCGCTTCGCCAGGTCGTCCAGAAAAGCGAGCACCTGCTTGCCGCTCTTCGCCATGCGAGTCGCGAGCGCGTAGTCGGCGAAGGTCGCAAAGCCCAGGAGCTGCGCGAGCTCGTGCCGCAGCGGCAGGATCTCGGCAATCATCGGGTTGTTGTCGAAGCGGCCGGCGCTCGGTCCGAGCTCGGAGGCGCGCGTGACCCAGGCCTCGTAGATGTCTCGCCGCAACCGCTCGCTCTGTGCGCTGGTCATGACCGTCATGTAGGTCGGCTGATCGAGCTTGAACAGCCAGCCACTGCGTCCCGACTCGCGCGCGCTCTGCGCCGCGCGATCGACCGCGTTCGCCGGCAGGCCCGCGAGCTCGGATTCGTCGGTGACGTGCCGGGTGAAGGCGCCCGCGGCATCGAGCACGTTCTCGGAGAACTTGGTCGCAAGATGCGCGAGCCGCTGCATCACCTCGCGGTAGCGCGCTTTGCGATCGGGCGGCAGATCGACACCGGCGAGACGAAAATCGCGCAGCGAGTTCTCGAGCAACTTGCGTTGCGCGGGGTCGAGGCTTGCGCCCTCGGTCCGCTGCACGTGCGCGTACGCCGCGTGCAACGCCTCGTTCTGGCCGAGCTCCGCCGAATAGGCCGTGAGCAGCGGCACGCAGGCATTGTAGGCCTCGCGCATCGCGTCCGAATTGGCCACGGCGTTCAAGTGGCCGATCGGACTCCACACCCGGCTCAAGCGGTAGCTGAGTTCCTCCACGGGAACGACCAGGGAGGCGAACGTCGGCGCCGGCTGTGCGGTCAGCTCCGCGAGCCGCGCGCGGTTGTCGGCAAGCACCCGCTCGAGTGCGGGCCGCGCGTGAGCGGCCGTGATGCGGTCGAACGCCGGCAGGGCGTCGATCTCGAGCAGGGGATTTTCCATGGGTTCGCTTTCCACCGGCAGAATTCTAGCAGAGCGGCCGCGGCGCGCGGTCGCCGGCGACCCGGCGCACGCCGCGGAAAGGGTGGTGCCCCAACGGGTATATCATTCCGCATTAGGTCTTCGTGACGTGACGGAGTTCACTGTGTCCAGCGATGTCTTCGATCTCATCAGCATCGGCGGCGGCAGCGGCGGCCTCGCCTGCGCGCAGCGGGCGGCCGAGTTCGGCGCCAAGACTGCGGTCATCGAGTCCGGAAGGCTCGGGGGCACCTGCGTCAACGTCGGCTGTGTTCCGAAGAAAGTGATGTGGAACGCGGCGAGCATCGCGTCGGCCCTCGGGGACGCCGGCGACTACGGCTTCGCGATCGGCACGGCCGCCGAGGCGGGCGGAAACGACTGGTTGGCCCTGAAGAAGAAACGCGACGCGTATATCGCGCGTCTCAACGCCATGTACCTGCGCAACCTTGCGGCCAAGGGCGTCGCGTACATCGCGGGCCGGGCCAAATTCCTGGATGCGCACACCGTGGAGGTCAACGGTGCGCGGCTTACCGCAGCGCACGTGGTGATCGCCACGGGCGGGTACGCGGACGTGCCGCGCGTCCCGGGTGCCGAGCTCGGCATCACCTCGGACGGCTTTTTCGAGCTCGAAGCCCGCCCGCAGCGCGTGGCCGTGGTCGGCAGCGGCTACGTCGCCTGCGAGCTCGCGTCGGCATTCCAGGCGCTCGGCAGCGACACGGAGCTGTTCATCCGCAAGGATCACCTGCTGACGCATTTCGACGTGATGCTCGGCAAATCGCTGATGCGCGAAATGCTTGCCGAGCGGCTCGCGATCCACACGGGCGTCGTGCCGAGTGCACTCCTCGAGCAGTCCGGACACAAGACCCTGGTGGCGGCCGACGGGCGCGAGTTTCCGGGATACGATTGTGTGCTCTGGGCGATCGGCCGGTCGGCGGACGTGGCGGGTCTCGATCTGCGCGCCGCGGGCGTTGCGCTCGACGCGGGCGGATTCGTGGCGACCGACGAATTCCAGAACACGCAGGTCGAGGGCGTATACGCCATCGGCGACGTGACCGGGCGCGCCGCCCTCACGCCTGTGGCGATTGCAGCGGGTAGGCGCCTCAGCGACCGCTTATTCGGTGGCAAGCGGGACCGCCGCCTCTCCTATGAGTTGATCCCAACCGTGGTGTTCACTCACCCGCCCATCGGCACCGTGGGACTCAGCGAGAGCGAGGCACGCGCGCAATTTGGTGATGCGGTGAAGGTGTACGTTGCCGATTTCACGCCCATGTATCACGCGCTCACGACGCGCAAGGCGCACACCGACATGAAGCTGGTCTGCGTCGGCAAGGAGGAGAAGATCGTCGGCTGCCACATCATCGGCGCGGGCGCCGACGAGATGCTGCAGGGATTCGCTGTGGCGATTCGCATGGGCGCAACCAAGCGCGATTTCGACGACACCGTGGCCATTCATCCGACGAGCGCCGAAGAGCTCGTCACCATGCGCTGAAGCCGCTACTCGTCCTGATTCAGTGCCGCGAGCACGAGCTGCGTGCTCGGGCGGATGCCGCGCCAGAGCAGGAAAGATTCGGCGGCCTGCTCGACCAGCATGCCCCAGCCCTTGCTGATCCGGCCGGCTTTGAGAGAGGCCGCCCAGCGCGTGAAGGGCGTGAGGCCGCGGCCGTAGGCCATGTCGTAGCAAACAGTCTCTTCGCTCACGAGACCGCTCGGCAATTCGGGCATCACACCCTGCAGGCTCGCCGCGGTGGCGTTGATGATGAGATCGTACGGCGGACGCTCGATCTCCCCGAACGTGCATCCCTCGATGTCGCCCATGTCGGAGAATTCTTGGGCGAGCTTGCGAGCCTTATAGGGCGTGCGGTTGGCGATGGTGAGCGAGCGCAGCTCGCGCTCGCAGAGCGGAGCGATCGCGCCGCGCGCCGCGCCGCCGGCCCCCAAAATCAGCACGCGCTTGTCGGCGAGCGCGATATTCAAGTTGTGCTCGAGGTCGCGGATGAGGCCGACGCCGTCGGTGTTGTCGCCGAGGAGCTTCGCATCCTGGAAAAATGCGATGGTATTCACCGCCTGCGCCCGCGCCGCGCGCGGCGTCAGCTCGTTGACCAGCTCCGCGGCCGCCTGCTTGTGAGGCAACGTGACGTTGAGGCCGCGCACGCCGCCGGTGAGCAGGCGCAAAGTCTCGCGCCGGAAATCGTCGGGGTGTATGTCGAACAGCCGATAGACGAGGTTCTGCGCCGCCGCTTTCGCGAACATCCCATGAATGAAGGGCGACCAGCTGTGCGCGACCGGATGTCCGACCAGGCCGTATTGATCGGCCGGCCCGGCTTCGTGCGGCAAACTCACGGCCTGAGCCACCCGGCCGCGCGTTTTGCGAAATACGTCAGGATCCCATCGGCGCCGGCGCGCTTCATCGCGGTCAGCGCTTCAAGGACGACGGCGCGCTCGTCGAGCCAGCCGTTGGCGGCCGCGGCCATGATCATCGAGTACTCGCCGCTCACTTGATACACGAAGGTCGGCATTCCGAAGCGGTCCTTCACCCGGCGGACGATGTCGAGATAGGGCAGCCCCGGCTTGATCATGACCATGTCGGCCCCTTCCGCAATATCGAGCGCGACCTCGCGCAGCGCCTCGTCGGAGTTCGCCGGATCCATCTGATAGGTGTGCTTCCCCGCGCCGCCGAGCTGCTTGGCCGAGCCCACGGCCTCGCGGAACGGGCCGTAGAAGCTCGACGCGTATTTGGCGGCGTAGGCGAGAATGCGAGTGTGCACCAGGCCCGCCGTCTCGAACGACGTGCGGATGGCGGCGATGCGCCCGTCCATCATGTCGGACGGAGCGACCACATCCGCTCCAGCGTCCGCGTGAGAGCGCGCCTGGCGCACCAGCGATTCGACGGTGAGGTCGTTCTGCACGTAGCCGGCGTCATCGATCAACCCGTCCTGCCCGTGCGTCGTGAAGGGGTCCAGAGCGACGTCCGTGATGACGCCGAGCGCCGGAAACTCCTTCTTCACGGCGCGCACCGCCCGCTGCGCAATACCCTCGGGATTCCAGGACTCGCGCGCGTCCAGGCTCTTTTTCTCGGCCGGAACCACCGGAAACAAGGCGATCGCGGGAATGCCAAGCCGCACGATAGCGGCGCACTCGTGCAGCAATTCGTCGACCGACAGCCGCTCGACGCCGGGCATCGAGGTCACCGCTTGACGCTGCTTGGTGCCCTCCACGACGAACACGGGGTAGATCAATGCGTCGGCGGTGAGCTGCGTTTCGCGCATCAGGCGGCGCGAGAACTCATCGCGGCGCATCCGCCGCAGGCGCGTGGCTGGAAATGAATCGCCGCGACTTCCGGTCATCTTCACTATGACTCCTGATGGCATGTGGATCTATGCGCTGCCGCGCGGCCCGCACCGCGACGCGCTACTATTGCGCCCGGGGTACCACGAGCCGGAAGCTGATTTATACATGAAGGACGACGTGGGCGGAAATGTCGGGAGAGCCCGATTCCAGGCGCTATGTCAAGCGCTGCGCCCGGATCTGCTGCGCTTCGCATTCTGGTTATCCCGCGATCTCGCGTTGGCGGAAGACGTAGTGCAGGAGACAATGCTGCGCGCCTGGAAGGCGCGGGACTCGCTCAAGAGCGAATCGGCCGCGAAGCCGTGGCTCCTGACCATCATACGGCGCGAGTACGCCCGCACCTTCGAGCGCAAGCGACTCGCGACGGTCGATGTCGATGAGCTCATTGCGCGCGAGGAGCCGATGCTCGCGGCCGCGCACGATCAGGATCTCGCGGAGTTGCGCACCGCCCTATTCAAGCTGCCAGAGGAGTACCGCGAGCCCTTGGTCCTGCAAGTGCTCATGGGTTACTCGACGGCGGAGATCGCGGCCGAGCTGGGTCTTTCGACCGGCGCGGTGCTGACGCGCTTGTTCCGCGCACGCAAGCGGCTGCGCGTGCTGTGCGGCGAGGACACCTCGATGGATCCCGAGGATACCCCCGAGGATTTGTCCAAGGATTGCGAGTCGTGATCGAATGCGCGCAATACCGCCGGGCGATGCTCGCCGACCCGCATGCCGAGGGCCCGGCCCTATCAGAGCATCTCGCGCACTGTCCGGAATGTCCGGGTTACCGCGAGCGACTGCTGCGTTTCGAGGGACGGCTCACGCGCGCGCTGCGCATCGATGCACAGGTCCTGCCCCAGTCAACGCAGGTCTTGCGGAAGCGCGTTCCGCGCAATGAGCGCGTACGCCGCAATGGGTGGCTCGCGATGGCTGCGAGCCTGGTGGTGGCGCTGCTGATCGGCACGCTGTGGCTCGGCGCCCCGCACTCGAGCCTCGCGGCGGACGTCGTCGCGCACATGGCGGGAGAACCCGATGCCTGGGCACGCACCGACGTCGCCGTGCCTGCCGCCGATCTCGCGCCGGTGCTCGCCGAGGCCCACATGCGCTTGCGACCGGACGCGGGAATGGTGAGCTACGCCCAGAGCTGCCTGTTTCGCGGCCACCGCGTGCCGCATCTGGTGGTGCAGACCGACATGGGGCCCGTCACGGTGATGGTGCTCGTGCACGAGACCGTCGCGACGCCGCGGATGTTCGATGAGGGTGGCTATCGCGGCACCATCGTGCCGGTGCCGGGCCACGGCAGCATCGCGGTCCTGATCAAGGGTGAGCAGGGAGATCTCGCCCAGGTCGAGAGCGTCGCCGCGCGCGTCAAGGACGCGATCGTCTGGACCGGCTAGCGCCGCTGCGAGAAGGTTGCGGCAGACCTCGCGTCTCAGCCGGCGCTAAAAGCTGAAACCGCCGCTGGCCTCGATGGTTTGGCCCGTCACCCAGGCGCCGGCAGGGGAAGCCAGGAAGTGAACCACCTCGGCGATGTCCCTCGGCTCACCGAACCGGCCGAACAAAGTCTGCGCTTCGATCTGCTTGCGTAGCTCGGCGTTCTTCAACAGATCGGCATTGGCGTCGGTCACATTGAATCCGGGCTGCACCGAGTTCACATTGATACGCCGTGGACCAAGCTCCTTGGCGAGAACTCGCGTGAACATGTCGACCGCGGCCTTGCTCATGCTGTAGGCGATGAAGTCCTTTCCCGCGAGCCGCGAGGCCGCCGAGGAGATATTGATGATGCGGCCGCCGTCGTTCAGGCGCGGGAGCAACGCCTGAGTGAGGAAAAAGGGCGAACGTACGTTCTGCGCGAAGGTCCAGTCGTACTCATCCGGAGTCGTGGTCGCGATGGTGCCGTAGGGGCCTCCGCCGACATTGTTGACCAGGATGTCCAGCCGGCCGGAGCCGGTGCGGCGCTGCAGATCGGCAGCGAGCGCCGCAACCAGCGCATCGATGGCGCCGGGTTCTCCCAGCTTCGCCTCGATCGCGAACGCCTGACCGCCCTCGGAGGCGATCGCGGCGACCGCGGCCTCGGCCGCCGCGGCGTTGGTCGCATGGTTCATCGCGACGAGAGCGCCGGCGGTGGCCAGCCGCTTCGCCATGGCGAGCCCCAGATTCCGCGTGCCGCCGGTCACCAACACGGTCTTTCCTTGCAGATCCCTGATCAATGGGCTGTCTCCGTGAATGACTGGGCGCGGGCGGGGGCCGGCGTGAATTCGATCGGCAGGCCGCGAAGACCCCAGACGCCCATGAAAGGCCGATGTCCGGGCTGCCCCGCCAGTCTGGGATTTGCAATGCGCTGCGCGATCAGGTGCAGTCCTTCTTCGATCTGCGCGCGCGCGATGAACTGACCCAGGCACATGTGCATCCCGCGACCGAACGCCAGATGGCGACTGTCTTGCGCGCGCTCGGGATCGAAATCGTCCGGCCTCGGGACCGCGCCGGGATCACGCGTCGCCATGCCGACGGTAAGGAACAGCAGGGTGTCCTTCGGCAGCAATACGTCCCGGTAGACGAGATCCTCATTGATCAGGCGTGGAATGGTGGCCGGACTCTGGAAACGCAGCCCCTCCTCGACCACTTTGCGACAGTAGCCCGGATCGTCCGCGCAACGCCGGTATAGCGCGGGCCGGCTCAACAATTCGTACATGATGAAAGTCAGCACGTTCTTCGACGTGTCGTAGCCCGCCACGAACAAAAAGATGAGAAGGTTATCCATCTCGATGGTGGTCAGATCGCCGGAATCATTGGCAGCTATCAGCGCATCCAGGAGGTCGGGCTCCGGGTTCGGCCGCTGACCTGCGCGGCGATCGGCGACCAGTTGGGTCACAAACCGGTTCATCACCTCGGCCGCCTCGTTGAGCCGCGGCAAGAAACCGGGGATCAGGTTGAAGCTCAGGCCCAGAGTCTCGAGCGAGGACCGCAGCGTCGGGAGCGCCTCGGACGAAGCGCCGATGAGACTGCAGATGACCGTCACCGGGAAGTAGGAGGCAAACTCCTCGAAGTCGAACTTGGCGCGGGGCGCCCACTCATCGAGCAGGCGCGAGAGCACTTCCCGCATCAGCCCGCGGCGCTGATTCGCGGCTCGCGGCGTGAACATCGGCGCGAGCACTTCGCGGACCTTCTTGTGGCGCTCGCTGCTGAGACCAAATATCGAGTTGAGCTGGAAATCCCCCCACTTCGAGCCCTTCGCGTTCATGAGTTCGATCACGCCCTCGTGGGCGACCCGCAGCTTGTCGTCCATGCCGAGCAGATCCTTGATGGCGGCATACTCGGTGATGAAGTAGCCGAAGGAGCTCTGCGCGAGCCAGGGATGTTGCTTGCGGGCAGCCGCGAACTGAGGGAACGGATCCTCGGCGAACTTCGGATCCAGTGTCATCAACTGCGGTAGAGACAGTTCCGCAATCGGCTGCATGCCTACATCCCCGCTTTGCCCAGCAAGTCGATCAAGCGGCGCGAGCTTGCCGCCAGGGTCGGATGGTCCGCCTCGAACTGCACGGCCGCGCGCTCCAACCGCGCGGTGAACGATTCGTCGACCGCGTCCGGAGCCTGGAGCGCCCGCTTCACGTCCTCGAGCATTTCGCCGCGCAGCCGATCGGTGTGCGGATCCTCAGGGCGCGCGCTGTGCAGCTCTTCGTGTAGTTTGTTCAGCTGATCGCGCAGATTCTCGGGATCCATGTGCGTTACTCCGCAGCGGCCGCGATCGGCCGGTGCATCATTGTGCCATTCGTTCGGCCGTGAGGCGCGTCACTTCCACATAACCCCGCCCGGCCTCGGCCAGGCTTGCGTGGATCGCCAGATATGCCTGGCGCAGGAACTCATCCGCGCCGTAGGGCGGATTGACGAGCAACAGCCCGCTGCCGGCCAGCCCCACGGAGGCGTCGTCCGGGTGGACGGCGAGATCGGCGAGCAGCATTTTCGGCAGCGCCACGGCGGCGAGGCGCGCGTGCACGCGGCGCCGCTGTGCGGCGCTCACGATCGGGTACCACGCGAGGAAACTACCCGTCGGCCAGCGGCGGTGGGCGTCGGCGAGCGCGGTGGTGAGCGAGCCGAGCTCGTCGGCGCTTTCGTACGGCGGATCGATGAGCACCAGACCGCGCCGCTCCGCGGGCGGCAACTGCGCCCGCAGCGCCGTGTAGCCGTCGCCTACTTCGATGCGAAATCGGCCGGACGAGTAGATCTCGCGTTCGGCAGCCCGGGCCTCCGCCGGGATGAGCTCGTTGCACACGGCACGGTCCTGCGGGCGCAACGCGGCGGCGATGAGGGCCGGGGATCCCGGATAGCGAGCCAGGCGCTCGCCCGGCCGGGCTCCCAGCGCCGCGAAATATGCCGCAAGCGGCTCGAGCACTCCGCGCACGCCCAGCAAACGCTGGATGCCCCGCTCTGCCTCGCCCGATTTCTGGGCCTCCGGTCCGCGCAGGTCGTAATAGCCGCGACCCGCATGGGTGTCGAGCACGAAGAACGCCGTGTCCTTGCGCTTCATGGCGTCGAGGCAATAGACGAGACCCACGTGCTTGGCGACGTCGGCGAAATTTCCGGCGTGATAAATATGCCGATAGTTCATGGCTGCATTGTGCATTGACCCGCGCGCGGGCGGCAGGGAGAATGCCGGCCCCCATGCTCACCGTTCCTCGCCGAGTCTTTTTGACGGCCGCCACCGGGATTCTGGCCGCATCCCGGCGCAGCACCGCCGCGGCCGCTCCCGCAGCTCCCCGGGGGCGTGATCAGGCGCTCTCGGGCATGATGATCGTGAATGCGCTCGGCGGGCTCGAGGATCCGAATCTCAAGGACCCTGACGAGAGCGTGCTCGAGCCCCGGGTGCTGCGCGATGCGCACGACTCCGGCCTTACGGCGGTCAACGTCACGCTGGGCTACGTGTCGGGAGAGGGTGATCCATTCGAGCAAAGCGTGCGCGACATTGCCCGGATGGACAGTCGGGTGCGCGAGGGCGCGCGCGACCTCCTCAAGATCTACACGGCCGAGGACATCCCACGCGCCCGCGCCGAACGCCGGATCGGCATCATTTACGGATTTCAGAACGCCGCCATGCTGGGGAGCGATGTCACCCGGGTGGACCTCTTCGCAAACCTCGGGGTGCGCGTCATTCAGCTCACCTACAACCCGGCAAACGCGCTCGGCGACGGCTCGATGGCGCCCGAGAACCGCGGCCTCACGCCCTTCGGCCGGGATGTGATCGAGCGCCTCAATGCACTGCGCGTGATGGTCGATTTGTCGCACAGCGGGCAGCGTACCTGTCTCGAGGCTGCGCAAGTCTCGAAGCAACCGATTTCCATCAATCACACGGGCTGCCGCGCTCTTAGCGATTTGCCGCGCAACAAAACGGACGAGGAGCTCGCGCTGGTGGCGTCGAAGGGCGGCTTCGTCGGCGTCTACTTCATGCCGTTCCTGAATCCTACGGGTCACGCCACCGCGGCGGACGTCGTGGCGCACATCGATCATGCGGTGAACGTCTGTGGCGAGGACCACGTGGGCATCGGCACCGACGGGTCGACGACCGCCATCGACGATCTGGAGGCGTACAAGAGTGTGCTCGCCGCGGAGGTCGCGGCGCGCCGCAAGGCCGGCGTGAGTGCAGCCGGTGAACGTCCCGATACGCTGCCGTTCGTCGTGGATCTGCGCGGCGTGAATCAATTTCGCGAGCTCGCCGCGCGCCTGGAGCAGCGCGGCTATTCCAGCTCCCGCATCGAGAAGATCATGGGGCAAAACTTTCTGCGCTACGCGCGGCAGGTGTGGGGCGCTTGAGGACCGGGGGTGGATCGATGTACGAGCTATACATTGCCAACAAGAATTACTCGTCCTGGTCGCTGCGGCCCTGGGTGCTGATGCGCGAGGCCGGGATCGAGTTCAAGGAGCACTTGATTCCGTTCGGGGGGCCGGCTTGGAAGGATTTCCTGAAGCTCTCGCCGAGCGGCAAGATACCCTGTCTCATCGACGGCTCGACGCTGGTGTGGGATTCGCTCGCGATCACCGAGTACCTCGCGGAGCGGCATCGCGGCGTCTGGCCGCAGGAAGTCGAAGCGCGCGCCTGGGCGCGCAGCGCCTCGGCCGAGATGCACTCGGGCTTCACGGAGTTGCGCAACCGCTGCTCCATGACCTGCGGCGTGCGCTTGCGGCTGAAGGAGAGTTCCGCCGCCCTCCAGCGCGACATCGCGCGGCTCGAGACCCTATGGAGCGACGGACTCGACCGATTTGGCGGCCCGTTTCTCGCCGACGGCTCGTTCACCGCCGTGGATGCATTCTTCGCGCCGGTGGCCTACCGGGTGCAAACCTATGGTCTGGAGCTAAGCTCCGAGGCGGCGGCGTACACGCAGCGCCTGCTCGAGGTCCCGGCCATGTGTCAGTGGTACGCGGCCGCGCTCGCCGAGAACTTCCGCGACGGGCCGCACGAGGCCGAAATGCTCGAGCTGGCGAGCGTCATCGAGGATTTGCGCGCCCCGGCGCTGTGAGTTACGGGGTGAGATAATCGCGCGGGCGCAGGAACTCGTACAGGCGCGACTCTGCGGAGCCCGCCTCCGGCTGCCAGTCGTAGTCCCAGCGCGCGAGCGGCGGCATGGACATCAGGATCGATTCGGTCCGGCCGCGGGATTGCAGGCCGAACAGTGTTCCGCGGTCATAGAGGAGATTGAATTCCACGTACCGGCCGCGCCGGTAGAGCTGGAAAGCGCGCTCGCGCTCGCCCCAGGGCTCGGCCTTGCGGCGCTCGACGATGGGCAGGAAGGCGGGCAGAAAATGGTCGCCCACGCTGCGCATGAAGGCGAAGCAGCGGTCGAATCCACCCTCGCAGAGGTCGTCGAAGAACAATCCGCCGACGCCGCGGGTCTCGTCGCGGTGAGGCAGAAAGAAATAGCGGTCGCACCAGTCCTTGTACCTCGGATACAGCTCCGGGCCGAAAGGCTCGCATGCTGCGCGGGCCGTGCGGTGCCAGTGCAGGACGTCGGGCTCGAACGGATAGTAGGGGGTGAGATCGAAACCGCCGCCAAACCACCAAATCGGTGGCCGGCCGGGCGGCGCCGCCTGCAGGAAGCGGACGTTGCAGTGCGTGGTGGGCACGAATGGATTATGCGGGTGGAAAACGAGCGACAGCCCCAGCGCTTCGAACGACGCGCCGGCCATTTCCGGACGCAAGTTCGAGGCGGATTGCGGCAGCTTGTCGCCCATGACGTGGGAGAAAGACACGCCGGCACGCTCGAACACACTGCCCCCGCTCAGCACACGGCTCTCGCCGCCCCCGCCCCCGGGCCGTTGCCAGACATCGCGTCGGAACCGCGCCGTGTCGAGCGTCTCGACGGCGGCGGTGATGCGCTCATGCAAATCTTGTAGATAGCGGCGCACCGCCGCCGCATCCGTCTCGGACGGAGCCGCCGGCGTTGCCGTGGTGCCGCCCATGCGCGTTAGCTCTTCCGGCGCTTCGTCTTGGCGGCGGGCGGTACCGCGGCCGCAGTTTCGGCGGGCGCCCGCTTCTTGGCTGCCGCTTTCGATCCCTTCGCGGCGAGCCGCGCGGCGGCGCGCATCGGCAGCGGCGCCGTTGCGGGAGCGGGCGCAGAGGTCTTCTTGCGCGCGCGGGTCCCTTTGGTCGCGGCGGCCGGCTGATCCGCCGCGGCGGATGAGCCGTTGGCCTTGGCGGGCGCACCACCCTTGGCGTTCTTGCGTCCCCATTTGTTGCCGAAGCCCCGTACGGGTGCTGCCGCCAACAGCGCGTGGCACTCCTCGAGTGTCAGGCTCTTGGGGTCGCGGTCCTTCGGAATCTTGGCGTTGCGGGTCTTGTCCTTGATGTAGGGCCCGTAACGGCCGTTGAGCACCTGGATGCCCGCGTCCGGAAAGTCCTGGATGAGGCGATTGGCGTCAGCAATCTCCTTCTCGCGGATCACCTCGAGCGCGCGCTCGTGTGTGACGGTGTAAGGATCGTCGGTCTTGAGCGAGACGTACTTCGGCCCGTATTTGACATAGGGTCCGAATCGGCCGGTATTGGCGAGGATCTCTTCGCCGGTGGCGGTTTGTCCGAGCTTGCGTGGCAGCTGAAACAGGAACAGCGCCTCCTCGCGCGTGATGGAGTCCATCTTCTGGCCGGGCCGCAGGCCCGCGAAGCGAGGCTTCTCTTCATCGTCCTTGGTGCCGATCTGCACGAAGGGTCCGAAGCGGCCCATGCGCACGCTCATGGGCTTGCCGCTCGCGGGATCGGCGCCCAAGTCGCGTGCCATCGCGACTTCCTCGCGGCTCACGGAGGTTTCCGTGTGCTTCACGAGCTTGATGAACGGCTTCCAGAACCGATCGAGCAACGGCACCCACTCTTGCTCGCCGGTGGCGACGCCGTCGAGCGCACTCTCCATCTTGGCGGTGAAGTCGTAATCGACGTAGATGGTGAAGTACTGCGTAAGAAAGCGGCTGACGATCTTGCCGATGTCGGTCGCGGTGAAGCGCCGATTCTCGATGAGCACGTATTCCCGATCGCGCAGCGTCGAGATGATGGAGGCATACGTCGACGGGCGGCCGATGCCGTACTCCTCGAGCGCCTTCACCAGCGAGGCTTCCGTGAAACGCGGCGGCGGCTCGGTGAAATGTTGCGACGGGACCACGGCCAAGAGCTTGACGCGATCGCCTTCCTTCATCGGCGGCAGCACGTGATCCGAATCGTCCTGCACGACGTCGTCCGCACCTTCCTGATAGACCGATATGTACCCCGGCTTCACGAGTGTCGAGCCATTGGCCCGCAGCATCGTCCGCTCCGCGTTATCGGCGCCGGCAAGGAGCTCGACCGCGACGGTGTCGAATACCGCGGGCGCCATCTGACACGCCATCGTGCGCTTCCAGATGAGCGAGTACAGGCGGAATTGATCCGAGTCGAGCTTGCGCTCGATGTCCGCCGGCACGATGCGCGCATCGGTCGGACGGATCGCCTCGTGGGCTTCCTGGGCGTTGGCCGATTTGGTGCGATAGACACGCACTTCCTCAGCAAGGCCCTCCGGGCCATAGAGCTCGACGATGAGCTCGCGGATTTGCGCGACGGCTTCCTGCGCGAGGTTGAGCGAGTCCGTGCGCATGTAGGTGATGAGACCCACCGCGCCTTCGCCGATGTCGATGCCCTCGTACAGCTGCTGGGCGACGCGCATGGTCTTTTGTGCGCTGAAGCCGAGCTTGCGCGAGGCCTCCTGCTGCAGGGTCGAAGTCGTGAAGGGCGGCGCCGGGTTGCGCCGCCGCTGCTTGCGCTCGACGGCCATGACGGTGAGCTCGCCTTGGGCCGCCTTCTCGAGCGTGCTCACGGCCTCTTGCGCCGCGCTCTCGCTGGTGAAGCTGAACTGCTCGACCTTGGCGCCCCGGTACTCCACGAGCTTTCCCGGGAACTTCTGCGCCGAGTGCATGAGCTCGGAATCGATGGTCCAGTACTCTTGCGGCCGGAAGGCATCGATCGCGTCTTCGCGCTCGCAGATCATGCGCAGCGCCGGGCTCTGCACGCGCCCGGCGGACAGATTGGGACGGACCTTCTTCCACAGCAGCGGTGAGAGGTTGAACCCGACGAGAAAATCGAGGGCGCGCCGCGCCTGCTGCGCGTTCACCAGATCGACCGAGATCCCGCGCGGATGCTCCATCGCCTCGCGCACCGCGTTCTTGGTGATCTCATAGAACACCACACGCTGCACCTCTTTGCCCTTCAGAGCGCCCTGTTCCTTCAGCAACTCCTGCAGATGCCAGGAGATCGCCTCGCCCTCGCGGTCGGGGTCGGTCGCGAGGTACAGGGACTTGGCTTTCTTCAAGGCCCGAGCGATGGCATCGACATGCTTGCGATTGCGCTCGACGGGCTGATACTTCATCGCGAAGTGGTGCTTCGGGTCGACGGCGCCCTCTTTCGGCACCAGATCCCGGACGTGACCATAGGAGGCCAGCACCTCGAACTCCTTGCCGAGGTACTTCTTGATGGTCTTCGCCTTGGCAGGCGACTCGACGATAACGAGGTTGTTGCCCAAAATAGTCTACTAGGGTCGTCTAATGCAGGGCGTCGGAGCGCTCTTCGAATACCAGATCTTCCATTTGCGCATAGGCGGATTCCTGGCCCGGCTGATTGAACAACACCATGAGAACGACCCACTTGACCTGGTCAATGTCGATTTCGTCGGCCTCGAGCGCCATCAAGCGGTCGATGACGAGCTCGCGCTGTGTGCCGGAGAGAATGCGTACGTTCTCCAAATAGAGGAGGTAGCCGCGTACGTCGGTGTCCAGGCGCAACAGCTCCTGTCCACTGAAAATGCGCACGGCGCGCGCAGTCGCTTCCGCGACCTTGCCGAGCTGCTCGCCCGACAGTCCGTCGAGCCACTCGAGTGCCCGCTCAACGTCGGGCTCGGCAAATCCCGCCTTGTCCAGCTCGACCTTGAGGGTGGCGCGATCGGGACGCGGCTCGTCGTCCGCGCCCATGTAATTCTCGAAAAGGTAAATCAGCAGATCGAGAACGTTATCTTTCACCTCCGGCTCTCCTGTTGGCGACTCGGGAGTAGCGGCCCCCGGGGGCGGCCTGAACGTGGCCTTCGAGCTCGAGGATCAGCATCATCGAGGACACGGCTTCTGGTTTGAGTCCGGTGCGAACAATGAGCGTATCGAAGTCCGCGGGATCAAAGCCGAGCGCATCTAACAAGATTTTGTGTTCCTTGTCCATGCCCGCCCCGCTCGGTGCAGTCGTTTGCAGCGCGGTTGCGGCTTGCGGCGGCCGCGCGAAAAAGGCGGAAAAATCGAGTCTGCTCAATACGTCATCGGCGCTTTCGGCCAGATGAGCGCCCTCCTTGATGAGCCGATGACAGCCGCGGCTCATGGGGTTGTGAATCGAGCCGGGTACCGCGAGCACGGGCCGGCCGAGCCGTTGCGCGGCGCGGGCGGTGATGAGCGAGCCCGAGCTGCGCGCCGCCTCCACCACGAGAGTGCCGACACTCAAGGCAGCGATAACCTGATTTCGCCGCGGAAAGTTCGCGCGCCGGGGCGGTGTGCCGAAGGGAAAGGGGCTCATCAGGGCACCGCGGAACATAATGTGCTCGCTCAAGTCGCGGTTGTTCGCCGGATAGATGCGATCGATCCCCGTCCCGAGCACCGCGAGAGTGAGTCCCTGTGCCGTTAGTGCACCGCGATGAGCGGCGGTGTCGATGCCTTCGGCAAGGCCGCTCGCGATGACGAGCCCACGAGCCGCGAGAATTCGAGAGAACTCAAACGCAGTGTCTTTTCCGCCGGGGGTGGGACGGCGGCTGCCGACCACGGCGAGCGGCGGATCTTTGAGCGCGTCGAGCTGTCCCGCGACATAAAGAGCGAGCGGCCGGCCGTGCCACGAACGCAGCATCCCCGGGTACTCCGCTGCGGTGCATGGCACCAGGTGATGGCAGGCGTGCTCGAGCCAGCGCAGCTCGACCGAACATGCCGCGTGGCTGCGCGCGTGGAGGTATGCGCAGGCGGCCGAGCCGAGGCCGGCGTGGGCGAGCTCGGCCTGGGAGCCGCCCAGCAACGCGCACGCAGAGCCCACACGCGCGAGCGCCGTTTCGAGCGTGGCGGCCTCGAGCGCGGGCGTGCGCGCGAGCCGCACCCAGGCCGGCGTGTCCGCGAGGATGGGCATGCGCGCAGTATCGGCAAAGATGCCTGCGACCGCCGCTCAGGTGGCCGCGCGAACGCGTAGATTCTGATGGAGTCGCCCGGCGCTTTACGGCCGGGCGACCAGACTTCAGGGGGATCTAACGTCGTCTTCGACGTGGATGACGTCGGTCGCTTCCATGATGAGCCCGAAGCTCATGCGATCGAAGGTCTTGAATACCATGAACGTGCCGGTGCGCTCGCTCGGGAGATCCACTTTCTTCGCGAACACGGTATGCGGGCTCACGAAGCCCCTCCTCGAGTCGTCTTCCACCGGCGCGGGGGCCGAGTAGACCGCGAGCACATTACCCGGCTGCAAGCCATCGCGAATGCCGCGGTTGATGACCACGACCTCGTACTGGCCGATGACGCTGACGCCATCCGATACGAGGATGATGCGGCCCTTGACGTTCATTTTCGGCGGGCTCGGCATGAAGTCGAGCGGCACGTCGACGTCGCCCGGCAGCAGCTTGTCGCCGGGGTAAGTCTCGCGGGTCGACTGGGTCATGATGAGAGTCGCCGGATCGCCACCGCGGGTGACGTGGCCGGTGCCCGTGTACACGCCGTTGTAGCCGAGGATCTTGTTGTCGTCCGGGTCGCGCAGCGCCTCTCCGACGCGCACCAGATTGTAGTGCGCGCCAAGCTCGACCGGAGCGGTGAAGCCGCGTGCGTAGACGGTGTTGCCCTCCGACATGACCACGTGCGAATCACGCGTCGACAGCACGTAGGGAGAGGTCTTGATCTGCCTCTCTTCGAGTACCATCGGCTTGTTCATGAACGCCGCGACGGTCTCGTAGGGAATGGTGGTCACTGCCGCCTCGAGCGGCTCGCTTCGCACGCGGGCCATGACTCGCGCGCCGTTGCCGCGCTCGAGACTGCCCGGCTGCAGCACGATTCTCGGCCGACCGTCGACGTACACCAGATGCAAGGTGTCGCCGGGATAGATCAAGTGCGGGTTTTGCACCTGCGGATTGACCTGCCAGATTTCCGGCCAGTACCACGGATCCTTGAGGAATACCTTGGCGATGCCCCACAGGGTGTCGCCGCGTTTGACGGTATAGCTGTCGGGCGCCCCCGGCGCGAGCTGCAGGCCTTCGTGCGCCGCCTGCGGCGGCAGGGCCGTGGTCGTGGCGCCCGCGCCGGTGTCGATAGCCGCTTCCATCGCGGTTCGAGGATCACCGACGACAGTACCCTGCACCGCGCCGTCATCCTGCGCCACGGGCTGTGGGGCCCGAGGCGGGGGTTCGGTGCGGCAACCCGTCACCGCGGCGATTGCGAGTACCAAGGCTATTGTCTGATGGCGTTGCATTCTAAATTCGCTCCCATGAGTCGCCAGTCATATGGTGCCGGGCCGGCTGGTATACTGCCGGCCTGCCTCTTAGGACTGGGACGTATCGCCCGTTTTCGGCCCTTGTTCAACAATGGCAGCGCTCTGCGCACCGCCGCAAACGCGCCATTAAGTTAAGCAGCGGCGGAACTTTAGCAACTAACCTCAGCCAAAAACACGATATCCATCTCATAACTCCCATGACAAAGTTGGCAATTCTCGAGTATCCCGATCCGCGCCTGCGAACCACGGCCCAGCCCGTCGGGGTCGTGGATGACGCGGTGCGGCAACTGGCGGACGACATGCTCGAAACCATGTACGCCGCAAAGGGCGTCGGTCTCGCCGCGAGCCAGGTCGACGTGCATCGCCGGCTGCTGGTGCTGGACGTGAGCGACACGCGCGATCAGCCGCTGGTGCTCATCAATCCGGAGATTCTGGCCGCCGAGGGTCGGGCGCCGGGTGAGGAGGGCTGCCTGTCGCTGCCCGGCATCTACGACAAGCTGGAGCGCGCCGAGCGCATCAAGGTGCGGGCACTCGATCGCAACGGCGTGCGTTTCGAGCTCGAGGCCGACGGCATGCTCGCGGTATGCATCCAGCATGAGATGGATCACCTCGAAGGCAAGCTTTTCGTCGACTATCTGTCCGAGCTCAAGCGTCAATTGATCCGGCGCCGCCTGCAAAAGGAACGCAAGCAGCGTTCTCCGGCCGAAGCCCGCGTGCCGGTTCCGGTTCTCTAGCCCTTCCTTGACACAACGCGCGTTGCGACTGGGCTTCGCTGGTACGCCCAAATTCTCAGTGCCGGCGCTCGACGCGCTGGCTGGCTCAGAGCATGCCGTTCAAGTGGTGTTCACAAAGCCCGACCGGCCTGCAGGCCGCGGCCGGCACGTACAGATAAGTCCGGTGAAGCAGCGGGCAATCGAGCTCGGCCTGACCGTGCTCGAGCCGGCCACGTTCAAGTCGCCGGAGACCCTCGATACACTACGATCGCTCAATCTCGATGCGCTGGTGGTGGTGGCGTACGGCCTGATCCTGCCGGCGGCGGCTCTCGCGGCACCGCGCCTGGGCTGCTTCAATATCCACGCCTCGCTCCTGCCGCGCTGGCGCGGCGCCGCACCCATCCAGCGCGCGCTACTCGCCGGCGATGCAGTCACGGGCATCACCATCATGCGTATGGAGGCTGGACTCGACACGGGCCCCATGCTCGCGGGGCGCGCCATCGACATCGAGGGCCGCGACACCGGCGGCTCCCTGCACGATCGGCTGGCCGTGCTCGGCGCGGCCCTGCTGCGCGAGACGCTCGATGCGCTCGCGTGCGGTCCGCTGCCGGAGACACCACAGCCCGAAGCGGGCGTGACCTACGCGCCGAAGATCTCGAAAGCCGAGGCGGAGATTGACTGGCGGGCGGATGCGGACGAAGTGCTGCGCAAGGTCCGGGCGTTCAATCCTGTGCCGGTTGCGCAAACTCGCTGGGACGATCAGCAGGTCCGCATCTGGGAGGCCGAGCTCGCGCCCGTGACGTCCCGTGCGGGCGGAGAGCGCGAGGGAGCGGCGGGGGCACCGTGCGCGGGGGCGCCCCCGGGAACGGTGATCGACGCGGGCCCAAGCGGTATCGACGTGACTTGCGGCCGCGGCGCGCTGCGCGTGACTCGCCTGCAACTCGCCGGGCGAAAGCCCATGACTGCGGCCGATCTGCTGAACTCCCAGCGGCTCGCGGGGGCGAGCTTCTCGAGCCCATGAGCGACGCCGCCCTCGACGCGCGAGCCGTGGCGGCCCAGGTGACCACCCGCGTCTTACGCGAACGTGTCACGCTGGATGCCGCCCTCGAGGATGCGCTCGCGCAGGCGCCGCGCACGATGGTATCGCCGGCGCGCTCGCTCTCGTTCGGTGCGGTGCGCGGCTTTTATCGGCACGAGGCCATCCTGCGCCGCGTCCTCACCCAGCCGGGGAAGTCTCTCGAGCCGCTCGTTCGCGCCATCCTGTCGGTGGCGCTGTTCGAGCTCGAGGATGCGCGCACGCCCGACTATGCCGTGGTCGATGCGGCCGTGAACACCGCCAAGGCCGCCGGACGATCCGCGGGACTCATCAACGCGCTGCTGCGGCGGTATCTGCGGGAGCGCGAGTCATTGGAGGCGGACATTGCCCGAAGTCCCGCCGCCCGTTACGCCGCTCCGGAATGGCTCGCGCAGCGCCTGCGCGAGGACTGGCCGGAGTGCTGGACGGACATCCTGGGTGCCTGCGATGCGCAGGCACCCATGTGGCTGCGCGTGAATGCCCGGCACGGCACGGCGGCCGATTATGTCGCGACGCTCCGCCAGGCGGGAATCGAGGCGGTCGCAGAGCCGCGCGTGCCGCAGGCCGTGCTCCTGAGCACCCCGCGCGACGTCGTCGAGGTGCCGGGATTCGCCGACGGAGTGGTGTCGGTGCAGGACCTCGGCGCTCAATGCGTCGCCTTTCCCTTGAAACTCGAGCCCGGCCAGCGGGTGTTGGACGCCTGCGCCGCTCCTGGCGGAAAGACGGCGCTCATCGCGGAGCGCGAGCCTCGCCTTGAGCGGCTGGTCGCAGTCGACCTCGATGGCAGGCGCCTGAAGCGCGTGCGCGAGAACCTCGAGCGCGGTCGACTCCAGGCCGAGCTCGTGCACGGCGACGCGGCGACCCCGGGGGGCTGGTGGGACGGTGTGCCGTTCGATCGCATTCTGCTCGACGCACCCTGCTCGGCGCTCGGCGTCATCCGCCGGCATCCGGACATTCGCCTGCGCCGCTCGCCGCAGGAGCTCGCCAGGATGCCGGCGCTGCAAACTCGTCTGCTCGATGCCGCGTTCGGCATGCTCGCGCGCGGGGGCCGGCTGGTGTATGCGACCTGTACCCTCACACGGCGGGAGAATGGCGGGGTGATCCGGGGATTTCTCGAACGTACCGCCGATGCGGCCGCGGTGCCGGTCGAGGACTGGGAGGGATGGCCGGGCCTCGGCCAGTCGGACGAGATCGGCCGACAGATCCTCCCCGGTGAGGCGAGTGCCGACGGCTTCTATTATGCTGCATTGACCAAACGATGAGATCCTCGGCGACATTTCCAGCCTTGCGGTCAGCGCTCCTGACCATCGCACTCTTTGCAGTGGCCGTGGCCCCCTGCCGTGCAGAGGGGCTCGAGGGGCGTTTCGAAGTGCGCTCCGCTGACCTCGAGCTGACCGGCGGCGTCTATCACCTCAACGTGCGCTTGGGCCTGCCGATCAGCGACGCGGTGCGCCGCGGCTTGAGCGAGGGCGTGCCGCTCATCCTGGAGGTCGATCTGGATGTGGAGCGGGTACGCCAGCTGGTGCCGAACTCGCGAGTCGCGGAGCTCACCCAGCGCTATGACTTGCAATACAACGCAGTGAGCGCACGCTACATCCTGCGCAACGAGAACAGCGGCCAGCAGCAGTCGCTCCCCACCGTCGATGCGGCGCTCGAGCAGCTGTCGGAAGTGCGCAGCCTCCCTGTGCTGGACAAGGCGCTCCTGTCCCCCGATCGCCGCTACGAAGCCAGCGTGCGGGCGAGGATCGATTATGGGCGGGTGCCGTTCACGCTGCGCCTGCTGATGTTCTGGGTCAACGAGTGGCACCGGGAGAGCGACTGGTACACATGGACGCTGCAGCCTTAACCCGCAAATACGGCTCCACGGTGCTCGGTTCGCTGGGCGTGGGGCTGTGGCTGGTGGCGCTCTATCTGCTGGCCTCGGCCGCGCAGAACTCACAGGCCTTCGAGCGCTGGCTGCCCGGGATTCTGCTGGTCAATATCGCGGGCCTGTTGACGCTGCTGGTGTTGCTCGCGGGCAAGCTGTATCAGCTCGTCAAGGACTTCCGCAGGAACGTCCCGGGCTCGCGCCTGAAGGGGCGCACCGTCGCGATATTCAGCGTGCTCGCCGTGGCCCCGATCCTGGTCGTCTATTACTTCGCCCTACAGTTTTTGAGCCGCGGCATCGACAGCTGGTTCGAGATCGAGGTGAGCCAAGGCCTGAAGGATACGCGCGAGCTGTCGCACGCGGCGCTCGAGGTGCGTGTGCGCGAGTTTTTGCAGCATACCCAGGTGGTGGCGCACGAGCTCTCCGGGCTCACGGATTTCAATCTATTCTCGACGCTCGAGCGCGAGCGGCGCGACAGCGGCGCGCTGGAATTCACGGTGGTCGGCGCTCCGACGCAGATCATCGCGACGAGCTCCGATCGTCCCATGGACACCCTGCCTGCACCGGCCACGGATGAGATGATGCTGCAAGTCCGCCGCGGGCGGCCGTACGTGAGCCTGGAC
>Ga0302314_10003749_pt1 | contig 27961 bp, 24 predicted proteins | sample III_Palsa_N2_3_FD_200533 | JGI IMG/M metagenome (GOLD analysis project Ga0302314, IMG submission 200533) | Peat permafrost microbial communities from Stordalen Mire near Abisko, Sweden - III_Palsa_N2_3 | ecosystem: Environmental > Terrestrial > Soil > Palsa > Peat permafrost | place: Sweden...
GGACAACTCCGCTGCCAGTTCCACATCATGAGTGGCCATCAGTACCGCGTGCCCATCGGCGGCGAGCCCGCGCAGAATCTCCACCAGTCGGGACTTGGCCGCGTAGTCCAGACCCCGGGTGGGCTCGTCCAGCAGGATCAGCGTCGGGCGGGCGGTGAGGATCACCGCCAGCGCCAGGGTCAGCCGCTGGCCCTCGGACAGGTCGCGCGGATGGGCGTCGCCGGATATGCCCGGTAGCAGCCGCTCCACCAGCGTCCGGCAGGTGCCGGGGGCCGAGCCGGTGTCGCTGTCGGCCGCCGCGCACTCGGCCTCGACGGTGTCGCAGTACAGCAGGTCGCGGGGCTCCTGCGGGACCAGGCCGACGTGGGGCAGCAGCGCCACCGGCTTGACCCGGTGCGGGGTCAGCCCGCCGACCTCGATCCGGCCGCCGCTGGGCGCGTGCAGGCCGACCAGCGAGCCGAGCAGGGTGGACTTGCCCGAGCCGTTGCGGCCCATCAGCGCGGTGATCTCGCCGGGGTGCAGCCGCAGGTCCACGCCGCGCAGCGCCTCGACCGCACCCCGGTGGACGGCGAGTCGGCTGATCGCGGCCGGGAGCGGGGTGCCGGGCTCAACCCGCGCCGTGGGTACGGCGGGTGCCGTCGGCGTGGGAGCGCGGCCCGCGAGCCGGGCGCGGAGCGGGGCGGCCCGGCGACGGGCGTCGCGGACCGACAGCGGCAGCGGCGACCAGCCGGCCGCCAGGCCCAGGGCCACCACCGGCGGGTGCACCGGCGAGACCGCCATCACCTCGGCGGGTGGGCCGAAGACCGGGGCCCGGCCGCCGCCGGGCAGCAGGATCACCTGGTCGGCGTACTGCACCACCCGCTCCAACCGGTGCTCGGCCAGCAGCACGGTCGTCCCCAGGTCGTGCACCAGCCGCTGGAGCACCGCGAGCACCTCCTCGGCCGCGCCCGGGTCCAGCGCCGAGGTCGGCTCGTCCAGCACCAGCACCTTGGGGTGCACGGTCAGCACGGAGCCGATGGCGACCCGCTGCTGCTGTCCGCCGGAGAGCGTGGACAGCGGCCGGGCCCGCAGCTCGGCCAGGCCGAGCAGGTCGAGCACCTCTTCGACCCGGCGTCGCATCACCTCCGGCGGCAGGCCCAACGACTCCATGCCGTAGGCGAGTTCGTCCTCCACGGTGTCGGTGACGAAGTGTGCCTGCGGGTCCTGACCGACCGTGCCGACCACGTCCGCCAGGTCGCGCGGGCGGTGGGTGCGGGTGTCCCGCCCGGCGACGGTGACCCGGCCGTGCAGCACCCCGCCGGTGAAGTGCGGCACCAGGCCGCTGACGGCCCCCAGCAGCGTCGACTTGCCTGCGCCGGAGGGGCCGACCAACAGGCACAACTCGCCCTCGGGGACGGTCAGATCGACCCCGGACAGGGCGGGGGCGGCGGCGCCCGAGTAGCTGACGGATACCTGCTCGAAGGTGATCACCGGGTCTCCTCCGGTCGGCCGATGGGCTGCGGTGAACTGGGCTTCGGTGGGCCGGTCCGCGATGAGCCGGTCCGCGGTGGGCCGGTCCGCGGTGAGCGCTGGGGTGGGAGCGGGGCGGCCAGCGCCGGGAGCAGTCCGAGCAGGATCGCCGCGGCCGGAAGCAGTGGCAGCGAGGGCGCGGACAGCGGGATCGGCGGCGGGTTCAGCGCGGCGGTGTACGAGGGGCCGAGCGAGACCATGACCGCGGCCACGGCGATGCCCGAGCCGGCCACCAGCCACTCCCGCGGCGCCCACGGGTCCGGACGGTAGCGGCTGCGCACGGCCCGGCGTCCGCCGAGCAGCAGCCCGGCGACGGCCGCCGCCGCCCCGGCCGCCAGCAGCGGCAGCGCCCAGGCGCTGCCGTCCGCTCCGAGCAGCCCGTAGGCGGCGACGCAGACGCCCAGCAGCCCGGTGAGGGTCAGCCCGGCGGTGGTCCGGCGGACGGCGGCGGGGACGTCGGCGGTGCGGCCGAAGCCGCGGGTGTCCATCGCCGCGGCCAGGCTGACGGAACGTTCCAGCGCGCTTTCGAGAACAGGGATCCCAATGGTGAGCAGTGCTCTCACTCCGCGCTCGGTACGTCCGCGCAGCCGCCGCGCGGCCCGCAGCCGCTGCACGTCCGCCACCAGGTTCGGCGCGAAGGTCAGCGCGACCACCACCGCCACCCCGGCCTCGTACAGCGCGCCCGGCATGGAGCGCAGCAGCCGGGCCGGGTTGGCCAGCGCGTTGGCCGCGCCCACGCAGGCCAGCAGCACCGCCAGCAGCAGCGCCTGGTAGAGCGCGAAGAGCAGCCCCTCCAGACTGACCGGCCCGCCGATCCGCACGCCCTGCGCCCAGTGCGGGAGCGGCACGCTCGGCAGGGTGACGATGATGTGTATTCCGGAGACGTCCGAGCCGAGGACGACGAAGAAGACCATGCGCAGCACCAGCACCAGCAGTCCGAGCCGCAGGAAGACCCCGTACGCCCGGGCCCACGGCGCGTCGGTCCTGCGGGCGGCCACCACATAGCCCGCCACGGCCGCGATCAGCAGCAGGAGCAGCGGGTTGGTGGTACGGGAGGCTGCCGTCGCCAGGCCGAGGGCCCACAGCCACCAGGCACCCGGGTGCAGGTGCCTGGTGGGCGGCGGGGTGTGCATGTGAGACGTCCTGATGCTGGTCGCGCGCGGAACAGGGGGCGGAAACAAGGAGCGGAACAAGGAGCGGGGGAGGGGGTCAGCGCCTGCGGAGGCTCTGCCAGTACGACGCCCCGGCGAGCACCGCGATCAGCACCGCGCCGATGGCCCAGCCCGCCGCCCGCCCGCTCTTGCGCGGCTGCTGGACGGCCGGTACCGCGCTCGCGGTGGAGCTGGGGGTGGCGGTCGGTGTCGGGTTCGCGGCAGCGGTCGCGGTGCTGACGCTGCCGCTGACGACCTGGCCGCAACCGCTCTGCGGGTAGCCGGAGATGGAGCAGAGCAGGCCGTTGCTGTCGTACCGCAGCGGCGGCGCGATCTGCGCCAGCAGCTGCGCCGAGCTGGCGTCCTGGGGCAGGCTCACGCACCGGCTGACCGGCGCGGGCGGGGTGGTCCCGGTCCCGGCGTCGGCGGCGGTGCCGTAGTCGATCACCACCGCGACCCGCTTCTTTCCGCTGACCGCGGGTGTGTGCGCGCAGGTCGCGGCGAAGTCCGGGGCGCTGCGCGGCTTCTCGGCGTCGGTGCTGTCCGGGCTGACGCCGAAGCGCCAGCCGTCCACCGAGCCGTTCGCCGGGACGTAGGCGTTGGGGCCCGACTCCTGGTAGCCCCAGCCGCTGCCGGTGCCCTGCCAGAAGGACCAGTAGCGGTAGCTGTCGGCGGACGCGGGGACGGCCGTCAGCAGCAGCGCGACGGCGGCCAGGGCGATCACCGAGACGATCTGACGCGGCGTCATGACCGCTTGCCCTTGGCTCGGTTGTAGCTGAACAGGGTCCCGCCGCCGATCGCGACGAGCAGCACGATGCCGAACACCCACCACGGCGAGATGCCGTTGCTCCCGGTGCCGGCCGCGCTGGCGACGGTGGTCCGGGCGCTGACCGAGGCGCCGGGCGTGGCGGCCGGAGCCGGACCGATCGCGATCAGCTGCGCCACCAGGTCGGTGGTGCCGAACGCGTGCGGATTCAGGCCGGTGGCCTTGGCGTCCAGGATCAGCAGCGCCAGCGCCGAGGACAGCGGCACGCCGTTCTGGCCCTGGATCCACGACTCGCCGTTCTCCTGTAGCCACTGCACCGCGCTCGCGGCCGGGGCGGACCATCCGGCGTCGGCGAGCGACAGGGCGGCCCAGGCGGTGCTGGAGTAGTCGGGCGCGGCCGGTCCGCCCGCCTCCGTCGCCGTGATGTGCTCGCCGCCCGCGCTGAGCCGCTTCGCCAGGTACTGGGCGGCCGACTCCTTGGCGTCCGAGCAGCTCGCCGTGGGGCTGGCCGAGGGCTTGGCCGAGGGGGACGCGGCCGGGGTGGCCACCGGCAGGAACCCGCCCGCCGCGGCCAGCGCGGCCTGGGCGCTGGCGGCGTCGTTGGCGGCCAGCTTGCCGTTCTTGGCGGGCTGGTAGGCGAAGCCGCCCTGCTGGGCGGCCGGAGCGGAGCAGCCGAGCTGGAAGGCGTCCAGGCCCTGGACGCCGTTCCTGCCGTCCTTGACGACCTCGGCTGGAGACGTCCCGGCGGCCTGGAGGGCGGCGTCGACCAGCCCGGTGGAGTTGGCGTCGCTGGGCGTGGCCGGGTTGTACGACCAGCCGCCGCCGGTGTTCTGGATCTTCTTGAACCAGGCGACGGCCTTGCTGACGGCTGCGTCCTGGCCGCCCACGGCGACCAGCGCCTGCACGGCCATCGAGGTGCTGTTGGTGTCCTCCTGGGAGGGCGTGCAGGCGGTGGCCGGATTCGCCCGGTAGGCCTCCCAGCCGCCGTCCGCGCACTGCTGGCCGGTCAGCCAGGACACGGCGGAGGCGGCAGGGGTGACCCCCTCGGCGCGCAGCGCCATCAGGCTCAGGCCCTGCCGGAACGCGGCGTCGTAGGTAGGGTCGGTCTTGCCGTACAGCCCGGCCGGCAGCGGGGCGGCGCTGGCGGAGGCGGTCGCGGCCGTGCTCGCGCTCGTGCTCGTGCTCGCTGTCGCGGGTGAGGAGCCGGCGGCGAACGCGGGCACGGCCGTGGCCGTGGACACGGCGGCGGTCAGGGCGACGGCGCACAAGCGCGCGGCGGTGAGCATGGTTGGCAATGCCTTTCGGGGAGCGGTGGGCGATCCGTAGACCTCGACGGAGCCGCTCGCGTCCTGGGAGGTATTCCGGCTCTACGGTTGCGGGTCAGCGCCGGAATCTCACCGGGTTCCCCTGCCAGGACGCGATCAAGTTGTGTTCCGACACTGTAGCTGCCGGTTCGGCACCCGCCCCGACCAGCCCCGACCACCCCTGCTCCGGTTCCGATCCCGGTTCCGGTCTCGATCGGGCCGCCGCCGCTCACAGTGCGCTGTGCAGCACCGGGTCGGTCCCCGGGATCTCCTCGGCCAGGCCGGTCTTGACCAGTCGGCGCAGGTGCGCGGCGGCCTCGGAGAGCGCGAGGTGGCGGGCCAGGAAGTTGAGCTCGGACCACGGCCGGTTCCAGTGCATGCCCTGCGCGCCCTGCCAGAGTGTCAGTGGCCCGTGCTTGAGTTGTGCGTGCAGCTCGGCCAACCGGTCCGCGTGGTGGTCGAGCAGCGCTTGGACGCGGGCAGGCGCGTCGGTGAAGCGGTACTGGTGCGCCGGCAGGATCTCCTGCGGCGCGAGGGCGGCGATGCGCTCCAGCGAGGCCAGGTAGTCGCCGAGCGGGTCGGTCGGCTCATCACCGGGACTCTCCGGGTAGAGGCTGACCACAGGGCTGATCGTGGGGAGGAGGTGGTCACCGGACAGCAACCGGCTCGGACGGCCGGGTTCGTCGAGATAGAGGCAGACATGGCCGGGGGTGTGCCCCGGCGTCCACAGCACGCGCACGTCCCGGCCGGGAACACCCGCGGATTCGCCGTGCACCAGCTCGCGGTCGGGGAGCGCGTCGGCGAGGGCGACGCCGGTGCGGCGCGAGTCGGGCTGGCCTGAGCCGGGCTGACCTGAGTCGGGCTGACCTGAGTCGGCGCGGCCTGGGTCGGCGCGGCCTGGGTCGGGCTGACCTGAGTCGGCGCGGCCTGGGTCGGGCTGGCCTGGGTTGTCCTGGTCGGGGCCGGGGCCGCCGAGGCCGCGCAGGGCCTCCAGGTGCTCCTGCGGCACGCCCGCGCCGCGCATCGACCGGGTCATCCGGTCGACCCAGCGCGAGGCCGGCACCCCGGCGATCGCCCGGACCACCGCGGCCTCGGCCCCGTGCATGGCGATCCAGGCGCCGGACAGCTCGCGCACGTGCGCGGACAGGCCGTGGTGGTCCGGGTGGTGGTGGGTGACCAGCACCCCGTGCACCTCGGACAGGGCGAATCCGGCCGCGCCGAGCCCGTCCGCGAGCGCGGTGCGCCCGGTGGGGTCGTCCCAGCCGGTGTCGACCAGGACCGGTCCGCGCGCCGTCTCCAGCGCGTACACCAGGGTGTACCGCAGCGGGTTGTCCGGGATCGGCACCGGTATGCTCCACACCCCGCCGCCGAGGCGCTGGACCGGCGGCAGCGTCCGGCTGCGCCAGGCCAGCTGGTCCGGCGAGGGCTGCTCGGGGCCGAGCCGCATGGGTGGGGGCTGCATGGGTGGGGGCTGCTCGGGGCTCGACTGCTCGGCCGGCATGCCGCCGTCCTCTCCCGCCGGGTCGGCGTGAACGATCGAAGCGCTCACCCAGTGCCATTACTGAAACGCGTTCTGTTCCTGTCGCGACCGGTGAGAACTAGTCGGGGAGCTTACTGCATGCCCGTTGCCCCGGATAACTAGAACTGGTATCAGTTCTATGCAGCGTCAAAGATGACGGCCCGTCAGTAGGGAGCCCGGACATGCCCGAGGTAGTGGAGTACAGCGAGCTCGTCATCGGCGGGGAACTGGTCGCCCCGGCCGGACCGGAGGTGATCGAGGTGGTCTCCCCGCACACCGAGCAGGTCATCGGTCGGGTGCCGCACGCCGCCCGGGCCGACGTCGACCGCGCGGTCACCGCCGCCCGCCGGGCCTTCGACTCCGGCCCCTGGCCGCGGCTGCCGCTGGAGGAGCGGCTCGCCGTCTGCGGCCGGATCAAGGACGGCATCGCCGCCCGCGCCGAGGAGATCGCCCGCTGCATCAGCTCGGAGAACGGCTCGCCGTACTCCTGGAGCCTGCTGGCCCAGGCCTACGGTCCGATGATGATCTGGGACGCGGCCATCGCCACCGCCCGCGGTCTGGTCCTGGAGGAGTACCGCGCCGGGGTGCTCAACCCGCTGCTGGTGCGGCGCGCTCCGGTGGGCGTGGTCGCCGCCGTGGTCCCCTGGAACGTGCCGCAGTTCGTCGCGGCGGCCAAGCTGGCCCCGGCGCTGATCTCCGGCTGTACGGCCGTGCTCAAGCCCTCGCCGGAGACCCCGCTGGACTCGTACCTGCTGGCCGAGATCTGCCGTGACGCCGGGCTGCCCGAGGGCGTGCTCAGCATCCTGCCGGCCGACCGCGAGGTCAGCGAGTACCTGGTCGGACACCCCGGGGTCGACAAGGTCTCCTTCACCGGCTCGGTCCCGGCCGGGCGGCGGGTGATGGAGGTGGCCTCGCGCAACCTCACCCGGGTCACCCTGGAGCTCGGCGGCAAGTCCGCCGCGATCCTGCTGCCGGACGCCGACCTGGACACCGCCGTGCCCGGCCTGATCGGCTCCGCCTTCATGAACAACGGCCAGGCCTGCGTGGCGCAGACCCGGATCCTGGCCGCCCGCGGCCGCTACGAGGAGACCGCCGAGCGGCTGGTCGCCGCGATCGGCGAGCTGGTCGTCGGCGACCCGCAGGACTCGGCCACCACCGTCGGCCCGCTGGTCGCCCGCCGCCAGCGGCAGCGCAGCCTGGACTACATCCGGATCGGCCAGGAGGAGGGCGCCAAGATCCTGACCGGCGGCGGGATCCCCGCCGACCAGCCCACCGGCTGGTACGTCGAGCCGACGCTGCTCGGCGGCGTGGACAACCGGATGCGGGTGGCCCGCGAGGAGATCTTCGGACCGGTGGTCTGCCTGATCCCCTACGAGGACGAGGCGGACGCGCTGCGGATAGCCAACGACTCCGACTACGGCCTGTCCGGCAGCGTCTGGTGCGGCGACGTCGAGCGGGGCATCGCGGTGGCCCGGGGCGTCCGCACCGGCACCTACTCGGTGAACACCTTCGGGCTGGACTTCAACGGGCCCTTCGGCGGCTTCAAGAACTCCGGGATCGGCCGGGAGTTCGGGCCCGAGGGCTTCGGCGGCTTCCTGGAGTACCAGACCGTCTGCCTCCCGGCCGGCTACCAGCCCCCGGCGGCGGACCCGGCGGACCCGGCCGCCGAGGCGGCGGCCGGCGGTGAGGGCTGATGGGCGACCGCTGGCGGGCCGAGGTGGACCGCTCGGTGTGCATCGGCTCGGGGCTGTGCGCGGCCGCCGCGCCCGAGGGGTTCCGGCTGGACGCCGCCCGGCAGTCGCACCCGGTCCGGCCGGAGGCGGACGCCTCCGAGGCGCTGCTGGCCGCCGCCGAGGGCTGTCCGGTCGAGGCCATCGCGCTGTTCCTGGCCGGCACCGGCGACCCGGTGTTCCCGCCGGAGGACTGACCCAGTGTTCCCGCCGGAGGACTGACCCGGTGTTCCCGCCGGGGGACTGAGGACGGCCGGTCCGGCGTCGGTGCCGCTACCTGCCGAGCAGGCGGCAGGCGGTCTCCAGGTCGATCCGGACCTGTGCGATCGACGCGCGCCCGGACAGCCAGCTGACCAGCGCCGAGTGCCAGGTGTGCTCGATCACCCGGACGGCCGCCAGCTGTTCGCGGCTCGGCGGCTGGTCCGCGCCCATGGCGTCCACGATCAGCGCCGTGGTCAGCCGGGTGACCTGGTCCACCTCGGCGCTCACCGAGCGGTCGGCGAAGGTCAGTGCCCTGACCATGGCCTCGGCCAGCTGCGGCTCGCGTTGCAGGCCGCGGAAGGTGCGCATCAGGGTCTCGGTCACCCGGGCCCCGGGTGTGTCGCCGATCGGCGGGTGCTTGCGCACCGCGTCCTGGGTCAGCTGCAACTGGTCCTGCATGGTCGCCACCAACAGGTGCACCTTGGACGGGAAGTACCGGTACAGCGTGCCCAGGGCCACCCCGGAGCTCTCGGCGACCTCGCGCATCTGCACCGCGTCGAAGCCGCCGCGGGAGGCGAGTTGGGCCGCCGCGTGCAGGATCCGGCGTCGCCGGGCCTCCTGCCGCTCGGTCAGCGGCGGCGCGGACGGCCTGGGGTTGGTGGTCACGTGCGGTCCCCCCGTCTTCCAACGCCTGGGATGAACGGGCGGCCGCAGTACTCGGCCGACCGGCGTCGCCCATGATGGCGCAGAGCGGCAGGGTGGCGCGAATCACCCTCCCTGCCCCCGAGCGGCCTACTACGGGCCGGTAACCTCAAGGTCTCCAACTGCACCATCATTGGAACGTGTTCTAGATTACCCTGACGAGGACGCCTGTCGGGAGGGCACCGGGTTGGGTGGCGCGGAAATACGACGGTACGGACTGATCAGCGGTTCTTGCAGGTTCTTGCAGAGGAGACGACCCCAGGTGACCACTGCTGCGCGCGACCGCGTCCCGGCTGACCGGCCGTTGCGGATCGCCCTGCTCTCCTACAAGGGCAACCCGTTCTGCGGCGGCCAGGGTGTCTACGTCCGGCACCTGTCGCGGGAGCTGGCCCGGCTCGGGCACGACGTCGAGGTGCTCGGCGGCCAGCCCTACCCGGTGCTGGACGAGCTGCCGCCCGGCGCCCCCGGACGCCTCGGCTTCACCGAGATCGCCAGCCTGGACCTGTACCGCGAGCCCGATCCGTTCCGGAACCCCAGGCCCTCGGAGTACCGGGGCGCGGTCGACCTGCTGGAGTACGGGGTGATGCGCAGCGGCGGCTTCCCCGAGCCGCTGACGTTCAGCCTGCGCGCCCGGCGGCACCTGGCCCGGCACCGGGGCCGCTACGACGTCGTGCACGACAACCAGACCCTCGGCTACGGCCTGCTCGGCTTGGACCGGATCGGCTTTCCGCTGGTCACCACGGTGCACCACCCGGTCACCGTGGACCGCGAGCTGGACCTCGCCGCCGCCCGGGGCCTGGTCCGGCAGCTGTCGGTGCGCCGCTGGTACGGATTCACCCGGATGCAGCGCAGGGTCGCCCAGCGGCTCGACTCGGTGCTCACCGTCTCGCAGAGCTCCAGCCGGGAGATCACCGAGCACCTCGGCGTCCGCCCGGAGCGGGTGCACGTCGTGCCGATCGGCGCGGACGTGCGGGTCTGGTCGCCGGACCCCTCGGTCGCCGAGGTCCCTGGCCGGATCGTCACCACCTCCAGCGCCGACGTCCCGCTGAAGGGCCTGATCCACCTGGTCGAGGCGCTGGCCAAGGTCCGCACCGAGCGGGACGCGCACCTGGTCGTGGTCGGTGCGCGGCGCGAGGACGGCCCGATCGCCGAGGCGATCCGGCGGCTCGGCCTGGAGGGCGCGGTCGAGTTCCGCACCGGCATCGACGACGCGGCCCTGGTCGACCTGGTCCGCAGCGCCGAGGTCGCCTGCGTGCCCTCGCTCTACGAGGGCTTCTCGCTGCCGGCCGCCGAAGCCATGGCCACCGGCACCCCGCTGGTGGCCACCACCGGCGGCGCCATCCCCGAGGTCGCCGGGCCGGACGGCGAGACCTGTCTGGCGGTGCCCCCGGCCGACCCGGGCGCGCTCGCCGCCGCCCTGGGACGGCTGTTGGACGACGCCGCGCTGCGCCGCCGCATCGGCGCGGCCGGACGCGAGCGGGCGCTCGCCCGCTTCACCTGGGAGCGCGCGGCGCAACTCACCGTCGAGCGCTACCGGGAGGCCATCGCCGGCGGCGTCGGGCAGCGGGCCCGGGCCGGCGACGGCTGGCGCTACGTCTAGCCCGGTCGCGACCCGTCGCCGACCCGGCCGCGGTGCGCCGCCCGCCGCCCGCGCACTCCGGTGCGCGGCGCCTGACCGGTGCCGCCACCCTCCCCACCCTCACCGCTGCCCTCCCTCGCGAAGTGAATGGAGCCCCACGACCGTGTTGACCGTCGACTTCTCCCGTTTCCCGATCGCCCCCGGCGACCGGGTGCTCGACCTGGGCTGCGGCGGCGGCCGACACGCCTTCGAGGTGTACCGGCGCGGCGGCCGGGTGGTCGCCCTGGACCGCAACGCCGAGGAGATCCGCGAGGTCCGGCGCTGGTTCGCGGCCATGGAGCAGGAGGGCGAGGCCCCGGCCGGGGCCTCCGCCACCGCGATGGAGGGCGACGCGCTGGCGCTGCCCTTCCCCGACGACACCTTCGACAAGGTGATCATCTCCGAGGTGATGGAGCACATCCCGGACGACAAGGGCGTGCTGGCCGAGATGGTCCGGGTGCTGAAGCCCGGCGGCTCGCTCGCCGTCACCGTCCCGCGCTGGCTGCCGGAGAAGATCTGCTGGGCGCTCTCGGACGCGTACCACGAGGTCGAGGGCGGCCACATCCGCATCTACCGGGGCGACGAACTGGTCGAGAAGATGCGCGGGGCCGGGCTCACCCCCTACGGGCAGCACCACGCCCACGCCCTGCACTCGCCGTACTGGTGGATCAAGTGCGCCATGGGCGTCGACAACGACCAGGCGCTGCCGGTCAAGGCGTACCACCAGCTGCTGGTCTGGGACATCGTCGGCACCCCGGTGATCAGCAAGCTCACCCGGGCCGCCGAGGCCGCGCTCAACCCGGTCATCGGCAAGAGCTTCGTGGCCTACGCGACCAAGCCGCAGACCGCCGCCGGGCAGGACGCTCCGGACTGGGACGCTCCGGGCCGGGACGCTCCGGGGCAGGACGCCGACGTTCAGGGGCTCGGGTGACGGCGGGCACGGGTCCCGTCGCCGTCCCCGAGGTGCTGGTGCTGCCCGGGGTGCTGGACGCCGGGCAGGCCGCCGCCACCGTCCGCAGCATCCTCGCGGACCAGCAGCCGGACGGCGGCATCCCCTGGTTCCAGGGCGGGCACCTCGACCCGTGGGACCACACCGAGGCGGCCATGGCGCTCGACGTGGCCGGTGAGCACGCCGCCGCCGAGGCCGCCTACCGTTGGCTGATGCTCCATCAGAACCCGGACGGCTCCTGGTACTCGGCCTACACCGACAGTGTGGCGACGGACCTCAACCGGGAGTCCAACTTCTGCGCCTACATCGCGGTCGGGGCCTGGCACCACCACCTCACCACCGGCGACGACGCCTTCCTTGAGGAATTGTGGCCCGCGGTCGCCCGCGCCATCGGCTTCGTGGTCGACCTGCAACGCGCGGACGGCACCGTCGCCTGGCGGCGCGCCGAGGACGGCAGCGCCCCCGACGAGGCGCTGCTGACCGGCAGTTCCAGCGTCCACCACGCCCTGCGCTGCGCCCTCGCCATCGCCGACTACCTCGAAGAGCCGCAGCCCGACTGGGAACTGACGGCGGGTCGGCTGGCCCACGCGATCGCCGGCCACCCCGAGCTCTTCCTCGACAAGAACCGCTACTCGATGGACTGGTACTACCCGGTCCTCGGCACGGCACTGCGCGGAGCAGCCGCCAAGGAGCGGATCCAACGCGACTGGGACCGCTTCGTGGTGCCCGGCCTCGGCGTGCGCTGCGTCGCCGACCGGCCCTGGGTCACCGGCGGTGAGAGCGCCGAACTCGCCCTGGCGCTCTGGGCGGTGGGCGAGTCCGACCGCGCCGTCGAGATCCTGCGCGCGATCCAGCACCTGCGCCACCAGGATGGCGGCTACTGGACCGGCTACGTGTTCGAGGACGACGCGGTCTGGCCCGAGGAGCGCACCACCTGGACCGCGGGCGCGCTGCTGCTCGCGGTGGCGGCGCTGGGCGGGGACGAGGCCACCGCCACCGTCTTCGGCGGCGACGGACTGCCCTCGGGCCTCACCGTCGACTGCTGCTCCCAACGCCGACAACTCCCCAGTGCCGACGATGTTTGACGGAGAGTCAGTCGACTGTCAGTCGGCCGTCCGACGGGTACCCAGGTGCAGGGTGTTGCCGACCGCCGCGTAGACCACGGCCGGCAGGCCGAACACCAGCAGGGCGTGCAGCTTGCTGTTGTGGACGCTGTTGAAGAGGCTCTTCGACCAGGTGGCCAACCAGTCCGACGCCTGCTGAACCCAGTGGACGAAGGAGTTGCCGGTGCTGGTATCGAAGAAGTACAGCACGATCCAGACAACCAGGATCAGTGCCGCGATATTGGCTGCGAGTGCGATCAGACGAGTTATTCCACTCATGCCGAGCGCTTGCCCGGTTCCGCACACCGGAAACTGACCGGTCGTGGGCGTCCTGATCAGAGCACGAGTTCCGCCAGGGTCCGCAGGGTGGCCGGGTCGCGGGCGGTGACCAGCAGGTCGGTCACCGGCCCGGACCGCCAGGCCGCCAGCCGGTCGGCGATCCGCTCGCGCGGGCCGATCAGCGATATCTCGTCGGCGAAGGCGGCCGGGACGGCGGCGACCGCCTCCGCGCGGCGTCCGGCCAGGAAGAGCTCCTGGACCCGCCGCGCCTCGTCCCGGTAGCCCATCCGAGCCATCAGGTCGGCATGGAAGTTGCGTCCGCGCGCGCCCATGCCGCCGATGTAGAAGCCCAACATGGCCTGCACCGAGGCCAGTCCGGCCCCGACGTCGGCGCAGACCCGGGCGTGGACCAGTGGGGCCACGGTGAACCCAGGGCCGGTCCCGGCCAGCGCCTCGGCGTGGTCGGCGGCATGCTCGGGGGAGAAGTACAGCGGCAGCCAGCCGTCCGCGATGCGTGCGGTCTGGGCGATGTTCCGGGGCCCCTCGGCGCCCAGCAGGATCGGCACGTCCGCCCGCAACGGGTGCAGGATCGGCTTCAGCGGCCGGCCGAGCCCGGTCCCGTCCGGGCCGTCGTACGGCAGCGGGTGGTAGTCGCCGTGCAGGGTCACCGGCTGCTCCCGGCGGAGCACCTGCCGGACGACGTCCACGTACTCGCGGACGGAGGTGAGCGGGGAGCGTGGGAACGGCCTGCCGTACCAGCCCTCGACGACCTGCGGCCCGGACAGGCCGAGGCCGAGCATGAACCGGCCCCCGGACAGGTGGTCCAGGGTCATCGCGTGCATCGCGGTGGCGGTCGGCGTCCTGGCCGCCATCTGGGCCACGGCGGTGCCCAGCCGAATCCGGCTGGTGTGGGCGGCGATCCAGGTGAGCGGGGTGAAGGCGTCCGAGCCCCAGGCCTCGGCAGTCCACACCGAGTCGTACCCCAACCGCTCGGCCTCCTGGGCGAGTTCCACGAATCCGGGGGTGGGGGCCGCGCCCCAGTAGCCGAGTGCCAGACCGAGCCGCATGGCGGGTGACCTCCGGTATCCACTATCTGATTGATCGTCAGATGATGGAGTGAGCGTAGGTCGTCCGCCGCCGGCCCGCAACGGTGTGCCCGGTGAACGGCTGCGGGCCGGGACGGTTGGTTCCCGTCCCGGCCCGCAGCCGTGGTGCTGGTGGTGCTGGTGCTGGTGCTGGTGCTGGTGCTGGTGGTGCTGCTGCTGGTACTGCTGTGCGTCGCGCTCAGCCGCGCTGGATGCCCGAGGTGTCGGTGAGCACGCCGCGCTTGCCCTCCTGGGTCTGGGTCAGCAGTGACTCGCCGACCTGGGCGATGGCCAGGTACCAGGTGCCCGGTACCAGCTCACCGACCGGCGCGCCGCCCTCGCCCTGCTCGGGGGCCAGCGTGCGGACCGCCGGAACGGCGAACCAGAACGGAGCGAACGAGGGCGCGGGCTCCGGCGTGACGACCGGAGTCGCACCGGACGCCTCGGCCGGGGTGGGCTCGGGCTCCGCCTCGGCGGCCGACTCCGCCGCCGCGGGCTCCGGCTGCACCGGCTTCAGCAGGGCCGTGGCCCGGTCCTGCTGCGGCGGCGGGACGTCCTCCGGGGTGGGCTCCGGCGTGGGCGTGGGCGTGGGCGTGGGCGTGGGCGTCGGCGTCGGCGTCGGCGCCGGAGCGGCGGTGGCCGGGTTGCCGAAAGGCTGGCCGCCCTGCTGGTGCAGGCCCTGCTGCGGGTAGCCGTAACCGTACGGGGACGGCTGCTGCGCCTCGGGCTGTCCGCCCTGCTGCGGGTAGCCCTGCTGCGGGTAGCCGTAGCCGCCCTGCTGCGGGGTCGGCTGCGGGCCGCTGAAGGGCTGCCCGGGGTGGCCCTGCTGGACCGGCTGGCCCTGGTAGAACGTCCCGGACTGCCCCTGCGGGTAGCCGCCCGGACCCGGCTGCGACTGCCCCGGCGCCAGCGGTGCGGCCAGAGCCGGCACCAGCGGTGTCGCCACTGCCGCGACGGCGCCGATCAACGCCCCGAGGAAGCCGAGGTACGCGCCCGCGCCCAGGCTCTCGCTGGTGCCGCCGGAGAACAGCGACCACAGGGCCGACCACGCCGCGGCCACCGTCAGCACCGTGCCCCAGTGGGACAGCGTGATCCCGGCCGGCTTGGGCGCGGCGGGGAGCAGGTGGGAGACCACCACCAGCAGTGCGCCTATGATCCCGAGCAGGAACACCCCGGGCAGCAGCGGGAAGAGCTCGGAACTCCAGGCGTTGGTCGAGCAGCTGGCCCCGGGGACCTGAGCGCAGATCGACGAGTCGACGGTGAGGAACGGCAGGAACGAGGAGATCAGCAGCAGGAGAGCCGCAAACGCGAGCGCGGCGTCCCCCCTGGTGACGGTTCGGAGGTTCACCGAGTCGAGCCCTCTCGTGAGTGATGATGGTCGGACCGGCCATAGCGTACGGGGTGAGCGGTGCGGATGGTGCCAGCCGGGCGGGTGTGTCAATTCTGATGCAACAGGAAAGCCGTGAGGCCGGAGGCGACCCCCTGGGCTGCCCGCTGCCGCCATGATGCCGAGGTCATCCGCTTCGCATCGGTGGCATTGCGCATGTTGCCGCACTCGATGAACACCTTGGGTACCGTGGACAGATTGAGTCCGCCCAGGTCACCGCGGACGTCCAGGCCGGTGCCGTGGTTGATGTAGGTCGCGAAGGGCTCACCGGTGGCGGCGTGGAAGGCCGAGCGCAGGTCCAGGCCCAGGGTCCGGGAGGGGCCGGTGATCGGACGGGTGTCCGCGCCACCCGCCACCACCACTGCGGGCAGGATCACATGGAACCCGTAGTCGCCCGCTCCCGCTCCGTCGCCGTGGATGGAGATCGCCGCGTCCGCGTGTGCGGCGTTGCCGATCTCCGCGCGCTGCGTGACGCACGGGCCCCAGGGCAGGTTGCCGTCCTGGGTGAAGATCACCTTGGCCCCCTCGGCCTGGAGGATCGTCCGCGCCCGCCGGGCCACGTCCAGGGTGAAGTCCGCCTCCGGGTAACCGGCGTTGGTCTCGGTCCCGGTGGTGTCGCAGGCCTTGCTGCCGTTGCCCACCCGGACCAGGGCGTTGATCTGGTCCGGGTGGCGGTAGTTGTCGGGGTTGTGGCCCGGGTCGATCACCACCACCTTCCCGGCCAGCGGCAGCGCGGCGGCCCTGGTGCTGGCGGCCGCCCCGGTGCTGCCGGTGCCGGTGCCGGTGCCGGAGGGTGCTGCGGGCGAGGCCCGAGAGCTGTGGTAACTCCCGTCCTGGGATGCACTGGTGACGGTCAGTCTGCTCTTGCTGCTCTTGCCGCTGCCACCGGACAGCGCGTGCCAGCCGAGCCATCCGGCGAAGCAGACCGGCACCAGCGCGGTCAGCACAATCACCAGCGTCGCCGCTCGCGCGCCCCGGGAACGCGCCGCGCGGGCGCGCTGGTCGAGTGGGTGGTCAGATGGCATCCGCGGTCCTCGTCGGCAGTCCGTACTGCATGGCGATGGGTGTCCACTGGTCTATGAACGTGTTCTTGTCCGTGGTCGCGAGTCCGCTCTGGGTCACCGCGTTCCCGTAGTCCGCGTTCTGCGGCGCGTTGTTGGGGGTGCAGCCGTTGCCGGTCATCGCCCCGGCCCAGAGCGCGTAGTCGGTGTCGGCGGTGGCCGACTCGGTCCACGCCCGCGACAGTATCCGCACGGCCTGCGCGCCGCCCGGCACCTGGCTGACGTTCAGCGCGTCCAACCGCGTCACCAGCGACTGGCGGGAGGCGGCGGCCTGGTTCAGTGTGGTCTGCGCGGCGGCCACCGAAGCCGAGTCGTTGCACTGCGACACCTGTGCCACCGCGTCCACCACCTGCTGGCGGGAGGACGAGCTCTCGGCGAGCAACTGGTCCACGGCGGTGGCCTCGCTCTTGCCGTCACCGGTGCCGACGCCGTTGCTGCTACTGGCGGTTGCGCTCGGGCTGGTGCTGTCGCCGCCGCCGCTGGGCGTGGTTGACGCGGCCGTGGAGGCACCGGCGGGTGGCGCGGGTGCCGCGGCGGTCGGGCTGACCGGCGGCGTCGAGTCCTGGGCGGCGGGGTGCTTCGCCGGGCCGCCCAACACCAGCACGCCGACCACGCCGACGATTGCGGCGGCCAGCACGACGATCAGTAGCAGCAGCGCCGGGCTGACCCGCCGCCGTTCCGGCGCGGGCGCGGGCACCGGGGGCAGGGGCTCGGCGCCGACCGGCCGACCGGGGGAGGGCCGGGTGTAGGGCGGCCGGGCGTCACCGGCGGGCGGGTAGCCGGGCGGGGGCGGCGGAACGGCCCCCGGGTACAGCGGCTGGGTCTGCTCCTGCGCTGTCTGTTCCCGGGCCGTCTGCTCCCGCTCCGCGCCGTGGCCGGGGGACGGGCGGAACAGCGGCCGTCCGTCCAGGTCCTTGGTCGGGTCCAGCTCCCGGGCCGGGGCGGGGTCCGGCACTGCGGCCGGGTGCGGCAGGTAGGGGCGGACCAGCGCGGTGTTCGGCTGCGTTTCCGGTTGTTGCTCCGGCTGCTGCTCCGGCACCCGGGGCAGGAGGGCCGTGGGATCCTCGTCCGCCTGCCCCGCGACAGCGGCGACCGTGGGCTCCGGGCCCCCGCCCTGCCCGGGTCGGGGACGACGTACCCAGCCGCCCGCGCCGCCCCGGGCGGCCGGGTCCCACACCGCCGGAGTGCTGTCGTCCGTGTCGGACACGGCTGGACCTCCCCGCCCATCACCTGGCTGTTTCGGCCACCGTACCGAACCGCGCCGCTGATGGGCCGCAAGTCGGCGCAGGAGCCGTCAGCTCCGGCGCAGCACCCGCAGCGATCCGTGCACGGACTGCTCGGTGAACCCCTCTGCCAGCGCTCGCAGGTAGATCCGGTACGGGGCCTGGCCGCCGTCCGCCGGGTCGGGGAAGACGTCGTGGACGACCAGCAGGCCGTCCGCCGCCAGATGCGGCACCCAGCCCTCGTAGTCGGCGGTGGCGTGCTCGTCGGTGTGCCCGCCGTCCACGAACACCAGTCCCAACGGCGCTCCCCACACGGCCGCGACCTGCGGCGACCGGCCGACCAACGCGACCACGTACGGCTCCAGGCCCGCCTGGTACAGCGTCCGCCGGAACCGGGGCAGAGTGTCCATCAGGCCGATCTCCGGGTCGACCAGTGAGGGATCGTGGTACTCCCAGCCGGGCTGCTGCTCCTCCGAGCCCCGGTGGTGGTCCACCGTCAGCGCCACCGTCCCGGCCTGCCGGGCCGCGTCCGCGAGCAGGATGGTGGAGCGTCCGCAGTAGCTGCCGACCTCCAGCAGCGGCAGGCCGGTGCGCCGCGCCGCCTCGGTCGCCACCGCGTACAGGGCCAGTCCCTCGTCCACGGGCATGAAGCCGGTCGCGGCCTCGAACGCCGCCAGCACCCCGGCGTCCGGGACCCCGGCCTCCGGAACCCCGGCCGTCCGCGCGTCTGCCGCCGCCCGCGTCGTGTCCGCCATCCGCTGCTCTCCCTGCTCGCTGCCCGGCCCGGTCGGCCGGAGTACCGCTATTGGGCCGTCACTGGAACGTTGCTGCCCGAACACTTCTGTCCGAGTGGGACCTTACTCGACGGTATAGGCGAGCGGAGCGGGCATGTTGCCGCTGGTCCTGACGGTGCGACCACGGTATCGATAGATCGATTTATATGGCTATTGGTCCGATTTATATGCGTCGCCTGTCACAATTCTGAGACGAGCGTGTGACAATCCGCCGATAGGAACGTGACCCTCCGTCGGTACAGTCCTTGACCAGGAGACATCGGCTGATCCGCCTGATCCGCCGATGCAATTCAAGGAGCCCACGATTAACCGCATACGCAAGGCCACTCTCGTTCTCACCTGCAGCGTCGCCCTGGTCACCGGTGTCGCAGCCTGTGGTGCGGTGAAGCAGCTCAGCACGGGAGAGAAGGTCAGCACCGCCTTCAGTAAGATCGGTGACAGCGATTCCCTCTCCGTCTCCTTCTCTCTGGACGCCACCGCCGCCCAGTTGCTCGCCCTGGACAAGGGCCAGTCGGACGGTATGTCCGCGGTGGACGCCAAGAACATCGCCGGTCTCGGCGCGACCGTCACCCTGAGCGCGGACAAGCCGCTCAACCAGGTGTTCCAGTCGGTGAAGTCCGCCCCCAGCACCGGCCTGCCGGCCTCGGTCGGTCTCGACATCGAGGTGCACGCGGGCGGCGGGAAGTCGTTGTTCGAGCTCCGCGCGGTCAACCAGATCGAGTACATCAAGATCGACCTGGACAACCTGGCGCTGCTCACTGGCGACAGCAATGTCAACCAGGAGATCTCGGGCGTTCAGGGCGAGTTCGACCAGATGCCGCCGCAGTACGCCTCGCTCAAGGACCTCGCCGAGGGCAAGTGGGTCTCCCTCAACGTCAAGCAGCTCACCCAGGCGCTCGGCGGTGCCGGTGGCAGCTCGGGCTCCGGCGCGTCCTCGCTGCCCACCGCTCTGCCCAGCATCAGCAAGAGCACCGAGAGCAACCTGATGTCCGCGCTGACGAACCTCTTCGAGCGGGACATCACGCTGTCGGACAAGGGCACCTCCAACGGTGTGGACCACGTGGTGATCACCGGCCCCGAGCAGAAGCTGGTGGACGGCATCCAGCAGGCCTTCGCGCCGGTCGCCAAGGCGATCCCGGGCCTCGGCAGCTCGTACCCGACCACCCTGCCCACCGGCGTCCCCAACCGGAACGTCTCCGCCGACCTCTACATCGGCAAGGACGGCGCGCTGTCCAAGGTCTCCTTCGACTTCTGGCAGCTCAACCCGGACGCCAAGCCCGGCCAGAGCCTCCCGCTGTCGCTGACCTTCAACGACCAGGCGTCCGCCCCGGTCGCGCCGACCGGCGCGGTGCCGATCCCGGTGAGCCTGATCCAGGGCCTGGCGCAGAGCGCCCTGAGCTCGGCCGGTGGCGACCTCAGCAGCGGATCGCTCAACAGCTGAGCCCGTAAGCACAGTTGAACCCGTACCAGAACTGAGCCCGTCCCACCGCAGGCCCGGATCCGCAGCCAACGCTGCCGGTCCGGGCCTGCGGCGTTCCGCGTTTCGGCAACTGCTCACGGCGAACCGCGCCGTCCCCACCCGTTGGCTGAGTTGAGCTCCCCCACCCGTGCCCGTAACTCGTCGTACGGGTCCGCCAACGCCTAACCGCCCCAATGCGTCCGCCGTGACGCGTGCCCCGTAGCCGTCCGACTCCCTGGACACCTTGACGTCCAGTCCGATGACCGTCATGGCCGTCACCAGCCGCGCGGTACTCACCCGGCTCCGCCCCGTCCTGCGTCCGCCGCAGGCAGCCCGGACCATGCCGCCACCGCAACACCCGCACATCCGCCTGCGCAGATTCATCCTGCCCCCGCAGCGCCCGCCGACTTCGATGAGTTGGTAGAGCAGACTCTCGTGGGCATCAAGGCTCATGAACCAGGCACCCTTGCCTACGTAGTGCACAAGGTTCCTGACGAGCCGCTGGTCCGGGTCTTCTACGAGCTCTACGCCGATCGAGCGGCCTTTGACGCTCATGAGGAGCAGCCTCACACGCAACGCTTCCTGGTAGAACGTGAGCAATACCTGCGCGCCGTACAGGTCACCTTCTTGGAAGCGTTGACTGGGAAGGGGCCGTTGGCCCAGTGACGTCCGAAGAGCGGCGCGAGTTCGGCAGCAGGGTGGCCAAACTGCGCAAGCAACGAGACATGACGCAGGGGGAGTTGGCGGCAGCCGTCGGCCGCACTGCCAGCTGGCTCTCGCAGGTCGAGCGTGGTGTCCAGCCAGTCAATCGCTTGGATGTACTTCGCCTGTTGGCTGACGGGCTTGGAGTCTCGCTACAGAGCCTGCGGCCGGATGCTCCTGTGGAACCGCTGGGGGCCGGCCAGGGGTCGAAGGGAGTCCTCCAACGACCTGGACGGGGCTCGTTTGCTCATCTCTGGCCATCCTGTGCCTGAAATCCTCCTCGTCGATCGGTCGCCATCGCCATCGCCAACAAACCTGGCGGAATTGCACGCGTCCGTCGAGGGTGTCTGGGAACTGACGCACGGTGATCACTTCGCGGAGTTGAGTACCGCTCTCGGCAGCCTGATCCCACGCCTGGAGAGTTCCGTTCGTATGGCACCGGAGGGTGAGCGCCCGGAGCTCTGGCTCATGCTCAGCCGGACGTACCAAGCGCTTGCAGCGGCCTTCGTTCGTCAGGACGACCCGGACGCTGCTTGGATTGCGGCCGATCGGGCGATCCGAACGGCGGAGCAGTCCGGCCATCCGTTGCAGGTGTTCGCCAGCGTCTTCCGACTCACTCAGGTGTTCGTCCGCTTGAAACACCTCGATCAGGCAGAGCACGCTGCCGTCACTTCCGTGAATGCGATCAGTCGGCATGTCAGAGGTGCTGACGCCGACCCTGCGGCGCTGTCCATCCTCGGATCGCTGCACCTGGCACTGGCGATCATCCACGCGAGGGCTGGCCACCGCGCACGGGCACAAGAGGAGGCCGGTCGGGCCCGAGCGGTAGCACGACGCCTCGGTGAGGACCGCAACGACTTCAATCTTGAGTTCGGACCCACGAACGTCGAGATCCAGGCGGTCTCGATCTCTGTCGACTTGGGCGACGCGGGCGAAGCGATTGAGAGAGGTGCGCAGATCGATGCCTCCGGGCTGTCGATCGAGCGGCAGGCCAGGCTGCTGATGGACCTTGGACGCGCCTGTGTCCAACGTCGGCAGACGGGTGAAGCCCTGGACTGCCTGCTCCAGGCCGAGCAGTTGGCACCCGAGGTTGTCCACATGCACACTGCCGCACGTAACGCGATCCGCGAACTCGCTCTACTCGCTGGACGCTCAGCATCCCCGGAGCTCAAGGCCTTGGCCGAACGAGCTGACGCCAAGCCATGATTGACAGCCCTCGGCCCTCGGTGTCCGTCGCTGGAGCAGCCGCACCCTGGTCATCCGCTCTGCGCGAGGGCACGCCCCGGACGGTCCGCAGCCACGATGAGCGGACGAGCTCGGACAAGCGGTAGCAGGGGCCTTGCCCGATGCCGAGCAAGGCCCCTGACCGCGTGTCACCCGGTGATGCTGGGGGCGCCGGTCTCCAGGTGGCCGGTGAAGCGGCGGGACCAGGAGGAGTCGAGGCTGTTGGTCACGGTGAAGTCGTACCAGCCGTTGTCGTAGGCGACCGCGTTGAAGAAGTCGCTGGTGCTGCCTCCGGCCGGGACGGTGTAGGTCCAGGGGCCGTCGGTGCGGTAGTTGGTGGAGGTGATGGTGAAGACCGCGGTCTTGCCGGAGGCTGCCGCGTTGGTCATGGTGAAGTACACCGCGAGGTCGCCGCTGCCGGGCTCCACCGCGTAGCTGCTCTTCACCTCCAGGTTGGCGCCGACGGTGGTGGCGTTGCCGGCGAAGTGCCGCAGGAACCGGTTGGGGCCGATCAGGGTCAGGTCGTAGGCGCCGTTGCCGTAGCCGGAGCCGATGTTGAAGTAGTCGCTGGCGGTGCCCCCGGCCGGGACGGTGTACTGCCACGGGCCGTTGCTGCGGTACTGGTTGGCGTAGATGGCGAAGTGCGCGGCGCTGGTCGCGGCGGCGCCCTGGTTCCACATGTCGATCCACAGCAGGATCTGGTTGTTGGCGTCGAACTCCAGCCGGTCCACGCTGCCGTTGGGCTGGTACGGCAGGGCGCGGGCCGAGCGGGTGCCGCTCTCCTGGGTGGGCATGGAGTTGGTGCCGGGGGCCGGGTCGACCATGACGTCGCAGGTGGCCTGCGAGGTGGTGGCCGGCGCGGCCGGCAGCGACGGCAGGCCGTAGACCGGCTTGGTGAAGTCGAAGGCCCCGGTGAGGTCGCCGCAGATCTGGCGGCGCCAGGCGCTGATGTTGGGGCAGCCGGCGGGGGTGCCCAGGGCGGTGGTCCAGGTCTCCAGGAAGCGGATCACCGAGGTGTGGTCGTAGACCTGCGAGTCCACCCAACCGCCGCGCGACCAGGGCGAGATGACGACCATCGGGACGCGGAAGCCGAGGCCGATGTTGGTGTTGTCGTAGAACTCCCCGGTGGTCCCGGCGGGTGCGACCGGTGGCGGGACGTGGTCGAAGAAGCCGTCGTTCTCGTCGTAGTTCAGGAACACCACGGTCGAGTTGAAGGTGTCGCTGTCGGCGGCGAGCGCCTGGATCACCTCGTTGACGAAGTACGCGCCGTTGCCGGGAGGGGCGTCGGGGTGCTCGGAGTGGGCCTGGTCGGCGACGACCCAGGAGACCTGCGGCAGTGTTCCGGCCAGCGAGTCGGCCTTGATCGCGGCGGCGATGTCGTCCGGAGTGGCACCGCTGCCCGGCACCGAGCCCATGCCCTTCTGGTACAGCGCGCTGCTGGTCGCGGCGTTGGCGAACTGGTTGAAGTAAGCCAGAGCGTTGTCACCGAAGTTGTCGCTGGCCTTCTGGTAGAGCTTCCAACTCACCCCGGCGTTCTGCAGCGCCTCGGCGTAGGTCTGCCAGCTCAGGCCGCTCTCCGAACCGCCGTCGTAGGCCGGGCCGCCCGCCGTGCCGGACGGGTCGATCATCCCGCTCCACAGGTACGTCCGGTTGGGGCCGGTCGCGCTGATGATCGAGGAGTGGTACGCGTCGCAGATGGTCCAGTTGTCGGCGAGGGCGTAGTGGAACGGGATGTCGGACCGGTTCATGTAGCCCATGGTGCGGACCGAGTCCTTGGCCGCGACCCAGCTGTCCATCAGGCCGTTGTTCCAGGCGGTGTGCTGGGTGGCCCAGCCGTGGTCCAGCGAGCCGTCGCACTGCGCCAGGGTCTCCCCGCTGGTCCCGAAGTACCAGGTGTCGGTGGCGCTGAGCTGCCACGGGTACTGCCGGCCGGACCCGTTGGCCTGGTTGAACACCGAGTAGCCACCGGCCACGGCGATCGCGGAGCGGTCGGCGAAGCCGCGCACGCCCTGGAGCGAACCAAAGTAGTGGTCGAAACTGCGGTTCTCCTGCATCAGCACGACGACGTGCTTGACGTCGGTGATGGTGCCGGTGGTGCTGGTGGCCGCGGCGGCGTGGGGCGCGCTGCCGGGCAGCACCTCCAGGCCGAGGGCCGCGCCCAGGGCTGCGGCGGAACCGAGGAAGGTACGGCGTGAGAGGGGGGACACGCGTTCTCCAGGTGTGGGGTGGGCAGGCGTCAGCGGCCCGAGGGCAAGCACGTGGTTACGGGCCAGTAGCACGGTGTGCCACGCCGGAAACTGTGGCGTATGGATGGCGTGAACGGAACAAGTCGGGGTGGTGCTGGTGGGTGAATATTGCCCACCGGGGCGGGCCGTCGGGGGCCCTCGGGGGACCTTCGGGCGGACTGCCGGTGGGGCCGCCGGGGTGGACTGTCCGGGCGGGCCGTCGGGCGCGGGTGGGGACGCGGGGCAGCCGGATCGTTGGCCAAGGGCTAATCTGACGATGCGTCAGATAAGGTGCGGCCAGCACTGCACAGCCAAACAAGGGGAGTTGGCCATGGTTCAGCGGACCTTCCTGGTCGGTGTCGGGATGACGGCCTTCCAGAAGCCGGAGAGCAGGGACTGGCACTACTGGGACATGGCCAGGGAGGCCGGGGCGGCGGCGCTCGCCGATGCCGGGATCGGCTACGCGCTGGTCGAGCAGGCCGTGGCCGGGTTCTGCCACCAGCAGTCGACGGCTGGTCAGCGTGCGCTCTAAGAGTTGGGGTTGACCGGCATACCGGTCTGCAACGTCAACAACAACTGCGCCACCGGATCGACAGCTCTACTGATGGATCGTCAGGTTGTGGCCGGGGGAGCGGCTGACTGCGTGCTCGCGCTGGGCTTCGAGCAGATGGCCCGGGGCGCGCTCGGCGCGGGCAAGGGCGCGGGGGACTTCGCCAGTAGCCCGGTGGCCCGGCACTACGGTGTCATGGCGGCCCGGCACGGCTTCGCGGCCTCGCTGCCCACCGCGCAGATCTTCGGCAACGCCGCCCGTGAGCACATGGACCGATATGGCACCACCGCCGAGCAGTTGGCGCTGGTCGGAGTGAAGAACCACCGCCACTCCACGGCCAACCCGCGCGCCCAGTTCCGCGAGGAGTACACCTTGGAGCAGGTGCTGTCGGCGAAGACCATCCACGCGCCGCTCACCAGGCTCCAGTGCTCGCCGACCTCGGACGGCGCGGCGGCGGTGCTGGTCGCCGGCGAGCGCTTCGTCCGCACCCAGGGGCTCACGGACCGGGCGGTGGAGATCCTCGGCCAGGCCATGGCCACCGACACCGAGGAGAGTTTCGCGTCCGGCTCGTGCATCGACGTCGTCGGCAGGCCGATGAGCCGGGCCGCCGCGCAGGCCGCCTACCGCGAGTCCGGTCTCGGCATCGAGGATGTGGACGTGATCGAGTTGCACGACTGCTTCTCGATCAACGAACTGCTCAGCTATGAGGCACTGGGCATGTGTGCCGAGGGCGAGAGCGGCAAGCTGATCGCCGAGGGCGCGACCGGATACGGCGGACGCTGGGTGGTGAACCCCTCCGGCGGTCTGATCTCCAAGGGGCATCCGCTGGGCGCGACCGGGCTCGCGCAGTGCGCCGAGTTGGTCTGGCAGTTGCGCGGCGAGGCGGACGGACGGCAGGTCGCGGGCGCGCGGGTGGGGCTCGCCCACAACATCGGCCTGGGCGGAGCGGCCGTGGTCACCCTGTTGCGGCGGCTGTAGCGCGACCGGCGATCGCAGGCATGGCAAATGCCGGGCCGATGCGCTATACCTGTCGAGCGGAAACCTAGAACAAGTTCTATAAATCATTCGCGGAGTCGGCCGTCCCGCTGAGCCGGGCCCGCGTCGAGCGGCCCCGGCGCGGCCGACTGTGCGGACGGCCGCGCCGGGGTCCACCAAGCACAGGTCCCACCGCCACGGGTCCCACTGCTACGGGTCCCACCGCCACGGGTCCCACTGCTACGGGTCCCATGGGCACAGGTCCCACCGCCACGGGTCCACGGCGGGTTTGATGACTGTACGAACCGGCTGTCGGACCCGACCGGTAGCCAGCAGAGCAGCCAGCGCAGCAAGGAGAGACCAGCGATGCCCATCGATCCCGCAGCGGCCCTCGCGGCCCCGCCCCGCACCACCGAGATCGCCTGGGAGCAGAAGGACGTCCTGCTCTACCACCTCGGCGTGGGCGCCGGCGCGCACCGCCCGGCCACCGATCCCGATGAGCTGCGCTACACCTATGAGAAGAATCTCCAGGTCCTGCCCAGCTTCGTCACGGTCGCGGGCGGCGGCCTGGCCAAGGCCGGGGCGTTCACCCTGCCCGGACTCGACATCAACCTCGCCCGACTGCTGCACGGCGGCCAGCGCATCGACCTGCACCGGCCCGTGCCCGTCTCCGGGCGGGGCACCCTGACCAGCAGCCTCGCCGCGCTGTACGACAAGGGCAAGGCGGCGGTGCTGGTGATGCGCAGCGAGGCCGTGGACGCCGACGGGCCGCTGTGGACCTGCGACACCGAGGTGTTCGCGCGCGGCGAGGGCGGCTTCGGCGGCGAACGCGGCGTCAGCGATCGGGTCGCGGTGCCGGAGCGGGCACCGGAGTGGGAGCGGGAGATCCCGGTCCGGCACGACCAGGCGCTGCTCTACCGGCTGTCCGGGGACTGGAACCCGCTGCACGCCGACCCGGACTTCGCCAAGCTCGGCGGCTTCGACCAACCGATCCTGCACGGACTGTGCACCTACGGAATCACCCTCAAGGCCGTCGTGGACACCGTCCTCGGCGGCGACGCCGGACGCCTCCGTGGCTACCGCACCCGCTTCGCCGGGGTGTTCTTCCCCGGGGAGACGCTGCGGGTGCGGATCTGGGACGAGGACGCCGGGCTGGTGGTCACCGCGACCTCGGTGGACCGGGCTGACGCGCCGGTCCTCGCTGACACCGTGGTGACCCGCAACCCGTAACACCAGGAGCCGGCAACACCCACCGAATGACCCCGCCCACCTGTACAGGAGCCCGGCATGCGCGCAGCAGTTCTGCACCAGACAGGCCAGGAGAAGCTTGAGGTCCACACCGGGGTGGAGCTTCCCACCACCGGCCCGGGACAGGTCAGGGTGCGGATGCGGGCCGCCAGCCTGTGCCACTCGGACCTGTCCGCGATGAGCGGCGTCCTGCCGCAGCCCGCGCCGTTCGTCCCCGGACACGAGGGCGCGGGCGAGATCACCGAGGTGGGCGCCGGCGTCCAGGGCCTGGCCGTGGGCGACCACGTGGTGATCTGCTGGATGCCGCCCTGCGGAGTCTGTCCGAGCTGCTCGCGCGGCCAGGGCAACCTCTGCCTGGCCGGGTTCGCCACCATGGGCACGCCCAACTACCGCTACGACGGCACCGACATCTTTGGCTTCTCCGGCACCGGCACCTTCGCTGAGGAGACCGTGGTGGCGGCGGGCTGTGCGGTGAAGCTGCCGGACGACGTGCCGTTCGAGATCGGTGCGCTGATCGGCTGCGGGGTGACCACCGGGGTCGGCGCGGCCATCCACACCGCCCAGGTCGAGCCGGGCTCCTCGGTGGTGGTGATCGGCTGCGGCGGGGTCGGCATAGCCGCGATCCAGGGCGCGCGGGTCGCCGGGGCGGCCCAGATCGTCGCCGTCGACCCGGTGGCCGCCCGTCGCGACCGGGCGCTCGGCTTCGGCGCGACCGAGGCGGTGGCGCCGGAGGACCTGGCCGAGGCGCAGCAGCGGCTGACCGGTGGCGAGGGCTTCGACTACGCCTTCGAAGTCGTCGGCCGCTCGGCGACGGTGCGCGCCGCCTATGACGCCACCCGGCGCGGTGGCGCGCTGGTCGTCGTCGGCGCGGGGGCCATGGACGACAACGCGCAGTTCAACATGTTCGAGCTGTTCTTCAACGAGAAGCGCATCCTGCCCTCGCTGTACGGCGGTTCGGATGTGCCGCGCGGCTACCGGACCGTCATCGACCTGTGGCGTGCCGGGCGGCTGGACCTCGCGGGCATGATCACCCACCATGTGCCGCTGGAATCGGTCAACGAGGCCATCGAGCAGATGCGCACCGGCGAGGCGCTGCGCACCGTCATCGACCTCTGACCATGAGGAACCCAATACCAACCAGAACTCTGTTGCATATAAGAGGCCTTAGGAGTGCGCAGCATGAACAGCACCTCCCTG